>QMCD01003998.1_pt1 | contig 10539 bp, 5 predicted proteins | sample 1821841 | NCBI WGS metagenome assembly QMCD01 (sample SAMN01991225, study PRJNA193472) | Termite gut metagenome, whole genome shotgun sequencing project. | isolation source: worker | host: Macrotermes natalensis | reverse complement strand
GTCGTGCACCGCGAACAGCCCAGGGGCGTGATTGTCCAGTTCGGCGGGCAAACGCCCCTCAACATCAGCCGCGCCCTTGTCGATGCGGGGGCGCCGATTCTGGGGACGTCCGTCGAATCGATAGACAGGGCTTCGGACAGGGGGCGGTTCGCCGAACTGCTCCGGAAGCTGGGCCTGCGGCAGACGCGGAACAGCGTCGCGCACACCCTCGATCTGGCGCTGAAGGCGGCGGAGGGGATAGGCTACCCTGTGCTGATGCGCCCTTCGTTCGTCCTGGGCGGGGCGAAGATGGAGATCGTGAACGACCCGGCCATGCTCAGGAAATATTGGGAAGAGCTTCTGGTGTACTGCACCAAGGCGGACGTGACCATCAGCGAAAGCCGCCCCGTCCTGATCGACGGCTTTCTCGAAAACGCCACCGAGGTGGATGTGGACGCGATTTGCGACGGCACGTCGGTCTATATCGCGGGCATCATGGAGCATATCGAACAGGCAGGCATCCATTCGGGCGATTCGGCGTGCTCGCTGCCGCCCTTCAGCCTGTCGGACGCGATCCGGAGCGAACTGGAATCCGCGACCGCGCGCATCGCCCTGGAACTGGACGTGCGCGGCCTGATGAACGTGCAGTACGCGGTGAAGGACGGGGAGGTGTATATTCTCGAAGTCAACCCCCGCGCGAGCCGCACTGTGCCGTTTGTGAGCAAGGTGACGGGCGTGGCTGTGGCGCGCTGCGCGACCATGGTCATGCTGGGGAAGACGCTGGGCGAGCTGGGCCTTGACGAAAAGAAACCCGATCCGGACTTCTACGGGGTGAAGGAGGCTGTCTTCCCGTTCACGCGGTTCCTGCTGCCGCAGCGGATCGTGTCTGAATCCGGCATTCCTCTGCCGACCGTGGACGCCGTGCTGGGGCCGGAGATGAAATCGACCGGCGAGGTGATGGGGATTGACAGGGATTTGGACTTGGCGTTCGCCAAGAGCCAGCTCGGGGCGGGGTCGAAGGTGCCGCTGGGGGGGACGGCGTTCCTGTCTGTCCGGCCCGCGGATCACGATCAGCTTGAGCCGATAGCCAGGACGTTGTGCGATTTGGGGTTTACGCTTGTCGCCACAAGGGGGACGGCTGTGTCGATTCAGCAGTGGGACCTTCCCGTGGGGGTGATCAAGAAGGTGTCCGAGGGGCGTCCGCATGTTGTGGACATGATGGTTGACGGTCGGATTCACCTGGTGATCAACACGCCGAGCGGGAAGACGCCCCGCCGCGACGAGACGGCGATCCGCACGAGCGCGCTGTCGCGGGGGATACCGCTTATCACGACGATTGAAGGCGCGCGCGCGTTTGTGAACGCGATGCGGAAGCTGAAGCGCGAGGGCGGCATTTCGGTGCATGCTCTGCAGGACTATCACAAGGGATAGGGATGTGTTATACTGAAAGAGCGGCGGCGGGCGTTTGGAATTGCAGGCAAGGCGTTTGTCATGAAGATTCGGATATATCTGGACAATTGTTGTTTGAATCGTCCGTTCGATGATCCCGCCATGCCCCTCATCCGGCTTGAAACGGATGCAAAACTTCATATCCAGAAAAAGATACTGGACGGGGAAATCGAGTTGGCATGGTCCTATATTCTGGATCGTGAAAATATGGCCAATCCATATGAGGAGCGCAGGCAGGCCATTGCTCCATGGAAACATCGCGCTGTCGTTGATGTCGGGGCGTCGGAGGGCGTGTTTCGCCGGGCGCTTGTCATCGGGAAATGCGGAATCCAGAGCGCTGACGCTCTGCATATCGCCTGCGCGATCAAAGCAAGATGCCGGTATTTCCTGACCACGGACAAACAGATACTCAAAAAGCGGATCGAAGGCATAACGTTATTGAATCCGGTGGATTATCTCAGTCAAGTGGAGGGCGGAATATGAAAAACGATACCCTGATACGCATCGAAGGCATGGAAGTTTTGATGAAGAAGCTGGGTCTGGTGGAAGCGGAACGTTTCATCACGCTTATCCAGAGGGAGCCTTTTGATTATACCCGTTGGCGGAGAGAAAACCTGTTCAAGGGAAAAAGCATTGCGGACATCCATGCGGAAGCCGCCGCACTCCGTGCCGAAACAGAAAAACCGAAGAAGTCGAAGCGGATCACATCCAAGACGCTCAAGACTGCCGGGGCTCCTGCCTGATGGGAAAATTCGGGGACAGCATACCCGAATGTTCCCAATGCACCGTTTTTCCCATAAGCAGCGTCAATCCTCCCATGAATCGCGCTCCTGTTTGCTCTGCCCGTCAACGCCCAACGCCTTTTGGCGATGGTTTTTTTACGCTTGCACCACCTGAAACCGCCCTTGCTTTCTTTTCCTTCCGGGCGGGTCGGCGCGGCGGCGGCCTATCGTCACCTTTATATCGCAGCCCAGACGCACAAGGCAGTCCAGCAGCTTTGTTTCGCTGATTTCATTGAAGTCCCCGCGCAGCATGCGGGATAAACAGGGCTGCGTCATCCCGATTGCCCTGGACGCCTCCGTCTGCGTCCAGCCCGCGTCTTCTATCATGGTTCGGATCGCGACAACCAGTTTGGATTTCGCCAAGAGAACCCTGGCTTCGTTTTTTTCGAAGCCGACATCTTCAAACACGTTGTCGCTTCCGCGCTCCACATGGGTTTCAGGCATGTCCGCCTCCTTCGAGCGCTTGCACTTCGCGCAACCGCTCCGCAATCAACGCCACATCGCGGCGCGACGTTGCGATGCCGCGCGTGGATTTCTTTTGAAAACAATGCAGGACATAGACCGCCCCGGCGAACCGGACGGCATACACGGCCCGATAGGTTCCGCCGGGATCGTTTTCCACCAATTCCAAGACGCCGGCGGAGCCGAATCCCCTCAATGCCTTGGCGATGCCCGGCTTCAAGCCGATCTGCGCCTCAAAAAGGGCGTGACCGAAACTCCGGCGCACGGCATCGGGCATATCCTGAAGATCGCGGCGCGATGAACCTATCCAGAAGAGAGGCTTCATGTTCCGCAAGTATACAGGTTCCTGTATAGCTGTCAAATTTTCCTCTAAACACTTCCCGTATTCCCCTGCGTGAATGCATCCGATAACCTATTTTTTGTCAAGGCGTTATCGTAAATATGCCGTTCATTTGCGCAAAAAATCCGCAATAAAATCCACGGAATTCGAATAAATCGCTGCATGGCCGATAACCGACATGCCGATAAACCGGATATGTGCTTTTCTCAACCGTATCCGGATTGCGGCGCACCGGACGTATTCCTTGGCGGAGGGTTGCGTATGGCGTTTTCGAGATCGGGAAAATCGGGAAAACAGGCCCGGAGCGTCGCATCGGGCGAACTTTCTATAACGAATATATTTTTTACATACGGGGCGGCATTCAGGGGGATCAGGGCGATGAAAAGGGACTGGATTGGAAGACTGGGGATAGGGATAGCGATTCTCGCGTGCGCGTTTGTCGTCACGTCGGTTTCCGCATATGCGGGGGAAGATATTACATGGAATCCTGGGTCGGGCAATAAATATTGGAATGACTCCGATGGCAGTAATCGGTTTACTGACGATAACAACTCCAGTGCACCGATTGATTTTGAGGATGGCGATTCAGTCACTTTTGGAACCAATGGCGCAGGGACGGTTTTACTGCAATCAGGCAGCCCCCTCGCGAATGATGACGTGACCGTTTCGGGAATGACGGTAACCGGCGGCAACTACACATTTACCGGCGGCAAAATTTCATCTGTTGGCGCAGGAAACGTAGTGTTGTCTATAACTGGCGGCACCGCTATCTTCAATAATAAAGTGGATTTTGCAAATAGCACCGATACATTGGTTTTGAGCAACGGAACAACCGTCACGTTCAAGGACTCTTTTGCTTTTGGCGGCGGCACGACGATAAATGGTGGTACAAGAGTCATTGTCGACACCACCCCCAATTTGGCTACGGATACGGCGAACGCGACGGAATACCACGGAACCGGCACCTTGCAGATTGGCGGCGCCAATACTGTACATTATTTTATGTCAAGCAATAATGATGACTTTGCAGGGATTATTGATATACAAAAAGGCACGCTCCGCTTGGTTGGCACTGATGGCTCACTCAACAAAGACGCCAAAGTTATTCTTAATTCCGGCACGAACTTGATTGTAGGCACTGCCGACGCTGCCTCAACCGCAACGAGGCATGTCGGGTATGTTTGGGGATCGGGAGGGATAAGCATCGGCGGCAACAATACCCTCGTCCTGTACGGCACATCCAATCCAATAAATGACGATAATGCCTTTACCGGCGCGATTACCGGCACGGGCAATTTGACTGTCGGCAGTAGCAGCACTGTGGGTTCTGTTGTGCTTACAAACCAGAATACCAATTATTCCGGCCTCACGACCATTGCAAACGGCACGCTTGCCTTGACTGGGTCTGGAACGATTGCGAATTCAAGCGGCGTGGCGATTACCTCTGGAACGTTCGATATTTCAGGAATACGAGCTGCGAACACGACTATCAAGGACTTGAGCGGCGATGGTGAAGTCCTTCTCGGCAACAAGGAATTGATCATAGCCAATACCCAAAATCAGGCTCTGGGGGACTATGCAGGAACGATTAAGGACAGCGCTGGCGGCACGGGCAAACTGACCCTGAACGCGAACAGCGAATTCACCCTGAGCGGCGTAAATGAGTATACCGGCGAGACCAAGATTACTAGCGGCACGCTTGTTCTTGATAACGAGAATGCTGTTGCGACCTCCAGCGTGGTCACTACCGCAGGAGCCGGGGCCACGCTGAAATTGGGTACGAATGCAAGCAACGTCAATATCAAGAATTTGAGCGGCACAATCGGTACGGTTGATCTCGGCGCCAACGGCAAGACGCTGACCATTACAGAGCCGCCAACCGGGACGCCAGGTTCGTATGCGGGAATAATCAAGGGCGAGGGCGGGCTGACTCTGGCCGCGACGAATGACGGTTCCTTTGCGATACGGGGAAGCAACAACACGTATACCGGCGAGACTACGGTCACTCGGGGTACGCTTGTGCTTGGCACCAGCAATGCGGTTGCATCGTCCGTCAATGTCGTTACAGGAGGCACGGGCACACTGAAACTGGACACAAACTCCAGCGTCAAGGATTTGGAGGCCGACAGCGGCGCGGGCACCATTGATCTCGGCAGCAATACGCTGACCATCACATACCCCGATACATCGAAGGAATATTCGGGCAAAATCATTGGAACCGGCGGCGGCGTGACGCTGAACGCGGAGAATGACGGCGAGTTTACACTGAGCGGCGCTGCGAACGGATATACCGGCGAAACTACGGTCTCTCGCGGCAAGCTTATCCTTGGCGATGTGAATGCTGTCGCATCGTCCAGCGGCGTCAGAACAACAGGGGCCACTTCCACTCTGGAAGTGGGCGTAGCGAATGCTGTCATCAAGGATTTGCGCGGAACTACAGGCAAGGTCGATCTCGCTGGCAATACGTTGATCATCAAGCCTACCGAAAGAAACTCGGGGGGCTATACAGGTGAAATCGTGGGCACCGGCACCAGCAGCGGGTTGACGCTGGAGGCAAGCCAGCCCGGCAATAGATTTACGCTGGGCAGCACAAACACCTATGAAGGTACAACCACGATTACCACGGGCATACTTGCTCTGTCTGGAGACAGTTCTCTTGAAAAATCCAATGAAGTTGCTCTTGACGATTATGGCACGCTCGATATTGCCGGCACGAACAATGGCGCGACACTGAACCGGTTGACCGGCACGGGAGAGGTGACTACCGGCAGCAGGACGTTGACTCTTCTCAATGCCACCTCGTATGACTATGAGGGTCTTATCAATGGGGCGGGTGAGGTCGTTATCGGCAATGGAACGGCTGCAAACGCCATTACACTCACAGAAGATCAAACATTGCACACAGGCAAAACGACCATCAAGAATGATGCCGAGCTCATACTGGACAATGCCGCTTCCCTTGCGTCCAGCGATATGGAACTTGGCGGGAAGTTGACCGTGAAGAATACCGCTGCCGCAGTCGATGGTTTGTCCGGCAACGGCACTCTCAATTTTGATGGAGGTTCCCTCGCCGTGACGGGCGGCGGCATATTTGAAGGCGCAATGACGGGTGGAAGCGCAACCACAGGCACAGGTTTGACAGTTAAGAACAGCGAGTTGACTCTCCGTGGCAACAGCAGCACCGGGGGCGGGTATCAAGGTCTCACCACTGTCGATGGGACGACATTGAAACTGGACAACGGGGCCAACCTCGGTACAAACAGTCACATGAAGATCATCGGTTCGGGAACATTTGATTTTTCCGGTACAACCGGCATCAATAGTAATGTGACGCTCAAGTCGCTTGCAGCCGACAGCACAGGCGCCACCGTGAATATGGGTACGCATGGTTTGACCATCAGCGGTGACGGCGCAACCGCAACCGACTTTTATGGCAAGATTTCCGGTGACAGTTCAGGTGACGGGGGGCTGAAGGTTTCCGACACGGGCAATGTGACTCTTCATGGCGTAAACAACTATTATGGCGCGACAACCATTGGAGGCGACGGAAAGGTTACCCTGGCCGGTGCTGGAAGCATCGCGCAGAGTTCCGGCGTCAACTTTGAAACAGGTACCGGCAACGCACAATTTGCGCTGGCGGCGGGCAGCGGCGAGTCGGTGATCAAGAACCTGCAAGGCAGCAATGCGAATGCCACGGTGGCTCTTGGCGCGGGGAGAACGCTGACCATCGGCGATGGTCTGACAGGCAGCATTAATGGGACATACACCGGCAAGATGAACGGCCTTGGTGGTCTGACGCTGAATGCGGCCAGTGCGGGCCAGACGCTCAGGCTCACGAATACCAGCGGTATAACCTATGAAGGCGGCACAACCATCACCAAAGGCACGTTGGCGCTTGGCTCCGGTGTAACGCTGGATGATGCGTCCAAAATCCAAATCAGCAATGCCGGCACTCTGGATTTGACCGATGCGGGCGCTTACACAATGCTCAACGAATTGTCCGCGAGCGCGGGAAAAATTATACTTGGCACCAATAGCCTCACATTCAATAACAGAGCTCTGAATAATACTTTGGGGAGCGTCACCGGCGGAGTTGGAAGCAGCCTGATAGTGAAAGGCAATAACGCTACTGAGAAAACAAAACTTGCTCTTACCGGCGAGAGCAGCACGGATATTGCAGCCGACGGGTTTGGTGAAGTGGCGATAGACTCCAGCACTTCGATCACGGGCGACGTGGATGTCGCCGCCAGCGGCGCTTTGACTACTGCCGGCGGTGAGATTGACGGCGATGTTACAATAGCTGCCAACGGAGTCTTCACCGCGACAAACGCCAACTCCGCGACATTGGATATTACCGGCGACTTTACCAGTAACGGTACAACCACCCTCACCATGATCGAAAAGGAATCAAGCGCTGTTCATGCCGGCGGCACTGTGGAGTTGAACGGCAATCTTGTCGTGACCACAGCCACGACCGGGTTATACACCCTGTTCACGGGTGATACAGCGGTGGACTGGACTGTTAGCGCTGGGGATACAGGGGACGACGAAATACATTCTGGAAAACACGGGCACTGAATTGCAGCTGATTGCGTATGAAGAAGGCACGACTACGCAACAATGGAATGGCGGCAGCGGTATATGGGGAGCGGGACAGAACCGGTGGGAATATACCGTCCCGCCCGCTACCACCATCCCGGGTTTGCACGAATGGAACAACGAAAACGGGGGTACAGCCATATTCAGTACAAATGGCACTCATGCTATTGAGGTGAACGGGGAACAGAAGTTCGGCACGCTGCAATTCACCGCCGGCAACTATACCTTTACTGATATGAATTCAGACGGCAAACTTGTTCTTGCCCCGGCTACAGGCACTACGGCGAATATCAATCTTGGCGGGCGGACGGTGACCATCAACACGGCGATTACCGACGGTACCGGCACCAATTATGATCTGCGGATCACCGGCAGCGGCATGCTGACGCTTGACGGCACCAATGATTATAAAGACACAATTGTCGAGAGCGCCGCCACTTTGGTATTGAAAAATGACGACGCGGCGGGAGATGAAAAGATTATCTTGAATAATGGCAAGCTCACCTTGGATTTCGCCACAGGTGTTCTCAACAACGAAATCACCAATGATGCCAGCGCCAACAATGTCGTCACGGTTGCCGGAGCCGAGGTCAAGCTTGGCTCAGCCGACAACGAGTATTCCGCAAGAACCGTGATCAATGCCGGCGCCAAACTGACTACCGATGGAAGCGGCGTATTGAGCAAAAACTCGGTTCATGAATTGAACGGCAACGCCGTATTGACTGTGGACGGCGCCCAGGAAATCGCCGGGCTGACGAGCGGGTCTGATAAATCTACGACATCCGAAGTTGTTCTCGACACAAGCGATACACTGACCGTCAATCAATCAGTGAACACAGAGTATTACGGCAAATTGACCGGGGCGGGCGCTTTCATCAAGGACGGCGCCGGGAGGTTGGAACTCGAAAATGTCGATACAAGCACAGGTTATACCGGGACATTTACCGCTGCGGCAGGGACATTGTATCTGAAATCGGCTGATGATCTGACGCTGCGCTCTGCAACTAGCGGTTCCACCGGCACCATTGTCGTTGACGCTGCGGGCAAGAATATCGAGCTTGATGGCGCGTTCGGAACGGGCACGCTCGGAATTCAGAGCGGCAACCTCAAACTTGGCGCGGGGAATCTGTTGAGCGACTCCATCCTTGCGCTCAACAATGGGGTCACCATGGAGGTTAATGGCGACAACGACGTGACAGATTTGGAGCTGAACGGAAACACCATTACCTTTGCGGATAACAGCGGCGCTCCGTACAAGTTGTCCGTCACGGGTTCCCTCACGAGCACTAACAACCTGACTACTTTGAAGATCGATAATAACTCATTTATTGACTGGACTGATAGTTCTCTCGATCCCGAAGATTATTTCTTTGAGGCTGACGAGACGATTCAGTTGATTGCCGCTGATACAAGCAATGTGACATCGAGCAATTTCAGGATTACAGGCTCTACAACCGACATTGTAAATTCTGTTGATCGGGATATTGTTGGCGGCACAGCCACATTCATCAGCAACGCCGATGTCAAAACGGATGGCGTCTATCTTGTGCAGGGATTGTCCGCAATAAATTCTAATTCTAACAATGCTCTTCCTGTTACGATCGACAGCGGCAGTCCAGTATCATCTCCGGTAACGGTGAATGCAAAACTTACAGGGAATAATTTCTCCTTCACGGGAAGCAACAACATCACTGTTGCCAATACAAACACTTACTCCGGAAGCACCATAGTTGATATGAACAGCGCGGAACTTGTCGCTGGCTCCAATAACGCATTTGGCAACGGCTCCTCGACATCGCTTCTCGACATCCAGAGCGGCACTGTCAACATCAATGGGAAAGAGATCGCCGTCGGCGCAATTACAGAGGGCAGCACAGCGGGTGATCTCACCCTCGGCAACGGCGGCGGCAAACTCACCATCAGCAATGGGCTGGGCAAGACATACTCGGGCAAGATCGACGGCACAGGCGACATCATCAAGAACGGCACAGGCTCGCAGATATTCAGCAACGCGAATAACAACCTGAACGGCGGCATCTCCGTCAACGCGGGTTCGCTCAAGTGGGCCGGAGCAGCCGGCGGCGTGACTGTCACAGGCGGCGAGTTTATTCAGTCCGATTCCACTGTCGCCAGCGTGTCTGTCGGCGACGGAGGCGCCCTCAGCGGGCATGGCAGCATCACCGGGAATCTCGAAGTCACCGGCAGCGGCAAATACACAATCAGCATGAATGGGGCCAACTTCGCCAAAACGACGGTCGGCGGGACAGCTACTCTCGCCAAGGACAGCATTGTCTTCGGAGCCGACGCCATGGATGCGATTCGAGCTGGCGCTGCTTCCACTTGGCTCATCGATGCGAACAGCTTCGTTTACAACGGTTCCGGCGATCCCAGCGGCCCCTTCACGATCAATATGGGCGTCTTCGGTTCCGCGAGCTTCAGCACAACGGGCACGCAGCTTATGTATGACGGCTTCAAGGGGGCGAGCGGGCCGGATTACGGCATCGGTTCGGCGTGGGGCGAAAAGGGCGTCAACATAGGCGGCGTCCTCGACCATTCCTCGCTCGGCAGCGCGATCTACGGCACCAGTCTGCGGTATGAAAACAAACCCCCCGTCACCCGTGTGGAAAAAGCCCGCCTCGGCAGCATCATCGCCATGGGGTCGGCGCAGGTGGAGGGCTACAACAGCAAGGCAGTCCGCTCCATGTTCAACCACGAATCCGGCCTCAGCGCGACAGGGCCTGTCGAGGCGGCGGGCGACATCGGCCACACCATGCTGGAGCAGGGCCTGATGAACCGCGTGAACAACCTCCGCGCGGCACGGACCATCCTGAACAACGCCACGGCCGAATCACTGGTCCTGATGGATGAAGTCGGGCGCGGCACGTCCACTTTTGACGGATTGGCGCTGGCCTGGGCCATCGCGCGGCA
>QMCD01006801.1_pt1 | contig 10540 bp, 8 predicted proteins | sample 1821841 | NCBI WGS metagenome assembly QMCD01 (sample SAMN01991225, study PRJNA193472) | Termite gut metagenome, whole genome shotgun sequencing project. | isolation source: worker | host: Macrotermes natalensis | reverse complement strand
AGTCGTTCTCCACGATGAAACATCAAACAGATTTGTCCGTTTGGGATTATGCGTTCGCTCGCTTGCGCCCGACTGTCAACGGTCAAAAACCAGTAGTGTTTGACGTATGGCGCCAGCAGTGGCGAGGGTTGTATGATTTGGAAGGTTTCCATAGTTCTACCGAAACAATTTCAATTCAAATTCGCCAACAACGCCCATCTTGTCATCTTTTACCAATAATGCGGCAAGAATATCTTTGTGCTTGCCGATTTCGTCTGTGAGTCGAGCAATGTCATCAACACGATTCACTTGATTGGCAAAGGCTGTCGCATAAGCATCGGCAAGCATAGCGTCTTTACAAATAATCATAACTGCATCTGCTTTTCCGAAACTTAATGACGGACCGACAGTTCCCGACGATGTGCAAATACCTAACGGCGATTTTTTCGCATCAATACACAAACCGATCTTTTCGGAAAGTGGCGATTCGCCTGCAAAAATGGCCACATCCATATTCTGTTTAATATCGGCATAAATATCACCACCGTTTTCAACAATAATTTCGTCTATTGCAAATTGCTTTTTTAACGCTTCGGCGATATAGGTCGCAAAAGCACCAGCAACGGCAGCCATTGGCCCAACGCCGGTTTTATGAGAAATTTCCGACATTTGTTTTGCCATTTGCGGCGCATGGTTTTGTGCATCGTAAGGCACTAAACTTAACGTATATTGCGGGTCTTGATGTAAATATTCGTCCATCTCATTTCGTAAAGCCTGAACAAATTGCATGGCAAATTCCGGCATCTCAACACAAAAGGAAGGTTTGTCAACGCCAATCCAAACGTCTGTTTCCTTATGTTGGACGACAAAACTTTGCCAACGGTCGTTGCGAAAACGTTGTCTGTAAACCCGATCGTTATATTCTTTCACAACTATTCCGAAAATTCAATTTTGAATAATTGTAGCGGACAAGTTTTTAAGCAAAGTTTACAAAGAATACATTTCTCCGGATCAAATTTGAGTTTCCAATCCGGTTGAGTTATGGAAAGTGCTTGCGAAACACAGGCTGACGCGCAATTCCCGCAATCCATGCATCGTTCTTTGTCGTACGAAATCCGGCTTGCGACAGGACTTATTTTTACGCCGTTTTTTTGAAGATAGGCAAATGCTTTTTCCAGATTGTCGTCATCTGCTTTAAGTTCTAAAAACAGCGTGCCCGACTGTCCGACTTCAATAGAGGCTTTAAGGATATTGATTTGAACGTCAAATTGTTTGACCAAATCATAAGTGATGGGCACTTCGGTGGTTTCGGCCGGAAATGTTAATATAACTTTTTGAATCATGATTTTAGGTGTTTGATGTTTCGGTTAATCCTTTCAAACTTGTTCCTGACGGCAGTTTTGCAACAGGTTCTGTAAGTAAGAAAATGCCTTTTTGAATTCGACTTTTCAATATGTCTGCAATTTCCCGGGCTTTCGATAAACTTGAAACGGGAGTTGCTCTAACCTTTTTACCGTTAATTTGAATGCTTCCGCTTTGCAATTCTGCATAGTTTGTTCGTCCAAGAACCGCGCTGCCATTGCCGTAATCAACAATCGTAGTTTCAATTTGTGCATTTTGAATAGACACTCGATGCGCCATGTCTTCATCTAAAATCGGAATTGGAATACCAATGCCGACAAACATGCTGATACCATATTTTTCATAATATGCGGCACGCAAAAAGTTCGGATCCATATCTTTCAAATTCCCTACAACAGCAAGCGTTCTCGAATGAGCAACAGGAATACCATAAGGATTGATTTCCTTGGTCGAATGAAATTGCGTACCATTCCAACTCACATAACCTTCTGTTCCGCAAAGAAAAATGCGTGTACCTACGCCAATAGTGCGGCATTCAGGATCATTCAGCAAAGGCGACAGTTCTCCGGATGTGCTGAAAGAGGCGTTACCCAAACGAGGCAGCAAAGTGCCCATATACGTATGTTTCAGTTGATCGGTGCTGTTTGTCGCCACACAATAATTCTGATACGCATTACGCGGATTGTACAAAATTGCCTCATTGATCGTGTTGATATTGATTTTGCTTTGGATATGCTTTCGTGGATAACAATCCGTACCTTTTCCAAAGGCTTCTAATGCAATATCTTCGCCTCGCAACAAGGCTTCGATGAGATGTGCACCACCGTATGTTTCCTTTTCGGGATGCACGTCCGTTGCGCCGATGTAGGTGTCAACAGCCGCTAATCCGCCACAAACCGGAATCCCGTTGAGCGTTATTTTTTCCATGCGGATAGGAGGGGAGGCATGTCCGAAATTCAAGAATGCACCCGACGAACACATCGCACCGAATGTTCCGGTTGTTACCACATCTACTTTCTGCGCTATTTCCGCAGCACTCGCCGTTTTCGCCAACTCCGAAACCTCCTCAGCCGTCAATACAACAGCCTTACCACTTTTTATTTTCTCATTAATTTCCTGATAACTCTTCGCCATAATAACGTCCAATTTTTAACTTTCAATTATTAACTTTCTAACTTCCCAACTTCCCAACTTTCCCACTTTCCCACTTTCCCACTTTCTCACTTTCCCACTTTCCCACTTTTCCACTTTCTTACTTTTCAATTCTCAATTCTCAATTCTCAATAACACCCCCGCCTGCGCCGACACCCCCTCTTCCCTGCCTTCAAATCCCATTCTTTCGCTGGTTGTAGCCTTAATGGAAATGCGGTCTTCATCGATATTCAAAACGGTTGCTAACGTAGCTTTCATTTGAGGAATATAACCGGAAATTTTCGGAGATTGCAACACAATCGTACTGTCAATATTCCCAATGATATAGCCTTTTTCATGAATTTTTGCAACAACATCTTTCAATAAAATTTTACTGTCGATATCTTTGTATTGAACATCTTTATCTGAAAAATGAAAACCAATATCCCGTAAGTTTGCCGCGCCCAGCAAGGCATCGCAGATTGCGTGTATCAACACATCACCGTCCGAATGCCCCAAAACACCTTTGTTGTGAGATATTTCAATACCTCCCAAAATAAGTTTTCGCCCATCAACCAAGCGATGCACATCATATCCCAAACCTATGCGAAACATCTTGACTTAATTATTAGTTTCTATCGTTTGTGCACCTTGTCGGCGTATATATTCCGAGAAGTTGAACTTCAACGTAAACCGCAAGGTGTTTTTCAATGGATTATTGGCATTTCCGGCACTTGGCAAGAGATACGAGAAATCCACTTCAAACACATTGAATCGCAAACCTGCGCCAAGTGTGAAGTATCTACGTCCGCCTTTATTTTTATGCTCAAAAAAATGTCCGCCACGAAAAGCGAATGTCTTATTGTACCAGTATTCCAAGCCGACACTGATATTAACTTCTTGCAATTCCTCACGAAATCCGCCCGGAGCATCATGAAAGGATTGGAACATAGCAGGAATAATACCGATATCAGGGTCCATACCGGCGATAATAGAGTCGTTACGACGGATAGGTGGCGTTGGAACCAACAATTTGTTGAAATCCACCATCGCCGAAAGCTCGTTATATCTGTCCAATTGCACGGTGTAAGAACCGCCAAATCGAATGTTTGCAGGTAAAAAATCTTTGGCCATTGATTCCGAATACGACACCTTTGCACCAATATTGGAAATGTTCAAGCCAAGGGCAAATGAACTTTCCTCTGTACCCGGTGTCATAATACTACGTGTGTAAAACATCGAAACATCAGCAGCAGCAGAGTTTGCAGCCGATGATTTGGTTCCGCTGTTGCTACTGTAGCCACTCGTTAAATCGGAACGAATGTAACGAGCAGTAATTCCAATAGAAAAATATTCCGACAACCGCCGTGAATAACTGACGTCAACAGCATATTCGTTCGGATTGTAGGTCGCACCGAAATCGTCCGAACTTTCACGAAAATGTATTTTTCCTAACGAGAAAAATCGCAGCGATGCGCCAAAAGCATTATTGTCGTCCAAACGATAATGTCCCGATAAATACAACAAATCCATATCCGAAACCAATACACGCAACCATGGACTATACGTCAATGAAACCCCATATTTATCTTCAATAAACGGATATTTTGCCGCATTCCAATGTTGGGAATTTATATCCGGCGAAGAAGCAACACCGGCGTCTCCCATAGCACCGGAACGAGCATCCGGCGAAATAACTAAAAAAGGAACCGCCGTGGAAATAGAACCGCCACTTAAACGCAGAGCCTCTTTTGTCTCTTCATCATTTTTTTGAGCACAAAGAATTCCGCCTGCCCAAAGCAAGATGAATGAAATAATGATTTTATGTGACCAAAAAGGCATATTTTTCGAGATTAGGGATACAAAGATACGAAAAAAAATTGAAATAATCAAATTCCAATGATTAATTTTTCTGTTTTTTCCGCTGTACGACCGTCTTCACAGATGATTCTTAATCGATAAAGATACATTCCTTGTCGCAGTTTATTTCCATTGCCGTCAGTCGTATTCCATTCAATAGGCTCTGTGGCAAAACCGTCTGTCTTTATAGATTTTGATAACCGTGTAACCCAGCGCCCGCTAATGTCAAAAATATCAATTTCAACACGATTGATCGTTTTTGGAACATTGTGGGTGAAATAAAACTTGGTGTGATCGTTCATTGGATTGGGGTAGCAGTACGCTTTCGCAATAATCGGCGTAGTCGTTTCCACGACTTCAAAATCCAAACTCGCTAAAGTCGAAATATTGAAGATATTCCAAACTTTCAATTTTACATTATGTTTGCCCGGCGTTAGGTTAAACATGGGGAATTGCAGTTCCCCGTTAGTGTTGCTGCCGGAAGAATATTGGAAATAATCGTTGAGATAAAGTTGATTTTTGAAATCGTCGTCAATCGTCAAACTGATGTTGTGTCCGATGCCTGCGCCGGAATGATTAATGCCGTATTGGTCGTAGATTTTAGCCAACAGAACAGGATTCGCAGAGGTGATATTTCCGTTCAAAAAATTAGTGTCATTGAGAAATAATTTAACCGTTGGCGCATCGGCAACGACGTCAAAATTATCTCCAAATCCACCGACAATCAAACTGTCGAAAACGCCTGTGGCATCAATAGAATCGGAGTATGCGTAATAACTGATTTTTCCGAAACCATAATTGTAATTGATATCTTTCGGCGTTATAAATTCAACGGTAAATTCTCCGTTAAGTACAGATGTTTTGCCTTTGAAAAGAATGTTTTTTTGAATGTCGTAATGGATAACCGGATTATAGCCGCCGGCCGTGCTATTCTTCTGTCCAAGCGTTTGCGTAGGTGTTGGTTTATCATACACGGTTACACTGATTTCTCCATTAAAATCGGATAATAAATTGCTATCGAAATCAACAATTTTTCCGGAAATACGCACATTATTCAATGCTTTTACAGTATCTGTGCTGATGTGGTGGGTTGTAACGACACGGTGGGTTGGCAATGCTAACGAAATCGCCGGATCACCAAGCAAAACAAACGGTTTGAGTTGATACGAATTGCCGATTTGATTTTTGGCTAATTTCATGGTTTCGCCGAATGTTTGGGCTTTGTTATCCTTACGTAGTAAAGCATAGTGATTAAATGCACTATGAAAAACATCGTTGGGATAAGTGTATGCAATTCTCGATGCCCCAACATGCGCAATGGCACAGCCTTTTGATAAAACCGAATGTTCGCCGGCAGAAAGCAAACTGGGATCATCGTAACGCGCAAACGAACAAGAGGCGGTAAAAAAGAGCACAAATGTTGTATCTTCAAAATTCTGAATATCCGACAGGTTCATAATATCCTCGTCAGACATGGTGATTTCGCCACTATGCCCTTCGTAGTTCAAAATGAGCGCACCACGTTCAATGCGTTGTTTTAAGGCATCTCTGACGCCCGGATAGCGTGCCCCGCTTGGTGTGGCTACCTGCGGATAAGCGTCGGAATAAATTTTTTCAATATTGATTTCTCGGAAATTTTTCTTGAAATCCGGTTCAAAATAAGTTTCGTAGGTTTGAACAAATGGCTCGGTAACGCCGTCGTCCGACAAATTTACAACCACATTCCGCCAATCGCCAAAATTAGGTTCTACATAAGATAAGGTTTTATTGACCAACATCTGCGCTTGTTCCGCTGTTCGCACAGGAAAGCGGCCAATACCAACATGTAGCCGATCGGAATTTTGAAACCCTGTTTCGCCATCGGCTAAAAAACCAAACATATCATCTGTCGAAAGACTGTTGATTTCGAGCAATCCTGTAGGAAACTGATAATTCAATACAAAATTTTGCGCCGTTCCCGTGCGATTTCGATAGTCATAAGAAGGCGAACCAAAGAGCAATAAGTATTCCGGTAAAACTTCCGAACCTGCCGCCAATGCTTTATTTCGATAGTGTCGCAACAATCGCCGAATAGCCATCGGATCTTGACGCCCGAATGAAAATTCGTTGAAAATTTTCGTTGGTGTTGTAACTAAAACATTCAAATTCCGATTGGAGTGAAACTCGGCCAATCGTTCGGCTTCGTCTTGAAATTCGGGGTGAACCACAATCACATATTGTACGGAATCCAATCCATGAAGGTTTTGATTTTCGACAGGTTCAAATTGTGTGATTTGATGAACTGAATTTTCAGAAAACCCTATAAACTCAGGTCTTTCGGAAAGCGATGATGCGAATGAGAATGTATTTCCGGAAAGCGTTCCTTGAATAATTTTCGGTTCCAATGGATTGGAAATATCCCAAAATCGAGAATTTGAATTGGCTGAACCTACTCTAAATTCGCCTGTTTCTGATGTTTGATAATCGGCAAATCGAAATTGCAATGTCGTATTTCCGAGTGATAAGGCTCGCCGGTAATGCAACTCCAAAAAATCCAAATACATCCAATTTGAAGAACTTGAAAGCCGTGTGTATTCAAACGATAGATGGGGTCTGTCATTGGCAAATAACCAAGAAAAATTTTCGGATAATTCCATCATCCATTCGTCGTTTCCTTTGTTTCTGCTTATGGATAACGTTTGTGATTGGCTATTTGATGAAATCACAACTTTTCCGGGCTCATTAACCACAAAACGGGCTCTGATTTCAACATTTTGCGATGTGATCAAACCTTGCAAATTCAAGTCGATGCCCAAGGTTGATTTTATGGCATCTAATTTTTCGCCATACCATTCCTGACTTGATTTGAACGGATTTGCCAAATCTTTTTCGTAAAGATAATGCTCTTTGAAATCCGTGATAATCAACGTTGCAGTAGATGTCTCAATAGGCTTATTTTGCAAGCGTTTCCGCTCACCAACTAAAAAATTAGTAGTTAAAAAATAAGACATTGCATCGGTAAAAACATTGGTGAGATGCGTATATTTTTGCAACGATGAATTCCAATTCCAACGACTTGGCGATTGTCCGTAGAATAAAATATAATCGCCTGCGCCGAATTGACCGTCATTCCCGTCTTCTACGAGAATGGAAATTTCTTTCAAATCGAATGTTTCGCCGCTTTGATTGAGTTCGGGCAACATGCCGTTTTCTCCGCCAAACAAAGCAATTTGAGACGACGGAACCGGATTTTTCAACACATTTTTACCTAATAAATCTTCATAACGAATCTTGTAAATGCCATTATTTTCAATAGGAATACGATGCCACGAACCGTCTGATAATACAGATGATTGCGCATGTCCGGTTAATCCGATAATGACGAAAAATAAATATATGTATTTATTTTTCGTCATTTTATTTTTTCAAAATCAATTTCAATTCATCTAATTGCGCATTGCTAATGGTCGAAGGGGCATCAATCATCACATCACGTCCGGCGTTATTTTTCGGGAATGCGATATAATCACGAATAGATTCTGAACCTCCGAAAAGCGAGCAAAGACGGTCGAATCCGAAGGCAATGCCACCGTGTGGAGGCGCGCCATATTCAAAGGCATCTAACAAAAATCCGAATTGTTTTTGTGCCTCTTCTTCCGAAAATCCAAGCGCCTTAAACATGCGGTTTTGCAGATCACGGCTGTAAATCCGGATAGATCCGCCACCAACTTCCACACCGTTAATGACCATGTCGTAGGCATTCGCACGAACCGCTCCCGGATTGCTTTCCAACAAATCCAAATCTTCCGGTTTCGGTGATGTGAACGGATGATGTTTGGCAAAAAAGCGTTGTGCATCTTCGTCCCATTCCAGCAAAGGAAAATCCACAACCCAAAGTGGTGAAAAGACGTTCGGATCACGCAATCCCAAGCGGGAGCCCATTTCCAAACGAAGTTCACAAAGTTGCTTTTGCGTTTTTTCGCAAGCGCCGGCCATGATTAAAATCAAATCTCCGGCTTTAGCGTTGAATTTTGCGCCAATCGCTTTCAAAGCATCTTCGTTGAAAAATTTATCGATGGAAGATTTGACTGTTCCATCTAAATTAAATTTAATATAGACTAAGCCGTTTGCGCCTATTTGCGGGCGTTTTACGAAATCCGTCAATTCGTCTAATTGTTTGCGTGTATATTCCGAACAACCGTTTGCACAAATACCTACAATGAGTTTGGCATCGTCGAACACCTTGAAATCCTTGCCTTTCGCCACATCATTCAATTCAACGAATTTCATTTCAAAGCGTGTATCGGGTTTGTCGCTGCCGTAAAATTTCATCGCATCGGAGTATGTCATTCGTGGAAGTCCTGAAATATCAACGTTTCTCACGTGTTTGAACAAATGTTTGGCCAAACCTTCAAACGTATTCAAAACATCGTCTTGCGTTACAAACGACATTTCACAGTCGATTTGCGTAAATTCGGGTTGCCGGTCTGCACGCAAGTCTTCATCACGAAAACAGCGTACAATCTGGAAATAGCGGTCATATCCCGAAACCATCAGCAGTTGTTTGAAGGTTTGTGGCGATTGCGGAAGCGCGTAAAATTCGCCTTCGTTCATACGTGATGGCACCACGAAATCACGAGCGCCTTCGGGTGTGGACTTAATCAAAAACGGCGTTTCAATTTCGATGAAACCAAGGCCATTCAAGTAATTCCGAGTTTCGATGCCCATCTTGTGACGAAGTTCGATATTTTTGCGAACAGGCGTACGACGCAAATCCAAATAGCGGTATTTCATGCGCAGTTCATCACCACCGTCCGACTTGTCTTCAATTGTGAATGGAGGCGTTTTCGATTCATTCAAAACCTCAATGTTTTCAACGATAATCTCAATATCGCCCGTCGGAATTTTATTGTTTTTACTGCTGCGTTCCGCAACTGTTCCGCTGACACGCAACACGTATTCACGTCCGAGTTTACGGGCGTTTTCGCAAAGTTCGGCGTTCGTATCCATGTTAAACGCCAACTGCGTAATTCCATAGCGGTCGCGCAAATCAATAAACGTCATTCCGCCCAAATCGCGCGAACGTTGCAACCAGCCGCAAAGCGTCACGTTTTCGCCAATGTTGGAGACTCTAAGTTCTCCGCATGTATGTGTTCTTAACATTTTTCTTAATGATTAAAGATTAATGGTTAACGGTAAAAGGTTAATGGTTAAGGGTTGAAATTAGGCGAAGCACCGTTTACCATTCACCTTTTACCACGCGCGGAGCGCGTATTTACCGTTTAACCGAAAAAAAATCAAAGATTTTTTTTGCCTTGATTAGCCACAGCCTCCATCCGTTTCTTCAACTCCTCCGGATCACCTAAAAAATAGTCTTTGACTAAGTTCATATTATCATCAAATTCAAAAACGTAAGGAACCGCTGTAGCCAAATTCAGTTTTGGAATATCAGCATCGGAAATGTTTTTGAGATGTTTGATGATACCACGCAGACTATTGCCATGAGCTGCAACAATCACTTCATCGTAGGTTTTCAACGATGGAACAATATGATCATTCCAATACGGAACAGCGCGCGCCACGCAGTCTTTCAGCGATTCCGTCAAGGGGATCAATTTAGGGTCAACGCCGGCATATTTCGGGTCTTTCCGTGTGTTGCGTTCGTCGTTTTCAGGAATTTCGTTGGGTGCCACATCGTAGCTTCTGCGCCAAACCAGTACTTGTTCTTCGCTATATTTTTCGGCGGTTTCAGCCTTGTTCAAACCTTGCAGCATGCCGTAATGTTTTTCGTTCAAACGCCACGATTTCTCAACCGGAATTTGCATCAAATCCATATCTTCCAAAACCACGTTCAGCGTTTTGATAGCACGTTTCAAATACGATGTAAAGGCCATGCCAAAACGGAAACCGGCCTCATTCAGCAATCGTGCAGCCTCGTGTGCTTCTTCAATACCGAGCGGACTCAAATCCACATCCGTCCAACCGGTAAACCGGTTTTCCTTGTTCCAAACACTTTCTCCATGACGAAGTAAAACAACTTTTTTCATAATTTTTTTCTTTTTTTTTGTAGTAGTATGAATAATATAACCTACAAAGATACGAAAAAAAAATGAAATATCCAAATAGATTTTTTGGCGGCATTGCCGCCAAAAAATCTATTTTCTACCCACACCACGGAAAACACTGTCATGTCGAGCGTAGCGAAGCGTAGTCGAGACATTCCCTTGCA
>QMCD01002372.1_pt1 | contig 10543 bp, 8 predicted proteins | sample 1821841 | NCBI WGS metagenome assembly QMCD01 (sample SAMN01991225, study PRJNA193472) | Termite gut metagenome, whole genome shotgun sequencing project. | isolation source: worker | host: Macrotermes natalensis | reverse complement strand
TGACCTCCGGCGGCGGGACGGGCAGCGGCTCCGGTTCCGCCCGTGTTGCAGGGGGAACAGGGGGGATTGGTGAAGACAGTGGGATTTCGGTTGGGGCTTGCTGGATCGGCTCAGGGATGGGCAGCGGAGCGGGAGGCTGCGGCGGAGGGGCCACGTCTGTAGTCACCTCAGACGTGGTCAAGGCCGCCTCTTCCGGTTCCGTGGGCGTCGCTGCCGGCGGTACGGTCGGCGGCGAGGTGAGTTCCGCAGGCCTGTTCCAGCAACCGGTGCAGCTCAGAAGCGAAAAAATAAGGACAAAAAAGGATATTCGGTAACGGTTCATTTCAATCTGCTTTCAGGAAAACGAAAAATACTCTTCTCCGCGTAAAACTTAAGCCGACGGCGCACTCCTCCCTCCGTATAAACCCCCGTTATACGATTTCGGCATAAAAAAAGTGGGAAAAAAGCGGAAAAAGGTGGAGGCCGAGGAAAACGGGAAGGCGTTCGCAGGGTGTAGCGTTTATGGTGATTATAGCAGAAGTTTTGAGCTAGGAATGGATCGGCTTGATGGTTTCACAGCCGATTTTGCGCATTGCCTCCCGCAGTCGGATGTATGATTCCTCATCGGGATACGTTCCGACGATTGCGCCGCCGCTGCCCGCAAATTTTGCGCTGGCCCCACAGGCACGAGCTGTTTCGACCATCAAGACATGCTCCGCCGGCAATCGGCAAATCGAACGGCGCAGGTCAAAATTTTGGTCTAAAAGAGCACTGAGACTTTTTTGTTTTTCTGCCGCAGTACCGACCAAAAGCAAAGTTTCTTTTGCCTGCCGGGTCAAATCGGCAAATTTTGACATGGCTTCCACAACGGCCTGTTCGCCGTTGTCATAGCGAAAACGCAAATTATTGTGAAATACTTCCGTTGGCTCGCCAAAATCCGTGGAAAATGAAATGTAAAGCGGCGGCAAATGGGATACCGGTATCTCTTCGTACTCCCCATGCACAAAACCATCCTCGTTTTTCATGGCCTCTTTGGAAAAATCCATGTAAACGCAACCTTCGTAAACTTGCGCAACACGGTCTTGCAGGCCGGCCATGATGCCGAGTCGCTCTTTTTCGATAGACAGAACCAGGGACGGCAGCACTGGCTTGGGAATCACCACGCCATAAAAATCCATCAAAGCCCTGAGCGTGGCCACCACGATCGCGCTGGAACCGGCCATGCCCACTTGACGGGGGATGTTCGTTTCGTAGCGTATCGAAAAATTGCGTTCATGCAACGGCAGACAACGCTGTGTGCAATACTCGTGAAAGCCCGTGATGGCCGCCTTGACCAAGCGAATGCCGCCGTAATAGCCGTGTAAACGGACATCTCTCGCCAGATCGTGAATCGAGCGAAACGCACTTTCATCATTGGGACTCGGCACGATTTCCAGCTGATCCCATTCGTAGAGTGTGACTTGCGCCCGGTAATTTTTGACGATCACGGCAATCGTCTTGCCGTTGTAGCCGTCTGAAGGATTGCCGATCAGCCCGGCCCGAGCGTATGCTTTGCGTCTGATGATTTCCATGAATGTTGCGTGAAAAAACGTCCTAGGGGTTCACATCCGGGAGCTGCGCCGCACGTACCGCGTTCATACGGCATTCCAGGCTCCTTCTGATTTGGCACTCTTTGAAATTTGCCCTTTTCCGATTTTCAGAAATTTGCTAGACTGCGACCAGTCGTCGTTTTCTGTTGAGAAAATTTTGTCAGGAAGACATTTAGAGCGCATTGCTGATCCGCGTATAAATTTTGACCCGGTGTTCGCAGCTCGTTGGTCGCTGTCTTTTCCGCATCAGTCACTCCACACCCATTTTTAACTCGCTCTAGGGCAAGGATTTCCCTTTCTTGAGACCATGAAAAATTCGACCGTTGGCATCGGAATCGCCTTTCTTTCCTTCATTGCGGGAACCGGACTATGGTACAGTATCGGTGAAAATCGCGCAGGCGACAATAGTCCCTATTCGTCGAGTGAGTATCAAGCCGCGTTTGCGCAAGAGGCAGGGCACTCGCTTCCTATCCTGCCGCCGCCACTGGCCGAGCCTTCAGGCCGCTTGACGCCGCGCCATGCGAACGAGGAAACGAAGGCTGAAAGGCCGGGGTACCTTATCCTTGGCCAGCAGCCGCAGACGCGATTAACACGAAAAGACACCGGAATGGCCAATCCATTACGCGGCGGCATTTCGGAAACGCCGGCTAGTCCGCAAAATTTGCCCAATCAGCACCACCGACCGGCCCAACCTCTTCCTCAATCGCAAGCTCAGCCACGGCACATCCAGCAAACGTCCTTGCAGGGCGAGTCACAGAGCGACATTCCGAGTGGTTTTCCCACCGATTTGTCAACGCTGCCCACGCCACCAGCTTCACAGCAGGAAAGCCTGCTGGATGCCGCAATTTTTCCGGTTGCCACGCCCCAGTCCACCGTCCCCGACCCGCTGTCCGAGCCGCAACCGCCGGTCGAACGCGGTTTTCAGCAATTCGACATGCCTGCACCGGCTCCCATCGCTGCAACGCCACTGCAAAGTGCCGATCCGTTCGCAACCGAAAGCGAAGCCGCCGGCAGTGCCGCCGCTGTACCTCCCGTCGTACAGGCTCCGGTGACGGAACAAAAAATTTCCTCGGCAAAAACGCTTGGGGCGGAGCACTCGCCGCCCGCCAACCCTTTTGGACAGTCCGAAATCCCGTCGCCGCGATCCAATAATTCGCTCCGCTCAAGTGAAGGCAAGGGAATGCCCGGCGCGTCAGCCCTCGAAGGTGCTCAGTCCGCCCACCTGACCGTCGAAAAAGTTTTGCCCGGCGAAGTGATTATCGACCAGCCCGCCACGATTATACTGGCCATCAAAAATACGGGCAAGTCCACTGCGAAAAACATCACGGTCGTGGACCAAGTTCCACAGGGCGCAAAATTACTGTCCACCTCGCCGGAAACGTTTCCGAACGAGAACGGGGAGTTGCTCTGGTCGCTGGGAAATCTTGATCCAAACGAGCAGACTTCCGTTGAAATACGGATTTTGCCGCTTCGTGAAGGCGAAATCGGCAGTGTGGCCGCCGTCAACTACTCCGCCGAGGCTTCGGCCCGGATCAACGTCTCGCGGCCTATGTTGAAGGTCGACGTCAAAGTGCCGCCGGAGGTGCGACTCGGTGAAACGGTGAATCTCGAAATTACGATTTCCAACCCCGGCACGGCCACGGCCACCGGCATTGTGCTCGTCGAAAATATCCCCGACGGTTTGTATCACAAAGACGGCAAAGTGCTCGAACATCGCAGCATCGGCACGCTCAAGCCGAAGGAAGAGAAAGTGCTGGTGTTGCCACTGATCTGTACCGGACCCGGCAATTTGGTTAATCATTTGGTGGTCAAAGCGAACAATAATTTATCGGTTGAAGACAAAACGGCGATTAGGGCTTTGGCTCCGGTTTTGGAACTGGGCATTGTCGGCCCGCAACAGCGATTCTTGGAACGAAAGGCGACGTACCAGCTTGTCGTGTCCAATTCCGGCACGGCCTCGGCTCAAAATGTGGACCTCGTGGCCACACTGCCTGCGGCGGTGAAATTTGTCAGCACGAACCAGAGCGGCGTGTACGAACGGCAAACACACACCGTTCACTGGGCTTTGGAAGAATTGCCGTCACGGGAAGCGGGCGAAATCGAATTGGTCGTGTTGCCGTCACAAATCGGCGAGCATTCCATTCGTTTTACCGGCAACGGCCAGAACAATCTCAAAGCGGAGAGCGTGAAGAGCATGACCATCGACGGGTTGCCGGCTCTGTCGTTTGAGGTGGTCGGCAGCTCCAATCTGGTTGAAGTCGGCAAAGACGTGGTCTACGAAATCAGCGTGGCCAACAAAGGCACAAAGGCGGCAAACAATGTCAAAGTTCAGGCTCGACTCTCGGAAGGCATGACTTTTGTGAAGGCCGAAGGCTCGCCGAGCCAATCGAACGGCGGCGTGGTCGCGTACTCGCCGCTTTCACAACTGGAGGCGAAGGGCGAAAAGGTGTTCAAAATCACTGCCCGATGCAACACGGACGGTGACCACCGCATCAGCGTGCAGATCATTTCCGACGATCTCGGTTCACCGATCACGAAAGAGGAGAGCACGAGGGTTTTTCAGTAGAATGTGAGATTATTGTGTGTAAGGTGTACGGTAAGACGCAAGCGGAATCCTTCATAAAACTCTCCAAACGCAAACGACGGCGGTGTGCTGGAATTGCAGCGTTAGTCGCTGTGATCCTTGCCGTGATTTTTCAACTGTTTGTTCGTCCTGAAATCGAAGTGATGCGTTGCACGTCGAAGATAAAAGGATTGTCGCTTGCTTTTCACGGTTACCACAACAAACACGGCGCGTTTCCACCCGCGTACACCGTCGATGCGGAGGGCAGACGGTTGCATAGTTGGCGAACCTTGCTGTTACCGTATCTCGGCGATGAGGAACGCGAACTGTACGGAAAAATTCGGCTCGACGAACCGTGGGACAGCGAGTACAACCGGCAGTTTCACGACCAACCGTGGTTCAACTGGGAAGAGGGTGCTTGTAACAGTTGTTGTCCGACCCTGCGGCGAACCTTGCCAGCCGGAAAAAACAAGGGGCAGTACACAAACTACATGGTCGTCGAAGGGCCGGGTTTGGTGTTCGATGGGCCAAGTTGCACGAAACTGGAAGCCTTGGAACGAGGAACCTCGAACACGGTTTTATTTGTTGAAAGTACGATGGCGGTTCATTGGATGTGTCCCGTGGACATACAAATTGACATGGTGCGGCAGGGAATTGTACCGAAGAGAAGTCGAATTTTCGGAATAGGAAGCGGGCATCCGAAAGGTGCTGTTGGTTTTTGTTTGGTTGATGGCAGTGTTCACTTTGAGACGCCGGAGACAATGCCGAAAGAATTGTTGCCGGAACTGTTTCGGACACAAGGAACGGCAAGCTATCCGTGGTAATTATTTGTGTCAACGCACGGGAACATTATCCCCGGCTCGCCATCGTCAATTTCCTCCCATGTTCACCTTTTGGCCCGGCTATTCTGGAATGGCACGTTACGGTCACGCGAGTTTTCTCGTGATCGCCCTGTTGTTCGCGCTGCTCCTCGACGCTTTTTTGTTGGTCAATTTCTACTGGACCGACTTTGTTACCGCAACGCAACGCAATGTGTTGCTCGCCGCGCTGTTTGGTTCTTGGATCGTGCTGCTGTTGGCCGCCTCCGGTCTGCGACGGCGAATCAAGGCCGTGCCCAGTGCGAAGGAAAAAGATGAACTCTATCGTAAGGCAATCACGTTTTATCTGCGTGGATTATGGCATGAAACCGAATCGCTGATCGCGCCGCTACTTCATAAAAATCCGAAAGATGTCGACTTTTTGCTGCTTCAGGCCACGCTGTACCGTCACACGCAACGTCACGCCGAAGCCGTCGCCGTCCTAGACAAGCTCCGGCTCTGCGAAGGCTCGGAACGCTGGCTGTTGGAAATCGAGAACGAACGACTGTTACTCGACGAAGAACTGGCAAGAATTCAGGAGCCGCCGGAAGAATGAATGGACGATTCATTCCGCCGCATCAAGCAGCTCGCGTCATCGCCGCCCTGCCGTTTTCTGCACAGAAATATTGCGTACATCAAGTTGCCCCGACGCATGTGGAAGACCGATGAGCATGATGGCCTCCCGCGCTTCCGGCTTGACGACAAGTTCCCGTGACATCTTCTTCCAGTCGAACGTTCCGGTGCAGCGTCCGAGTGGAATTTCATCGATTTGCCGCCGGGTTTCGTCGAAAAAGCTGATGACGCCCGTCGGCGTCATCACGGGACCTTGCCGGGCGACAATTTTTTCGCCGCACATTTCATACTCGATGCGAATTTTTGAGATCGCATTGCCGTCAACGGCAAAACCCTGCAAAATTTGTGCGAACTGGAACGGCTCCGGAGGCATGACGATGCCGTCCGTTGCGGCGTTCTCGGTTTTTTTGGGCGGCGCATTCGTGAATCGGGCAAATTTTGTGCCCGTGCCGTCTTTTGAAACGAAGATGGCCACATTTCGCGCGTAATGCCACCCGACCGGCGTGCCGTTCTCGCGGACTTCGGCAAATTGGCCGCCAACCAGCGCAGGATTCCTACCATCGGGCTGAGCCTGCCGCTCTTCCTCCGCTTGGCCTGTCATCGGCACGAACAGCGATTGCGTCAAATACTCTTTTTCAAGTTTGCCGTCGACTTTTTTGCACAGGTAAAACGACTGCTGAAAACGCTCGCCGAGTGGAATAATCATCCGACCGCCTTCACGCAATTGATCGACAAGTGGCTGCGGCACGGATTCCGGCGAACAAGTTACGATGATACAGTCAAAGGGAGCCGCCTCCGGCCAGCCTTTATAACCGTCGCCCACGCGGACATGGACGTTATCCATTTTGAGCCGCTTGAGCAACGCCGCCGACTGTTTGCCCAGCGATTCGACGATTTCTATCGTGTAAACCTCATCGACGAGCAAACTCAGCACCGCGGCCTGGTAGCCGCTGCCCGTACCGATCTCCAGAACCTTGTCGCCGGGCTTCGGATCAAGCTGCTCCGTCATATACGCGACAACATAGGGCGGCGAAATCGTCTGGGCTGCGCCAATCGCAATGGCCTGATCCCAATAAGCCGCTTGATGATGTATGGGCGGCACAAACCGGATTCGCGGAATGCGCCGCATGACACCAAGGACCGCTTCGTTTTCCAAGCCCCCTTGGGGCAACAGCAAGTTGTCAACCATGAGTTTGGCCTGCGGAATTTCTGGAAAACGCTTCAGCCTCGCTTCATGTCGTGCCTCCGCGGTGGGGGCTTCGGAGGGGGCTGCCGGCGTGGCGGCACGAAGGAATGAGCCGAAAAGAACGACCAGTATGGCGAAAGAGTGCGTGCGATTGTTCATTGTTCTCCCTTCTTATTCTTGGCTAAAAAAAGGATTCGGGCACGATGCGTTCAATGGAATCTTACCACGTCCGGCTTGCCGTTTCCAGTGCGTATTAAAAGTCGGTCTGAAGTTTGCCGCCCTCTCAATCTCTTGACATGACCCAGCGTTTGGCATACGATCTATCCTTTCGTATCAAACCCGGTAGGGTTTGATTGCCGTTGTTCAAGTAGTTTGCAATCGTAGATTGCGGCTCGCATCGAGTTTTTTGCTCCCTATTTTGCCATGATCGAACCCGTCACGGTCACCCTCCGTTTTTTGGCCCGGGACCTTGATTTGCCCCAGGAACAAGTTCAATCCGTTGTTAATCTGCTCGATGAAGGGTTTCCGATCCCGTTCATTGCCCGGTATCGAAAGGACAAAACCGGTAACCTTGATGAAGATGCCCTGCGTGCCATTGAGGAAGAGCTGAAATCGCAGCGGGCACTCTGCGAGCGGAAGCTGGCGATTCTTAAAACAATCGAATCACACGGCAAATTGACGCCGGAATTGGAGCAAAAAATCCGTGACGCCAAATCCCTCAAACGGCTCGAAGACCTGTATTTGCCGTATAAGCAGAAACGGCAAACGTTGGCCTCCGAAGCGAAAGAACGGGGCTTGGAGCCGTTGGCACTCGAAATTTTTGAGGGCACGCTGTCGCCGGAAAGATTGGAATCAAAGGCTTCGGAATTTATTTACGAAGACAAAAACATAAAATCCGTGGCCGACGCCCTGCTCGGAGCAGGCCATATCATCGCCGAAATGTACACGGAAAAACTGGAGCTGATCCAGCAAGTCCGCGATCTGGCCCATCGCACGGGCAAATTGGTGACAAGCCGAGTCATGGCGAAAATCAGCGAGCCGAGCGAGGTGTCTCCGGTTGAGATCGAAAAAGTGGACATGGAATCACCGGCCACGGCGACAACAGCGGAAACAATCGTAGAGACTCCTGCACCGGCGGAACCCGTGGTGGAGGAAACCAACGCGGAAACCACCAACACGGAACCGGAACCCGCCAACGAGCCGGCGAGCGAGTCGGGGGATACCGAACCGGGAATTGTAGCCCCGGATACCATCGCCGAGCCTGTTGACGATGTCCAGGCCGTGACGGAGCAATTCCAACAGTGGAAAGAAGCCCAAGAAGAAAAAGGTATTCCAACCGTCACGTCGCAAAATACGCTGAAGAAAAAGAAAAAAGAAGAACTCAAAAAGAAAAAAGCGGAAGCAAAGGTCCGCCAGCAAGAGCATTTTGAACGCCAATTCAGCGATTATTTCAATTACACAAGTCCGCTGCGAAATTTGCCGCCGCACTGCGTTTTGGCCGTCAATCGTGGTGAACGGGTCAAGGTCATCAAGGTCAAAATCGAAGTCGACGAGGCAAAAATTTTAGAAAATGCCAAGACGCTTTGCATTCCCGCCGAGCATCCGCACGCCGAATTTCTGGCCGGTTGCCTGAAAGACGCGCTGAATCGCCGCATGATCCCGGTCATGGAACGCGAAATCCGTAATGACCTGACCGACTCGGCGGAACGGCAAGCCATGCGGGTCTTCGGAAAAAATCTCAGGCATTTGCTACTGCAAGCACCGTTGAACCGAAAGCGCGTTTTGGCACTCGATCCCGGTTTCCGTCACGGCTGTAAAATGGTGCCGCTTGATGAGTTCGGCAACGTGCTCGATTTTGAGACCGTGTATCTGCACGGCAATGCGGAACGCCGCGAACTGGCCGTGCAAAAAATTGTTGAGATGGTCAAAAAATTCAACATCACGGTCATTGCCATCGGAAATGGAACCGGCTGCCGGGAAACGGAAGAGGCCGTCAGCAAAATGATTGCCGACCACTTCCCGGACTCCGATTTGGCTTACGTTATCGTCAACGAAGCCGGAGCCAGCGTGTATTCGGCCAGTCCGATTGCGAAAGAGGAATTTCCGAATTACGATGTCATGCTGCGTGGGGCTGTCTCGATTGGGCGGCGTTTGCAAGACCCTTTGAACGAGCTGGTCAAAATCGAACCGGCCAGTTTGGGGGTGGGCATGTACCCGCATGACCTGAAAAACAAGCATCTCAAGGATACGCTGGTCGAAGTGGTGGAAAGCTGCGTCAACTTTGTCGGCGTGGATTTGAACACCGCTACGCCCGCGATATTGCGTTACGTGGCCGGCTTGAATCAGATGACGGCACGGCGAATATACGATTTCCGCCGCGAAAATGGCCCTTTCCGAAAACGCGAAGACTTGAAAAAAGTCGCAGGCTTCGGCGAGGCAGCCTTTACGCACTCGGCGGGCTTCTTGAAGGTGATCGGCGGTGAAAATCCACTGGACGGCACATGGATTCACCCGGAAAGTTATGAACCGGCCCAAAAAGTGCTGGAAAAATTGGGCTTTAGCCTGAATGACCTGACGGATTCCGACAAAGTCAAGGAAATTGCCGCGAAAATTGCGGAGGAAAAAGTCGGCGAGCTGGCTTCCCGTTTTGCAAATGAACTCGAAGTGGGGTTGTTCACCGTCCGTGACATTTTGGAAAACCTGTCGCGGCCTGGGCGTGACCCGCGTGAAGCGTTGCCGCCGCCGATTTTCAAAAAAGGCGTGCTGCACATGGAAGATTTATCGGTCGGCATGGAATTGTCGGGCACGGTCCTCAACGTGGTTGATTTCGGGGCGTTTGTCGACATCGGCCTGCATGATTCCGGCCTGATTCACATCAGCCAGATGGCGGATCATTTTATCCGTGACGCTCACGAAAAAGTGGCTGTCGGCGACATTGTCCGCGTTTGGGTTGTGGAAGTTGACCCGAAGCGACATCGCATTTCGCTGACCATGCTTCCGCCGGGCACGGAAAAACGACCGCCGCAATCACGTCAACAGCCGCGTCCGCCACGCCGTGAAGAAGCGAGGCAAGAACGCCCCACCGGTGACAGGCCGCCGCGCTCACCGAAAAAAGATGGCAACTCGGACAGTGCTCCCGCTCCGAGGGGCGAGGCGAGGCAAGGCGACAGACCCAAACGCGATGATCGACAACGGCGAGAGGGCGGAAGACGCGATGATCGGCACGGTGACAGACACGGCAATCGGGATCGTGGCCCGCGAACTTTCGTGGCCGCTCCGAAAGAGAAGGAAATCAAGCCGATTTCGGAGGATATGAAAAAGGGCAAAGAGCCGTTGCGGAGTTTTGGTGACCTAGCCCAGTTGCTTGGCCGTGTTCAAGTTCCTGATCCGGTCGAAGAAAAGAAGAAGAAAAAGGAAGAAGAACGCAGGCAACGTGCGGAGGGGCGGCAAAAAGAGGAGCCGAATGTGCAAATTACAGAGCACGAAGCGTAAGTGAGGGTGTGTCTTCGACCGGTTCTAATCTCCCCAAAGAGTCTTTTGGCATTCCCCTCTCCGTGGAGGGAACACGGTGAGTGACTGGTTAAGTTGGGGGGCAAAAAGTATCCCCTTCGCCTGTCTGTCAGCCGCAATGCTCCCCGGAGGGGCGAATTGAACGATTGGCAATGAGCGGCATAAACGAAAAACAGAAATTCAAAAAATCATTACTGACCTGAATAAAAATTTTGGCCTTAAATTTTCAACCCGGCGTGCTTGAAAAACGCTGGCAACAATTTTTCCTCGTTGATTCGCATCGCCG
>QMCD01002371.1_pt1 | contig 10543 bp, 7 predicted proteins | sample 1821841 | NCBI WGS metagenome assembly QMCD01 (sample SAMN01991225, study PRJNA193472) | Termite gut metagenome, whole genome shotgun sequencing project. | isolation source: worker | host: Macrotermes natalensis | reverse complement strand
TTATAATAATTCTCAATATCTTTTCGGGTAAAATCGCCTTCCCCACCGCGGCGGGGAAGCCGGGCAACCCGGCGGTGTTTTCCAGCGCTTTCCGCGAAGAACTTCTCGCCCTGAAAGACGGAGAAGGTGCCCGGGCCGTTAAAGCGCGCCACCCTGAGGCACTGGTGCCGGTTCCCCTGCCAAGCCCCGCCGCCTTGCACGATATAGACACCCTGCAAGACCTGAATCAATTGTAAAAAGGGCGCCGAAGTGCGCTGCACACCCCCTTTTGCCAGCTGTGCCGGAACACCCTTTACCCTGGATGTTCCGGCATTTTTCATAAAGGATAGCGGCTTTGTTTGTGCTAAAAAGAAAATTATTTTGTTTGCCTAAAAATTTGTTGAATTCTAAAAAAAGTGTGCTATACTGGCCATAGAAGTACCTTTGATATCACTTTATTTGGGGCCATGCCCTATGGAGATTCTGAAAAGCCGCCAGTAAGCCGGTGCCGCATTACAGCCGCGGATGTGCCGGCGCCAAATGGGAGGTAAGCATGGCAAACCTAAACCAACAGGAATTCCTTTCACGCCTTGCCAAAGGCGTTTCCGCACTGTTTGGGGAAAACTGCGAGGTCACCGTTCACGACTTAACCTCCGGCTACGAAAACACCATCGTCGTCATTGAAAATGGCCACGTAACCGGCCGCCATATTGGCGACGGCGCCAGCGAACTGGTGCTGAAAGCCATTGCGGAAGACCCCGAAAACGTGGAAGACCAATACTGTTACCCGGCCCGCACCAAGGAGGGCCGCATTGTCAAGTCCAGTTCTGTTTATGTGCGCGATGACGACGGGAAACTGGTCGGCCTCTTCGGCATCAACTACGACATTACCGACCTGATTATGGCACAGCGCGCCATAGCCAGCGCCGTGAGCATCGATAAGCCGCAGGACGAAAAAAACATCGGCGCCATTACCACCAATGTTACCGACTTGCTGGAGCAGTTGATTGAAGAGGCCGACACCTTCGTGGCTAAACCGGTGGCCATGATGACCAAGGAAGACAAGACCCGCGCCATCCAATACCTAAGCGACAAGGGCGCTTTTCTTATTAAGAAGGCGGGCGATAAAGTCTCCAAGCACTACGATATTTCCAAATACACCCTATACAATTATATGGACGCAGACCGGCAAGATTAAACCGGCAGGAGGACAGTATGGACGAAAAACCCGAGAAGCCCCAAATGAAATGGGCGCGCAATACTATGCCAAAGACAAGCGACGGCACGGCGTTTGCCCTGATGAAGCCCGAGCGCATTGAAAAAGTGCGGCGTTTCCACCGCAGCTTTCCCCACTACCGCCCCACCCCGCTGGTGGCACTTTATGAGCTGGCCGACCGCTTTGGCATGGGCGGCATTTACCTGAAGGATGAAAGCTACCGCTTTGGGCTGAACGCCTTTAAAGTGCTGGGCGGCAGCTATGCCATGGCCCGCTTCATTACCGAGCGCGTGGGCCGCGATATCTCTAATATGAGTTTTGGCGAAATAACCAGCCCCGAAGTGAAAAAGGATTTGGGCGAATACACTTTCTTCACCGCCACCGACGGCAACCACGGGCGCGGCGTGGCCTGGGCAGCGGGCCAGCTGAAACAAAAAAGCGTGGTGTACATGCCCAAGGGCTCTTCCGAGGCGCGGCTGCAAAACATCCTGAAAGAGGGCGCCGAGGCCACCATTACCAATTTAAACTACGACGACGCCGTGCGCCTGGCCGCCGCCGAAGCCGAGAAAACCCCGGGCGGCGTGATTATCCAAGACACCGCCTGGCCCGGCTACGAGCAAATTCCCAGCTGGATTATGCAGGGCTATGGCACCATGGCCTCCGAGGCCGACTATCAGCTGAAAGCCAACGGCGTGGAACGCCCCACCCACATTTTTGTACAGGCGGGCGTGGGCAGCCTTGCGGGCGCCGTTACCGGTTTCTTCCACAATTTGTACCCAGACAACCCCCCCACCGTTGTGGTGGTGGAGGCCAGCGCGGCGGACTGCCTGTACCGCTCGGCCGTTTTGGGCACCGGCGAAACCGAGAAGGTTGGCGGCGACCTTACCACCATTATGGCGGGCCTGGCCTGCGGCGAGGCGAACACCATCTCCTGGAACATCCTGCGCAACGAGGTATCTTTCTTCGTGTCGCTGCCCGACTATGCCGCCGCCCGCGCCATGCGTGTTTTGGCCGTGCCTTTGAAGGGCGACCCCCCTGTTACCTCGGGCGAAAGCGGCGCCGCCGGCCTGGGTTGCCTGCTGGAAACCCTGACCAACCCGAAATACGAGAGCTTAAAACAGGCGCTGAAACTGGACAAGAATTCCGAGGTACTGGTGTTCAGCACCGAAGGCAACACCGACCCGGACTGGTTCCGCCGTGTGGTGTGGGACGGCGACTTCCCCACCCCCACAAGGCATTACCGCTAATCAATTTTAGTACCCTAACGGATACAATCCGTACAACATACGAAAGCAAGAAAGGATTTGGTGAAGAAATGACGCTTGATTTTGAAAAGGTGAAGGCCGCCGCCGAGGGCTACAAGGCGGACATGACGAAGTTTTTGCGCGACATGGTGAAGTTCCCAGGCGAAAGCTGCAACGAAAAGGCCAAGATAGACCGCGCGGCCGAGGAATGCCGCAAGCTGGGCTTCGACAAAGTGGAGATTGACCCCCAGGGCAACCTGCTGGCCTATATGGGCACCGGCAAAACCCTGATTGCTTTCGACGGCCACATTGACACCGTGGGCATCGGCAACAAAGCCAACTGGACCTTCGACCCCTACGTGGGCTATGAAACCGACACCGAGATTGGCGGGCGCGGCACCTCCGACCAAGAGGGCGGCATTGTCTCCGCCGTATACGGCGCCAAAATTATGAAAGACCTGGGGCTGCTCAGCGACAAATACACCGCCCTCATCACTGCCACCGTGCAGGAAGAGGACTGCGACGGCCTGTGCTGGGAGTACATCGTCAAGGAAGACGGCATCCGCCCCGAGTTCGTTGTCATCAACGAGCCCACCGACGGCGGCATTTACCGGGGCCACCGCGGCCGCATGGAAATCCGCGTAGACGTGAAGGGCGTGTCCTGCCACGGCAGCGCGCCGGAGCGCGGCGACAACGCCATCTACAAAATGGCAGAAATTCTGCTGGACATCAAGGCCCTGAATGAAAACGACGCCGCCGAGGGCACCGAAATTAAAGGCCTTGTGAAGATGCTGGACGAAAAGTACAACCCCGCGTGGAAAGACGCAAACTTCCTGGGGCGCGGCACCGTTACCACCAGCGAAGTGTTCTTCACCTCGCCCTCTCGCTGCGCTGTGGCCGACAGCTGTTCCGTTTCGCTGGACCGCCGCATGACCGCCGGCGAAACCTGGGAAAGCTGCCTGCAGGAAATTCGCGATTTGCCCGCCGTGAAAAAGTATGGCAAGGACGTTGTGGTCTCCATGTATCAGTACGACAGGCCGTCCTATACCGGCTGTGTCTACCCCATCGAGTGCTACTTCCCCACCTGGATTATCCCGGAAGACCACAAGATTACCAAAACGCTGGAAAAGGCCCACAAAGCCCTGTGGGGCGACAAACGCCTGGGCGATTCCGGCGAGCACGCCACCGAAAAGCGGCAGGACCGCCCGCTGACCGACAAGTGGACCTTCTCCACCAACGGCGTAACCATCATGGGCCGCAACGGCATTCCCTGCATTGGCATTGGCCCCGGCGCCGAAAGCCAGGCCCACGCCCCCAACGAGAAAACCTGGAAGCAGGACTTGGTAACCGTGGCCGCCGTGAACGCCCTGATTCCCACGCTGTATTGCGAAGAATAAGGCATCTTCCCTGGTAAGTGCCGCCTGGGGCGGCGCTTACCTGAATGTTAAACTGAGTTGCATAATAATATTGGAGGTAATAAAACCATGAGTGATTTTAATGCCCTTGTAAGAAAGCTGGAAGGCCTTGACACCGGCAACATGTACCTGAACGACTTTTTGCTTACTTGGGAAAAAACCGATGACGAGATTGCCGCCACCTTTGCCGTGGCCGACGCATTGCGCGACTTGCGCGAGCGCAACATCTCCTCCAAAATTTTCGATTCCGGCCTTGGCATTTCGCTGTTCCGCGACAATTCCACCCGCACCCGCTTCTCCTTTGCCAGCGCCTGTAACCTGCTGGGCCTGGAAGTACAGGACTTGGACGAGGGCAAAAGCCAAATTGCCCACGGCGAAACCGTGCGCGAAACCGCCAACATGATTAGCTTCATGGCCGACATCATCGGCATCCGTGACGACATGTACATTGGCAAGGGCAACACCTACATGCGCGAGGTTGCCAAGGCTGTGCAAGAGGGTTTCGACGACGGCAATTTGGAGCAGCGGCCCACCCTTGTGAACTTGCAGTGCGACATTGACCACCCCACCCAGTCCATGGCCGACATGGACCACATCATCCACACCTTTGGCGGCGTGGAGAATTTGAAGGGCAAGAAAATTGCCATGACCTGGGCCTACTCCCCCAGCTATGGCAAGCCTTTAAGCGTGCCGCAGGGCATTATTGGCCTTACCAGCCGCTTTGGCATGGACGTTGTGCTGGCCCACCCCGAAGGCTACGAAGTGATGCCCGAGGTGGAAGAGGTTGCCAGGAAGAACGCCGCCGCCACCGGTGGTAGCTTCAAGCGCACCAACAGCATGGCCGAAGCCTTTGCAGATGCCGACATTGTGTACCCCAAAAGCTGGGCGCCCTTTGCCGCCATGGAAAAGCGCACCGTGCTGTATGGCAACGGCGACAGTGACGGCATTAAGGCCCTGGAAAAAGAACTGCTGGCCCAAAACGCGAACCACAAGGACTGGGAGTGCACCGAAAGCCTGATGGCCGGCACCAAGGGCGGCAAGGCACTGTACATGCACTGCCTACCCGCCGATATCACCGGCGTTTCCTGCAAAGAGGGCGAGGTGGCCGCCAGCGTGTTCGACCGTTACCGCGTGCCCATGTACAAAGAGGCCGGTTACAAGCCCTACATCATTGCAGCCATGATGTTCCTCTCCAAGATGAAAGACCCCGCCGCTGTGCTGAAGACACTGGAAAGCCGCGGCCAGAAGCGCGTATTTTAGGCAGGAGGCAGCAGATGAAAAAGCGCATTGTACTGGCCCTGGGCGGCAACGCACTGGGCAGCACCCTGAACGAGCAGATGGTGGCGGTGAAAACCACCGCGGGCGCCATTGCCGGCCTGATTGAGGCCGGTAACGAAGTGGTTATCGCACATGGCAACGGCCCGCAGGTGGGCATGATTCAACTTGCCATGGACGCCGGGGCCAAAAGCCCCGACGCCCACACGCCTTACGTGCCCATGTCGGTGTGCGTGGCCATGAGCCAAGGCTACATTGGCTACGACTTGCAGAACGCCCTGCGCGAAGAACTTGTGCGGCGCGGCATTGATACGCCGGTGGTCACCCTCATTTCCCAAACCGTGGTGAACAAGGACGACCCCGCTTTCCAAAACCCCACAAAACCCATCGGCTCCTTCTACACCGAAGAAGAGGCCAAGGCCATGATTGCCAAGGGTGAGGTGCTGAAGGAAGACGCCGGGCGCGGCTGGCGCCGCGTGGTGGCCAGCCCCCGCCCCACCGGCATTGTGGAAAAGGAAAGCGTGAAGGCTCTGCTTGCCGCCGGGCAGGTAGTTGTGGCCGCGGGCGGCGGCGGCATTCCCGTGTACAAAGAGGGGAATGCCTACCATGGCGCGGCCGCCGTGGTGGACAAGGACTTTGCCTCTGCCGTGCTGGCCGACATTGTGAACGCCGACTTCCTCATCATCCTCACCGCTGTGGAAAAGGTTGCCATCAATTTCCGCAAACCCGACGAAAAATGGCTGGACACCCTCACCACCCGCGAAGCGCAAAAATACTGCGACGAGGGCCAGTTTGCCCCCGGCAGCATGCTGCCCAAGGTGCAGGCCGCCATGCAGTTTGCAGCCTCGCGCCCGGGCCGCAAGGCGCTTATTACCCTGCTAGAAAAGGCCGAGGACGGCATAGCAGGCAAAACCGGCACAATAATCGTGGCGGAGTAAGCACAAGGGAAGGCAGCAGGGCCCGCCGCTATGTGTGCCTGTCGCCTAACCCTTGATTTCTGACGCCTAAACGGAGAGGAGTTCTGTGCTATGATCCTGATTGGTAACGGACGGCTCATCACCCAAAACGCGGCGGCGCCTTATTTTGACGACGGCGCCGTTGTGGTGGAGGCTGGTGAGATTCTGGACTTTGGCCCAACCTCAGACATGAAGGCCAAGTACCCCGATGCCAGTTTCTACGACGCTGCCCGCCGGGTGATTATGCCGGGGCTCATCTGCGCGCACACGCACATTTATTCGGCGTTTGCGCGTGGGCTTTCCCTGCCGCAGGCGGCGCCCAACAAAGATTTTATCGACATACTGGAAAACCAGTGGTGGCGCATCGACAAGGTGCTGGACGAAAACGACAACCGCTTCAGCGCCTATGCCACCGGCCTGGAAAGCGTGCGCAACGGCGTTACCACTATTTTCGACCATCACGCCAGCCAGTACCATGTGCAGGGCAGCCTGTTTGCCATCTCTGGCGCGTTAAAAGACATTGGCCTGCGCGCAAGCCTGTGCTACGAGGTGAGCGACCGCGACGGCGAAGCGATTGCCGATGAGGCCATCCGCGAGAATATTGCCTTTATTGACGCGGCAGCCAAGGACACAAGCGACATGCAAAAAGGCATGCTGGGCCTGCACGCGTCGTTTACTCTCAGCCCGAAAACATTGGAAAAGTGTGTGGATGCCATGGGCAGCCGGAACGCCGGTTACCACGTGCACACCGCCGAGGGCATTGCCGATTTGTACGACAGCCTTGCAAAATATGGCAAGCGCGTGGTGGAGCGCCTGCACGACGCGGGCATTTTGGGCGAAAAGACGCTGGCCATTCACGACATCCACATTAACGCCGGCGAGATGGACATTTTAAAGGCCACAAACACCATGGCGGTGCACAACCCCGAAAGCAACATGGGAAACGCCGTGGGCTGCAGTGCCGCGCTGCACATGCTGGAAAAAGGCATTTTGCTGGGCCTTGGCACCGACGCCTATACCCAGGACATGTTTGAATCCTTAAAGGTGGCCAACCTAATACACAAGCACCAGCTGTGCAACCCCGGTGTGGGCTTTATGGAGAGCATGGACATGCTCTTCAAAAATAACGCGGCCATTTGCGGGCGCTTCTTCCAAAAGCCGCTGGGCGTCATCCAAAAGGGCGCCTATGCCGACCTTATTGTGGTAAACTACACCCCGCATACGCCGCTGAACGAAAACACGATAGCCGGGCACGTCATGTTTGGCATGATGGGCCGCAGCGTGGACAGCACCATGATAAACGGCCGCTTTGTGATGCGCGAGCGCGAAATGCAAACGGTGGACGAAGAAGCAGTTTTGGCAAAAACGCGCGAGCAGAGCGCCGACTTCTGGAAGCGTGTGACTGCGTGACATAACGGGCAAAGATGCTACGAGTTGACATCTGGTTTTGCCACAAGGTGTGCTGCCTTGCGGCAAAACCAAAAAGGGAGCGTGCGGCAGTGGACAACAACCCCGGCAGGCAAAACCCCCTGTTCCATTTCGCCGGCAAAGCCTCGCTGCGGCAGGTTGCGCCGCTGGGCCTTCAGCATTTGGTGGCGGCCATTGTGGGCATTGTCACCCCGGCCATCGTTATTGCGCAGCAGTGCCGCTTCACCCCTGCCGACACCACCCTCCTCATTCAAATTTCCTCGTCATTTCGGCGCCGGGCATCCTTTTGCAAATTTTCCCCGTTCTCCGCGTGGGCTTGCGCCTGCCGGTTATCATGGGCATCAGCTTTGCCTGCCTGCCCACCATGCAGGCCATTGCAACCGACTGGATTACTGCAAACCCGAACAAACCGGCCGCCGCCATGGCCGCCATTTTGGGCGCGCAGCTGTGCGGCGGCATTGCGGCCTTTTTGGTGGGCCTGTTCATCAAACAAGTGCGGCGTTTCTTCCCGATGGTACTGCCAAATGAATTAAACCCGCCGCCCGCGGGCGAGGGCAAAAAGGAGGATTACCACAATGAGTGAAATTATGCGGCCCATGCCTTTTGGCAGGCTGATGAACTGGGCCATGCAGGAATATGCGCAGCAAAAGCGTATTTTTGGCGTGCACGAGGAAAAATTCTACAAAAACGCCTCGGGTGGGCACACCAGCATGTTCGGGCAGGCCATTGCTTCGCCCATTGGCCCCGCCGCGGGCCCCAACAGCCAGCTGGCCCAAAACATTGTAGCCGCTTGGCTGTGCGGCAGCCGGTTTATAGAGCTTAAAACCGTGCAGAAAATGGACGGCGAAGAACTGCGCAGCTGCATCCCCCGCCCCTGCATTTTTGCCGAGGACGAGGGCTACAACGTGGAATGGTCTACTGAGCTTACCGTTCCAGAGGCCTTCGACGAATATGTCAAGGCATGGGTGGCCGTTCACGTGCTGGCGAAGGAGCTGGATATCGGCGGCCCGGATGTTATTTTCAACATGAGCGTCGGCTACGATTTGGACGGTATCAAGCTACCAAAAATCGACAACTACATCGAGGGCATGAAGGATGCCTCGAACACGGACAGCTTTAAAAACAGCATCGCCTTTTTGAAGGCCAACAAAAGCCTGTTCCAAAAAGCCACCGACGCCGACTTCGACGCCATCCCGGCGGCGGTGTCGAACTCGGTGACGCTGTCCACCCTGCACGGTTGCCCACCCGAGGAAATCGAGCGCATTGCCACGCATCTGCTTACGGAAAAGAAGGTACACACCTTTGTAAAGTGCAACCCCACGTTGCTGGGCTATGAGACTGCCCGCCGCCTGCTGGACGAGATGGGCTACGGCTACATCGCCTTCGACGAGCACCATTTTAACGACGACTTGCAGTACACCGACGCCCTGGCTATGCTGGGCCGCCTGATGGCGCTGGCCGAGAGCAAAAACCTCAGCTTCGGCGTAAAAATCACCAACACCTTCCCGGTGCAAATCACACGCGGCACCCTGCCCGGCGAGGAAATGTACATGAGTGGCCGGGCCTTGTTCCCGCTGTCCATCAATGTGGCGGCCCGCCTTTCGCGCGATTTTAAAGGCAAGCTGCCTATTTCCTACTCTGGCGGCGCCGACTATTTCAACATCCGCGACATTTACAAAGCCGGCATTATGCCCATCACGGTTGCCACCACCATTTTAAAGCCTGGCGGCTACGAGCGCCTGCACCAACTGGCCACGGCGCTGGAAGACCAAATGCAGCCTGCGTTTGGCGGCATTGACGTGGCGACCCTTGGCGCTCTTGCTGAAAACGTGGTGACGCTGCACGACTACCGCAAGGAAAAACGCACGGCAGGCAGCCGCAAAACAAGCGTTCCCCTGCCTCTGTTCGACTGCTACCAGGCCCCCTGCAAAAACGGCGGCTGCCCCATTGGCCAGCAAATTCCCGAATACCTGAACTATGTGGCGCAAGGGAAGTACGACGACGCTTTCCGCGTTATCGCCATCGACAATGCCGTTCCTGGCATCACGGGCGCCATTTGCAACCACGCCTGCCAAGACAAATGCACCCGCATCGATTACGATGATTCGCTGCATATCAGGGGTGCCAAGCGCCTTGCGGGCGAAAATGCCCAGAATGCCTTTACAAGCGCCCTAAGCGCACCGGCCATAAAAACCGGCAAAAAGGCCGTGGTTGTTGGCGCCGGGCCCGCGGGCGTTGCCACCGCACTGTTTTTGCGCCGCGCCGGCATGGACGTGACCGTGCTGGAAAAACGCGACGAGCCCTTTGGCATTGTGCGCTATGTCATCCCGGCTTTCCGCATTCCCGCCGAAGCCATGCGGCGCGACTTTGAAATGGCCCAAAAAATGGGCGTCAATTTTTGCTTTGGCGTGCAGGATGCCGCGAACTTGCAAAAACTGCAAGCGGAATATGATTATATTGTGTTGGCGGTGGGGGCTTGGAAGGAAGGCGCACCCGCCGTGAAGGAAGGGCAGGAACTGCTTTTGGACGCGCTGGCCTTTTTGGAGGAATCCAAGGCCAAAAACTGCTCGGTTCCGCTGGGCAAAAACGTGGCGGTAATTGGCGGCGGCGACGTTGCCATGGACTGTGCCCGCGCCGCTAAACGTGCGCCGGGGGTGGAAAATGTTACCATTGTGTACCGCCGCACCCAGGAATTTATGCCTGCCTCGGCCGAGGAAATAGGCGAGGCGCTGGCCGACGGCGTTTCCCTGATTGAGCTGCACGGCCCCCGCAGTTACAACGGCAAGGAACTGGTTTGCGATGTGATGCAGCTTGGCGACTGGGACGCTTCCGGCCGCCGGGGCATCAGCGCCACGGGCAAGCAAAAATCCCTGGCTTTTGATACGGTCATCTGCGCGGTGGGCGCAAGGGTGGACAGCAGCGTGTTTGAAAGCTTCGGCCTTGCGCTGGACGAGCGCGGCCGCCCGCAGCTGAGCGCCATGAATGAGAGCAGCCTGCCCGGCGTGTATGTGGCGGGTGATTGCAAGGCCG
>QMCD01002370.1_pt1 | contig 10548 bp, 10 predicted proteins | sample 1821841 | NCBI WGS metagenome assembly QMCD01 (sample SAMN01991225, study PRJNA193472) | Termite gut metagenome, whole genome shotgun sequencing project. | isolation source: worker | host: Macrotermes natalensis | reverse complement strand
CTCCGAATAATCCGGCTAATGCAATGGTTATTATCGGATTAACCTTGAATTTCCAGGTGACGATAAAAGCGACGGATAAAATAACCACGCTTGCTATATCGGCAAAGGTATCTTTGGTCACCAACATCAGTGCGGCTGCGGTAATTAAGCCTACTGCCACGAAGCGCAATACTTTGAATACGGTGTTGATATAAAGGTTTTTCCGGAAAACATAAAATAACTTGCAGATAGTGAGCATGATGATGAATGAGGGCAGGCAGAGCGCCAGCGTGGCGACGGCAGCGCCCCACACATTGCCTGTGGCCGTGTAGCCTGCATAAGTGGCCGTATTAATGCTTATAGGTCCCGGTGTCATTTGCGATATGGCCACCACGTCGGTAAATTCTTCTACCGTCATCCAACCGTGTGTAGCCACTACCTCATACTGTATGAGCGACAGCATGGCATAGCCGCCCCCGAAGCCGAAAAGCCCGATCTTGAAGAAGGTGATAAACAGTTGGAGGTAAATCATGTCGGTTTCTTTTTAGTCAGTTGATAAATGACGCCTGCTATGATGGCCACCGTAACAATATAGACAGGCGATATATTGCATAGCCACACTAATACGGCGGTAATCGTAGGGATAACCACGGTTTTATAAGTAATGCCGGCCGACCGGGCAGTGGTGAGCACAGGCACGGCAATGAGCGCTACCACAGCAGGACGTATGCCTTTGAACACTTTAACTACGGTTTCGTTATCTTTGAAATTGGCGAAAAACACGACGATGGCCAGAATGGCGACAAAAGAAGGCAGGATAACGCCTAAAGCCGTGACAATGCTTCCTTTGCTGCCTTTCAGTTTGTAGCCCGTGAAAATAGCCATGTTCACGGCAAACACGCCCGGCACCGACTGCGCCGTAGCAATCATATCAAGAAATTCTTCGCGTTTCAACCATCGTTTTTTATTTACCACCTCTTTTTCGATCAGCGGAATCATAGCATAGCCGCCACCCAGCGTGAAAGCGCCGATTTTGAGGAAGGTGAGAAAAGATGATAAATAAATATTCATGATAAATGAAATCGGAGGCTAAGATACGAATTTTTTTATTTCAATTTTTTTTTGTATCTTTGTTTACCAGATTATGTTTTTTAGATGAAAAAAAACCTCAAGATCATTGCCGTAACACTATTGGTTATTTTGCTGCTGCCTGTAGCTTTCTTAGTGGTGACGCAAGGTTGGTATTACGCTTCTTATCCTATCTATGATTTCCGGGAGCCTGTTCCGTTTCACGGCGATAATTATTATAATCCGTATGCCGGTGCGGTGCCCGGCGATTGGAAAAAGTGTGTGTTCCATGCCCACGGCAAAAGCTGGGGCGGGTTTACCGATGGCGCCAGTGATGTGCAACACGTGATTGATGTGTATAGGCAATTGGGTTTTGATGTGACGGCTATTTCCAACTATATGCAGGTGGACACTACCGGCCACCGGGAACCGTCGTATATTCCCTGCTACGAGCACGGCTATGGCTACGGAAAGACACATCAACTGGCGATGGGCAGCGACGGCCATGTCCTTTGGCGCGATTATATTTTTATACAGGGCAGTCTGAGCCAGAAACAGTACACCATTGACCTGATGCGAAAGCACTGCGAAGTGTTGGTACTGAACCATCCCGATCTGCGCTACGGTTATACGCCCGAAGATTTTAAATACCTGTGCAACTATGACCTGATGGAAACCTTCAATGGCGCCCGTTTGTCGATGAAATACTGGGATAGCGCCTTTACACACGGGCACACGGCCTGGGTGACCGGCAATGATGATTCGCACGGGGTGGATGACCTGGGAGACATTCAGCGCGAAGTGGTGTTTGTGAACAGCCCGTCGGTGCACCGGCCGGATATTCTTTCTGCGATAGCTCGCGGAACGGCATACGTGGTAAGCTTTCCGCGCGATACATTCCCCACGATGGAGCGCAAGCTGGACATGGCGGCGAAAGTGTCGTACCCCGCAGCCGTTACCATGAGCGGTGATACCTTGCAGGTGCGGTGGTCGCGGACAATGGCGACCATTACCTTTGTGGGCGACAGCGGGAAGGTGTTGTCCACTGTGGAGAATAGCGATTATGCGGCGTATGTGCTGCGGCCTGCGGATACCTACGTGCGGACAGTGCTGTCGGACGGCGAACTGACCTATTCGTTAAATCCCGTGGTGCGCAGTGTGGACGGTCAAATGCCGCCCAAACAGCAGTTAGCGTCGGTAAACGGATTAAAAACAGCGGGTAAATACAGCACTATTATCTTATCGTTGGCATTGGTGGCGGGTGGCGTTGTATGGCTTCGCCGGAAGTTGTGCCGCAGGGTTATTTCTTCTCCACAAGCGTAATTTCATATACTCTCGGCCAGTTTTTGCCGGTCACCAGGATGCGTTTGGTGTCGGCGTCGTAGGCGATGCCGTTGAGCACGTCGGTTTGTGCGGTGCGCAAATTCCGCGGCAATAAATTCCTCATGTCGATGATACCGGTTACCTGGCCGCCGGCAGGGTCAATGCGCACAATGATGTCGCCGGTATATACATTCGCCCATATTTCACCGTTGATATATTCCAGTTCATTCAGCAAACCGACTTCCTTGTTGCCGTAGCGTACCGTAATGCGGCGTATTTCGGCAAAATTATCGGAGTTGCGGAAATAAATGACGGAAGTTCCGTCGCTCATGATTAACTGTTTGCCGTCGGTGGTCAGCCCCCAGCCTTCGGTATTGTAGTTGAAGCTGCCGGTTTGCTTGAAACTGTCGACGTCATACACAAAACAGGTTTTTTCCTGCCAACTGAGCTGGTAGATCTTATTATTGAGCACACAGGCCCCCTCGGCAAAGTACTTGCGCGGCACATTGCTGATCTGTAAAACATTGCCGCTCTTCCGGTCGATTTTTCGCAGGCTCGATTGTCCGTACTGCCCGGTACTTTCATATAAAAATCCTTTGTAGATAAAAAGACCTTGCGTGTAGGCGCGCGCATCATGCGGATAGCTGTTCACCACCTTGTAGGTATACTGTTTGGGCGGTTGGGCCGTGCAGGAAGTAATGAATAATGAATAATAAATAATGAATAATAATATGCTGAAAATGCGAAATTTCATAAATAATTCGTAATTTGTAATTCGTAATTCGTAATTTTTCGTTACATTTGTTCGGTAAAAATAAACAAAAATAATGAAACAATTGCTATCCGGCCTCCCAAATATGGTTACATTGCTGAATTTATTATTCGGTTGTGTGGCCGTGGTCTTTGCCCTGCGTGGCGAGGCGCTCCCGGCAGGGTATTGCATCTTTTTTGCTGCCGTATGCGATTTTTTCGACGGTTTTCTGGCGCGCTTACTTAAAGCCTACTCCGATATCGGCAAGCAGTTGGATTCTTTGGCTGATCTGGTGAGTTTCGGTGTTGCGCCGGCCGCTATGCTCTTTTATGAAATGAACATGGCTTTAAGCAATAAACTTGCCGGGGATATGAGTACGTTCGGCTGGGAGTTATTGGCTTTTTTCCCTTTTATTGTGGCTTTATTTTCGGCCCTGCGGTTGGCTAAATTCAATGTCGATACGCGGCAGGGCGATCAGTTTTTAGGCTTGCCGACACCGGCCAATGCCTTGCTGATAGCCTCTTTCCTGATGTATGCCTGTACGCATCCGGCCTTGTATGTGTTTGTTAACGCGCCGTCCATAGTGATGGTGTCGGCTATGCTGTCCTTGTTGTTGGTATCGGAAATACCCATGCTGGCCTTGAAGTTCAAAGGATTTTCTTTTAAGCCGAATAGTCGTCGTTATGTATTTATTCTGCTGGTATTGCTCATCGCATTGTTTACCCTCATTACAGGGCAGGTATTCACCTTCGCCGTGATGCTTATTGTTTTATGTTATATCCTGTATTCTATAATTTTATTATTTATACCTCGTAATTCGTAATTTGAAATTCGTAATTGACTATGAAATACATTGCCGAAATCAACGTAATGCCCCAGAAAGCCCTGCTCGACCCGCAGGGAAAAGCCGTAACCGCCGTTATTCATAACAACGGATTTAAAAATTTAGACAATGTGCGTGTCGGTAAACACATCACGTTGGAAGTGGAGGCGGCCACCAAAGCCGAAGCCGAAAAGCAGGTAGATGAAGTGTGCCGCAAGGTACTGCACAATCCCATTATGGAAAGCTACGAGTTTACGGTGAAGGACTAAATTTTCACCGCGCCTTTCACCTTTTCGGTTAACAGGGCGAAGTCGAATACATCGTAAATAGTGTCCACGTAATGGAATGTCAGGCCACGAAGGTAGATGTCTTTGATTTCTTTGATGTCTTTTTCGTTTTCGCGTGAAAGTACAATATCTTTGATGCCGGCGCGTTTGGCCGCCAATATCTTCTCTTTAATGCCGCCCACCGGCAGCACTTTGCCGCGCAGGGTTATTTCGCCTGTCATAGCAACGCCCTTGCGCACTTTCCGTTGGGTGAACGCCGAAGCTATGGCCGTGGCCATGGTGATGCCCGCTGACGGCCCGTCTTTGGGAATGGCGCCCTCCGGTACGTGCAGGTGAATGTTCCAGTTGTCAAAAGCCTCCGACGGAATGTTGAGCTTGTCGGCATGGGCTTTCACATATTCCAGTGCAATAACGGCCGACTCTTTCATCACATCACCTAAATTTCCGGTGATGGTGAGGTTGCCTTTGCCGCGGCTCAGACTGGTTTCAATGAAAAGAATTTCGCCGCCGTTTTCCGTCCAGGCCAGTCCGGTCACCACACCGGCAAAGTCATTGCCCTGATAAAGTTCTTTCAAGAACTTGGGTGCGCCGAGGATTGTCGTGATGTCTTTCTCGGTGAGCGTACTTTTTATATTTTCTTCAAAAGCGATTTTTTTACCTACGTAACGGATCACCTTGGCTAATTGTTTCTCAAGGCTGCGTACGCCCGACTCGCGGGTGTACAGTTCGATAATGCTTTCCAGCACCTTGTCGCTCAATTTGAGTTTCGAAGGTTTCACGCCGTGTATTTCCAATTGTTTAGGCAGGAGATAACGCTTGGCGATCTCTATTTTTTCTTCGATCAGGTAACCGCTCACGTCAATCATCTCCATGCGGTCGCGCAGGGCGGGATGGATGTTGCCGATGTTGTTAGCGGTGGTGATGAACAATACTTTCGACAGGTCGTAGTCGAGGTCGATATAATTATCGTGGAAAGCGCCGTTTTGTTCGGGGTCGAGCACTTCGAGCAATGCCGCCGCCGGGTCGCCGCGGAAGTCGGTGCCCACCTTGTCGATCTCATCCAGAATAATCACCGGATTGGACGTTCCGCTCTTGCGGATGGTTTGTATAATACGGCCGGGCATGGCGCCTATGTAGGTTTTGCGATGTCCGCGAATTTCGGCTTCGTCGTGCAGTCCGCCCAGCGAGATACGTCCGAACGAACGACCCAACGCCCGCGCCACCGATTTGCCTAGGGAAGTTTTGCCTACCCCCGGAGGGCCATATAAACAGATAATGGGCGATTTCATATCGCCTTTCAGCTTGATGATCGCCAGATATTCGAGTATGCGTTCTTTTACTTTCTCCAGGCCGAAGTGGTCTTCATCCAATATTTTTTGCGCGTTCTTCAGGTCGAGATTGTCGGTAGAATAATGCAGCCAGGGAAGCTCTACCAGGAATTCTACATAATTAAACTGCATGGGATAATCGCCGTAGTTGGGATTCATGCGTTCCAATTTCTGCATTTCTTTCTCAAACACTTCCGCCACTTCTTTAGGCCATTGCTTGTCTTTAACCTTCTCGCGCAGTTCTTTGACCTCGTCGCGGTTGTTGCCTATGCCCAACTCTTCCTGTATGGTTTTAAGCTGGTTGTTCAGGTAATATTCGCGTTGCTGCTGGTTGATCTCGGTATGTACCTTTTGCTGGATATCATTTTTAATTTTGAGGATGTCGATTTGCTTATTGAGCAATTCCAGCAGTTTCAGCGCCCGTTGTTTGAGGTGGTCTTCTTCTAATAATTTTTGTTTTTCCGACGGTTCTTCCACCTCAAGGTTTGAAGCAATGAAGTTGATGAGGAACGTGCGGCTTTCTATATTTTTGATGGCAAAGGCCGCTTCCTGCGGAAGATGGGGCGACAGTTTCAGCACATGCAGGGCAGCATCGCGCACGGAACTGATAATATTTCCATATTCGCTGTCGGACGATGCGGGACGGATATCGGCGCGGTCCCGGACTCTTGCCAATATGTAAGGTTCGTCGTGGATATATTCGATAATGTCGAACCGCCGTATGCCTTGTATGATCGCAGTGACGGCGCCGTCGGGCATTTCAATGATCTTGAGTATCTTGGCCAGCGTGCCCACGGTGTACAGGTCGGCGCTGCCCGGATTATCTGTTTTGGAGTCTTTCTGCGTGCTGACACCCAGTAATTTAGAGCTGTTGTAAACGTCGCGTATGAGCTTGATGGATTTTTCACGGCTAATCGTGATAGGAATTACCGTTCTGGTAAACAATACCGCGTTGCGCAACGGCAGCAGGGGTAGTTGGTCAGGGGTTTTCGTAACCTTGTCGTCGGATTCCTGGTTAACCACAATGGGAATGTAGTTAACATCTTCATCATCAATTTGTTCTGGAATAAATATATCGTTTAATTTCATAAGTCGTCTAAATATTCATTATATTCCTGCAATATCTGTGCCATGCTTTTTTATGCTGACATTTTGGCATATTAGATAATTCTGCTGCCTATAATGACAGTAATAAGGATCAAAAAGGAAAGAATATATAATTTTTTCCGGCGGATTTGGGCGGCGGCGGAAGCTGTAATTACGGAAAGAGGAATGGCGGTCAGGGTCATGATACTGCCGTTCGACGGATGCAGGATAATAGATGATAACAGGAAGCAGAACAGCAGGTAGTTGAAATATTGCTGCATGTGTATGGCTTTGATCTTACGGATGCCGGTGGTTTTCGCGGCTAATAACGACCATACCACTAATATGCTCAATATGGCGATATAAATATATTCGTAAAAAGTGACGGCTATCTTAGGCAGGTATAATGAAGGCATATTAGCTGCCAGGGTAGCTGTAAAATGACCGGGCGCATAGTCGTTCAGAAAGTAATATAACCACAGGTAGAAATAAGGAAGTAATAATCCGCCGAGGAAAGCGGCGCCGTCGCGCCAGGTGAATGGCCGCGATACGATGATACTGATGAATATGGCTATGGCGGCGCCGGTAGCCGGGAAGTAAAACAGTCCGGCGATAGATGCGAAAAGAGCGGCGGAAAATATAGCCGGCAGAGCGTATTGGAGTTGATAACTGTTGAAAAGAAAATATATGCTGAGCAGAATACCTGCCGAAGCTACCTGCGCCCCGCTGAAATAAAGGGAAGAAGGCATAGCCGACGTCAGCAGGAAGTAGGACAGGAGCATGTATTTTTCATTGTTGCCGGCAAATAAGTGACGGCGATTGATGATGAACAGGAGTACGGCGGAAAGTATAGTGAACAGCAGGGCATACCACAAGCCTTTTTCACCCGATAATCCCAGATCGTTGATGAGCCACGATTGCAGGGGCATCAACGTTTCGTTGCCCGGTTGTATGCTGTTGTCGGGCGCCAGTATGTCGGGCAGCCACAGTCCCGCCAGCAGGAGGAAACAGAGGCAAGCGGTGATGAAGAGGTTATTTAAAATAGTGTTAGGCATAATGTATAAAGAAGATAGAACGCAGATGACGCGGGTTTAACGGATTTACACGGATTTCTATCTGTGCAAATCCGCGTCATTCGCGTTCTATAAGATCGTTGCCGATATCAGTACGGAAATACATTCCTTCATACCGAATAGTGTCCACGGCGCCGTAAGCCGCGGTGCGCGCTTCTTCAATGCTGCTGCCGAGCGCTGTAACGGCGAGCACGCGTCCTCCGGCGGTGACCACCTGCTTGTCCTTATTGAAGGCAGTGCCCGCATAGAAAATATGGCTTTGTATAACGGCGTCCAATCCGGTAACCGGCTTTCCTTTTTCATAGTTTTCGGGATAACCGCCGGCGGTGCATACTACCGTGACGGCGGATTGCGGCAGGGTGTTGCATTTCTTTTCGTGGAGTGTGCAGTTACCTGTTCCTTCAAAAAGGTCGACGAGGTCGGCATCAAGCCGCAACATCACCGACTGTGTTTCGGGATCGCCCATGCGCACGTTGTATTCGATCACATAAGGCTCTCCGCCCACATTCATTAATCCGATGAACAGGAAACCCCGGTAGCGGATGTTTTCCGATTGCAGGCCTTTGATAGTGGGCGCCACAATGCGCTCCTCTACCTTTTTCATAAAAGTTTCATCGGCGAAAGGAACGGGCGATACGGAACCCATGCCGCCGGTATTGGGGCCGGTGTCGCCATTGCCGATACGTTTGTAGTCTTTGGCTTCGGGAAGTATTTTATAAGATTCGCCGTCGGTGAGCACGAAAACGGATAGTTCTATACCTTTGAGGTATTGTTCGATCACCACTTTTTGTCCGGCGGCGCCGAATTTACCGTTAAACATTTCGTGCAATTGCAATTGGGCTTCGTCGAGGTCGTCGATGATCAGCACGCCTTTCCCGGCGGCCAATCCGTCGGCTTTCAACACGTAAGGCGCTTTGAGCGATTCAAGGAAGGCAAAGCCTTTATCTTTATTTTCGGCCGTGAAAGTTTGGTAACGGGCGGTAGGAATGCCGTATTTTTTCATGAATAGCTTGGCCATATCCTTGCTGCCTTCCAATTGGGCGCCTTTCTTGTTAGGGCCTATCACTACAATGTGGCTCAGTTGCGGGTCGTTATTGAAAAAATCGGTAATACCGTTTACTAAAGGATCTTCCGGTCCCACTACCAACATAGTAACGTCTTTATCCAACACCAATTGTTTCAGTGTTTCAAAATCGTTGGCGTTGATGTTTACATTCTCACCCAACATAGCTGTGCCGGGATTTCCCGGTGCGATGTATAACTTGGAGAGTAACGGGCTCTGCCGTAATTTCCATGCTAAGGCGTGTTCACGTCCGCCGTTTCCTAATAACAAAACAGTATGCATAGTGTTTCTATAATTCGATTGCTTTACATTTCCATCCGCGACTGCCGATGTATTTCAATACTAACGGCAGCGCGTAAAAAAGATTACGTGATGACTTGATGGAATCATGGAATACCACTACATCACCTGGTTTTACACGTTTAATAATGCCGCGGGCACAACTTTTTTCCGACAATTTGCGGCTATAATCGCGGCTGAGCAGGTTCCACATGATGATGTGGTAACGTTCGCTGAGCATTCGCCCCTGGTGCGGTCCGATACGGCCATACGGCGGGCGGTAAAGATTACTGCCGATAAGGCCGTTGGCGAAATCCACGTCGTGGATATAGTCGCCGGTACTCATTCCCCATCCTTTGATATGGCTGTAGGAGTGATTTCCCACGGCATGTCCGCGTTTTTTAATCTCCTGAAACAGTTCGGAAAAATTTTCCACATTTTTTCCTAAGCAGAAAAAGGTAGCTTTGGCGTTGAATTGGTCTAAAGTATCCAATACCCAGGGCGTCACTTCGGGCCGCGGCCCATCATCAAAAGTGAGGAATACCCCGTCGGTTTCATCATCAAAACTCCAGATGAACGAAGGGTAGAGGTGACGTAAAAATGCCGGGGCATTAAATTGCATGGCGACTTTATTAATTTTGCAAAGGTACTAAAAAAATCATATCTTTGTGCTATGAAACGCGTAGGCCTGATATTTTCATTGCTCTTGGCTTTAACTGCTTGTGAGAAAGCGCTTTCGGAAAAAGAGTTTGCGAATGTGCTGAGTGATATGTATTTGTATGAAGAATTTCGCGGGAACGATCTTCGATTGGATTCGGTAAGCATATACCGTTCGGTATTTCGAAAATATGGTTGTACGGAAGAGGAATTTAACCGTTCGGTAAAAAAATATACCGCTGACCCGAAAAAACTGAAAAAAGTGTATGAAATAGTCAATGAGCAATTGAAGGTGCGAAAGGAAGTTCCCGATGCTATTATTTCGGAAAAACTTAAGATAAAACAGGAGCAAGAGCATTTAGATTCGTTGTACCGTTATCCGGCCGATACGTCATATCGTTATTTTTTTGATCGCTGTGCATTGGAATTGGAGGGAGCGGATAGTGAAATTCATCATGAAATAATACCGTAAATTGTCGATTTCATGCGCCGTATAGCCGCTCAATATTTGTTTACCGGCAGCGGGCCGATGCTTCGCCGCGGTGTGGTGGTGTTGAACGATGAGCAACGTGTGGTTGCCATAGAGCAGTTAGGCGATGAGGAAACCGGCAGCACGGAGTTTTATAACGGCATTCTGGCGCCGGGTTTTGTGAATGCCCATTGTCATCTTGAATTATCGTATCTGAAGGGCGCCTTACCGCAAGGCTTGGGCATGGATGGTTTTGTGAAAGCTATGATGGGTTGGAGTAAGCGTGATATTGGCGATACCGTTGCCGCCATGCGTGAGGCCGGTGCGGCAATGTACGCGGAGGGTGTAGCGGCGGTCGGCGA
>QMCD01002511.1_pt1 | contig 10549 bp, 9 predicted proteins | sample 1821841 | NCBI WGS metagenome assembly QMCD01 (sample SAMN01991225, study PRJNA193472) | Termite gut metagenome, whole genome shotgun sequencing project. | isolation source: worker | host: Macrotermes natalensis | reverse complement strand
TACCCCTGATACAAATTCGTGCCGCTCCAGATTGAACCGATCATCCAGACTCTCCTTTTTTGAGGTCCGATCATCCTTTATCGAGATTGTAATCCGTTGCGATTATTGTCGGCGAAAAAGCACCCGGACTTTACATAAGTAAAAAAACAGAGGCCCAAATTTTTTCCGCCGCTCTGAGCGGCGAAAAAAATTTGGGCCTCTGTTTTGATTTTATAACGAGGGTGGAAGGGAGCACTGCTCCCTGCCGGGTGCGGGCAGCGCCCGCGGTCTTAGGGGTTCGGCCCCTGACGGATTTCCGTCGTGCTGTCCGCGCACCACACCTGATAAGAGGGGTCGTAGTTACGCGCGTTGGGGTAGCCCGCGAGCCGGAACGCCATCGTCACGAACGCCGAGCGCACGCCCGCCGTGTCGTAGAGGACGATGACCTGATTCTTGTCGGGGAAGTTGGGCGTCAGCGCCGCCTGAAGCTCGGCCTCGGGGAGGATTTTGAAATCCTTCGTCAGGACGCGGTCCATCGGGAAGTTGATCGCGCCGGGGATGTGCCCGGGGCGGCGTTCGCCGAACGGACGAATCTCGCCGCTGTACTCCTTGTCGCTGCGAACGTCGACGATGCGGACCGCCGGATCGTTCAGGTGCTCCTTGAGCCACTCGGTCGTGGCCGTGTAGTTCTCGTCGTACTTGATGGGGGGGTGCGCGACGGCTTTGTTCGTGTGCGTCGTGTTCGAGGTTTTACCGCCCGCCGCCCGCCATGCCGTCCAGCCGCCGTCCAGAATCTTGGCGTTCTTGTCGCCGCTCATGCGGAGGATCCAGACGACCCACGCCGCGTTGCCCCAGTCCCCGCCGTCGCCGTAGACGATGACCTCTTTCTTGCCGTCGATGCCCAGCGCGCCGAGTTTCTTCGCGAGGGACGCCGCGTCGAGAACGTCATGCCACTTCGGATCGCCCACCTTGCCGCTCATGTTGGCGAAGTACGAGGGCTCCGCATTGACCGCGCCGGGGATGTGTCCCTGCTGTCCCTTGTAGAGCGCCTGCGCGCGCGCATCGATCACGAGAACCTTGCCGAGGTTGGCCTTGAGCCATTCGGCGGTCACGACGTAAGAGAGGGGGGTCTCCGTTCCTTCCGCGAGCGCGCAGGTCGCGAGGGAGAAGAGGGCTGCAATTGCCAGTATTGTCGCCAGTATTGCATGTTTGTGAGTACCGTTCGACTTCAAGCGTATCAGACTCCTTAAATATGGAATTTTTGACCGGGCATAGTGTAACATACAACATTCTCACCCGAAACTGGCATATTGGGCATATATCGATGAAAAAGCGAGCCGGGTTCGATCCGTAAAATTACGGATTTTTCCCCCGCCCGCAGCCACGTTGATGTGCCTCCAGGGTTTTTTCGTAGACGGCGAGCGTCCCGCGAGCGATCGCCTCGTTCGTGAAGCGGTTTCGCATCATGTCGAGGCAGCGGTCCGTCATGGTCTTGATGGCGGTGTCGTCCATCCCGAGCATCTGTTTCATGGCGCAGGCGAACGACTCGGGGTCGTCCTTTTTCGCGACGAGGCCGTTCTGACCGTCTTCGATGATCTCGGTGAACGGCTCGATGTCCGACACGATCACGGGGAGGCCGCTTGCCAGCACCTCCAACAGGGCGATGCTGAACCCCTCCTCGCGCGACGGCATAACATAATAGTCGGACGCCCAGAGCCAGGGGCGCACGTCGCGGACGAACGCGTCCGGCAGAATCAGCCGGTCCGCCACACCGAGTTCCGCCGCGAGTTCCTGATAATATGCCCGCAGCTCGCCGTCCCCGATGAGCATGAGGCGCGTCTTTCGATTCTCGCCGCACGCGATTGCAAACGCACGGATCAGGACGTCAAACCCCTTGCGGGGGATGTAGATGCCGAGGCCGGAAAAAATTTTTTCGTCGTCTCCGATGTCGTGCGACGCGCGGAATGCGTTTCGCTCTGCTTCAAGGCGCGCGTATTTCGCGACATCGACGGAGTTGTACACGACGTCGATCCGGTCCTCCGGCAACCCCTCGTGCTCGACCATGTATTTTTTGAGCCACGCGGCGCAGGAGATGTAGCGGTCGATACGGCCGTAATACTTCGCCTTCGCCGGTTTGTCGAACGTGGCGACGGTCGGGATGCCCGTGAAGCGTCCCCACTGCCCCGCAATTCCCGCCGCCGACGAGAGTCGTGAGTGTACGATGTCGGGCTGGATCGACCGGACGAGCGCTGCATACTGCGGGTTCAGGATGGGCGCGGCGGCGATGACCGGTTTCCACGTGTAGGTCTCGATCCCATGCTCCCGTGCGATTCGCGCGACATCGCCGCCCGGTCGGCAGAGGAGCGCATTTCGGACCCCCAACTCTTCGAGCCCCTTCATGAGTCCGATCCACGGAATAAGAAAGGAGAGCGTGTTGCAGTCTGCATAGTGAAGGATTTTCAAGAAAATTCCCCGTCCCTTGTGGTTCACAGCGTTCACTCGTTATAATACACGTATCCGGCACGGAGCGGAAGACGCGGTGGTGGCGAAGCGCACAGCGAGAATAGGAGTTGTGTCATGAAGATCATGCACATTTTGCCAGAGCTTGAGGAAGGCGGTGTCGAGCGCCTGATTCCCGTTTTTTCCAACGGGCAGTCGGCACTGGGGCACGAGGTCAGCGTCGTGTCGTACGGCGGCAGACTGACCTCCCTGTTAAACCCGGGTGTCCGGCATATCAGGATGCCGGTGCATAAGAAAAATCCCGTCACCATCATCGCCTGCGCCCTGCACATCGCCCGGGTCGTGCGCGAGGAAAAAATCCAGATCGTTCACGCCCATTCGCGGGTCCCGGGCTGGGTCTGCTATTTCGTCCGGAAATTCGCGCCGGGCGTGAAGTTCGTATACACCGCCCACGCCCGCTTCTCTTCGATGAACTTCGCCAGCGTATGGCCGGTAAGCCAAGCCGACGGGGTGACGTGTGTCAGCAACTGCGTGAAGGATCATTTCAAAGAGTGGCTTCCGGAGGAAAACCCCGTACGGGTGATCTACAACGCGCGTCCCGGCAAGATGGTTCCATGGGAAGGAAGCGGGGACGCGGAAAACAAACATTTGTTGTTCGTCGGCAGAATCAGCGAAAAAAAAGGGCCCGATACGCTCGTTCAGGCCCTTTCTATGATAAAAAATGACAACTGGCACCTGGATGTGCTTGGGGACGGGCCGTTGATGCCGAAACTCAAAAACCAGATAAAAGAACTGAAACTTGAAGATAAAATTACACTGCATGGGTACAGCAACAAGGTTCCGGAGATGATCTCGCGGTGCGATCTTTTTTTATTCCCGTCCATGGACGAGGAGGGATTGCCTCTCGCGCTGACCGAGGTGCTTTACGCCGGGGCGCCGGTTATTGCAAGCGATATCGCGGCGTCGAGGGAATTGGCAGCCTTGGAACAAACCGAAACCGGTGAATTGCTTGCGCCGACGGATGTTGCCGCGTGGTCGGGCGCAATCGCCCATTTCCTCGAGGGTACATTGACGCCCAAACTGAAACTGGCGGTACATCTGCCGACAGAGAGTGAGATGGTCGACGCGATGCTGGACTTTTACAGCGAAGTCATAAGCCGGTAAGGACAAGGAGCGCTTCACGATGCACATAGAAAAACTGTCTCTTTACATTGTGACGATGAACGAAGAAAAACGTCTGCAACAGGTGCTCGACTCCGTCCGTGGGGTCGCCGACGAGATCGTCGTCGTGGACTCCGGCAGCACGGACCGGACGGAGGAGATTGCGCGCGCGCACGGCGCGCGCTTCCTGCATCATGAGTGGGAGTCGATCGGCCATCAGGTGAAGTGGGCGGAGGAGCAGTGCATGCACGACTGGGTGATGCGTCTCGATGCCGACGAGGTGGTTTCAAGAGAACTCGCTGACGAGATCATGGAGGTGCGGCGAAGCGGAACGCAAGACGGGTATTTTTTCAAGGTCGGAGAGATGTACCCCGGGCGGCACGCACCGCACCCGTGGGTCAAGCACTACCTGAAACTCAATCTGTATGATCGTCGTGTGTACGTCATGAGCGGACGGATTGGCCACGACGATGTGGTGAAACTGCGGGACGACGCGACGAGCGGACGGCTCAAACATTTTGTCCATCACTATTCCTACGACTCGCTGCGCCAACAGATCGCGAAGAACAACCGGGCAACCGACAGGCAGGTGGATCGCGCGCTTGCCGAGGGGAAGGTTTATTCTCCATGGCGCATATTTGGGGCGCTCTCCCTGAATTTTTTCAAATACTATGTCCTCGGCCGCTTCTTTCTGCTGGGGTGGTGGGGTTTCATCCACTGCATCAACTTGGGTTACGCGCGCTTTTTGAAGTTCGCGAAGTATTATGAGCGCGTGTGTCAGGATGAGTTAAAGTCAGCGGAGCGATGAGCGAATGCAAAGTTCAGTTTCGCGTTTTTTCGAAAAAAAATGGAACAGTCTGTTCGTCAAGCCGTATAAAAAATTATTTGCGCCGCTGGTCAGGGGGCGCATCTGTGTGTCCGAAACCTTTGTACCTCATGCGGTTGTGGGTATGGATGGCGGGCTTGGTAGCCAGATGTGGCAGTATGCGCTTGGTCGGGGCATTCACCTTTCTTCCGGTCTGCCCGTTTGTTACGACCTGTCATGGTTTGAAAAATGCGGCATGGACACCAACCGTAAATTCAGCAGGGTGTACCAACTGGAGTCCGTCTTTCCGCGCGCCGCTGTGCGACAGGCGAACCTAGACGAGATCCGCCGGTATCGCCTGTATTTTGACCGCTATCGTGGGACGAGATTCGATTTTTTTGAAGAAATTTTATCGTCACAGGAAGCACGTTACCTGGGCGGCTACTACGTCAACGCGAAATACGTCGATTTTCAGGGAGACGCGCTACGGGACGAGTTTTCGTTCCAAGTGGGCCTGTCAGATGCGGATACGCGTATTCTAAAGGTGATCCGATCTGCGTCCCTTCCCGTCGCCGTTCACGTCCGGCGGGGAGATTTCGTCGGCTCGGGGCACGACATCACGACAATTGCGTATTTCAGAAATGCTATCGACTGCGTAACCCAGCGGTTGTCCCCGGGAAAACCGACCTTTTTTGTCTTTTCGAATGGCATGGAGTGGGTGAGGGAACATTTCCGCGGGATGGACGGAAACTTTTTTTACGCGGACGCGAACGGCAACGACGACGGTGCGTGCGACATGTACCTGATGTCTGAGTGCGCGCATTTCATCATCTCCAACTCGTCGTTCAGTTGGTGGCCCGCGTGGTTGTCGCGTCGTTCGGACGATAAACAGGTTATCATGCCCGATCGGTGGACGAGAGGGGAGAAAGGGCGCCTGGCAATGCTGGCGAAAGGCTGGCAGGCGTTGCCGGCGGAATGACGACAATGTCGATACGGTGTGTTGATGAGCAAAAAAACGATGGGCGATTCGGTATGTCGGTGAAACCGACTATCAGTGTGGTGATTCCGGCGTACAATACCGGAGCGTTGATTGAGAGCACGCTGCGATCCATCCTGAATCAGGATCGGGACGATTATGAAATCATCGTCGTGGACGATGCGTCGACCGATGCGACTTATGCCGTCGCAGAGAGGACGCTAAGACACGTCGAGCGCCCTTGGCAGCTGCTTCGCCACGAAAGAAACGGCGGTGTGAGTGCGTCGAGAAATACCGGCATGAGTAGGGCATCCGGCGAGTATCTCTACTTTATGGACGCAGACGACCTTGCCGACAGCAACCTATTGTCCGTTCTGTTCCGAGCGATTTCGGAGAGCGTTGCCGACATTGTGTTTTGCGGTTTTCGTGGAGAGAAACCGTCTGGAGAAGAAGTTCGAATACCCGTTCGGATTGACCCGACGAAAAGATATAAAGGCAGTGACTGGGTGTTGTTGCGCCTGTCGAAAAAAATTTCGCCGACCGTGTGGAGCATGATGTTCCGGAGGTGTTTTCTCGACAACATCGGCTTGCTTTTTTCGGAAGGGTGCAGTGCCGGAGAAGATACGGAGTTTGTGACGAAGGCGTTGTCGATGACCGGGAAAGTCGTTTTCGTCGCGGAATGCCCGTATTTTTACCGATATCATGAGGGAATGGGTTCCATCAAAGATGCAGATAACGCTGAGAAAAAGATGCGGCGCTACAGGGAAAACACGGAGGCACATTTTCGGACGGCGGAATATCTGATGAGCCACTCCATTCACCCGGATGTGCGAGACGCCGCAAAAAATTTTCTTCTGCCGCAAGCGCAGATCCGAACGCTGACCTTGTACGCACAGAGCGGAGATCGGGCCGCTTTCGACGAGATGATCCGGAACCCGGAAGTTCGCGCTTCGCTGGCCCGAGCCCGCAGATCTTTGGCATTCAAACCGGAAGTGTTCCTAAAGGCGATTTTGCTGCTTGTGTGCCCAGGATTGTATTACTTATTGCGGAAAGGATGTTCGTCATGATGCCGCTTATCAGCGTGGTCATCCCGGCATATAACGCGGAGGCGACGATTGCGTCGACGCTCGAATCAGTTCTTGCCCAAGATTATGAAAATGTTGAAGTGATTGTGGTTAACGATGCATCGACTGATCGCACGTCGGAAATCTCGAGACATATGTTTGCGTCGGGAGGGCGCAACGGGCGTGTGATTGACCACGAGAAAAACAAAGGGGTCTGCGGCGCAAGAAATACAGGCTTTCATGCGGCCCAAGGGCACTATATTATTTTTATGGATCACGACGATCTTGCAGATGTTGCATGGTTGTCGTCGCTGTACGCACTCTTGGTCGCAAGTGAGGCGGACATTGCCTTTTGCGGTTTTCGGACGAAAAATGAAATAACAGGAGCCGAAACACTGCGTCCCACGCCGCTTGAGCCCGGAAAAAGCGTTCCTGCCGATGTTTTGGCGGAAATGTTTGTTTTTGGAAGGATCTACCCAGGGATTTGGACGATGCTGTTCAAATCGGATTTCCTCCGGGAAATGAGGCTGTCGTTCACGGAAGGGTGCAAGCTCGGAGAAGATTTGGAGTTCATTGCGAAGGCCCTTTCCCGCAGCCGCCGGACTGTGTTTTCTCGGAATTGTCTCTACACATACAGAATCCATGAGAAGATGGTTTCTAAAACGATCCGGGCGACGACGGAAAAGAGTGTCGAGGCCTCGGCGTCCGTTGTAGAGAGCCAACTGCGGGCGGCGCAATATATGCTCGAAAACTGTAAGTCGCAACGCATTCGAAACATTGCGCAATATTATATGATGCCGAAATTTTATTTGAAGAGGCTGAACATCCAAGCTTGGAGGAACGATAAAAAGAGGTTTATGCAAATCCTTCTCGCGGCGGAAACAAAAAGCATCCTGTTGTCGAGCCGTAGGATGTTTTTTAAGGAGCCCGGACTTTTTTTCAAAGCGTTGGCTGTGGCGTTCTTTCCGGGGTTCTATTTCGAGGCGAGAAAGAAACAGAACAACGCAGGGTAAGAAAAGTTACCTGAGAAAATCCTGAATGTCCCCATGAAAAAGAGACCCTTGGGCTTTTACACGAAGGTCTTCTTGTTTCGATGGGCCTTCTCACACAGTCACTTCGATAATTTGGATAGCGGACATCAGCGGTTTTGAGAGAGCGAGGAGGATATTCGTGATCTACGATTGTTTTACATTTTTCAATGAATTGGACATTCTGGAAATTCGTCTGAATGTTTTGAAAGATGTTGTGGATAAATTCATTCTTGTCGAAGCGACCAAGACTTTTCAGGGGAAAGATAAACCTTTGTTTTATTCGGAAAATCAGAGGCGCTTTGAGCGATTTAGCAATAAAATAATTCACATTGTCTCGAATATACCTACGTGGATAAAACCAGATGCCGACCAGCATTTATATGCGATTGAAGCTTATCAGCGCGATGCCATCATGCATGGACTGAAAGATTGCAGCCAGGATGACATTGTGTTACTTTCCGATATAGATGAAATCCCAAATCCCGAGAAGATACTTGCCTATTGTGAAACCCCAGGTATTAAGGTTTTTCAACAAAAATTGATGTATTATTTTTTGAACATGCAATGCTGGAGCGAACCAACATGGCAGGGAACTCGCATGGGGACATATGCGGATTTGCTCAATCCGGCTTACGATTTACCGTCTCATAGTAATCATCTATTTGTTGGATTCAAGAAAGGTTCACCTGCGTATTTCCGTTATTGTAAAGGATTGCGTATCAAGGATGGGGGCTGGCATTTCAGTTATTGCGGCGGCGCTGAAGCCATTATCAAAAAAATGAAAGCAATCTCTGACACTCAAGCAGCTTGCTTTATTGATATCGTTGCTAATGCCGATACGGCTAGTGTTCGTCAAATTGTCAATCGAGGGCAAGATATTTACGGCAGACATGAGTATTTTTACGTAATCGTTAGATTAAAAGAGCTTCCTGAATATGTTCAGCGAAATGTTGATAAATACCGCTCCTTAATTGTATCTCAAAGTCCTGAGGAATATTGCGTTGCAAAAGTTTATTTTTTTGTCAATGCGATACATTGCTACTCGATCAAGCTGTTGCGCTTACCCGCAAAATTGTTGCGTTCACTATTGCGGAGGGTGAGAAGATTGATGGGGTGTCGCTAAAAATGAGGATGAAAATTGAACGATCGCAAGTATAAAGTGTAGTCCACGTTCCAGTCTCGTAACGCTATCTGTTCGAAAGAACTTTTTCATATATTTCAATCAATCGTGACGCAATGGTTTCACTGGTGAAACGATGCAAGCGTCGCTCGCTTTTCTTTTTCATCTCTCGTCTGGTTGCTTCCCTCATTGTTAACATTCTCTCCATTGCTGTGGACAGGTCGTCAATGTCCTCGGGGGTGACAAGCAGCCCATCCTCTCCATCCGTTATGATTTCCTCCGGTCCTCCGCTTCTCGTCACGATGACCGGCAACCCTGAGGCCATCGCCTCCAGTATGACGATGCCGAACGGTTCTTCTCTGGATGGTAGGACGAAATAATCTCCTGCAGACATCCATGGACGAATATCTTTTTGATAACCGTCTGAAAAAATAACTCGATCTGCTGTGCCTGCTTCGTTCATAATCCTTATGAGAGATTCCTTTTCCGGTCCGTCGCCGACGAGCAGCAATTTTATATTGGCATAGCTCCGAGCTAAGTTGGAGAATGCTCTAATGAGGATGTCGAAACCTTTTCTCCCAAAAAAACCACCTGTCCCGATAAAAGCGACATCGTCCACCGATAGTCCGAGCTGTTTTCTAAACGCCGAACGTTCCGTGTCGTTGTGATGGAATCTTGTGGTGTCGATTGCGTTGTAGAGCACATCAATCTGATCATCCGGTACGCCATTGGATATCATCATATCCTTTTTTATCCAGGCAGAGCAGGCGGTAAAGTGATCTACATTATTGTAATATTTCCATTTCGTCTTGCCATCAAGCATTGCAACCGTGGGCACGCCAAAGAGGCGATTCCAAAAGCCCGCGATGTTTGCAGCGCTGGAGAGTCTTGTGTGTACGATGTCTGGCGCGAAAGATTTCAATATCAAGGGGTATTGTATGTTGATTGGGGGGAAATTCGTTAAAATTGGCTGCCAGACAACAACATCCATCCCATTTTCCCGTGCCGCTTCTTCCACATTGCCCCCCTTGCGACAAAGCACGCGCTGTTCGATTCCTCTTTTCGCCAATTCTTTTATCAGGTCGATCCACGGAATGCGAAACGACAAATTTGCGCCTTCGACGTAATGCAGTATTTTCAAAGGTATACCCCTATCTTTGGTAGAATTCGTGGTACCAGTCGACGCAATGGCGTAACTCCTCACGGAGTGGGGTGCGAGGTTCGAAGCCGACTGCGGCCGGAATCTTTGAGATATCCGCGTCGGTCGCGGGGACATCCCCCGGTTGCATCGGCAACAGGTTTTTCTCCGCCCGCCTGTGGGGCAACTCCCCCAGCGCTTCGACGAAAGTCCGCAACTCGACAGGCTGATTGTTCCCGATATAATGGGCAGGAGGATTTCTCCTTGTTCCAGATCCTGACTGCTCACATATTCCCATAAATTTTGGAGGTGGAAGCGCGACGAAAGCGCAAAAAATTTCTACATCGAGGACCACGCCGTTCTGTTCGCGTGTCTGGCGGAGCGCGCAATCGGGACGTTCGGGGTTCGGGGGAGGATGGCGGTCGTAGAGGGGCTTTCCGTGTATTGCCGCGAGCGCGGGCTGCGGATGGCCATGCGCTGTCTTGCCGACGGCGAGCCGCTGTCGGGGAAGAACTACGTGCTTTACGGCGAGTGGGCGGACGCGCGCGGGTTGTCGAAATCCGAGGTGGTCGCCACGTCGCCGAACTATCGGACGAACATGACGCGTTGCGGCTGGTGCGAGGCGTGGAAGAAGCACGGTCTTCTCGGGTACGGGGCCATCTACTGCGACTGGGCGGACGAGAATCTCGTTTTCGGCTTCAATCCGGAGTTGAGGCTCAAGATGGGTAACGTCATGTCCCGGGGAGACGGCCCGTGCGAGTTCGACTGGGTCAGTTGCGCCTTCGAGAGCGAGGAGGAAGTGGCTGCAATGGCGT
>QMCD01002369.1_pt1 | contig 10552 bp, 8 predicted proteins | sample 1821841 | NCBI WGS metagenome assembly QMCD01 (sample SAMN01991225, study PRJNA193472) | Termite gut metagenome, whole genome shotgun sequencing project. | isolation source: worker | host: Macrotermes natalensis | reverse complement strand
GTTCCCGATCTCCAATGTTTTACCGCTCCAGCACTTGGCGCGAATGCGGCAAAATAGCAGATATCGGGAAACGTGTCAATGTTAATAGATCACAAGGCAAAATGAAATGACGTAGTTATTTAATCACTGTTTCTTAGCATGTTTCGCCGTTGGAGGCTATCTCAAATCACCTTGAAAGGCATGGGGCAAAGCCACAAATATGCCCTATCCCTCCCAATCGCGCAACCGGGTTTTACTACAACCGTCAAACGCACCTTGCCGTATCTCTACGCGACGATCTCGATTATGGTGCAAGTCCAGCGGCTTGCGTGCATGAGGCCGTTCGAGGTGTGCCGCATGAAAGTCGGCGAAATCGATACGACCGGCGAAATCTGGATTTACCGCCCGGTCAAGCACAAAGGCACTTGGCGAGGCCACGGAAAAGCGGCGGGTTTGGCCGTCGTAATAAACGAAATCGCCCGGCTTCCCGCACACAACGGTGACGATGACACACCGTGACCAATTTTTACATTTCGGTCAAAAAATTTTTGTGATTGCATTGACTTCGTGCCGGTGCAAACGTATAATCACCTCCGACAATTGGTGTATTGTTTTATACCGAAGCCGGCCCCGTTTTCCAGTTGAACCGCCTGTTTACCTTCGGCAGCGTCGTTTCGGTGGGCAGGCTCCTTGAAAGTCGGCTTCGGGAAATTTCAACAGCCTTCAGTATAATGCGGTCGTAAGCGGTCGTAAAGTGAAACCGCCGCAAAGTGAAACCGCAAGCGCCGTGCCGTGGAAGATGAGACCGGTCCCTTGTGAAAACGGATGGATGATTCACGCGCCCGCGAAAATCAATCTGTTCTTCGAGGTGCTTGGTAAAAGGTCGGACGGGTTCCATGAAATCGTTTCGCTCGCTTGCCCCGTTTCCTTATACGACACCCTGTATTTTGAATCGACGGAAAGTCCGGAATGGACGCTGGAGATCCACGGGGAATCGACGGGGATTCCGACGGACCGTCGAAACATCGTTATTCGCGTCCTCGAAGAATTTCGCTGCGAGACCGGCGTACGTCACGGCGGGCGTTTCGTCCTGGTGAAACGAATTCCTTCCCAGGCCGGTCTTGGGGGCGGTTCCAGTGATGCTGCCGCGGCACTCCTCTTGGTGAATCGTGTGCAGAGGCGCCGGCTGGATAGGGGTGCGCTTTGCCGGATCGGGGCCCGGGTCGGAAGCGATGTCCCGCTTTTCCTCCTTTCCGGAGGAAGCCTCAGTCGAGGACGCGGCGAACAGGTCGATCCGGTTGCCGGTTTGACGGGCATGCATTTTGTGATCGTCAAGCCGGAGGAAGGATTGTCGACGGCCGAGGTGTACCGTTCCTGCATGGCGGTGCATGACGGAGAATTCCGGCATGTCGAGCCGATGTTGGACGCCTTGCGGTTGAGGAATGGGAGGAAGTTCGCACAATCTTTTTTCAATCGACTTGAAGTTCCCGCGGAAACCCTTTGGCCCCAAGGGAAAAAACTCGCGGATGCGATCCGGCAGTGCGGTTGCCCGGTCGCTCAAATGAGCGGCAGCGGAACGGCCGTGTTCGGATTGTGCCGGAGTGCGACACATGCCCGGAGGGCGGCGGCAATCCTGAGCAATCGGATTCCGGGACGTATTTTTGTTGTGACAACGGTCGCCGACGCGTGAGCGCCGCGGGCAGACGTGACCAATTGTTCGTTTTCATCGCGTTGCCGCTATTGCTTGCGGAAACCGATGTGGCGTTCCGGGGGACCGTATCGGCCACGAAAAAGTTCCGTGTGGAAGTGCAGTACGGAAGTTCCGTGTGGAGGTTTGTTGTGTGTGTTCGCCGTCGGCTTTTCCCGCTTATTTTTGAGGACATCATTCGAGGCACCCATGGAAATCACCGAAGTCCGCATCAAGTTGATGGAAGAGCCATGCGAAAAACTCCGGGCATTTTGTTCCATCACCTTTGACGGGAGCTTCGTCGTTCGCGACCTGAAGATCATCGAGGGTTCCTCCGGGCCTTTTGTGGCGATGCCAAGTCGTAAATTGACGTCCCACTGTCCGCGTTGCCGTTTTAAAAATCCGCTCCGGGCCGCTTTCTGCAATCAATGCGGCGGGCGATTGGCCGAAACCGCGCCGCCGCCGCGCGATGAGACGGGACGCAACAAGTTGTATGCCGATATCGCCCACCCGATCAACACGCAATGCCGTGAAATGATTCAGGAAAAGGTGATCTCCGCCTACGAAGAGGAACTCGTACGGTCGCAGGAGCCGGGATATGTCTCCACTTATGACGATTTTCCGCCGTGTGAAGACGGTTCCGGGATTATCCTGGACGAAAACGCCGCGAAACCGGAGACGCCCCCACCGGCTTTTTCCCGGAGCGGCTGTGCTCAAAAAGAAACGCTTGCGTCCGTCGGCTGCGCAAATACGAAAAACCGGAATTTCGGTGCCGGAATTTTCGATTGAGACGTTTACGGCGTTGAAATTGTTTTGAGTTTCCCGCGACCGTGCCGGTTCCCCGGGAGACGGACGGACCGGCCGGGACTTTTTGAAGGTTTTCGGGAGATCGGTATGGGGCCTATTCTTGTGACCGGCGCAGCCGGCTTTATCGGATTTCATGTCGTCGGTCGCCTTCTCGATGCCGGAAAACGTGTCGTCGGAATCGACAACCTGAACGATTATTACGATGTTTCGCTCAAACAAGCGAGACTTGCCGAACTTCGACGTCGGGAAGCGGACCGACACGGCGAATTCACGTTTCACAAAATCAATCTCGTCGACCGGCGGGGCTTGGAAGCGCTTTTTCGCGACGGGCGGTTCGACGCCGTCGTTCACCTCGCAGCCCAAGCGGGTGTTCGCTATTCGCTCGAAAATCCGGCGGCGTACATCGACGCCAACGTCGTCGGTTTCCTGAACATGCTCGAATGCTGCCGGTATCATCCGGTCAAACACCTTGTTTACGCTTCATCAAGCTCGGTGTACGGCCTCAACCGGGAGATGCCGTTTGCGGTTTCCCAAAAAGCCGATTCGCCCGTGAGCCTTTACGGGGCGACGAAAAAATCGAATGAATTGTTCGCGCACGCGTATTCCCATTTGTTCGGCCTGCCGTGTACGGGTTTGCGGTTTTTCACCGTGTACGGCCCCTGGGGGCGTCCGGATATGGCGGTCTTCTCCTTTACAAAAGCGATCCTTGAAGGCAGGCCGATTCCCGTTTTCAATTTCGGGAAAATGCGGCGGGATTTCACTTACGTCGACGATATCGCCGAAGGGGTGGTCCGGACTTTGGAAAAGCCGCCTCGCAAGCAGATCGATCGAAGCGAGGTCGAACACGGCGGGGGCGTGTCTTTGCCTCCGGCAAGGGTCTACAATATCGGCAACCGCGAGCCCGAAGAGCTGACCCGCCTGATCGAACTGCTGGAAAAGCATCTCGGAAAAAAGGCGTTGCTCGACATGCAACCGATGCAGCCGGGCGACGTGCTTGAAACCTTTGCCGAAACCGGGGATTTGTCGGCGCTTATCGGTTTCGTGCCGCGAACGCCGCTCGATTCGGGCATCGAACGTTTTGTGGAATGGTACAAGGCGTTTTATTTGCGAGACGGAAATCAAGAGGCGTTCCGGGCGGCGTCGATTTGACTCGGCGCGGGCGGCGACGACGCGATTGCCCGTTCCCGATCCAGGAGGCGTCCCTGGGCCTCGATCGATTCCTGGCCCGGGTATCGAATCCGGCCGTGTTTGATGGCGATCAGCGAATTGATGATATTGTTTTCGACGATCTTCAGTTCTTTCAACGTCATGCCGCAGTCGTCGAACTGCCCGTCGTCGAGCTTCGACTTCGTAATCTGGCGGACCATGCTTTCGATCTTGCCCGGCGAATTGCCGTCGAAACTGCGGCAGGCCGATTCGGAAGCGTCGGCAAGCATGAGAATCCCGGCTTCCTTGCTTTGCGGCTTCGGCCCGGGATAACGGAAGGAACCTTCTTCGATGTGGTCGCCGTGTCCGCTTTCCTTGCTCTGCCTGGCCGCGCGACCGTAAAAGAAGGAAACCAGCGAGGTACCATGATGCTGTTCGATCAAGTCGATCAACGGTTGCGGCAACCGGTGTTGCCGGGCCAGGTCGACGCCGTCCTTGACATGGGCGACGATGATGAGCGTACTCATGCGGGGTTCGAGCATGTTGTGCAGATTCTTGGAATCACCCTGATTTTCGGCAAAATACTCGGGCTTGAAAATCTTGCCGATATCGTGAAAGTAGGCGCCGACCCGGGTCATGAGACCGCGGGCCCTGATCGCGTCGGCCGCCGCTTCGGCGACGGTTCCGACCTGCATCGAATGGGAATACGTCGCCGGGGCGCGCCGGATCAACTCCTGGAGAAGCGGGTGGGAAACGTCGACCAGTTCGAGCAGGCTCATGTCGGTCACGATTCCGAAAGGCCGCTCGATGAAGGGGAGCAGGCCGGTCATGATAAAGGCGGCGATGATGGGCCAGAAAAAATTGGCGCCCGCCTCCCAAAACAGGAAGGTATCGGTAATCCGGTTGTTGAGGAGCCCGGTCGCCAAGGTAAGCGTGAACGCGATGCAACCGCTGGTAAACCCGACGATAATCAATTTGGTTCGGGAACGTAAACGACCGAGTTGGGTGGCGACGGCAACGGAGGTCCCGATCATCACCAGGGGAATGCCGATCCCGCTCCCGTCGGGGAGCACGAGCGCAACCGTCAGGATCGACGCCAGGACGACGGAAAATTCCCAGGAATACATGATCGCGATGCATTGAACGAACAAGAGGAGCGGGACCAGTTCCCATTGCCCTATTTCGGTGGAACAATGCTGGAGGAACCGTCCCGTCACGACGGTCAGGAAAAGGAAGAAGAGCAGGACCGCGGTTCCGCGTGCCGTTTTCGGTTTGCGTCGCTCGCGCCGGAAAATAAAGGCCCAGCCGAGAACGAACAGGATGACAAGCAAAACGGCGACGGCGGTAAAGCGGAGCATTTTTTCATCGATATGCCGCGCTTTCATGGTTTCGGCATACTCCGCCTTGAGAATATTCATTCCGGAGAAACCGATCGGTGTTCCCGTTTCGATGGGGAGCGTCTGTCCCGGCAAAAATTCGACGCGTACAGGCTTGATCGCCTCGATCGCTTCCTGGCGCAACCGGGCGGTCGCCTCAATATCTTCGCGGAGCGTCCCCTTGAATGCGCCGCCGAGATTGGGGCGAATCCGCTGGAACAGGAATTGGGCCAATTCCTTGTTTTTCATCTCCTTGGTAAGGGAATCGAGAAACTTCGATCCGTCTTCGATCAGGACGGCATTAAGAAAGACCGGCTCGGCCAGATCATACGTATCCCCTTCCTTATAAACGAGAATCTGCTGCTGATTTCCCTCCAGGGAGGTAAAGTCGAGTTGCCGAATCAGTCCTTTTTCCATGGGGACGAACGCCCGGTTCAACGACCGGTTGAAATCGTCGAAAACCGGAAAAGCGGCTTTGAATGCGCCCTGAAACGCTTCAAAAGCCGCTTTGGGATCGGATTCGATGTTTTGGGGCACATCACCCGCGGGTCGGAGAAACTTCATCCATTCCAACTTATCGGAAGGAGAAAGCGAGTCGAAGTTTTCCGCGTTGACCATGACGGCAACCGTATTCCGCAGTTCATCCCGCATCTGGATCAGCGGCTGGGGATCGTTGATGAAAACATGCTTGAGCTCGGAACGTACCCGCATCTCGGCTTCGCGCTGTCCTTGCGGACTCGGGACGGAAAAAGGCGTTGCACAGACGATATTCCGATAGACGATCGTATGGTGTCGAAACCCGAGCGGCGGATTCCACGCCCCGATGACGGCACAGATACCGAGGACGGCAACCAGCATCAGCATGAGGTGAAATATCTTGTTGTCTTTACGGAGTTCCCGCCAGAACCACCCGAGCAACGAGGGTTTTGCGACAACCGAGGCGACCCGCTCGCTACGCGTCCTCTTTTGTCCGCCGCCGCCGGAAACCACGGTAGTTTGATTGGCGCCGGTGTTGTTCGGCACGGTGTTGCTCGGCACAGCATTGTTCGGCACGATGTTGTTCGTCGAAGAGACGGAGGTGTTTGGAGAAGAAGGCATGAAACGGATATCTCACGATTGTAGATCGCCGGACTTTGCCGACCCGGGAATATACTGAAAGCCGCTGCAATACAGTAAACATTTTTTCCGAAGCCGACTTTCGGGCAACTCGCCCCTCGAAAAAACACAGTCCGAAGGGCCGGGAGTACGAATCAACGTTGGATTCAGATTCCGCATTGATTCGTGGGCGACCACCGTGTACTCACGGTCGGGAGCCGAGCGCCCGTGCGGCACGCACCCGGCTTCGGTGTAAAACGTGTCAAAACGGACAAAACGAGAAGTTCCATTTTAACACGAATTCCGCCTCGATACAATCGGGATTTCTTGCGGCGGGATTTCTTGCAGTATATCTGCAAGAGGGCGGCATCGGCAAGAGACACATCTGCAAAAAGACACAGTGGCAAGAAGTGGGACACATCGGCATATCACCTCACTTGCCTATTTTGCCCACCCCGCCTGTTTGGACAGCTAATTGCCGGTTTCTTTTGCCAGAACGACCTGGGCCGGCCGGACGATTCGGTCGTGGAGCATAAACCCGGTTTGTGTTTCGTGCATGACATCGTTCGGCTCATGTTGATCGCTCGGCAACTGGGCGACCGAAGCGTGATAGTTCGGGTCGAATGCCTGGCCGACCGCCTCGATTTTCGTGCAATGGTATTTTTCCAGGACGGCAATGAATTGTTGCTCGATCATGCGCACCCCCTCGACAATCGCCTCAAGGTTCGGTGTTTTTTCGGCGGCTTCGAGCGTTCGGTTGATGTTGTCCCAGACCGGAAGGAGGTCGCGAAACAGGTCCATCGAGGCGTATTTGAGCGTTTCAATACGTTCCCGGTTGACGCGCATGCGGTAATTTTCCAGTTCCGCGAGCGCACGGAGTTTTTTGTCGCGCTCTTCATCCCGGTCGCGGCACATGGCTTCGAGTGCATCCATTTCGGCGGAATCCTCCCTTGTCGGCGCGTCGTCTGTCGCCCCATCGTCAAAATCGTTTTCAATCGGCAATGAATCACTCATGATTACAAAGGGTTATATTTTCAAACGGCGGCGCGGTCATACCGTATCTATACCGTAAACGGCATGAAAATGTTCCCGCGAACAATCGCTTGCCGCTCGAACGCAATGTGTAACTTGTTAATTAACAGCATGTTATGGCAAGTGAGTGCGGCAAGCAGACTTGACCAAATGTACGGTTTCATCGCGTTTCCAGTATACCGTTCACGCCTTATCTTCCGAAAAAAAATCATTCACGTATTGGCCGAGTTTTCCGAAAAACGATTTCCGTTCCGGCAGAATGTTTTCGTGTTCGAGTTCGGCCAGTTTACGTAACAATTCCTTGTGTTCGGTACTCAGTTTTTTGGGAACCTCAATGTATAGCCGGATATGGAGGTCGCCCGCGATGTTGCGCCTCGGTACCGGCATTCCGTGTCCCCGAAGCGTGATGACATCGTTATTCTGGGTGCCTGCCGGAATGGTCAATTTTTCGCGGCCCTCAAGCGTCGGCACCTCGATCTCGGCTCCCAGCGCCGCCTGGGCATATCCGATCGGCACCCGGCAGATCAGGTCTTGCCCTTCGCGGTGGAACAACGGGTGTTGTTTGACATCGATGAAAACGTAGCAATCCCCTGCCGGCCCGCCGTCGGCCGACTTTTCCCCCTCTCCCTGGATTCGCAGACGCGTCCCGCTGTCGACTCCCGCGGGGATTTTGACTTCCCTGTCGACCGTTTTCGGAACCAGGCCGGAAGCGAAACAGGTGGTACAGGGACTGGTAATCACGCTGCCTGTGCCGCCGCACTTCGGGCACGTCGATTGGATCGAGAAAAAGCCCGTCGATTGAACGACGCGCCCGCTGCCGCCGCAAAGCGTACACTTTTCAGGAGAGCTGCCCGGCTTGCACCCGGTACCGCCGCAGGTTTCACACAGTTCACGCCGCTTGAACGTAACGGTTTTCGTCACGCCCCGCGCGGCTTCGTTGAGATCGAGAATCAACTGGCAGTGAACGTCGGCCCCCTGGCGGACCTGCCGACCGCGCGACCGGCTTCCCCCGAACAGGGAACCGAACAGATCGCCGAACGAGCCGAAAATCTCGTTGATATCGGTGAATTGGTGCGCCCCGCCCACCGAATCGACTCCGGCATGACCGTAGCGATCGTAGGCGGAACGTTTCTGGTCGTTATTCAAGACCTCGAACGCTTCCGCGCACAACTTGAACTTTTCAACCGCTTCCTCGTTTCCCGGATTCCTGTCCGGGTGGTATTCCATCGCCTTTTTACGATAGGCAGAGGCGATTTCATCCTTGCCCGCGTTGCGTCCGATACCGAGGATATCGTAATAATCTTGTTTGGACATGTGTCAGTGCGATGTACTTTTCAACCCGACGGCCGATCCGACAAGGAACGTTATACCGAAGCCGGCCCCGTTTTCCGTTTTAAACTTCGAACGGCCCGAAAATGCTCCCGTGAACAATCGCTTGCCGATCGAACGCAACGTGCAACCTGTTATTTGCCATTACGTTATGGCGAGCGAGTGCGGCAAGCGGACTTGACCAAATGTCCGTTTTCATCGCGTTTCCGGTATAACCGCCCGTTTACCCTCCGGGCTGTGTTGTGTCCGGTGGACGGGCTTCTCGAAAGTCGGCTTCGGGAAATTTCAACGGCCTTCCGTATACAGGCGTACTCGCCGCAGCCCCCGGGTGAACCTGTGATTGTCGTGCCGCGGGGGTTGCGCTGCGTTACGTCCCCGGCTCTTGCGCGGCGAGCGTGTTTTACCGAACGGCCCCGTAAACGGCTTCTTTTTCATCTTTCGCGATGTCCGTTACGAGCGTTTCGGTGGTCAACATCAGGCCGGCGATGCTGGCGGCATTGGTCAGCGCGGTACGAACGACTTTGAGCGGATCGATGATTCCCGCCTTGTACATGTCGACATACTTGCCGCCGTTGCCGTCATAACCGGTGTTCGTCGGCTTTTGCGCAACCTCGTCGACGATCACGCTGCCGTCGAGCCCGCAGTTGATCGCGATCTGCGACATCGGGGCGGCAAGGACCCGCCAGATGATGTCGACGCCGATTTTTTCATCGCCCTTGGCTTTTTCCTTGGCCTTGGCGACCGCTTCCCGGCAGCGCAGGAGCGCGACGCCGCCGCCGGGCAAAACACCTTCCTGGGCTGCCGCGCGGGTCGCGTGCAAGGCGTCTTCGATCCGGGCTTTTTTCTGCTTCATCTCGGCTTCGGTATTCGCGCCGACCTGGATGACCGCGACGCCGCCGGAAAGTTTGGCAAGCCGTTCCTGGTATTTTTCACGATCGTAGTCGCTGTCGGTCGTTTCAATCTGCTTTTTGAGCATCTCGATCCGCGCCTTGACATCGGCCTTTTTGCCGGCGCCTTTGACGATCGTCGTCGAGTCCTTGTCGATCGTCACCTGTTGGGCGCGACCGAGTTGTTCGACGGTCACGTTTTCCAGCTTGATGCCGAGGTCCTCGCTGATGAGCGTTCCGCCGGTCAGGATCGACAGGTCGGTCAGCATCGCCTTGCGGCGGTCGCCGAACCCCGGGGCTTTCACGGCCGCGATGTTGAGGACGCCGCGAAGCTTGTTGACGACCAGCATGGTCATCGCTTCGTTGTCGACGTCCTCGGCGATGATGAGCAGCGGCTTCATTTTCTGCGCCGCCTTTTCGAGCAGGGGGATCAGCTCGCGGATGTTGCTGATCTTTTTCTCGTGGAGCAGGATGTAGCAGTCTTCCAGCACGCAGTTCATCTTGGTCGTATCGTTGATGAAATACGGCGACAGGTACCCCTTGTCAAACTGCATTCCCTCGACGACTTCGTATCCCGTTTCGGCGGTTTTGCCTTCCTCGACGGTGATCACGCCGTCGTTGCCGACCGCCTCCATCGCCTCGGCCAGCAAATTACCGATCGGCAGATCGTTGTTCGCGCTGATCGCCCCGACGCTCGCGATTTCCTGCTTCGTCGTCACGGCTTTCGTCATCGACGCGAGTTGGGCGACGGCCGCGTCGACCGCCTTGTCGATTCCACGGCGGATCGAGGTCGGGTTGCTCCCGGCCGCGATGTTGCGCAATCCTTCCTTGAAGATCGCGCGGGCAAGTACGGTCGCGGTCGTCGTTCCGTCCCCGGCGATGTCGGAGGTCTTGGAGGCGACTTCGTTGACCAGCTTGGCGCCCATGTTTTCAAAGGGATCTTCCAATTCGATCTCTTTCGAAACGGTCACGCCGTCTTTCGTCACGGTCGGTCCGCCGTAGGATTTGTTGAGGATGACGTTTTTTCCCGTCGGCCCCATCGTCACGGCGACGACATCGGCCAATTTGTTCACGCCGTCGAGGATCTTCCTGCGTGCGGCATCATCAAAAAGAAGTTGTTTAGCCACGGATATAGTACCTTATATTGTTTGTTGGATGAGGGAATAGGGGGAGTTAAAAACTAAAAGCTAAAAGTTAAAAAGCGTTTCAGTTTT
>QMCD01002366.1_pt1 | contig 10560 bp, 8 predicted proteins | sample 1821841 | NCBI WGS metagenome assembly QMCD01 (sample SAMN01991225, study PRJNA193472) | Termite gut metagenome, whole genome shotgun sequencing project. | isolation source: worker | host: Macrotermes natalensis | reverse complement strand
CCGCCCGTCCTTCCGCCCGCCCTTTTTTCAGCCCTTTCGCCAGCCCCTCTTCCCGCGCCCCGCGCATGCGGTTTGCATGGTCGCGCGCGAATTTCTCCCGCGCCAGCGCACGCAGACGCTCCTTTTCATCCTCTGAGAGCACCACCAGCCGTCCGTATGCCTCTGCCATGGCGTCGTCCTTTCCCGCAAGCGCTTCGAATTCGTCCCTCGTTTTCGATGAAATGAACCGCATCCACTCCCACAGCTTCGAGCCGTCGCCGTCTTTTGGAAGTTTCGGCAATTCCAGCGTATGGATTTCCAGTGAATTCGGATACGGAAGTTCCGCGTCCGGATCGTACAGATAAAACCTGTGATGGTACCGCCCTCTTCCCGGCCACATCCCGAAGTCCGTTATGGCGATGGTAATCGACTGCGGCAGCACGCTGTAGTCTTCTCCCGACTGCATTTGTCCCGACACAAGCCGTGCCGTGTAATACTGGAGCCGGTTGTGCATGTCCGGCATGGCATGCGCCTGAATTTCCACATCCACTTCCTTGCCGGAGCGGAGTTTGACGCGGACGTCCAGAATGGAGTGCTTGTCGTCCTCGTGCTCCGGATTCATGTTCGGGTCGACGATTGCCAGCTCCGCGAATTCTTCCGGCTGGAATCCCAGCGTTGCCTGCAGGAAGGATTCCAGCGGCCGTGTATGGCGCGCATCGCCGAATATCTGCTTGAACACGAAGTCGTTCTTCGGCGACAGCAGCGGCAGCGGCGTTTTCCTCTTCCCCATATTCTGTCCCTCCTCCTTCCACCAGTATACCCGAATCCCTCTATCCCATTACAATGAAAGAGACAAAAAAAATCAAAAAAATCGTATTTTTTCCTCCGCAGTGCGTGAACGGCGCTACCCTTGTTTTCAGTGAAGCCTTCGGTGAAGCCTTCAGTGACCCGCTCGAAACGAAAACAGGACAAGGAGATAGCCATGTACACCCCCACCTGCGAAGCCACCTGTGACCGCGCCCTCGCCCTCGCGAGAGAGGAAAAAATCGAAACACGGGAGGACGTGCTCGCGATGATCCACTTCCCCGAGTGGTGCAGCCCGCCGATGGGATTGGAGAAATACAAGGAATGGGCAATGAACATGCGGAGAAGAGCATTCGCCCTCCTCCGCAGGGAATACGAAGAACAAAAGGAACAAGAACAAAAGGAACAAGAACAAAAGGAACAGGAGCAAAAGGAACAGGAACAACGGGAACAGGAAGAAAGAGAACGGCAGTCAGATGTAGTTGACCAGATACTCTGTGAGACAGAGCACCGCGAGCGACTGCCCGTAGGGCATTTCGGTGACGGCGATGGTCTTGTAGAAGTCTTTCGTATTCCCTACCGCCGTCCCGACGGAGACCTTCTGCAAAGCCCCGGTTGCGCTGATCTCGCCCAGCACCCCCCGCACGGCGCGCACCCCCGCTTCCTCGTAGGAGGGGGAGACATAGCGCTCATGAACCGCCTTGAGAATGCCGTAGGCGAAGCCTGCGGTCGCGGAGGCTTCGAGATAGGAGGACGGGTCGTCCAGGAGGGTGTGCCAGAGGCCGGAGCCGTCCTGGAACTGCACGAGCGCTTCAATCTGCCGCGCCAGCGTTTCGACGAGGAAGGCGCGGAAGAAATCCCCTTCGGGCAGTTCGAGAATGTCGATGATTTCGGGAATGGCGACGGTGATCCAGCAGTTCCCGCGCGCCCAGAGCGCCCGGGCGAAGTTGTGATTGCCCTCGAAGGTCCAGCCGTGGTACCAGAGTCCGGTTTCCCGGTCGACGAGATACTTGACGTGAATCAGGAACTGGTACTTCGCTTCCTCGATGTAGTCGCCGCGCCCGAGGAGGACGCCGATTTTCGCCAGGGCGAGCACGGTCATCATGAGGGTGTCGTCCCAGAGCTGGTTCCTGTTGTCGGCGCCGAAGGTGTCGTGCTGCATGCCGCGCTCGCGGGTGCGGGGGAGGTCGCGCATTGCCCATTCGGCCCAGGTTTTCATATAGGGCAGATAGCGCTCGTCCCCGGTGTCCTCGTAGAGGAAGGCGAGGGTGAGCAGGGGCGCCATGGTGTTGATGTTCTTGAGCGGCAGCCCGGCGGCGAAGTGTCCTTCGAACCAGTTGTTGACTATTTCAAGCGCGGCGGGGTCTTTCGTCTGGCGCCAGTAGCGGTGTATTCCGTAGAGTCCCACGCCCTGGGGCCAGTTCCACGCGCCCCAGCTTTTGTCGTCGACGACGAGGCCGCCGTCGAAGCGGACGAGGAATTCTCCGGAGTCTTTTATTCCGGTGAGATTGCGCATGAGGAGGGCGATTTTTTCGAGAATTTCGTGACGATCGACGAAGTGCTGTTTCCGGGTCAAATCGACGGACATGGCCTGTCTCCTTGTGAGGGGAATGTAACAGGAGAAAATAGTAAACGTTCTGTACTTTTTCGTCAAGAAAGGGTTTTGGAGCGTGAAAAAAACTTGCGCACCCGGGATGGGGGGGGTATAGTACCATGGCTCGGAATTTTCCATCCCTTTCCCTTTCTGCAAAGGACACACAGTCATGCTCAATGTCGCCATCATCGGTACGGGGAACATTGCCCGGAAACACATCGCCGGCTACCTCGAATTCCCGGAGCGCTGCACCATCACGGGAATGATGGATTTGTATCAGGACTCGATGGACACGCAGATCGCGTCGTTCGGCCTGAAAAACGTCAAAACGACAAGCGATCCGAAGGTTCTCGCCGCCGATCCGGCCATAGACGTCGTCTCCATCTGCACGCCCCCGTCCAGCCACGCGGAGCTTGCGATCATGTTCCTGAACGCGGGCAAGCACGTTCTCCTGGAAAAGCCGATGGCGCCTTCGCTGGAGGAATGCGAAGCCATCCGCGCCGCGGCGGAGAAGAGCGGGAAGGTGTTCTCCGTCGTCGCGCAGAACCGCTTCCGCACGCCCGCGTGGCGCATGAAGAAGATTCTCGACTCCGGCATCCTCGGCGCGATACGGCACGTGCAGGTGCACTCCTTCTGGTACAGGACGCGCGCGTACTACGACATGGACTGGCGCGGCACCTGGGAGAGCGAGGGCGGCGGCTGCACGCTGAACCATTCGGTGCACCAGATCGACCTCATGCTCTGGATGACCGGCATGCCCTACGAAATCACGTCCATCATGGACAATGTCGGCCACGACAATTCGGAGGTGGAGGATCTGTCGATTTCGCTCATGCGCTTCAAGCCTCATGCCATTGGACAATTGACAAGCTCGCTCGTCCACCACGGCGAGGGGCAGAGCGTGACGGTGCAGGCGGAGAAGGGCAGCATCTCCACGCCGTGGGAGCCGAAGGCGAGCATGGGCCGCGTGCCGGACGACGGCTTCATCGGCGGCGACAACAAGGAGTTCCTCGCCGAGCTGGACAAAATGTACAACAGCATCCCCGCGCTGAAGCACGAACAGCACGCCGGCCAGATCGGGGACGTCCTGGACGCGATCGAACAGAAGCGCCAGCCCCTCATCGGCGCCGTCGACGGCATCAACGCGATCAACGTCATCCAGGGCATCTACAAATCCGCCTGCGACAAGGCGCCTGTTGCGCTGCCCCTGCCGAAGACGGACGCCTTCTACACCAACGACGGCATCCTGAAGGTTGCCCCGCGCTTCTACAAGAAGCTCACAAGCAAGCGCCCGACCGTGAACACCGAAATCCCCACCTGAGGACAGGCGGGTCAAAGACAGATATTGATATTCTTGAAGAGAGAGAGGAATCCGGCATGAAGAAAATTCTCATCGCGGTTCTGTTCGCCTTCTGCGCCTGCGCCTTCTCCGCGCAGGCGGGTCAGGAAATCCGTTTCAGCTGGTGGGGCGGCAGCGATCGCCACGAGGCGACGCTGGCGGCGATCAGGGCGTTCGAGGCGGCAAACCCGGACATCACCGTCAAGGCCGAGTACATGGGCTGGGACGGCTATCTGGAGCGCCTCACGACGCAGATCGGCTCGCAGTCGGAACCGGATCTCATGCAGGTCGACTGGGCGTGGCTCGCCATGTTCAGCAAGGACGGCAACGGCTTCTACAACATCTACAACCTGAAGGACAAATTCGATTTCTCGAAGGAATTCGACCAGCAGTGGCTGGACTCCGGATCGGTCGACGGGAAATTGAACGCGCTCCCCGTCTCCTTCACCGCCATCGTCATGCCCTACCGCCGCGACACCTGGGCGAAGGCCGCTCCCTACCCGAAAACCTGGGACGAGTTTTTCGCCGCGGGCAGGGCGTTCAAGGAAAAGCTCGGCGACGAATACTACCCCATCGATCTCAACCTCGATGAAATCGTCTACCTCGGCCACGCGTACATCCTGCAGAAAACGGGCAAGCAGTTCCTGAACCCGAACGCCCCCGAAGTCGCGCTCACGCAGGAGGAACTCATGCAGTGGCTCCAGTGGTACAAGGACATGATCGCGAACCACGTCCTGATGAACCCCGAGCAGCGCGTCGCCATCGGCGGCAACTTCGAAAAGCAGAGCCAGGAATTCAACGAATTCATCAACGGCGTCTGGGCCGGTTCCTCCACCTGGGACGCGTCCCTCGTGAACCGCCTGAACACGGTCGATCAGGCCGCCTACGACATCGGCCCCTTCCCGACGGTTGCGGACGCGAAGAGTTCCGGCCGCGTCGGCCGCCCCGCGATGCTGTTCGCGATGTCGAAGAACGGCGGCAAGCAGGAAGCCGCGGCAAAGCTCGCGAACTTCCTCCTCTGCTCCGAAGAGGGCGCGAAAATCCTGAAATCCACCCGCGGCATTCCGCTGACGAAGACCGGCTACGAGACCGCGCGGAAGGAGGGCCTCATTTCCCCCATCAACCAGTCCGCCCTCGATCAGGTGCGCGCGACCCAGTGCTACACGCCAAACCCGTACTTCGAGCACGCCCGCACGAAGAACCTGATGCGCGAAGTCTTCGAGGGCGTCGGCTACGGCACGATCACGGTCGAAGCCGGCGCGGCGCGCCTGCTTGAAGAAGGCAATCAGATAGTCCGGCGTCTGGCAAGATAGAATAGTAGAGATACGAAAAACATGAGGAATGCGGGGACATGATGCACATTTCCCGGCGATTTGGGAAATGTATTTCGTGTCCCCGTATTCCGGCTTCCGGAGGCACAGCGAATCGCAACAGCAGTGTTCGGAATGGACGTTCGGGGCGAGGTTGGCGCAGCGCTTTTGCTTCGCCAACCTCCGGTCGGGCGTTTATGGGGATGCCGCCTGCGGAGGCTGGACGTCACGGCGATGCAGCATTTGTCGATTGAAGGAAAGTTGGCATGATGTCCCCGAGCTTTCCGGAGGAAAAGCAAAAGAAAATCGACAGCGTGAAAATCGATTTTGGCCGGGACAATATACTGCCGGGGTTGAATGCGGAAGATTTGGCTGCTCTGGGCAAGACGGACAAGCCGGTGCTGCTGAAGAAGAGCGTTATTGATCGGAATTTCAAAAGACATCCGGAAATAGATAAAGCAGAATACGATATGTTGCTGGGAAAGGCTCTGTATGATCACGATATCAGCTTTCCCGGGTTTAAGAATGATTATGTCAATTTTGCCGGCAAACTGAACGACAAGGACAATTCCATTGTGCTGGTGGAAATGGCGGAAGAAAAAAACAAATATGAAATTGTGCATCTGATGAAGATACGGGATCGGGGACTCACGAGGATGAAAAGAAAAAGCCTTGGGTAGAGGGACTGCTAACCCCTCATCGTGCAGACACCCTTGCGGGGCTCACGGCAGGCGGAGCAGATTATCTCTGCGGTTTACCCAAGGCCGTAACTTCAGTATACACGGCAAGTGCTGTTTGTCAACAGAAGGCTTCTTATGGGAGGCGGCATCCGGGCGCCCCCCTCACCGGAAGCCGACGAATGAGGCAGGGCGCTGGCTGTGGATTGCGCTGCGGGTTGGATTTGTTGCGGCTGCTTGAAGAAGGCAATCAGATTGTGAAGCGTTTGGCGAGGAAAAAATAGACAACAAAAAAAAGTCAACACAGAAAACAGGGAGAGGGAATCATGCAAAAGATCCGTGCTCTGTTGTGCGTCATGCTGCTCGCGTTCTGTGTTTCTTCCGTCTCCGCGCATGCGGGGCAGGAAATCCGCTTCAGCTGGTGGGGCGGCTCCGAACGGCACGAGGCGACGCTCGCCGCCATCAGGCTCTTCGAGGAGAGGAATCCCGGCGTCACCGTCAAGGCCGAGTACATGGGCTGGGACGGCTATCTGGAACGGCTGACCATGCAGCTGGGCTCGATGTCCGAGCCGGATCTCATGCAGATCGACTGGGCGTGGCTGGCCATGTTCTCGAAGGACGGGAACGGCTTTTTCGATCTCAACACGGGGCCGGACGCGCAAACCCTGAAGGACGAGTTCGAGCAGCACTGGCGGGACTCCGGTTCCGTGCTGGGCAAGCTGAACGCGCTGCCCGTGACCTTCACCGCCATCGTCTTCCTGTACAGGCGGGACATGTGGGAAAAGGTGGGCATTCCCTATCCGGAAACCTGGGACGACCTCCTCGCGGCGGGGAAAACGTTCAAGGAAAAGCTCGGCCCCGAATACTATCCCCTGGACAATTTCGTCGACGAAATCATCTACATCACCCACGCCTATATTCTGCAAAAGACGGGCAAGCAGTATCTCAATCCCGACAAGCCGGAGGTCGCCCTCACGAAGGACGAGCTTATGGAATGGCTCGGCTTTTACAGAAAGCTTATCGACAACGGCGTGCTGATGGATCCGCAGCAGCGCGCGTCCATCGGCGGACGGTACAGCGACGAGTTCGTCCAGTTCATCGACGGCCGCTGGGCAGGCTCCTCCACCTGGGACGGTTCCCTTGTGAACCGCCTGAGCACGGTCAACCCGGCCGATTACGACATCGGCCCCTTCCCGACGCTCAGGGACGCGAAGTCCTCCGGCCGTGTCGGCCGCCCGGGCATGCTGTTCGCGGTTTCCAAAAACAGCAAAAACATCAACATCGCGAGCAGGCTGGCCACCTTCCTCCTCTCTGATCCGGACTCGGTGAAACTGCTGAAGTCGACCCGCGGCCCCCTCCTGACGAAGACAGGCTACAAAACCCTTATCGACGAAAACCTGATCGCCCCCATCAACCAGGTGGCTATCGCGCAAATCAACGCGACGCAGTGCTATACCCCGAACCCCTACTTCGAGCACGCCCGGACGCTCAATCTCATGCGCGAAGTATTCGAGGGCGTCGGGTACGGCACGGTCTCGATTGAGGACGGCGCGACGCGCTTGCTTGAAGAAGGCAACCAGATAGTCACGCGGCTTGCGAGGTAAGGGCTGCCGGACAAAACCCTGCTGGAGTCGGCAGGAAATGGCTGGCAGCCTCTGCGTTGCTCTTCTAGCAAATACTCTCGGTATTCGCGTCGAAGAGCGCCTTGATGCTGCCAGCCATTTCCCGCCTTTGTCCGACGCAGGATTTTGTCCGGCAGCCCTAAGCGACTGGGAAGAGAAAAAGAAAACAGAAAAAGAGAACACAGAAAACAGGGAGAGGGAATCATGCGAACGATCCGTGCTCTGGTGTGTGCAATGCTGTGTGCGTTCTGTGTTTCTTCCGTCTCCGCATACGCGGGGCAGGAGATCCGTTTCAGCTGGTGGGGCGGCTCCGACCGCCACGAGGCCACCCTCGCCGCCGTCCGCGCCTTCGAGGCGGCAAACCCGGACATCATCGTCAAGGCCGAATACATGGGCTGGGACGGCTATCTCGAACGCCTCACGACGCAGATCGGTTCGCAGTCCGAACCGGATCTCATGCAGATCGACTGGGCGTGGCTGGCCATGTTCAGCAAGGACGGCAACGGGTTTTACAATATCTATGATCTGAAAGACAAGATCGACTTCACCAAGGAATTCGACAAGCAGTGGCTGGACTCCGGTTCCGTCAACGGCAAACTGAACGCGCTGCCTATTTCCTTCACCGCCAGCGTCTGGGTCTATCGCCGCGACACCTGGGAAAAGGCCGGCGTCCCGTATCCGAAAACATGGGACGAGTTCTTCGCCGCGGGTCGTTCGTTCAAGGAAAAGCTGGGCGACGACTACTACCCTGTCGACCTCAACATCGACGGCGTCTTCTTCCAGTCCCACGCCTACATTATCCAGAAAACCGGCCGGCAGTACCTGAACCCGAACGAACCGAAGGTTGATCTCACCCATGCGGAACTGATGGAATGGCTCAACTGGTACAGGCTGATGATCGACAACCATGTCATCGCCACCCCCGAGAAGCGCACCGCCATCGCCAGCACGAATTACCGGCAGAGCCAGGAAATGCAGGAATTCATCAGCGGGCAGTGGGCCGGTTCCTCCACCTGGGACGCTTCTCTCATCAACATCATGAACACGGTGAAGGCCGAGGACTACGACATCGGCCCCTTCGTGACGTTCCCGGACGAAAAGTCCACAGGCCGCGTCGGGCGTCCCGCGATGCTGTTCGCTATGTCGAAGAACGGCGGAAAGCAGGAAGCGGCGGCGCGTCTTGCCGCCTTCCTCCTCACCAGTCAGGAAGGGACGAAGATTCTCGGTTCCACGCGCGGCATTCCTCTTGCGAAGACCGGCTACGAGGTCGCCCGCGCGGAGGGTCTTATTCCCCCCATCAATCAGATTGCTCTCGATCAGATTCGCGCGACGCAGTGCTTTACGCCAAACCCCTATTTCGAACACGCCCGCATCAAGAATCTGGGGCACGAAGTGTTTGAGGCTGTCGGCTACGGCACGCTCTCCCTTGAAGACGGCGCGACGCGTCTTCTTGAAGAGGGGAACCAGATTGTCCGGCGTTTGGCAAGGTAAGACATGACGTTTGGGGCGAGGTTGGCGCAGCGCTTTTGCTTCGTTCGCTCCCGGGCTTTTTACGCGATTTGCGGTGCCGCAACCCGCAAGCCCTTCGCTCACGAAGCAAAAGCGCTTCGCCAACCTCAGGTCGGGCGTTGTCGAGATGCCGCCTGCGGCGGCATTGGGGTTTCACGGTGAACAGAGAGATGGGTTTGTGGTATGGGTACAGCGTGTCTCCGTGAGCGGGGCGTGCACATCATGATGTAAAGAATTTCCTCTTCAAGGCGGTTATTCGAAAGCGGCTCTGCCGCGTCGAATCGAAACGTGCACGCTTCGCGCATGACCACGTATGCCCGTACCACGAACGCCGCCCTCTTGATGCGGTTGAACACGCTGCAAAAAAAGGATCGCGAATGGAAATAGTTTTGAGCGCGTTTGGCAGCCAAAAGAAAGCTGTTTTGGACGCACTGCGAAAGAACGAATCCATTCCCGTTACGGACGGAGGCAAGGTCATCGCCATTCTTCAGCCGTCCGCCGTGTCGGATCTTCCCCGGACAAAGGCGTTCGGCATGTGGGCGGATCGTGAGGAGATTGGGGATTCGACAGCGTGGGTGCGTGAGCGACGCGGTATTCGCCGACGTGGAAGATTTTGATCCATGGCCTTTCATAAGAGGACAGACCGGCGAAATATTGGGAGGAAATATGTGAACTACCTTCGACCGGAAAACACCAAAAAATTGGACAAAGCACAAAAAAATGTTCTTTTGAAAGAGTATGTAAGGCATTACGAAAAGATAATGAAAGAACAGGGGATTGATGTTCTCAGTGTAAAAATTCCGCGCAATGTTTTTGCTTCTGTTTTAGACGAAATTGGCGGATTTATACTACAGCAGGCTGATTTATTACTAAAGGAAAATAGAGACGTTCAAGAATTTTTGCAAAATAATCCCTTGCCAGCGCATATGAGTGAATTACTGCCTGATGACTTTAGAGTCTTTTCTCTGTTGTTGAATGCTTTGAAACAATGGGTTGCGGCGGAGTCTGCCGCAACGGATAGGTTTCTTTTGGGCGGTATGGCCAGAGAAACCTGCCGAAATGTTGTGACGCATTGCATAGTAACGGGAGAGAAGCTTGGTGAAGGCGCCGAGTTGCATCATCCAATTCGGGATGGCCGCCCGCCAATATATTTGAGTAAAGAAGGCCATCATTTTGTGGATCGCGCAAGTTCAGATGATGGGGATGATGAAGACCCGCTGTGGAAACAGATAAAGACGTTACGCTCTCAAAAAAATCAATCTTGGAAACAGTTGCGAGAAGGCTGCAATATGCTTCGCACCCAGGGAACACATGGCAGGCCGGGAGCGAAATCTTTTGCAAACGTGGTATGTCGAGAGACAGGGCTTGATCCTGCGGAGATACTCCAAATGCTTGATTCTCGCGACTTCGGTACGTGAAGCATTATGCTTCCGGAGGTGGGAGAGCGGGATCGTGTCCCCACATTCCGACTCCCCAGTATACACGTCATGGTGAGGAGCCGGAATGCGGGGACACGATCCTCATTATGCAAAACCGCCGCATAATGAGGTCATGTCCCCGTATTCCTCGCGTTTGTACCGGGATTATCCTTCGAGCGCTGCTACTCGGAGCAGGGGACGAACTGCACTGAGGTGACGGAGATTTCCACCTGGTAGACGGCCTTCATTCGGCTCTGACCCATGGCCATCACCAGCTCCGGGGCGGAGAGGCCGGCGTAGGAGGAGAC
>QMCD01002364.1_pt1 | contig 10563 bp, 13 predicted proteins | sample 1821841 | NCBI WGS metagenome assembly QMCD01 (sample SAMN01991225, study PRJNA193472) | Termite gut metagenome, whole genome shotgun sequencing project. | isolation source: worker | host: Macrotermes natalensis | reverse complement strand
ATGCTCGCCTCGACCGCCGTCAAGAGCGACCCCGCCGGAAACATCAAGCCCGACAAAGAGAAGTCCTCCCAAAAGATCGACGGCATCGTCGCCGCGATCATGGCTCTCGGCGAGTGGCTCACCTTCCAAGCCAAGAACGAATCCAACCCCTACAACGACAGGGGTATGCTCACTCTATGACGATGGGACGGCGATGACACGGCACACGAAACAATACACCGACAGTCAGTTAGCCCGGCGCACCCGCGTCGAGGCCGAACTCTCGGCTATCCCCGCCATCCCCGCCGCCGCCCGAAAGCTGACCTCTGCCGAAGGATTTGCAGACTACTATCTCGAAATGCAAGACCTTTACTCCTCCCAGCGCGAGGCCTATGAACGTCTCGAAGATTTTCATATCGAAGTCACCGGGCAACGACGGTATTCAGAGTATGACTCGTTCCGTAAGGTGCTGAATAGGCAAATGAAGAAGGAGTAATATAATTAACCCCGGTTAGTATTAACCGGGGTTAAAATCTCAATTATCCGAGCAACACAGACCTTATAGCGGGGTTGAGGCTGTTGAAGATATCTCTTTTGGCATCGGGGACATCTTCGTCCGTTATCGAAAAAAACAGAAGATAGGATGCTGGAACACCCAAAGCGTCACAGATTCTTTTTATGGTAGATTTATGCGGAAAGGTCTGGTCGTTCTCTATCTGGCATAGAGCATTCACAGAAATGTCACACATTCCAGCCAGTTGCTTCTGACTGAGTCCTTTATTTTTCCGTAACGTCTTGATTGCATTTCCTATATCCATAGCACTATTTCTGTCATGGGAAGAAGTCGTATATTTCCCTGCCTAACTGTATTAGGTGTAGAAACATCTCGACAGCGCCTTTGATGTCAGGCTTCCTGCCATGTAGTTTTTTAATCAGTTCTTTCTTGTGTTCTTCTGAAAGATCGCTTGCTTCTATGGCTACGATCAGGTGTATTATATTTTTATTCATTAACCCTGAAATTTATAGGTAACAGGGCCTGTTTCAGTTGAACTTCTTATGTCGGCCCAATTCACGTAAGAAGTTTCCTTGCGGAATTTCTTTGTGAATGGTCATCGTCATCATCATTAAAAATATAGTAATGGTTTCCTATGTAAAACATTATGGCAGGGGCAGTATGGCTACAAACGTAGTTACATCCCTTGATATTGATATTGCCGAGATAGTTGAATATCGCAGTATTCAATAGTTCGGACTCGTCAATGCCTGTAAAATCAAGTAGCCCCCAAGCCGCTGTTTGATAAATGAGCCTGTGGAAGTACTCTTCTATCTGTTCGACCGATACATCATCACCTAAAAAAAGGTAATCGGTGTTAAGGGCAGTATAATCAGAATGATTAAAGTCTAAATTCCTGAAGCCTTCAAGGATGGAAGTGTCGTAAGTTCTAAATCCATCAAGAACGTGAGCTTCATCGGTTAGCTTGGATAGATATTCAGATACAGCAGAGATATCGAATTCGACAAGTGATGTGAGATGAACACGATTCTTGCAGCTACGAAAGATATCCTGTATTTCATGGAATTCTTCTTTCTCCTCCTGAGTGAGTGCGAAATAACGCTTTTTCGATCTGGTGTATTGCTTTTTGAATGATTTAGCCAACCGTTTGATTACCTGATCGACCTGCCAATCTGAAAGATATGGATAACCCTCTGTCTCAGAACCAAACCCAATGCCATCCAATAGAGCATTGATCGTCTTCTGTTTTACATGAAGAGATTTGGCAAGTGAGACTGCTGTGATTTGAGGTTTCCCTGAGAACAAGGAAATCAAACCATCAAGCGAGTAGTTATTTATATCAACATTCATGGTGCAAAGATAATCACAATTTCCATAAATACAAGTGATAGTTGTATTTTATTTTTCAAAATACATTTTTAGACCACAATAATCGTATGATTATTCGATTGGCGTGTATGGATCCCAGACAAAATTACGGCAACACGGTGGTCGTGCCGCTCATCGCGCAAATCTTCCGAGCGATAATTCAATTTGAAAAGCTATGTGCAACATAATCTCTACAATAAGAAGGGATTTCTCGTCTCAGACAGCATCCGTAGCACCGCGTGCTACCACGCCAAGATACTGCTCACGGGTGTGAGTTCGCCGACTTCATCGAAACCAACTACGCTGGATGAGCCTCCGATATTCCGATAATCCCGAAAATAGATTATCTTTGTGTCAACGAATCGGATGATCCGATACATTAGACATATAGTTGCGAATTACGGCAAGAGAAATTTGGCGATTTTTAATTTAGTAACGCAACGAACACTTGATCGCACGAAAGCATATCCATCTGGGCATGGCTTTCGGCCTGATGGTGTTCAGGGGTTTGCCAAAGCCTTCTTGCTGGTCGGGTTCGGGGTCATGCCCTTTTTCATGGCTACCGACTCGCTAAAACTGAAGGCATTATGGAAAAACAAAAGAAAGAGATCCGGCTCGACGGTAAGTGGCGAGTGATTCGGAAGTTCATCGACGGCGACACTGCCGGGAAGAGCATGATGATATACGAAGATTATGTCGTGGAGTTCGCTTCCGGCGGCACACTCATAGAAACACACGGCGACGAGGTTACAACAACGGGCTACTGCATCGATCCCGGCGCCCGCACCATCGAAATTGAACCTACCGCCCGCAGCCAGCCAAGCCCCATCTCCGGTGCCGGCGGCGCGATTTTCCATGTCATACCCCTGAATGGCCACGAGATATACCTGCGAAAACCCCACCAGATCGAGGTAGAATGCGATTTTGAGTTGATTTTATTGGAACGGGTTTAATCCGGTCATACACAATAAATGTGAGCCGGGTGTTTTCATTTGGCCGGGCCACCCTTCTTGCTGGGCAGAGCCGTACCGGCGATTTTCAGTTTCTCCTTCGCCTGTTCGATGCTGGCAATAAACTGTTTTTCGACTTCCGACAATTCATCGAGACTTTTCTGCTTGTAGGCATCGTACTCCTCCAGCGCTTTTTTCTGGGCCAGTTCGGCGGATATTTTACCAGCGTGGGTCAGAACATCCTGCCGACTCATCGTGATAAACCCGTCCAGCACCTCGATCCAATCCTTCATGTACATCGGCTTCCGTTGCATGGCGTTGATCTCGGCAATGTCGAGATAGGCCGAAACGAGCCGATTCAGCAGGGCCAATTCTTCCTCTGCAAGGTAATTCTTGGCGACGGTGATCTCCTGTTTGGTCGGTTTCTTGCCCTTGAACGCCGTCAGCCCCATGAATGGCAGATCGGCATTGGCACGTTGAAAAACGATCTCGGCAGCGGTATGACCATGCGCGGCCCAATGGAGCTTGTTTTGCACGGTCTGAAAGAACTTCTGCGTAACATCGGCCCGTGGATCGTAGTCGATGCTGGTCGCGTAGATTTCGAGGACTTTGCGGTAGAATATCTTTTCGGACGAACGGATGTCGCGGATGCGCTCGAGAAGTTCGTCGAAATAACCGCCGCCCTGCTTCAATAGTTCATCGTTCATCGTGAAGCCTTTGATAAGATATTCGCGCAGGCGTTCCGTGGCCCAGATGCGGAATTGCGTACCCCGCAGGGACTTCACCCGGTAGCCGACCGAAATGATCACGTCCAGATTGTAGAACTTCGTCCGATAGTTTTTCCCGTCGGCGGCAGTTGTCAAGTAATCCTTGACAACTGAAATTTCGTTCAACTCTCCCTGCTCGAAAACATTCCGAATATGCAGGCTGATATTTTGCTTGGTCGTTTGAAATAACTCCGCCATATCGGCTTGTGTCAGCCAGACGGTGTTCTCTTCCAGACGCACCTGTATCTTAATCTGCCCGTCATCGGACTGATAGAGGAGCAATTCACTATTTAGGAGTTTAGGTTGCATATTCACACTGTATAATTATCCCCGATACTGCAAAAGAACTTTTAATAACTCTGTTTTTGTTTGAGTTATCTTACCCGTGAATACTTCTTGATATTTAGGCAAATCAAATAAATTGATTCCCTTGTCAAAAATACTTGTGGATAAATGGCCCTGTAAATCGTCTAATGTATGTAATATTGTATCGTATAAAGTTTCATCGACAGCCAAAAACGCATCCACAAACCTATATCTAACACTCTGGAACTCATCAGCTAACTTGTCATCTATCAATTTCTTTTGATCGTCTGTCAAACCTTCCGTTTTTAATGCGTCAGAGATAGATAATAGAGACTCGAAGAAAGAGTACAGATTTTTCATCGTATGATCCAGAATCAACGTTTTTAATAATCCAATCTTTTTTCCCTGTTCGTTAATCCGATCCTCTTTTTTATTTTTTGAAAGAAAAATATAAATTGCAAATCCAACATTTGCCAATGCTATTATGACGGTGGCTATTTTGCACCAAGTATCCAATGAACTGACAGTTGAAACATCACACGAGATACCATCTTGTAGGTTACAGTTTCGTACAGAATCAGCAACCAGTCCCACAATCGAGTTTGTGCTAATTTGATATATTCCGATCATCCCAAAGCAGTATTAGTTCTCAAAATTCTATCTATCGCTTCAGTAAGCGGCTTCTCGTAATTATAACTCCCTTCCGAGATAATTTTAAACTTCTTAAAGAAGTCATCTCGCCCAAATTTTATAACCACATTTACAAAAAGTTCTTCAAAAAAAGAAGGATTAATTGAATAAATATCCTTTGGAATTATTATTTGCACTTCATCGAAATTATCGGCGATAGCATCAATATTTGATGAATCCCTAACTGCCAATCCACGATCCCTCCCTGTAAAAACTTTAGAAATCACGTTTTTACCGACTGCTTTCACTCGAAAGTCTTCAAGATTAATGATATTGTCTTTACTTAGCATTGTCTTAGTTGTTATGGGTTGTTATGTCGTTGTCATTAAGCCATATTTTGGCGTTTATTATGGTGCCGGGGAAATAAGAGTCTGTGCAATATACATACTTCTGATCAGGCATGGATTCAATATTTCCTTCATCATTGAAAGTCATTACTTTATATCTGCCGTCTGCATTGGATATTTCATGTGTACCGTATTTCCCGTCAAAAATAATCTGCGTTTTCCCGGAAACAATATACATTTTTGAAATATTATCCATATTATCATTCCCTTTAATGTTAAAAAAACTCTCAATAAATCGTATTGACCCATTTCCTCTTTTGAGATATTTTTCTTGCGATACAGATGTAACCCCCTCCTGTAATGCATAGAGAGTCCATAACGTTTCTTCTTCAAACTTTGCTGGCTTAAACCAATTTTTCTTAGTGTAGCTACTTGACAGACTTGTCATTCTGTTTACAATGTCTTTATTGGGGCATTCCGGATCTTTGAATTTTTCATATATAGTTTTACCAAAATTGAGTATGGTCAATCTAAATATACCCGTGTGCTCATTATCTTCGTTATGATCTTGAAAATAACCAATTGAAAATCTAAATTTTGTAGTAGCATGTTCTTCTGCATTAATCAATATTTCTCCTATAACAGTACAGAGATCGTCTAATCGTTCGCTGGTAAGCTGTTTATTCATACGGCTCAAGCAATTGATGACGTAATCTGCCAATTCGGTGGTGTCAATATCTTTCTGCTCTATGCGTTGTGCCGGAGTACCTCCAGTTTCGTTATCATGAATACATAGCTTATATGGAATAATATCATCATACGAAATAGTTTTGTCTGTTAGAATTGCGGGAGAGCCAACAGAGAATAATAATTTTCGTACAGAATCATTATTAATATTCTGTCCCCCAATTTCAACAACAGAAATAAAATGGGGATAGATTTTATGGCATATTTTGTAAAATGCGATCATATCTTTTAATATGATATCTGTAAAAACCTGTGTAGGCAAATCAATACGCTCACATTCCGCATAATCAAGCGTTACCGTCCTATTCTTCTCAATCAATAATGCTTTCAGCAATAATGTCAATGTTTCATAGGATGATGTTGAATTGTCGACGATAGAAAAATTTTTAGGGATAACTATTTGCCCATTATTGGAGGATAATTTACAATTCCGAACTTTTGAATAAGTTAGTTGTCCGTCATTTTCTGACAGAACATATTTTAAGTTAGGAGGCATAAATCTTTCTATACATTCCCTAATAGATACATTGGCAGGGAGAGAATTGCGTATTATCGCTATTTCCCCGCGCCTCGAGCTCCTTGTTGTCGAAGATTTTCTTTTGCGGGCTTGCTTTAGCGCACTTCTTTGCCTTATCGCAAATAATATTTTCTCTTTATCTTTCATTAGATACGTCAAAACTATCAATCCTCAAAAGTACGAAATTAATTCGGAACAATCATTTCCGTGGTGGAGAGAGATTTTGCTATGCTTTTTTCAAAACGGGACAATGTCTCCCCAAACCGATAATTCTGCGCGTTAAGTTTGCCCAAACGAACGACAACAGGAGCCTGCCATGCCATCCTCGGAACGAAGACATACGCTTTCGCCCGCCAGTCAATCCCGCCGCGATGCAATCGAGGAGGAGTTCCGGTCGGCGGGGCGTGTCCCGGCGGTGTTCCTGCGCCTGATTACGGTCGAGGGATTCATCGACTACTACCTTGAGATGCGTGAGTTGTACCCGACTTACGAGGAGGCATACGAACGATTGGAGGACTTCTACATCGACTTCACCGGCCACAGGAAATACTCCGAGTTCAGTTCGTTCCGCAGGGTTATGATCCGATGGTTGAGAAACAACACAAATTATTGATAGATATGAGCAAACTAAAAGAACTCCGCGAGAAGCTGGCAACGGTCTTCGGTCAAATCGACGAACTTCGCATAGCAACCGACGGGCGGACAATGACCGCCGAAGAACAACAGAAATGGGATGCGCTCCTAAAAGATTATGAATCAGCCGACCAACTGGTCAAGCAGGAAGAGCGATTCCAAGAAATGGAAATGCGGCAACTGGAGCAGTCGTATCATGAGGAGCGCGGCAGAGATAGCGCGAGTGTCCGGCCCGGCATGGGCGGCAAGGCGGATAGCGGCGGCGGCAACCACGCGGGCCCCCAAGGTCAGGACAGAACACTCCAACACCCAGACCCCGAATACCGCTCCGCATTCATCGACTACCTCATCAATGGCGAAGGCACGCTGACCAACCAGACCCGCGCCTTGTTCGAGAAGCGGGCCGGACTGCCGGGCGTATCCGGCGGGGTACTCGTCCCGAAACTGTTAGGCGATAAGGTCGAGGTCGCTTTGAAGGACTTCGGCGGTATGTTCGCCGCCGGGTCGGTGTTCTACACAGCAAAGGGAGGCGACCTCACGATGCCCACCGTGAACGACACCGCTCGCCGGGCGATCATCGTCACCGAATATGCAAAGACCCCGCAATCCGCGCCCGTGTTCGGCTCGAAGATCATCAAGGCGTTCACATACCGAACCCCCATCGTGCCTCTGTCGGTCGAACTGTTGCAGGACAGCGCATTCGATCTGGACACGCTGCTGGCCGAACTGCTCGCCACGAGTTTCTGGCGCGGCATCAACGCCGACCTGACTACCGGCGACGGGAACGGCAGACCTCTCGGCATCGTCCCCAGTGCAACGGTGTCTGGTGCAACACCGTCGGCAACGGCTATAAAGACCGACGACCTTATTGACCTCATGGCTTCGGTAAATGCCGACTACGCCGAGGTCGGCAAGTTCATGTTCAACCACAACACGTTCTGGTCGCTCGTGAAACTCAAGGACTCGATGGGCCGATACATTTGGCAGGAAGAGGTTCGTAGCGATCTGCCACCCATGATATTCGGAAAGCCTTATATCGTCAACGATGACGTTCCCGACATAGGAGCCGGGAACGCCTCTGTGCTGTTCGGAGACTTCTCGAAGTACAAAATCCGTATGGTACGCGACTTCCGGGTTATACGGCTGAACGAGTTGCTGGCTGAGTATCTTTCGGTCGGCATCTTCGGATTCGCCCGCGCCGACGGCATCCTGCTCGATGCCGGAACCAACCCCGTCAAGAAACTTGTGCATCCGGCTGCGTAACCGTGTCTTCCCATCACGGAACGCAAAAGAGCCGCCACCCATTCAACTCGGGTGGCGGCTCTGCCGATGCGAGGTTTGCCAAAGCCTATCTTATTGCTGCATCAGGGTCAGTTTTGTTCTATGATTTTGATCGGTTCGAAGAATGGTTCGTCAGACCAGCCTTCGCCTTCGGGTTGGACATACTCCAAGAGAAATGTGCCGTCCTTGATTTTGAGAATCCGACACGGGCGCATTATGTTGTCGGCGATGCGGATGATGGACTTTTTCGTCGGGCGCAGCGGGATGGCGCGACCTAATTGTACTTCGGTGTCGACCTCGCATTCATAAACCTTATCGTTGAGCGGCTCACCGTGTCGGTCGGCCAGTTGGTATTTGATTTTCGTTTCCATATTGTTGAACTTTGATTATTATTAAATGAATGTCCCCGCCTTGTGAGCGGGGATTCGTTATTCGGTTACAATATATTTGGTGCGTCCCATCGTTTTGTAGAGAACTCCCGGCTCGACCGAGTGAGCGACCATCTCCTCGTTGGTGTCGAAGTACCTAATCCTGCCGTCGTACATTTTCATCGCCCACTCTTTCTGCGGCCCGGTAGGTTCGAACCACTCGCGGTGCGTCAGGTAAAATGACCGTTGTGTTGCGGGTGTCATCCGCTCGAAGTTTGCGATGATGCTTTCGCGGCCTTTGGTGTTCCATTCGGCTGGGGTCTTGATGGTTTCGAAGTCAACCGGCTCTACGGTCACCTCGTCCAAGTCTTCGATGAACAGCCTCGACTCGCGGGAAAGGTCACGGATTTCGTCGGTTGCGTCTGCCCAGCTCGTGGTGTCCTTCGGGAACTTCTCTAAAAATTTTTCGATCTTCGTTTTCATCGTTATGTGCTTTAATTAGTTGGTAATCAGTGTGCTTTGTCGCATCACAAACATAACACAAGTGTTTGGGACACGCAAGTTAATCCCGAAGATAAATCGAAGAATATCAATGTATTGAAGAAACAAAATGACTTCTATAAAACACAAAAACCACCGTTGATAGTGGGCTTCGTGTCATTGAGGGTTAGGGTATCCTATTGCGCGGCCCGCGCTCCCTGTCCGAGAACATTGGCGAGGTTCGACATATCGGCCCCGATGCGCCGCTTGGTCATTTTGGCATAGATTTGAGTGGTGCGGATGGTCTTGTGGCCGAGCATCTTCTGCACGGTCTCCAACGCGACCCCGTTTTCGAGCGTAACTGTGGTCGAGAAGGTGTGCCTGGCGACGTGGAATGTGATCCGCTTGTCGATGCCGCACATCGCGGCGAGTTCCTTCAGATAGTCGTTGACCTTCTGATTCGATGGAATGTCGAGCAGCCTGTCCTTCGAGGAGGTGTCGGCATACTTTTCGAGGATGGCCAACGGAATGTCGAGCAGGGGAACGTTGAACTCGTTACCGGTTTTGATACGCTGCCGGTCGATCCATAGTTTGCCGTCGAAACCCCGCACGATGTCCGACTTCTGAAGGTGTTGCACATCGGCGTAGGAGAGGCCGGTGTAGCAACTGAAGACGAAGAGGTCGCGCACCTTTTCCAATCGCTCCGATACCAGTTTCTTGTCCCGAATCAGAGCCAACTCTTCCGAAGTGAGGCAGTCGCGGTGGGTGTCCTCCATCTTGATTTTGAATCCGCCGAAGGGGTTTACCGTCACCCAACCATTATCCTGCGCCACCTTGTATATCGTCCGGAATCGCTGAATCATCTTCATGTGGTAGTTATGACCGTTCTGCCCATCGGTCGTGCGCAGGTAGATGTAAAAGTCGTTGATGAACTTCGGGTTGATATCCGTGAGCAGGATGTCGGAGATACGGTACTTCGCCTCCATGAACTCGGCGAGCCGGCGGCGGGTCAGCAGGTAACGGGTGTAGGTTTTGTAGGAGGTCTCGCTTCCGACTAATTTTTCGTAATCCGCGTTGAAGTCATCGAAGAGTTGGAGCAGCCGTTTGATCTCCGAACTCTGGGAGGTAAGGATCGCCTTCAGCCGGGCGGCGGTGATGATCTCGCCTTTGAAGAAGAACTCGTTGTACTTGCCGTGGATGAGTGTGCGGTAGTTGTCAAGGGTTGAGTTGATGGCCTTGTCTTCTTTCGTGGATCCGAGTGTCCGGCCCTCTTTGCTGAGCCAGCGGTCGGGTTCAATATTGGTGCGGGTGGACAAGTGAACCATCTCACCATTGATTGTTACCCGCGCCAAAATGGGGGCTTTGCCGTTGGCTTTCAGTTTTCCTTTCTGCGCCACGAAAAGAATCGAAAATGTGCTTTTTCCTGATTCCATATTCTTGTAAGGTTATAATTTTGTCGCTCTTTGCTGCAAAGTTACCGGCTTCCGGTTACCCTTTTTCTCTCCGAATGCGTCATATTCCAACCGGTTTGCGTAATAGAAAGCAGGAGATACGTCAAAAGCCTAAATCGCTTTGCAACAGTTGTTTACACGACAAACATAACATCGTTTTCTGGAACGTGCAAGTCATTTCGGAGGTGTGGAAAAATTTATTCGTAACCTGTCGTATTTCGCCGC
>QMCD01002363.1_pt1 | contig 10564 bp, 9 predicted proteins | sample 1821841 | NCBI WGS metagenome assembly QMCD01 (sample SAMN01991225, study PRJNA193472) | Termite gut metagenome, whole genome shotgun sequencing project. | isolation source: worker | host: Macrotermes natalensis | reverse complement strand
CAGCCGATCGCAAAGTCGCCAACCGTGGTGATAGAGATGAAATACACCAGCCACATGATGCCGAAGAAGATGGGCAGCGCCAGCCATTTGTTGGTGACGATGCGGTCGATCCTGTCGGAAACGGTAAATTTCCCCACGCTTTTTTTCTTGTAGATGGGGCCGATCATGCCGCTGATATAAACATAGCGTTCGCTGGTAATGATGCTTTCCGCCTCATCCTCCTGCGCAGTTTCGCATTCTGCAATCACCTTTTCTATCTGCTGTTTTTGCTGTTCGGAGAGCGCAAGCGCAAGCTTTCCATCGCGCTCAAACAGCTTGATCGCGTACCAGCGCAGGCTTTTTTGTGAGACACTGTCTTTTATGAGCGCCTCGATCTTCTGGATTGCCGGTTCTACATCATCGCTGAAACGACCGGGCGTGGGCGGCGTTTTTTCGTCGGCCGCGGCAAGCGCCGCCTGCACAAGGTTTTCAATACCCTTGCCCCGCATGGCGGACGTTTCCACTACCGGGCAGCCCAGCGCCTCTGAAAGTTTTTCTGTGTCGATCACGTCGCCGCGATTTATGATGATATCCATCATGTTAAGCGCCACGACGACGGGAATGCCTGTTTCAAGGAGCTGTGTGGTGAGGTACAAGTTGCGTTCCAGATTGGAGGCGTCCACAATATCGATAATAACGTCCGGTTCTTCCTCAAGAAGGTAGTTGCGGCTTATCACCTCTTCCAATGTGTACGGCGAAAGGGAATAAATGCCCGGGAGGTCCATGACCTTCACATCCCGGCGGCCCTTTAAGCTGCCTTCCTTTTTCTCGACGGTGACCCCCGGCCAGTTGCCCACATGCTGGTATGTGCCCGTGAGTTCATTGAACATGGTAGTTTTGCCACTGTTAGGATTACCCGCGAGGGCAATCCTTACTTCCTGCCGCATAAAACACTCCTCCAATTGCTGTTAGCTTTAGCTAACCGACTGTGCTAAAAAAAAGCGCTTGTCCATTATACTTTGCGTGTACCCGCGTGAAGTACCGCCGTCAGTCTTTTTGCTCCACAATGATGTTTTTCGCGTCTTCCCCCCGGAGGGAAAGCTCGTAACCGCGCACCGTCACCTCGATCGGGTCTCCTAAGGGCGCGAGCTTGCGCACATATACCTCCGCCCCTTTGGTAATGCCCATATCCATAATACGGCGCTTTACCGGGCCGTCGCCTAAAAGGCGTTTCACTGTTACATGACAGCCACAGGGCGTATCTTTTAAGGACTGTTCCATACGCTGCCCCCTTTCTGAAATACTTAAATCATAATACGCTGTGCCAGCGCTTTATCAAGAGCGATGCGCGTATCCTTTACATTTACGATCAGATTGCCGCCCAGTTCCGATACAACGGTAACATGTTCTCCCTCTATGAGGCCGAGGCTGTTTAAAAAACGCTTTACGTCGTCTTTTCCGCCAATTTTGCGGATCAACACAGACTGGCCGGACGAACAATAGCTAAGGGGCATATGGATGCCCTCCTTTCAAAAGGTCGGTCAGCGGGTTACAATTAGCCCGCGCTAACACTTTTCTATCTGTAGTTTACCATTGCTAACTCGGGTTGTCAACTGGTTTGAAAATATTTTTACGTTAATTTGAACACCTTTACAACACGCGCGTTTTGCGCTATACTTGCAGATAATCGAATATTGCCGTACTGTGTGGACAAACGTCTTTCGGGTAGACCGCAAAGCGAGCGGGGGATGGTGCAAGCCCCGCGGCAACGCCCGGCAGATTATCACCATGCTAAAAAGACGGCGCGCCCGGCCCGCGTAAAACGGCTTAAGAGAGCCCCTCCCGGTAATGGCAGTTGCTTGAGGGGAATTCAGGTGGTACCGCGAGTAAAATCGTCCTGATGTATGCAGGGCGTTTTTTTGTATAAGGAGAAGAATGATGTATAAAAAAGTGCCGACAGACCTAAAATTCAGCGAGAGGGAGCTTGAGGTCCTTTCTTTCTGGGAGAAGAACAACATCTTCAAAAAGAGCATGGAAAAGAATAAGGGCGGGGCCGACTTCACATTTTATGACGGGCCGCCCACGGCAAACGGGAAGCCGCACATCGGGCATATACTGACCCGCAGTATCAAAGACCTGTTTCCGCGCTATAAGACGATGCAGGGCTACAACGTGCTTAGGATCGCCGGGTGGGATACACACGGCCTGCCCGTAGAGCTTGAGGTGGAGCGCGCGCTTGGGCTTAACGGCAAAGAACAGATCGAGGCATACGGCGTTGAGCCGTTTGTGCAAAAGTGCAAAGAATCGGTGTGGAACTACAAAAGCGAATGGGAAAAAATATCTGAGCGCGTAGGTTTTTGGGCGGATATGGAACACCCGTACATCACCTATGAGGACGACTATATCGAATCGGTGTGGTGGAGCCTGAAACAGATATTTGATAAGGGGTTGCTTTACAAGGGCCACAAGATCGTCCCCTACTGCCCGCGCTGCGGCACGGCGCTTTCCTCGCACGAGGTGGCGCAGGGGTATAAGGATGTGAAGGAAACTTCCATATTCGTAAAGTTCCGCGCTAAGGGCGAAGACGCGTATTTCCTCGCGTGGACGACGACGCCGTGGACGCTCCCTTCCAATGTGGCGCTGTGCGTAAACCCGGCGGAGGAATATGTAAAAGCCGAAGCGAAGGACGGCAGCGTCTACTATCTGGCGCGCGCCCTTTGCGGGCAATTACTGGGGGAAGACGCGCACATCATAGAAAAATACACCGGCAAGGAACTGGAATACAAGGAATACGAACCGCTGTTCACTTTTGCCGATGTGGATAAAAAAGCGTGGTACATCACCTGCGCGGACTACGTTACGCTTTCGGACGGCAGCGGCATCGTGCACATTGCCCCGGCGTTTGGCGAAGACGACTATCAGGTGGGGCAAGAATACGGCCTGCCTTTTGTGCAACTTGTGAAGCCGGACGGTACCTTTGATAAAAACACCGACTGGGCGGGTATGCAGGCAAAAGAAGCGGATAAAAGGATTATAGAAGATTTGGACGGCCGCGGCCTGCTGTTCGCAAAAATGGAGTACGAGCACAACTATCCGTTTTGCTGGCGCTGCGATACCCCGCTGCTCTATTACGCGCGGGCGAGCTGGTTCATCAAGATGACGGCGGTCAAGGATATTCTGGTGAAAAACAACCGCAGTGTAAACTGGATCCCGGAGAATATAAAGGAAGGCCGCATGGGCAACTTCCTTGAGAATGTCATAGACTGGGGCATCTCGCGCGAACGATATTGGGGCACGCCGCTGCCCATCTGGGTTTGTGGCTGTGGGCATACGCACGCTGTCGGCTCGCGGGAAGAGCTGCAAAAAATGGCGGACGTACCCGTGCCGGATGATATCGAGCTGCACAAACCGTTCATCGACGAAGTCACATTGAAGTGCGGCGCGTGCGGCGGCAGCATGAAACGCGTGCCCGAGGTGATCGACTGCTGGTACGACAGCGGCTCCATGCCGTTTGCGCAGTGGCACTATCCTTTCAAAAACGAGGCGGAATTTGAAAGCCATTTCCCCGCGCACTTTATCAGCGAAGCGGTAGACCAGACGCGCGGCTGGTTTTATACGCTGCTCGCCATAAGCACGCTGCTGTTTGAAAAAGCGCCGTTTGAAAACTGTATTGTTTTGGGGCATGTACAGGATAAAAACGGGCAAAAGATGAGCAAGCACAAAGGCAATGTGGCAGACCCGTGGGAAGCGCTTGGGAAGCAGGGCGCGGACGCGGTGCGCTGGTATTTTTACGCGGGCAGCGCACCGTGGCTGCCTTCGCGGTATTACGACGACGCGGTGAGCGAGTTTCAGCGGAAGTTTATGGGTACGCTGTGGAACACCTACGCGTTTTATGTGCTGTACGCCGATATCGACAAATTCGACCCCACGCGGTATAAACTTTCGGACTGCAAACTCACAGTTATGGATAAATGGTTGCTCTCCCGCCTGCACACGCTGATAAAAACAGTGTGTGATGATCTTGACAACTACCGTGTCACTGAGCCAGCCCGCGCCATCAATGATTTTGTGGACGAGCTTTCCAACTGGTATGTGCGCCGCGGGCGCGAACGGTATTGGGGCAGCGGCATGAACGAGGATAAAAAAGCGGCGTTTATGACGCTTTATATGGTGCTGGAGACCCTTTGCCGCCTGATCGCGCCGTTTGTGCCGTTTATCGCGGAGAGCATTTACCAGAACCTGGTGCGCACGGTAGACCAAAACGCGCTCGAATCCGTGCACCTGTGCGCGTATCCCGTGGCGGCGTGTGAGATGATCGACGAAAAGCTGGAGCGCGATATGGACGCGGCGCTGCATGTCGTCGTGCTGGGACGCGCCTGCCGCAACACGGCAAACATCAAAAACCGGCAGCCGATTGGCAAGATATTCGTATCGGGCGTGGATAATTTGGACGAAACCTATCTTGACGTGATACGCGGCGAACTGAATGTGCGTGAAGTGGAGCTGGGCGCGGCGGCGGCGGAGTACATCACCTACAACGTGAAGCCGCAGCTCAAAACGGTAGGGCCTAAATATGGTAAGCTTCTCGCCGGTATCCGCGAGCACCTGCAAAACGCGGACGGTATGCAAATCGTAACCACAGTGCAGGACGGCGGAACATACGAATTTGAAGTGAACGGCAGCCCGGTCGCGCTCACGCTTGCCGACGTGCTGATCGAGCCAGCGCAGCGCAAAGGGTATGTGGCGGAAACATCCGGCGATTACGCGGTCATTATCGATACGGCTCTGACCCCCGAGCTGATAGAGGAAGGCAATGTGCGCGAGATCATCTCTAAAGTGCAGGCCATGCGTAAAGAGGCTGGGTTTGAGGTGACGGACAGGATCAACCTGTACGCCGCGGATAACGAAGCCGTGCTTGCCGTGCTTACCAAAAACAAAGACCAAATCGCGCGCGAGGTGATGGCGGGCAGGGTGACTGCCGGTGAATTGAAAGGCTACGTCAAGGAATGGGATATCAACGGCGAGAAAGCCATGTTCGGTGTGGAGAAAGTGTGAAAAATAACCGCTTTTTAACAACTTGATAAAATGTATGTGATAAGCTACCGCAAGTTGGAAGAAAGGGCGGTATATGCGTAAATTTCAATCAGTAAGCGTTTTATGGGCAGTGTTAGCTCTTTGCGCCGTTATGAGCGGCTGCGGCTTGCTTCACGGCGCAAGCGAAACAGGCGGCGAAATAAAGAATCTGGACGGCATCACGGTGATCGTGGACGCGGGGCACGGCGATACGGACGTGGGGACGATCGGCGTCTCTACCGGCCGGTACGAAAAAGAAGTAAACCTTGAGGTCTCGAAAAAACTGCAAGCGGCGCTTGAAGCACGGGGCGTGCGTGTGGTAATGACGCGGGAAAGCGACGAACCGCTCGGCCCGGCGGACGAACAGGATATCGAGCGGCGCAAGGAAGCGGATATGCAAAAGCGGGAGGAAATCATCGGCGGCGCGAACGCGCATCTTTTGATCAGCATACACCAGAACCGGTTTGAGGATCAAGCGGTGCGCGGCCCGCAGGTTTTCTACCTTCGGAACGCTTCGGACGGCGCCGAATACGGTGTGCAATTTTCAGAGTGCCTGCAAACCGCGATCAACGAGGACCTGCAAATAGAAAAACCGCGCAATATTAATTATGGAAACTGGCGGCTTTTGAAAAAAGGCGATCAGCCGGGCGCGATTGTAGAATGCGGCTTTTTCTCCAATCCCGAAGAAGAAGTGCTGCTGCAACAGGGAGAATATCAAGACAGGCTGGTGGCGGCCATTGTGCGCGGCACACAGGACTATGTGGAAGCATACGGCGTGTGAAATCTTCGCTTGCCCGGTGGCGCGCGCTATGGACAGCAGCCGCCGGTGACTAAGGCAATCGCTGACCAGTTTTTCTTGTCTGCGTCAGCTTTTGAGGTTTAGAGCAAATCAACTTAACATAGGGAATTATCTTTGGCAAAATTGGCCTCATGCTGCGTTGCGCAAACTTGCCATATGTGCCGATATGCCTGCGTTTACGCGCCTTGCCTAAAACCAATTTTGTTCAAACCTAATTACCCGGCGCTAAGTTAATTTGCTCTAAAAAAGAGCTGCCCCGCAAAGTGCGGAACAGCTCCCATGAATACAATAGTACAATAGTATATACTTTTACTCGATTACGCCCGTAACAACGCCCGAACCGACCGTGCGCCCGCCTTCGCGAATAGCGAACCGCAGGCCTTCTTCAATCGCGATGGGGGTGATCAGCTTGATCTCCATCTGGATATTGTCGCCCGGCATTACCATCTCGGTGCCGCCCGGCAGGTCGATCACGCCCGTCACGTCCGTCGTCCTGAAATAGAACTGCGGGCGGTAACCGTTGAAGAACGGTGTGTGGCGGCCGCCCTCATCCTTTGTCAGCACGTACACCTCGCCGTTGAAGTGCGTGTGCGGGTTGATGCTGCCGGGCGCCGAAAGCACCTGGCCGCGCTCGATCTCAGTCCGCTGCACGCCGCGCAGCAGCAGGCCGATGTTATCGCCCGCGATTGCTTCGTCAAGAAGCTTGCGGAACATTTCCACGCCCGTTACCACAACCTTGCGCCGCTCTTCCGTGAGGCCTACAAGCTCCACTTCCTGCTGTACTTTGATCGTACCGCGTTCCACGCGCCCTGTCGCAACCGTACCGCGGCCCGTGATGGAGAAAACGTCCTCCACAGGCATAAGGAACGGTTTGTCCTTCGCGCGCTCTGGCTCGGGGATGTAGCTGTCTACCGCGTTCATCAGTTCAAAGATGCACTTGCAGTCCGGGTCGTCTTTCACGTCGTCTTTCGCAAGCGCCGCTTCAAGCGCTTTTAACGCGCTGCCCTGCACGATCGGGATATCGTCGCCCGGGAAATCGTATTGCGAAAGCAGCTCGCGCACTTCCATCTCGACCAGTTCCAAAAGTTCGGGGTCGTCTACCTGATCCGTTTTATTCATAAACACAATGATGTAGTCCACGCCCACCTGGTTTGCCAGAAGGATATGCTCCCTTGTCTGCGGCATGGGGCCGTCCGCCGCCGATACCACCAGAATCGCGCCATCCATCTGCGCCGCGCCCGTGATCATGTTCTTTACATAGTCCGCGTGCCCCGGGCAGTCTACGTGCGCATAGTGCCGTTTATCCGTTTCATACTCCACATGCGCCGTGTTGATCGTGATTCCACGTTCTTTTTCTTCCGGCGCCTTGTCTATCTCATCATACTTTGTAGCTTCCGCCTGCCCGTACTTTGAAAGCACCGTTGTGATTGCCGCTGTCAGTGTCGTTTTACCGTGGTCGACGTGACCGATCGTCCCGATGTTTACATGCGGCTTGTTCCTCTCAAACTTTCCTTTCGCCATTGGTTTTCATCCTCCTACCAAATCTCACTATAATAAAAAGAATTTTTTTAGCGATTGTTTGTAACCCAGCGGCAAACCGCCAAACGCTCATTTACCTATTTTAAGAGGTATACCGTTGCTTGTCAATACCAAAAATCCCTTGCTTTCCTTTATATATATGTTTATATAATTGTGATATGGATACGCAATATATTGTGGGGATGTGAAAAAAGTGGAAAAAAGTTTGTGCTTGGGGTTGTAATTCATATACGGGTGCGGTATAATCTATGGCGTTGCGCTGTAAGTGCGCACGTTTTTCGCTTTGTTTGCCGGTGTTTGCCGGGGGAGAAGCGAACAGGCGGCAGGAGGTTACCGGGGCCACCGGATAGTTTTTGCCGCAGCAGCCCGGGCATGACCCGGAAACTCCGCGGGCAGCGCCCGCAAACGCGGCAGGGAAAGGAACTCTGCTGTAAAAGGAATTACGACACACACGGCTATGTGTGCACGAGGGAAAAGGAGTACATAAATAAATGGCAAGCCAAAGAATCAGAATCAAGCTGAAAGCGTATGACCACAACCTGATCGACCAGAGCGCGCAGAGGATCGTGGAGACGGCCAAACGGACGGGCGCGAAAATATCCGGCCCGGTGCCGCTGCCCACGCAAAAAGAGGTCATTACAATATTGCGTGCGACGCACAAATACAAGGACAGCAGGGAACAGTTTGAAATAAAAACGCACAAGAGGCTGGTGGATATCATGGAAGCGAACGCCAAGACGACGGACGCGCTGATGAGGTTGGACCTGCCGGCGGGCGTGGATATCGAGATCAAACTGTAACATACTATATAAGAGGGCGCAAAGCGTGCGCCCGGGAACGTGTGAAACTCCGCGAAGCGCGGTAGCCACACATATTGGGAGGTTTCTTAGATGAAGGCGATACTTGGAAAGAAAATTGGGATGACGCAAGTCTTTTCAGACGACGGAAGGCTTGTGCCTGTGACGGTGGTGGAGGCTGGCCCGTGCGTCGTGCTGCAAAAGAAGACGGTGGAAACCGACGGATACGCGGCGGTGCAGGTAGGGTTTGGCAAAGTGAAGGAAAAGAGTGTGAATAAGCCGGCGATGGGCCAGTTCAAGAAAGTGAACGTGAAACCCGTGAAATATCTCCGCGAGTTCCGCGAAGATGGGTTTTCCGACCTTGAAGTCGGCGGTGAATATAGCGCGGATGTTTTTGAAGCGGGTGAGAAAGTGGACGTTTCGGGCACATCCAAGGGAAAAGGTTTTCTGGGCGTGATCGCGCGGTGGGGCCAGCACCGGGGGCCCATGACGCACGGTTCGCGGTATCACCGGCGCCCCGGCTCGATGGGCGCGTGCGCTTCCCCCGCGAAGGTAATGAAGGGCAAGAGGCTGCCCGGCCGCGGCGGGAACGAGAAAGTGACCGTGCAGAACCTTGAGGTGGTGCGCGTTGACGCGGAAAAGAACCTGATGCTGATAAAGGGCGCGATCCCCGGCGCAAGGGGCGGCCTGGTATCGATCAAAAGAAGCGTGAAAGCGTAAGCCCGGGAGGAGGAAGCAGTTATGCCAAAAGTAGCAGTATATAAGACAGACGGCAAAAAAGCCGGTGAGATAGAGCTAAGCGACGCGGTGTTTGGCGCGAAGGTGAACAAGGCCGTTATGCACGAAGCTGTGGTGGCGCACCTGGCAAACAAGCGGCAGGGCACACAGTCGGCTTTGACCCGCGCGGAAGTGCGCGGCGGCGGTATCAAGCCGTTCCGCCAAAAAGGTACGGGCAGGGCGCGGCAGGGTTCTTCGCGGCGGCCGGGAAACGAAGGCGGCGGTGTTGTGTTTGCGCCCAAGCCGAGGAGTTACGCGCAAAAGGTCAACAAAAAAGCGAGAAGGCTGGCGCTTGTGAGCGCGATGTCTTCCAAAGTGGCGGATGAAAACATCCTTGTGATGGAAGATATGAAGCTTAAGGACGCCAAGACAAAAGAGATGGCAGTGGTCCTGAAAAACCTGAAGGTGGAAAAGGCGCTGATCGTAACGGCGGAAAAAGACGACATGGTTGTGCGCGCGGCGGGGAATATCCCGGGCGTGAAAACGGCGATGGCGGGCGCGCTTTGCGTGTACGACATATTAAAATATGATACATTCATCGTCACAAAAGACGCTGTGAAAAAAATCGAGGAGGTGTACGCATAATGAAGGATATACACGATATCATCAAACGGCCCATCCTCTCGGAGAAAAGCTATGACCTGATTCCCACAAACCGGTATACGTTTGAAGTGGACGTGAAGGCGAACAAGACGCAGATTAGGGCGGCGGTGGAAGAAATTTTCGGCGTGACAGTTTCGGCGGTGACGACTTCGCGCAAGCAGGGCAAGATGAAGCGCCAGGGGCGCACGCAGGGCAGGCGGCCCGAAGTGAAGAAAGCATACGTTACGCTGACAGAGGATTCCAAGAAGATCGAATTCTTTGAAAGCATGGCGCAGTAGGCCTAAGGAGGTATAAGCATATGGCTGTGAAAAAATACAACCCGACTTCCCCGGGCAGAAGGTTTATGTCGGTTTCGGCATTTGAAGAGGTCACGACCACTACGCCCGAGCGTTCGCTTTTGGCGCCGCTGAAAAAATCGGGCGGCAGGAACGTGCACGGCAGGATCACAGTGCGCCATATCGGCGGCGGGGCGAAGCGGAAATACAGGATCATTGATTTCAAGCGCAACAAGGACGGGATCCCCGCGAAGGTTGCGACGATAGAGTATGACCCGAACCGCAGCGCGAACATCGCGCTTCTGGTGTATGCGGACGGCGAGAAGCGGTACATTATCGCGCCGGTCGGCCTGAAGGTGGGCGACAAAGTGGAATCCGGCCCGGCCTCGGATATCAAGGTGGGCAACGCGCTTTGCCTGAAAGATATGCCGACGGGTACGGTGATCCACAATATAGAGATGAAGCCCGGAAAGGGCGCGCAGCTTGTGCGAAGCGCGGGCAACGCGGCGCAGCTCATGGCGAAGGAAGGCAAGTACGCGCAGGTGCGACTGCCTTCGGGCGAAGTGCGTATGCTGCCGCTTGAAGCGAAGGCGACCATCGGCCAGGTGGGCAATGTGGACCAGGAGAACATCAACATCGGCAAAGCGGGCAGGAAGCGCCATATGGGCGTGCGGCCCACGGTGCGCGGCAGCGTAATGAACCCGAACGACCACCCGCACGGC
>QMCD01002362.1_pt1 | contig 10564 bp, 5 predicted proteins | sample 1821841 | NCBI WGS metagenome assembly QMCD01 (sample SAMN01991225, study PRJNA193472) | Termite gut metagenome, whole genome shotgun sequencing project. | isolation source: worker | host: Macrotermes natalensis | reverse complement strand
GTAAAAAATGCCGTTATGTTTTTTACATAATTACTGCCATTCATTATCAATATATTTTCCTGATTTTCTGTTAAGATCATTGTAGGGAATGGCGCAAGAAAAATCATAGGAGCAAAAATAACTGTCGAGCCATATCGGGCAAGTTCATTGCCCCTTGCTGACCTGTGTTCCATACTCAATTCCTGATTTGTTACCCTATCTTCCCAAACTTGCTCTACTTCCATAACAATACTACTTCCCACAAAATATCCGGCAACAATTATTACCCAAGCACCTATCATAATTCGTTTCCACCAACCCACAACATTGTTAGAAGAAAGCACAATAGCCGACAGCAAAGCGAAAAAAGCTGTCGCACCTAACACTGTACGAAAAAGGAATAAGCTACCTGCCAACAAGACAGGTATGGTAATATATGGATTGGAAGTGAATATGCCGGTATCATTAAGGTTACCAAACCCAATTACGATATACAGGTTGTCCGTCCTGAGATAGAGACTTCGATTGGTAAGAACAACAATGTGCGCACAATATATGCAGACGCATTCGACAAAACATGGGTAGGAACTAAGAATGGCAGCTTATATGTATATGAAGACATCCTGGAAGCCGGAAAATGTATATATAAAGATATGAATCCTTATACTTTGACCGAAGACTCCAAGAAAAGAATGTGGGTAGGAACTAAAGGAAAAGGCTTATACATCATAGACCTGGCCACATACAAAGAAATAGCTCACTACACGAATATAGAAACAGATGCCAATTCGCTAAGCTACAATACCATTTTCAATATTTGCAAAGACAATAAAAACCGTATGTGGATAGGTACTTTCGGAGGAGGAATAAACCTCGCAGAAGATACACCCGCCGGTATTAAATTCAAACGCTTCTTCTTCGACGATGGCAACCGTAGTTATATACGATATATATATCAGGATAGTAAAGGCCGTATATGGGCGGGAAGTAGTGACGGCATCATTTTATTCAACCCTGAAGAATTGATAAAGAATCCCAAAGCCTATAAAACGTACCGTATGAATCTGAATAAGAAAAACGGTATTAACTGCAATGATATAAAGACGATATTTGAAGACGGAGAGGGCATCATCTGGATAGGTACTGCCGGAGGCGGACTAAATAAGTTTGTTCCAGCTACCGCAGAATATGATGAACATTTTATAGCCTATACTACTGCAAACGGTTTGTCCGGAGATTTCGTATCAGGTATACAAGAAGACAAAGAGCATAATCTGTGGATCAGCACAGAAAGTGGGATAACCAAGTTTAATAAGCATACAAACACATTCATAATCTATCAGTTTTCTGAGAAAACATACGGCAATCATTTCAATGAGAATGCAAATATCCACTATAAAAACGGTAATATGCTGTGGGGTAGCCTCGATGGACTAATCGTTTTCAATCCCGAATCGTTCGTGCCCGACCAAAATACCCCGCCTGTTACGTTGACGGACTTTTTTATTTATGATGTCAAAGTTGAGGCTGGAAAGAAAGGCTCCCCCCTGAAACAATCGATAAGCTATTCCGATGAAATAAACCTAAACTATAAGCAGAATACATTCACCATCGAATTTGCCTCCTTAGTATTAAAAGACCCGGCAAAGAACAGGTACGTCTATATGCTGGAAAACTATGATAAGCAATGGAGCGCAATAAGCCATTATAATACAGCCACCTACAAGAACCTTTCACCGGGAAAATATATATTCAAAGTAAGAGGGACAAACAGTGACGGAATCTGGAATGATGAAGTCACCCGGCTTGAAATCATTATTGCACCTCCTTTCTGGAAATCATGGTACGCCTATATTATTTATGGCCTGTTAGTAATGCTCCTCTTATACATCGCGTTCAAGCTTATCTATAAATTTAATATGCTTAATAATAACGTAAAGTTAGAAAAAGAGCTGACAAACCATAAACTGCGTTTCTTTACCAACATATCCCACGAATTCAGAACTCCGCTGACGCTGATCAGGGGGGCTGTAGAAAATCTGAATGAACAAACAGGTGTATCTCCGCATGCGATGAAACAGATAAACATTTTGGGTAGAAACTCCGTCATACTCACCCGGCTTATTGATCAGCTACTAGAATTCCGAAAACTACAAAACAATGTATTGACACTCGATTTGGAGGATACCGATATCATTGAGTTCTCCAAAGACATATATTCCAATTTTCAGGAAGCCGCCAATCAGAAGAAAATAGAATACTCATTTATCAGTGATACCGACTCATATCAGATGTTTATCGACCGCCGCAAGGTAGATAAGATCTTGTATAACCTGCTATCCAACGCATTCAAGTTTACTCCTAACGGGGGACAAATAGACCTTATAATTTCTATCGACCGGCAAAAGCAAGTATGTCTTTTCAAGGTGAAAGATAATGGTATAGGTGTAGACAAAGACAAACAGCATATGCTCTTCAGCCGTTTTATGCAAATCAACTTTTCATCGTCCGGAACGGGTGTAGGCCTGTCTCTGGTAAAAGAGTTTGTCGATGTGCATAAGGGCAAAATCTGGTACGAGAATAATGAAGAACAAGGCTCCATATTCAATGTCGAGATATCTGCAAACAAGGATACTTACAAAGGCGAGAATTTCATTACTCCAACTCATTCCGGCATTCTCCCTGCAGAAAACAACAGTAAGATTCTATATCCATCAGACAATACCGAAAACATCCAGTTACCGGATATAGACGATTCCACACTCTCCAATTATAAGATGCTGATAATTGACGACAACGATGATATCCGCAATTTCCTGATCGATGAATTCAGCAAATACTTTATGGTAGAAGTTGCCGAAGACGGACAAAAAGGTTTACAGAAAGCAGTCGAAATAAACCCTGACCTTATTATCTGCGATGTGATGATGCCTGCCATGGACGGGTTTGAAGTGACACGAAGACTGAAAGAGGATTTCCAGACCTGCCATATTCCTATCATCCTGTTAACGGCGCATTCGTCGATAGAGCATCAACTGGAAGGTATCCAGAGTGGAGCGGATGCATATATCATGAAGCCATTCAGTCTGAAATACCTTGTAACCAGAGTGTTTAAACTGATAGAACAACGGGAACAACTGAAAAAACGTTTCTCGAATGAGTATGTTCTCGATGGTAACCTGATTACATCTACAGACAAGGATAAGGAATTCTTCAACCTGATAGATAAGATACTGGAAGAACATCTTGCCGACACGGAGTTTTCTGTAGATAAGTTTGCCGAATTAGCCAAACAAAGACGTACCATTTTCTATAAAAAAGTGAAAGGCATAACCGGACTTTCACCCAACGAACTCATAAAGATAAAACGGTTGAAACGGGCTGCCGAACTCCTTTTACAGGGAGATCTTACTGTATCTGAAATATCTTATAAGGTAGGCTTTGACGATCCGTTCTATTTCAGCAAATGTTTCAAAGCCCAGTATAAACGTTCTCCATCGAAATATGGTCAACCGATAAATCAGAAAGAGTAAATCTACGAATGTTAAAAGGTAACAAAAGTAACACTTTTTATACTATATTACCTCTGTCACTTCCAGCACAAAAAGTAACACCTTTTATGGCATTTGTAGGGGCGAATAAATATTCGTCTGCAATGTATCGGGCGTAAGATTTTACGCCCCTACAGTTCACAAAAGGTAACAAAGGTTACACCTTTTCACTCATTTGCTAATATACTAATTTACCAATCTGCTAATTAATTTTTTCAAAGAACTAATAGCTATTAGCGAACGGCTAAAAGCTAATATATAGATAAAGTTTTATAATATAATTACTCTAATAAACCACTCAATATATCTTCAGAAACAGTTAAAGCCGTACCATGCCGTATTCCTGCAGGAAAAACAATCGAATCGGAAACATCCTCCCACACTTTCATATCTTTCGACCTTACCGCCCCATATTTATGGTCCCTGTATTTATCAAAATATACATACACATATTCCCCTACTTGCAATGGAGCAGGCCCTTCCGCCCAATAGTCTCCCGTAATAGTCTCCGACACTGTAACAGGAAAGCCGAAAGGTTCATCATTGGATACTACACGGATATTCTTCTCTGCCGGACTTGAATTTTCATTCTTTACAAAAAGATAATAAATCCCGTCCTTATCCAGTATCGCTCCGTCAATTACACTGAACCCGGGTTCAAAAAACAGCTTGGTATCACTGAACGCTTTGAAATCCTTAGTGGTTACATAATATTGCCTGTGATTCAATCCCTTCTCGCTTTCAGAAGTAGGTAGATCCGGAAACGCACCCGGTATAGTCGAGGCCCAAAAGATATAGAAAGTCTTGTTTTTCTTATCATAGAATAGTTCCGGCGCCCATGTATTCTTCGTTCCTGCAAATTTTTCCATAACCGGAATATTCATTTGTCGCGACCATGTTTTCAAATCTTTGGACGATGCATAACCGATACCCTGATCCCACCAGCCCGATGTCCATACCATATGGAAGGTACCTTCTTCATCCTGAACGATACTGGGGTCACGCATCAGTTTGTCTTTTCCAATTTCAGGTTTCAGGTAAATGGAGTCTTTATTCAATGTTTCCCATTTCAACCCGTCTCTGCTATATGCCAAATGCAAGCCGTCTCCATTTCCTTTGAAATAAGAGAATAAATATACGGGTTTTGCGATTTCTATCGTTTGTTGCTTTCCTACACAGGAGAAAAGAAGTGCTGATAATAGAATAAGGTTAATTAGTTTCTTCATTTTTCTCTGTTCTTTTTAGTTCTATAATAGAGTTATTATTGTATAAAAATGTTCTATTTTTAGTTACAAGTTACTACGCCCCGTGGGCAGTTACGAGTTACGAGTCGGCTGACGCACGTGGGGCTAAAGCCTGAAGAGACTCTGTCCTGTCGCCGCATCGCGATTCCGGCCTCGTCCCTCAGGCGGGGTACCCAATCCGCAAAGCGGAGGTGTCGGGCAAAATACAGTAGTTGCTATACACGGCTGATAATCCGGCTAAAGATGACTCCGTATTATTTTGCCCCACCGAAGCTGCGGTTTTGGGTCGCCGGGGGACGCAGCCTTGATTTTTTGTTTCGTTTTGCATCAAGGCAAAATGAATTGGAGCGAAGCGGAATTGAAAATCGGCGTTAGCCAAATCGGCGGAGCCAAATACAAGCCGGCTGGCGCGTTAGAAAAAATAGAACATTAAATATATCAATCATTATTTAATCTCACATATTCACTCAATCCCTGCAAATTCAATTCCTTTATACCCTCTGCCACAAAACAGGCAATCTGCTTCGCTCCCTTTTCCATCATATGCGTATCATCTTTCAACCCTTCAGGCTTCGCATGATCTATTCCAGGCTCCACCCAACGATAATAAGGTTTGGAGTCCTCATCTCCCAGCATCGTAACAAAATCACGTGTCTTGAGATTTATATCTATCATCGGCACATCATATTCTTTAGCTATCCGGCGAGTGATTACAGGATATCCTTTCAAACGGTCATCGATAAGCGAGCCATCCCTAAAAGTGCGCATTACAACGGATGTCAGCAATACAGGATTACCACCCTTAGCTTTTACATCCTCAACCATCCTAACGAGATTCTTCCGATAGTCATCATACGATGCATGCCGGTCCGGACGGGTAGATGCATCATTATGTCCAAACTGGATAAAAACGTAATCCCCGGCTTTTACCTCCGACAATAACCTGTCCCAGCGGCCTTCACTTATAAATGTCTTAGTACTGCGGCCTCCCATAGCATGATTTACAACCTTTACATTGTCAGAGAAAAGCAAAGGTAACATCTGCCCCCATCCTTTTATCAGGCCATCTTTCTCTTCATTATAAGTCTGTGCAGTAGAATCTCCCGCTATAAATATAGTTATTGGTCTGTCCACAGTTTTAAAACCTAAAACTGAAACTATGATGAAGAAGACTAATAGATATTTTTTCATATTGCCGGTTTATATTCAGAGTAAGTCACATTCTCTTCCGTAATATTCTGTACGTTTTCCGTCCTGTTTATAAATTTACGAACCTCTCCCACATGTACATTTCTGATCTCCACATTCTTTATCGGACGTTTGGCATTACCCTTCAATTCATAGATGGCATCAGCCTTTTCACAAGTCACATTCTTCATATAAATACCTTCGATACGGGTAATGCGTTCCTCATAAGTAGGTACTAAATCTTTCCATTGGTACAGTACTTCCGTATCAATTTCGAGAACCCGCTGTGTACTCCCTGACTTAACGTTATCCATATAGATATTCTCAACAAATCCTCCTCTGCGGTGATTCGTCTTTATGAAGAAGAAGCGATGTACAGACTTAGGGGCCGAACAGTCATGCATATAAATATTGCGGACCCCTCCCGACATTTCGCTGCCTATGCCCAGCAATGTATGTCCTTCGAGAATGGTACAATTACGAATCACAATATTCTCGCAAGGAGTATTTAACCTCCAGGCATCGCGATTTCGCCCCGCCTTTATTACTACGGCGTCATCCCCCTGATCGAACGTACAATTTTCGACCAGAAAGTTACGGCTCATTTCGAGGTCTACCCCGTCATTATTGTGTCCGTGGGCTTTTACATCCAGATTGCGTACAATACCTCCATTGCACATATAGAGATGGATAGTCCAGAAAGGACTTTCCCGTATCTTGAAGCCATCCAGTAAAACATTCTTGCAGCGGTTGAAGTGGATAAGATGAGGGCGGAGATTATTCTCTCCTGTCGCCATCTGACGCTGTTCTACAGGCACATCAGTAGATGCCATCGTATATAGTTGTTTCAATGCTTCCAGATGAGGCTGCGGACGTTTAAACCAGATTCTCCACGCATCCATTTTCGGCTGTAGCATCCCCTTCCCGGTAACAGCTATATTCTCACATTCGAAAGCATAGAGCAACGGTGAATAATTATAGCATTCCATACCTTCCCACGAAGTCATTACAGCAGGCAGATAATCCTCCGGATTATCCGCGAAACTCAGCACTGCGTTTTCCTCCAGATGAAGATTTACATTACTCTTGAAATGCACAGGGCCTGTCAGCCATACTCCGGACGGTACTACAACCCTGCCACCTCCGACTTTATTACAGGCATCTATCGCTTTGGCAATAGCTTTGGTATTGTCTGCGTCACCGCCTTCGACCGCACCATAGTCGGTAATAATAAAATCCTGCTGAGGATATATAAATACCTTAATGGGTTCCATCGGAAAGGGTGCTTCTACTGTTACTGTTTCATACTCGTACACAGGATTTGTAAAAGACACGATAAGCAGGTAAATAAATATTCCGGCTAAATAATTTAATGATTTCATTTTAAGACATTATATATTTCATTACTCTTTCCATACAGAAACTCCCGCCGTAGGAATATCCCTACTGCCAATCACATATTTTGTGTTTGCAGGCAAAGGCAGCGAGTATGTTTTGTCCGCATAGTTCACTGCAATTCCAAAGCCGTCACGATATTCGATATGCAATCCCGCAGGCAAATCCGCTAATGGAATATTTAAAATGCCATATAGTTTTTTCAAAACAGCCTTTTCCATCTCCCCTTTTTGAGAATCCACGCCTACATAAGTAACTGTGCCTTTACCCAAACGATGAAAGATTATAGCAGGACTTCCTTCATAAAAATCGTCCTCATATGTAGCCCATGTTTCTGTATTTGCTTCGGGAACCAATATTTCGCCCCAGCTTGTCCAGTCATATTTCCGGCCGTCGAATGCTATCTGGTCGGGAGTCCGGGGTTGCAGCAAATCGTAGAAATCAATCTTTGCTCCTATCAAAGAATAGATAGGTTCACCAAAAGGAGCCTCAAACAATTGTCCGTTGCGTGATTTATGACCAGTGCGACTAGTTAAGACCAGATTTCCACCTTGCTCCACATAGTTCCGCCAACGTAGCACCAGTTCCCTGTCCACCATCTCATATGCGGGAGCGATCATTACATTATATTCCGAAAAGTCGTTTCGTTCATCTATAAAATCCACAGGTGCCCCGAAATTCTTCAATGCATTGTAATATTTGTCTATATGCTTTTCAGTGTCCCATTCGGTTGTCTGCCTGTTTCGCTGCATCTCCCATGCATTCTCATGGTTATAAAGAATAGCGGTACGGCGTTTCTCATAACTGTCCGGATTTTTTGTACTACCCTTATATTCCCTGCGCAACTGTGCGATCTCTTTTATAAACCGGGAATATTCCAATCCGCTTTTGGTAGGTGTCACGCCATCCGGGCCGACAATACCATAGTGGTAAAGTTCTGTCCCGTATATCGGCTGACGGTAACGGTAAGTACATGTAAACTTGCTTCCCCCTGCGAATACATGCCACAGCCACAGCCTGATAGCACCGGGTAATGGTTGCGAGTTTATCTTGCCCCAGTTCACCTGTCCGGGTTGCAGTTCCATCACGCCATACACCCCGTCTATAGTGCGGAAAAAGTCATTAGCCTTTGCTATTCTTTCCACCGGCCCTAAACGATAACCTTTGCGCCCGATACCATAATCTTCACCGAATACCATATAGCGGGTATAGGAGTGGAAGTCCAGCCCATTGCTTTTCCTCAAATGTCCATCACTATATTCGGGGATGTAATTAGTAGTAATCCATTGTTGGGGACTCGCATATTTACGTATAAGTACCGCCTGCTCATCCAGAAAACCAGCCATTTCGTCTGTTGTAAAACGATGATAGTCGAGTATTTGATGAGAATTCATAAACATCTGTGATAAACGGGGAATGTTTATCTCCGAAAAACCGGAATATACCTGGCTCCAGAATGCGGTACCCCAGGCCTTATTTACGGCGTCTATTGTCTTATATTTAGCCTTCACATAATCGCGGAACCGTGGCTGCGCGTCCTTCCCGTAATCCTGTGCCGGACGTGGTTCGTTGTCGAGCTGCCAACCCATTATACGTTTGTCATCCCCATAATGCTGCGCCAGTTTCTCTATCATCTTCATCGAATATTCCCGATAGAAGTTATTTGAAACCGAGGGGTGCTGGCGTGCGCCGTGATCCATCTTCGTACCGTCCTCATGTTCTATCAGCACATCAGGATGCTGGCGTACAAGCCATACGGGAGGGGTAGCTGTGGATGTACACATAATCACTTTCAAGCCGTTCTTATCGGCAATATCTACAGCCTTGTCGAGCCATGCAAAATCATATACACCTTCTTCCGGTTCAAGCTGCGCCCATGCAAATTCGGCATAATGCACAAAATCGAAACCGAGCTCCTTTATTTGTTTCAAGTCGCGCTCCCATTGCGATTCATCCCAATGTTCGGGATAATAATAAGTCCCCACTATCGTAAGGTCTTTCGGATTAAACCTGTCCGGATTTTGGGCTGTGATGCCAAATCCTAAAAGCAAAAGGAAAATCAATAAAAACGTCTTCTTCATGGTTGTATTTTTCTTAATTCTTTTATTATTACCGGGCCTAATAATCCTGACGGAACAGGATTCCAGGTATCGAAACGCACATCTTTATAAGTGATGCTCACAAAGTTTATTTCCTGAAACATACGCCATTCAACACCCCGTTTATCATAGTCGGCAATACGGTTGGCTGGCAGGTTGGTAGCTTCGATCTCCAGAGTATTCTCTCCATTGACAAGCAACTGTCCGATATTTGTCTCGAATGGTACGGCGAATAATGTACCTGCTTCTTTCCCGTTAACTCGTACCCTTGCACTTTCACGGACATCCCCCAAACACAAACGGTATTCTTCATTCGCAGGTTTCTTAAAATCGAATTTTATCGTGTAGCGGGCAGTCCCCATATTCTTTTTAAGGGTGTCATTATTTAGTTCTGTCCACGAGCCTAGAGTATGCAATTTAAAAGTTTCATCAATGGCCGGCTCACTTTCTACGAAGTTCATCTCCCATCCGTCTTTCAGTTCTGTCTGATTCCCTGCCGGCTGGTAATAAGCCCAATTATCCGTTGTTATTCTGGTTTTAGTAAATGTTTTCAGGATAATGGATTCACCCGGTTGTAATTGCATATAAACTTCTGTTTTTCCATTCTGCTTTCTTAAGGCCGCCTTGCCCTTTTGGCCTGTCATCGGATCAAAGAACATAGCACTTTCTGCATCTACACCCAAAGTCACCCAGCCATCTACAGGTTTATTTTTCAGCATAGTAAAGAAATAGTGATATCCGGTAACGTTCTTGCGGCGAATAAGTTGCCCGCCAAGTTCAGACACAAACATTTCTTTGTTGATATGGCATTTTGATAATATTTTCCCATAATCATTTCCTGTAATGATTTTTCCTTTCCCTAAGGCATTCACAGAAACTTTATCGAATGAATCTATAACCGGGAATGATTTCATTACCGAAGTAAACTTTGCTCTCCTTTCTTCCAGATTGGATAATCCCGGAACATCGGAAGGATATTGTTCGGCGAAAATTACCGTAGCGCCTTGTTCCGCCAGTTTCTGAATTTGGACCAATGTTTCGAGCGGGATCAGTTTTGCTGCCGGAAGTATTAGGGCTTTATATGTTGCCCCACCCACAGTCTTCAGCA
>QMCD01002360.1_pt1 | contig 10571 bp, 11 predicted proteins | sample 1821841 | NCBI WGS metagenome assembly QMCD01 (sample SAMN01991225, study PRJNA193472) | Termite gut metagenome, whole genome shotgun sequencing project. | isolation source: worker | host: Macrotermes natalensis | reverse complement strand
TGCACATCTTGATAATATAAATCAAAATCGTTAATATTGTGATTAGTACCGTATTGCTTGTTGTAGTCGGCAATAATCGTTTTGAGCGCTTTTTTCTTTACCTAACTTTGAAAAATTGGAGTTGAACAATACTACTGCTACGGAATCCTGCACCACCGTATAGCCGGTGTGGGGGAGGTGCGGAAACCGTTGTGCAAAATTTTTCCGGCCGGCCGATGCACGCATCATGTATTCATGATTGCCGTAGAGGGCATATACCGGAATATCCCGCGTGTTCATGCGGGCTAAAAAACGGTCGATCCGCGGCCAGCCTTTGTCGCTGCTACCGCTGCCCACCAAATCGCCCAGGTGAAACACCGCCTCGTGCTTGGAGCGGGTCAGGCCGGCCAGCAAACTATCGGCGGCTTCCGTGTTGCGTTCGGTTTTCAGGAACAGGGCTTCCATCCAGAGCGGCTCTTGCGTATCGCTGATGAAAGCGAACTGTTGAGCATGCAGGCTGCCGGACAGCCAGCAAAGAAAGAAAAATAATAGTCGATGTTTCATAATATACAAAGATAAGTATTATCTTCGCAAGATGTTTTAAAAAATCAACAATTAACGTGAAAGGATCATTCATTATGTTTTTTATCTTCATATTGGTCGCCTACTGCGGCATCAGTATTTATATTCTTACCCGAAGCTACCAATCGCTGGAAGCGGCGGGGAGCGTCCGTTGGGCGGTGGTGGGTTTTTTAGCGGTCATGGCCGCGGGTTTTATCCTGATGATGATGTTTAAGCGCCGGTATGACCATGCTGTGTTGGATATCTTTTGGACGATGAGTGCCTACTGGGCTGCCGTTATATTATATGTGTTGCTGGCCTTGCTTTCGATAGATATATTGCGCCTCATCTGCCGCTTGGTGTGGGAAAGCCCTGTTGTTTTGCTGGGCGCGAATTATGCTATGGCCAAGCTCTGCCTGTTTGGTGCGGTGGCAACGGGTTTGCTGATCACATTGTCTATCGGCTCCTACCGCGCCTTTCGTCCGGTGGTGGACACCGTGGATATCACCATTGAAAAAACAGTGCCCGGGCGCGATTCATTGAATATTGTACTATTGAGTGATTTGCATTTGGGGGCCATTAACGGACGGCAAACCCTGACGCGATGGGTGGATGAAGTGAACTTGCTGAACCCTGACATCGTACTTATTGCCGGCGATATGTATGATGATAATCCCGCACCGGTGGAACGCCAACAGCTGGGCAATTTGTTGGAACAACTCAAAGTGCCGCTGGGCGTTTATTTTGCACAGGGCAACCACGACGGTTACGGTGATTTTCCCCGAGCCGTGCAATACTTGCAGGCGCACGGCGTTACTGTTTTGTCGGACACGGTGGTGCCGGTAGATAACAGCTTCTATGTGGCAGGCCGCCTCGACCGTAGTGCCGGAATCGGGAACAGGATGAACAAAACAAGGAAAACAGTAGAAGCCCTGACGGAAGGATTAGATAAAACTAAACCGGTCATTTTACTCGACCATCAACCCTATGAACTGGATAAAGCCGCAGCCGCCGGCGTCGACCTGCAATTGAGCGGACACACCCACCGCGGACAATTATGGCCGTTATCCTTAGCTATTAAATCTATGTATGAAATAGACCACGGCTATTTGCGAAAGGGCAACACGCACTTTTACGTTTCGCAGGGCATAGGTACCTGGGGACCGCCGGTGCGCATAGGAACCCGCTCGGAAATCGTACTACTGAAAGTGAAATTTATGCCGGAATAATTTAGGCAATAATGAAAATTTGTTTTGCTTGACCGTTGACAGCGCGCTAAGCGCCGTGTGGCAACAATTATATCCGCTCAATGATGCGGGTGAATAATGTGGTCATCGTTTGTGCCGCTTTGTTGGCGGCTTCCATTACATCTGTGTGCTTGTTTTCAAACTGATCATTCGTTTTGCTGGTGAGGTCATGCGCTTCATTGGTGATGACCGACATGCCGAAGACTTTAATGCCGCAATGACGCGCTACAATTACTTCGGGGATGGTGGACATACCCACGGCATCGGCCCCGGAGCTTTTGAAGAAAGTATATTCGGCGGGCGTTTCATACGACGGACCGGTGCCGGCAATGTACACGCCTTTACGTAATGAAATATTATCTTTTGCCGCTATTTTTTCGGCTATGTCGATAAGCCCGAGGTCATAGGGACGTGTCATGTCGGGAAAACGCGGGCCTAACTCATCTATATTTTTTCCGATGAGCGGATTAGGCAACAAGTTGATGTGGTCACGGATGATCATCAGGTCGCCCACACGGAACGTGCTGTTCATCCCGCCTGCGGCGTTGGACACGAACAGTGTTTTGATGCCCGCCACAGCCAACACGCGAATGGGAAAAGTCACCTCTTCCATCGTGTAGCCTTCGTAGTAGTGAAACCGCCCTTGCATGGCGATGACTTTCTTGCCGCCCAGGTCGCCGTAAATCAGGTTGCCTTTATGTCCCATAGCGGTTGATTGCACAAAGTGCGGAATCTCCTTGTAAGGGATCACCACCGGGTTTTTAATTTGTTCGGCCAGCAGTCCCAGTCCGCTGCCCAGCACAATGCCTGCCTCCGGTTTCCCACCTGTTTTTTGCAGGATGAAATCGGCGGTGGCTTGGAATTTGATTACGCGAGGGTCCATAATAATTAGGAATTAGATTGCTTCGTCGGCCTGCGGCCTTCTCGCAATGACGATTGAAAATGATTTAGCGATACATCAAGTTATGAGCAATGGCGGCGGCTTTCGTCAGTATTTCTTCTTCGCCGGGGACGTGTTTGTTTTCCATCAATAGTTGACCGTTGCAAATAACGGTGTCTATACAACTGCTGTTGGCCGCGTACATTAAGTTGGAAATAAAATCGAAATTCGGCGTGAAAGCCGGAATGTTGAGATCAACTAAACAAAGGTCGGCTAAGCAGCCGGCGGCTATTTTCCCGGCGTTGATGCCTAATACTTTTGCACCGTTGAGGGTAGCGCAGGCAAAAGCTTCGGGTGCGGGCATGGCCGTAGGATCGAAGCGCCAGCCTTTTTGCAGTAGCGAGGCGGTTTTTGCAGCTTCTACCATGTCGAGATTATTGGACGAAGCGCAACCGTCGGTACCGATACCCACCGTTATGCCGGCTTGCTTCATTTCTTCGTATTTGAATTGGAAACCCGAAGCCAGCTTGAGGTTGGAGTTAGGGTTGTGCACCACTTTCACCTCATGGTCGGCCAGCAACTGTATTTCTTCATCATCTAACCACAGGCAGTGAGCAATGATGAGGTGCGGAGCAAGTACGCCTAATTGATGCAGGTAACGTACCGGCGATAGTCCGAATTGTTGAACGGCGTTGTTATACTCCGTGCGGCTTTCGGCCAAATGCAGGTGAACGCGCAAATGATGATCGTTGGCGAAATCGCGCACCCATTGCAGGGTTTTCCCCGACACGGTGTAAATAGCGTGTGGCCCCGGCGAAAAAGTGATGCGGTCGGAATATTGTTGGGCTTCCGAAAAATATTGCAGAATTTGTTTCTTGGCAGCTTCCGCTTTGTTTTCATCGAAATGATCGAACAGCGTGGCCGATAACGTAGCGCGCAGCCCCATTTCTTCCACTGCACGCGCCGTGCCGTGAAAGAAAGCGTACATATCATTAAAGCAGGTAGTGCCGGTTTTGATCATTTCGAGGCAGGACAGTTTGGCGCCCCAATACACGTCTTCTTCGGTGAGCTTCGCTTCATAAGGCCATATCCTGTTGTGCAGCCATTGCTCCAGCGGTATATCATCGCCCCACCCGCGCGCCAGTGTCATGGCGGCATGCGTGTGCCCGTTGACAAAACCGGGGATTGCTGCCTTCCCTTTCCCGTTGATGGTTTTTTGCGCCGGCACGGAAAGCGCTGTCCCCACTTGCCGGATACTGTCATTCTCAATATAAATATCGACAATATCGTGTTCCAGCAATACTTCTTTGATCAGGATACTCATGACATTTTTTTGTAAACCTTTATCCGGTCGATTTCAAAATGACAGGGCAATTTTTCTGCCCGGATTTTTCCTATAATGCCGGAAGCAAGGTGCAAATACAGGGGCGTGTTGACCGTATTGGCCTTTTTGGCTATTTCTTTGCCGTTGAGCCGCCAGCTAATGTGGTGCTCATTCCATTCCATTTCTATGACGTAGAAATTTTCGGCGTTGAAGCGGATACGGTGTGAATGATGATCATTGCCGGACGACCGGTAAATGCCGGTTTCCAAGCTGTGGTTACAGTAGTTGAAAACACTGATGGCCGGAGTAGTTTCGCTACTGTTGAGCCAAAAAGCGTGATAAATATTTTTCACCGGTGAAAAACGCAATTTCACTTCAATTTTTCCGTATTGCACCTCGAATTTATCTACGGTGTTCACCATACCGGAAGTATAATCAAACTGCCGCGGCATGAAGCCGAATTGTTTATCCCAAGCCATTCCCCGTTGTGTAGCCTGATGTGTGGTAATACATAACCTGTGGTCTTTTACCGCAACGCAGGCCGGGTCTGTATGTTGGTATTCGGTATTTTGCACGTAGCCGGCCATCGGCATTTTTAATCCCCAAAACGATTGGGTGTTCCACCGGGAAGTATTTAATCGGCCGTCTTGAAATTCATCCGCAAGCACAGTGGTCCAGCTATCCATCTCCTGAAATACCGTTTTATACTTTTTCTCTAACCGGTAATATTCCTTGATGACGCTTGATTTTTTTAATTGCCGGTATTCCTGCAACTGCTTGTAGGCATCGCTCTCTTTGTGTTTTTGCTTATTTTTGAGATAAACCACCCGTTGTTTGAAAGCCGTTGAGTGCGCGGTTTGCTGTAGTTGCTTAAATTCCTTCAATAACGGCGAATCGGATTCTACGCCTTTTTTAGTATAGGCTTTTATTTCTTTGTATTTTCGCAACTCATGATAACGCTTCACAACTAAACTTTCGGGACTGCCTTTGTAGACAAGGGATTTGATATCTTCCATATCATTTTCATAATTGGGAGAATTAACATATCCTTCCAGCTCCAGGAAACGCTTGAAGGCCTCACTTGCAGCAATGCCGTGATATTGTGTATAGCGTTCTGTCATCCGTCGTCGTCGCTGTTCGTAACGATGCGTGGACGGAGGAAAACCGAAAAGTCCCCAAAAAATTGAAAAGAGAAGTGTCATAATTAAGCAATGAGTTTAAATCCTTTTCCGCGTATGTTGATGATTTGAATCTCGGGGTCTTCGGTCATGTATTTACGGAGCTTGGTAATATACACGTCCATGCTGCGCGCATTGAAATAACTGTCGTCGTTCCAAATGGCGAACAAAGCGGAATTGCGGTCGAGTACATTATTGCGGTTTAAGCACAACAAGCGAAGCAGGTCGGCTTCTTTTGCCGTAAGACGGGTTTCCTTGTTATTGAACACCAATACTTGTTTGGTGTAATAGAATTTATATTTACCGATATCGAACACTGCCTGGTCGGGATCTACCTGTACTGATTTGGTGCGACGTAATACGGCTTCGATACGCAGTTGCAGTTCTTCTATGCTGAACGGCTTGGCCATGTAATCGTCGGCTCCCGAAGAAAATCCTTGTATAATATCTTCTTTCATAGTTTTTGCCGTCAGGAAAATAATAGGGACATTGGCGTCGACCTGACGAATATCGTGGGCTACGGCGAACCCGTCTTTCTTAGGCATCATCACGTCTAAAATACAAATATCGTATTTCTTAGAGCAAAATCCCTTAAAAGCCTTTTCTCCGTCGGGATACAGGTCGGTTTGATACCCACGGGCGTTTAAATAATCGCAGAGCAATGTACCCATGCTTTCTTCGTCTTCAGCCAGCAGGATCGTAGTTTTCTTCGTTTCCATAAATTATCTTTTTAAATTTTCTTTCATCACAGGAAAAGTAATAATGAACTTGGTGCCGACATCGGGTGAGCTTTCGGGTCTGATGGAGCCGCGGTGCATTTCCACTATCTTTTTCACGTAGCTTAATCCTAAACCGGAACCTTTTACTGTATGTATATTGCCGGTCGGCACACGATAAAACTTGTCAAATATTTTTTTCAAACTTTTTTGGCTGATACCTATACCATTATCAGCTATGGTAATTATAACGTTTTCTGCTGCGCTCTCTACCGTTATCCTTATCTTGGGATTTTCATCACTTCGATATTTAATGGCATTATCGATAAGGTTGGTAAATACATTGGTGAGATGAGTTTCGTCGGCCCACACAAAGGTTTCCGGTGCGTTCATAGCTGTTTCCAGTGTAATATGATTGTTTTCAAATTGCAGTGTAAAACGTGCTATTACGCTGGATAACAGTGCAGATATGTCAATTTCTCTAGGTTTTAACTTTAAGTTTCCACTTTCAAAGATAGCAATTTGCAAGACTTTTTCAACTAAAAATTGCAACCTTTTACCTTCCGATATGATAGTGCCCAGTAAATAAGGCTGTTTGCGTTCCTTGTCGGAAATGTGAGGATCGTTTAACATTTGTGCCGCCAATGAGATGGTGGTGATGGGTGTTTTAAGCTCATGGGTAATGTTATTGACAAAGTCGTTCTTCATTTCGGAAAAACGCTTCTGCCTGAAAATAATCAGGAGATTAGCTGTAAACGTGATGGTAATGATGAGGGTTAATCCCATGGAAGCAAGCAGTTGGAACCATAATTTTCCGCGGAGAAATTCACTTTGCGACGGGATATACAAGTTTAAGAAATATTGTTTACCATAGCCGAGGTCTTGAGGAAACAGGTCGGTTACATAAGTGGCTTTCGGGGTCATATTGGCAAAGCCGGGAGAAGAAAAGATCACTTCGCCCAATTCGCTGGTTACCCCAAATTCGTAACTGATGTTGAGGTCTCTTTTTGAAAATTCCTTATGAAGGAGTTCCGCTGTTTTATCGAAAGTAACACGTCCCTCGACCATCCTGTTGGACGCTTCCTGGCTTTTGTGTGTTGAATTGGTCTGATAAATTTCCTGTTCGGTAATTTCAGATACAACCCGCTCGAGAATTAACTGAACGTTTCTGGCAAAACTGTCTTCTTCGGCTTGTTGAATAGAAAAAATCCAGCTAAGTTGAACATAAATAAGTGCCAACGTGCATACTGCAATGGCAGCAGCTAAAGCCCATATTAGTCGTTTGTTCACACCTAAGCGGTAGGTTTTTAAATTTTACGGAGCAGGACGGAAGAGTTGTGCCCGCCGAAACCGAATGTATTACTCAACGCTACGTTCACATCGCGTTTTTGTGCTTTGTTAAGCGTGAGGTTAAGTTTATAGTCGATTTCCGGGTCTTCTACTTTGAAATTGATGGTGGGTGGTATAACGCCATGAGTAATGGCGAATATGCAAGCCATGGTTTCCACAGCGCCGGCAGCGCCGAGCAAGTGCCCGGTCATTGATTTGGTGGAGCTGATGTTCAACTTGTAGGCATGATCGCCGAAAAGTTGTTGGATGGCTTTCAGTTCGGCAATGTCGCCCAGTGGGGTAGAGGTGCCGTGTACGTTTACATAGTCAACGTCTTCGGGTTTCAACCCGGCTTCTTCGATAGCAATGCGCATTACATTTTTAGCGCCGATCCCTTCGGGATGAGGCGCTGTGATGTGATAAGCATCGGCTGTCATGCCGCTGCCGACTATTTCGGCATAAATTTTTGCGCCGCGGGCTTTGGCGTGTTCATATTCTTCGAGCATAAGCCCGGCGCCGCCTTCACCCATTACAAAACCGTCGCGGGTTTTGTCAAAAGGACGTGAAGCCGTAGCGGCTTCTTCGTTGTTGGCGGAGAGCGCTTGTGCGGCGTTGAACCCGCCGACGCTCACTTCGCAGATACCGGCTTCGGAGCCGCCGGCCAATATCATGTCGGCTTTTCCGAGACGGATGAGGTTAAAAGCATCGCCAATAGCGTGGGTTGACGAAGCGCAGGCCGACACAGTGGCGTAGTTGGGGCCACGGAATCCGTATTTTATGGAAATGTGCCCGGCCGCAATATCGGCAATCATTCTGGGAACAAGAAAAGGACTGAAACGGGGAACCATACCACCTTTGGTATAGTCTTTAATATCCTGGGTGAGTGAGTCGATCCCGCCAATGCCGGAGGCCCAGATCACCCCGATACGGTCTTTATCCGCAGTTTCAAGATCAATACCGGAATCGGCCACCGTTTCGGTAGCCGCAGCTAACGCAAATTGCGCGTAAAGATCAATTTTACGCGCTTCTTTGCGATCGATGCCATATTGACCGGGGTCAAAATTTTTTACTTCACAGGCGAATTTAGTTTTAAAAAGTGTGGCGTCAAAGCGGGTAATGGGGCCTGCTCCGCTCACACCTTTTTCAAGGTTGGAGAAAAATTCCGCAACATTGTTGCCGAGCGGGTTAACGGTTCCTAAGCCGGTGATAACTACACGTTTTAATTGCATATAAATAAAAATTTTTTACGAAAAAAAATACGCCTGAAAAGCAAATAATAATTACTTAGCGTGCTGTTCAATGTAGGTGATAGCGTCACCAACGGTGCCGATTTTTTCTGCATCGCCATCGGGGATCGTGATACCGAATTCTTTTTCAAATTCCATGATCAACTCTACGGTATCCAGCGAATCAGCGCCCAAATCATTGGTGAAGCTGGCGGCGGGAGTGATTTCATTCTCATCAACACCTAATTTGTCAACGATGATGGCTTTTACTTTCGATGCTACATCTGCCATAATGATAAATTTTTAAGTTAATAAATTTTTAATTTGTTTTCTGTTTAATTCTCAAATAAGAATGCAAAGGTAACTATTTTTCTCTAAAAAAAGAATTTTTTTTGCATAATCCGATTTTTTTCTTTAAATTCGCTCGATTTAACCTAATTAAAATATGGGGCTTACATATAAAAGAATACTATTGAAACTCAGCGGAGAAAGTCTGATGGGTAATGATAATTACGGTATAAGCACGGCTGTTTTAGAGCAATATGCCGCGGATATTAAGCAGGCGGTTGACGCAAAAGCGCAAATAGGTGTAGTGATCGGCGGAGGAAATATTTTCCGCGGATTAAGCGGCGTAAATAAAGGCTTTGACCGCGTGAAAGGCGACCAAATGGGTATGCTGGCTACCGTAATTAATAGTTTGGCGCTTCAAACCGCCTTGTTGAGTATAGGTGTGAAATCGGTAGTGTTCACCGCGGTGGCTATCGAATCGGTGGGTGAACGTTTTTCCAAAGATGCGGTTTTGCAATATTTGGAAAACGGTACGGTGTGTATTTTTGCCGGTGGTACGGGGAATCCGTTTTTTACTACCGACACGGCGTCCGCTCTACGTGCGGCGGAGATCGAAGCCGGTGCGCTGCTGAAAGGGACCCGTGTGGACGGAGTATACACGGCTGATCCGGAAAAAGATAAATCGGCCGTTAAATATGCCGCATTGACCTTTGACGAGGCCTATGTTAAAAATTTAAAAGTGATGGACCTTACCGCCTTTACACTGTGTAAGGAAAACAATATTCCCCTCGTAGTATTTGATATGAATAAACCCGGTAACCTTTACCGCATAGTAACCGGCGAAAAAGTCGGAACCCTTGTTACCGTTTAAATCTTTGAATCTTTAAATCATTAAATCTTTAAATTGTTGTTATGGATATTGTAAAAGCAAAAGAAACAATAGCTATCGCTAAAGACAAAATGCAGAAATCATTAGAGCATCTTGACAATGAATTAACCACAGTAAGAGCAGGGAAGGCCAGCCCGGCGCTTTTCCATAATGTGATGGTTGATTATTACGGCACGGCCACCCCGCTGCCGCAGGTGTCGAGCATTACTACGCCCGATGCTAAGACCATCCTCATTCAGCCTTGGGATAAAAGCATGATCGCGCCTATTGAAAAAGCTATTCTGGCCGCCAACATCGGTTTCACGCCGCAAAATAACGGAGAGCACGTGCGAATCAATATCCCGCCCCTTACCGAAGAACGCCGCAAAGAGTTGGTGAAGCAGGTGAAAACCGAAGGCGAACAGGCGCGTATCAGCATACGCAACGCACGTCGCGATGGTGTTGAGTTGATCAAAAAATACCAGAAAGACGGCCTGCCGGAAGACGTGGCCAAAGACAGCGAAACCGAACTGCAAAAATTAACCGACGGCTTCAACAAGAAGATAGACGAAGCATTAGAGAAAAAAGAAAAAGAAATCATGACGGTGTAGGGGGGCAGATCTCAAGATCTCACGGCCTCAAGATATCAAAGTCTTCCTCATACAGCGCTTCCATCTTGGCATAAAAGTCTTTCCCAAACCGGGCAATGATGGGTTCTTTTAGGAAACGGAATACGGGAACACCTTCTTTTTTCCCTTTTTCACGGGCGGCATCACAGGCGTGCCACACGTCGTAATTCAAGCCGGTGAGCTCACCTAATTGTTTTAAACGGATAGGATAAATGTAGCAGGAAACAGGCTTGCGGAATTTGGTTTTGCCGTCCAGGAACGCCCGCTCAATGGCGCAGTAGCACACCCCGTTGTCATCGAAACAGGAGTAAGCACATTCTTTACCTTTGATCAGTGGCGTTACCAG
>QMCD01004979.1_pt1 | contig 10576 bp, 9 predicted proteins | sample 1821841 | NCBI WGS metagenome assembly QMCD01 (sample SAMN01991225, study PRJNA193472) | Termite gut metagenome, whole genome shotgun sequencing project. | isolation source: worker | host: Macrotermes natalensis | reverse complement strand
ACAAATGAGATATGTGAAAAATTTAACTATTTTCCGGATTGACAGATCAGTATACCTTTAGTATTATCACCATAATTTTAAATATCTAACAAATGTAAAACTTTTTTGTAAAAAACATAAAACATTTCTAAAAATCCCGCAAACAAACCAACGAATCATTTGTTATTAACAATATAAAAAACAATTAAAGATATGATAGATTGGTTCGTAAAAACGTTGCAGCATTATCCCGAATTAGCTATTTTCCTGGCATTGACATTAGGGTTCGCAATTGGGAAAATCAAGTACAAAGGATTGGGATTGGGAAACGTAACAAGCGTATTGCTGATGGGAGTGCTGGTGGGACAACTCAATATAGAGGTATCGCCGCTCGTGAAATCGGTCTTTTTCCTGCTCTTCCTCTTTGCCGTCGGGTTTAGTGTGGGTCCTCAATTTGTACATTCGTTGAAAAAAGAGGGATTGCCGCAAATTGCATTTACGTTGATATTATGCACAATTAGTTTAGGCATCACTTATGTGGCAGCCATCATTGCTGGATTTGATGTGGGAAATGCCGTAGGATTGTTTGCCGGTGCAAATACCAACTCGGCTATTATCGGGATTGCCACCGACACTATTGGGCAGATGGGATTGACTCCCGAACAAAAGGGAATAGCTAACAGCCACATAACCGTCGCATTTGCCGTAACTTACATTTTCGGTACGGCAGGTACCGCGTGGTTTCTTTCGGTTATCGGTCCTAAATTATTGGGGAAAGATGTCATCAAGCGAACCAGAGAATATGAGGCTCAACTTGGCGGATCGATTTTGGGTGAAGACCTCAACGCGGAACATGCGTACAACGGAACCGATTTTCGCGTAATAAAAGTCGGCGCGACTATTTCAGTCAGAAACGGACGGTGGAGGAAATAGAAAAAATGCTGATCGAAAAGGGGTGGCCTGTTTACATCGAGCGTATCCGGAAAACAAACGGCGAGGTTATTCAGGAACCAACTCTCGATTCAATAATAGAGGAAGGCGATAATATTGTACTGAACGGACCGATTGACGCATTGATAACCGATGAAGCGCTTATCGGAACCGAAGTAGCAGATGTCGAACTGCTCGATTTCACAGCAGAAATATTGAAAGTGCTTGTTTCCAAAAAAGTATGTGGAACTACATTAAAAAAGTTGAAAACATGCAAGGAGCGCCACGGCGTTATTATCCGGAAAATAGTACGCGGAAATCACGCTATCCCGCTTTTCAACAACGTAAAAATACAACGCGGCGACATCGTGGAACTGGAAGGACGGAAAAATGACGTTGAGCGTTTTGCCGCCTATTTAGGCTTCGCCGAAAGAGAGACGGAAGTGACCGATGTCCTGTATATGGGAGCAGCTATCGTGTTGGGCGGACTGTTCGGCACATTGGCGATACACGCCGGAAGCGTTCCGATTAGCCTGAGCGCAAGTGGAGGTGTGCTGATTATGGGGATTATTTTCGGCTGGTTACGCTCGCTCAGACCAACGTTCGGGTCCGTTCCTGAACCTGCCATTTGGCTGATGAACAACCTCGGATTGAATGTTTTCGTTGCCGTAGTCGGCTTGGAAGCAGGTCCCGATTTCGTTGCCGGATTAAAAGCATCGGGGCTCAACCTTTTCATTGCCGGGATATTTATCAGCATCCTACCTGTTCTGGTCGGGCTTTATATGGGGCGTTACCTGTTTAAATTTGAACCTGCCATTACCTTGGGCGCATGTGCAGGTGCGAGGACAACAACCGCCTCACTGGGTTCCATTGAAGAGGCACTGCAAAGTAAAGTCCCAGCCTTATCCTATACAACAACGTATGCGATTGGAAATACGCTGCTGATTATTTATGGGGTGGTTGTAGTGTTGCTGGTAGGCGGATGATAAAATCGGAATTACCGGTAACCAGCCCAACGGCTAAGCTTTGGGTTACTAAAAAATATATAACCGATAATAAATATTGAAAATTATGAATATCGAAAAATTAAAAACCTCGCGCCGCCGCGAAGCGCAGCTGGAACAGTTAAGCCCGTTTGAATTGAAAGACAGCCTTATCAATCTGGCAACCGAACATCAAAACGAATGTTCAAAAAAAATTGCAGACTGTTCAACAAGTATGTTGAATGCAGGCAGGGGAAATCCGAACTGGACAGCCACCGTTCCCCGCGAGGCGTTCTTCACGCTGGGACAATTCGGTATCGAAGAGTGCAAAAAAAACATGCAGCACGATTCGGGCATCGCCGGCGTTCCGAAGAAAAGCGGAATTGCCAAACGTTTCGAAGATTTTCTGACAAACAACAGCCAGTTACCCGGCGTTGCGTTACTGAAAGGGCTGTATGAATACGGAATCAGTAAACATAAATTCGTAGCCGACGATTTTGTACAGGAACTTGCAGAAGGAATCATCGGCAACCAGTATCCAAGTCCCGACCGGATGCTGAAACATACCGAAATCATTGTTCACGACTACCTGATTCAGGAAATGTGTGGCAGCACCCCTCAACGAAACGGCAAGTACGATATTTTTGCTGTTGAAGGCGGAACTGCTGCCATGTGCTATATTTTTGACTCGCTGATAGAAAACGGCTTGCTGAACCGCGGCGACAAAATCGCTATCGGAACGCCCGCGTTTACTCCTTATCTCGAAATTCCCAAACTGGATAGTTTTAACTTCAAAGTAGTACATATCAACGGTTCGGCGAAAGACGCCAACGGTAATTCCAATTTCCAGTATCCTGATTCGGAGCTGGATAAACTGGGCGACAAGTCCATCAAGGCATTCTTCTCAATTAACCCGAGTAACCCGACTTCGGTACAAATCAGCTCAACATCCCGTCATTACCTTGTTAAAGTCGTTAAAAACCTGAATCCAAACCTGATGATCGTAACCGATGATGTATATGGTACCTTTGTCGAAGGATTCAGCTCATTGATGAACGAGTTGCCGAATAATACGCTGTGTGTTTATTCTTTTTCCAAATATTTCGGCGCTACCGGCTGGCGTTTGGGCGTTATTGCGCTTTACGAAGACAATATTTTCGACGATATGCTTTCCGCTTTCCCCGAAAAAATAAAGGAAAAATTGGCAAAACGATATGAAAGTCTGACCCTTCGTCCCGAAAAGCTGAAATTCATCGATCGGCTGGTGGCTGACAGTCGCTTAGTGGCGTTAAACCACACTGCCGGACTTTCGCTGCCGCAGCAAATGCAAATGATGTTATTCTCCGCATTTGCTTTGTTAGACAAGGAAAATATATACAAAAAAGACAGCCGAAACATTGTACAAAACCGCTACAACCTGCTTTGGGAAGGACTGAATATGCCTATTTATCCCGACCCGAACCGCGCCGCCTATTATTGCGAAATCGACATCCAGGAATGGGCAATGAAAAACTACGGAAAAGCATTTGTCGAATTTCTTGAAAAGAATTTTGAACCGGTGGATATCGTTTTTCGTTTAGCGGAAAAATCGTCTATCGTACTGTTGAACGGCGGTGGTTTTGATGGTCCGGAATGGTCTGTCAGGGTTTCGCTGGCAAATCTCGAAGACGAAGATTACAGCATTATCGGGAAAGAACTCTCCGAAACAATGAATGAATATGTGGAAGCTTGGAAATTGTCTTGAACCTCAATTTAGGGGATTAAAAGATTAACAAGATAAATTATTGCCCTTAACGCAATAAAGTGTCTTTTGGAAAAAATTTAATTTATTAATAAAATGACAAATATGAAAAAGATAAAATTAATACTGATTGCGCTGTTGTACGTATCATTTGCCGTAACAGCTCAAAAGCCAACCGTTTATGTGCTGGCAACCGGAGGAACGATAGCCGGTTCGGGAAAGTCGGAAGTAAAAGCAGCCTACAAATCAGGTGCAATTACGGTTGATGAACTGCTGAGCGCCGTACCCGAAATCAACGACATCGCCAATATTAAAGGTGAGCAAATTGCCAACATCGGTAGTCAGGATATGAATAACGTCAGGATATGAATAACGAAGTTTGGTTAAAATTAGCCAAACGGGCAAACGAATTGTTGAAACATGGAGATGCGGATGCGATTGTGATTACGCACGGAACCGATACGCAGGAAGAAACCGCCTATTTCCTGAATTTGACCGTAAAAAGCGACAAGCCGGTGATTTTGGTCGGCTCCATGCGCCCCTCTACTGCAATTAGCGCCGATGGTCCGAGAAATATTTACAATGCCGTTGCCTGCGCCATTGATAAATCGTCCAAAGGAAAAGGGGTAATGGTAGTAATGGATGACAAAATACTCGGTGCAGATGATTTATCCAAAACCAACACGTTGAGCGTCGGCACATTTGCAAACCCGAACTATGGCGAATTAGGCATCATCTACAACGGAAAGCCGATCTACAGCCGCGAATCGGAGAAACGCCATACAACCAGATCGGAATTTGATGTCAGCCATTTAGACAAGCTGCCGCAAGTGGAAATTATCCTCAGCTACTCTAACGCTACCGACCTTTTTGTCAACGCTGCTGTCAACGCCGGCGCAAAAGGGATTGTAACCGCCGGCGTCGGAAACGGGAACATGACTACCGTCATGCAAAACGCCTTGGCAACTGCCGCAAAAAACGGCGTAGCCGTAGTTCGATCCTCGCGCATTGCTACCGGTCCAACCGCCCAATGGGACGAGATTGATGATGACAAGCTCGGATTTTCCGCTTCCTGGTATGTCAACCCTTACCGCGCTCGCGTACTACTGATGTTAGCTCTTACAAAAACAAATGATTATAAGGAAATTCAGCGAATGTTTACGGAATATTAACAAAAAGGGGCTTTCTTAAAAGTCCACAAATTACACGAATTAACACAAATTGTTTAATTTAAAAGTCGTAAATTAAAGATAATCAACATATTATTTTTTTAATTCGTGTAATTCGTGGATAAATGTCTTTTGAGACAGCCCCTTTAAAATAACATTATGAAAATAACACACCAAAACGGAACCTCGGATGGAACTTTCTTTGCAACGGAAGACAACAGGACAATTGGAGAAATGACGTATGTCTGGTCTGGAAAAAACCATTTCATAATTGACCATACGGAAGTGATTGACGAATATCAGGGACAAGGTATCGGGAAAAAATTGGTTGAAAAAGCGGTTGAATTTGCCCGCGAAAATAACTGTACGATTTACCCGCAATGCCCTTTTGCACACGAAATTTTTGATCAAAATCCTTCATACAATGATGTGAGGAAAGTAAAAACAATTAAATGAAATAATTATGGAGTCAACAGTAAACAATAATCCGATGCCACGCATTGGAGAAAAGGCGCCCGCATTCACAGCAGGTACAACACAAGGAAAAATTAATTTCCCGGAAGACTTTAAGGGGAGATGGGTTGTCCTGTTCAGCCATCCTGCCGATTTTACGCCGGTTTGCACATCCGAATTCGTAACATTCGGTAACATGCAAAAAGAGTTTGAAAACCTGAATTGTCAGCTGATAGGACTTTCTATTGACAGTCTTTCGAGCCATATCGCCTGGCTCCGTACCATCAAGGAAAAAATACAGTACCGGGATATGAAAAATATCGACGTTCAATTCCCATTGATAGACGATATTAAGATGGAAATCGCCAACAAATACGGAATGATACATCCGAACGCAAGCGACACAAAAGCCGTACGCGCTGTATTTTTCATTGATCCGGACGGAGTTATCCGGACTATTGTTTATTATCCGTTGAGTTTAGGGCGTAATTTCGATGAATTGAAACGTATTTTAACCGGACTGCAAACCATTGATAAATTCAACGTTGCACTGCCTGCCGACTGGCGTCCGGGAGACGATATAGTACTTCCGGCTCCGGGAACCATCGAAGCTGCCAACAAACGCGCCGAAAATCCGGAAGCAAACGCAACCTGTTCCGACTGGTTTTTCTGTACAAAAAAACTGCCAAAGGAAACGGTTGAAAAAGAAATTCTAAAAAAAGCATAAGGATGAAAAAAATACACGCGGCAATATGCGCCATCCTATTGATAACAGGCGCTTCAGCTCAGGAACGGCAAAGCCGGAACATATTTGAACGGTTGATTTGGGATGAGAAAATGCTCAACGTTATGCTTGATACCCGTACCGACTTTCAGGTAGATGTGCAGGACGGTGATGTAACCAACTCTTCCTTTCAGGCGCAAACCGTTAAATTCTGGTTTGTGGGTGAAATAATTCCCGGCGTACGTTACCGGCTGAGGCACCGGTTGAATAAACCGCAATCTGCTCTTCCTCGTGAAGGCTATTCGGCTGCAACCGACCAAATGTGGATTGCACTTGATGCCGGCAAAAACTGGACATTCACCGTCGGAAAACAATCCGTTCAATTCGGTACGTTCGAGTACGACTACAACCCTGCCGATATTTACACCGGAACAATGTGTTTCAACGACCTGGATGCCTACAAAGTGGGGGTAAATGTCGCCTATAAAATTGCCGGTCAAACGCTCAACCTTCAAATCATCAATTCCGACGCCACGCAATTCGCAAGCGACGAGTACGCAAAAAAAGCCTTAGCCGGGCTTTTCCTATGGGAAGGGCATCTGTTTGACGGATTACTGGGAACACGCTGGGGATACGGTGCATTTCAACACGACAAAAAAAAGCTGCTCAGCTGGATTACCGCCGGTACACAGCTGAATATCGGGAAATTCACTGCCGAACTCGACTATTATTTCGGCAACCGCTATATGGATTACGGCGATGTAACAGGCAACACCGACCTGGGAATTCGTTATGTACAAGACCAGTCCCTTGGCTTGAATCTGAAATACGATTTCGGTAAGGTAAAGCCATTTATTAAAGGTGTCTGGAACCAGCGCCACGACAACGATTTCGGAAACAATGCCTACGAAAACTCAGGCATACAGGCAGTTGTCGAATACTATCCATTTACCAATCAACACATTAAAGACCTGCGCTTCCACGCAATGTACGCCTACCAAAACACGGACTTTCAAGGAAATTTCTCCGGTTTAAGCAGTCAGGATACGCAAACGGTGCTGGTTGGGATGAGATGGCTGTTTAAGGTGAAATAAAAGATAAAAAACGAATCGCAGAAGTGGTATCCACTGTATGCGCCAGTAAAGACACGGTTTCCCTCTAAATAAAGTATGCCTTTATTTCCCGATAAAGACTGACTTTACTTAGAAGGGAATGCTGTTTTTACTACAACAACAAGAAAAATAGGAAGCTCAAAATATACATTTTTACGAATATTGGATATAAGTTAACCATAATTTTAGAAAACATGGATAATAGAATTTTTAAAAATCAGATAGATAAAGAATTACAAAAACTGGATAAAGAACAAGTTGTTTTCTTTACATGGTTATGCGCAGTAAGAGTATTGCCCTTCATAGGCATTGAAGGCAATTTTAATTATTGGAAAAAAGAAGAGCGACAAAAATATTTATATACTCTTTTTCGGTCTTTAGATATGAATCGTTACCATATTACAGATGTCAATATTACCGCCGATTTCCGTGATAACGCCCGTATCGCCGCCGAAGCTGCCTACAACCACGAAGCTTATATCGCCCATATTAATTCCCGTTTCAATACTCCTCGTATCGAAGCTCATGCCGCTGCCCATGCTGTCGCGCGTGCCATAGCACACGCTGCAAACGCCGCCAACAAAAATACCCGCGCCGCCATTCGCGCCGCCATATATGCTATATACGCAACAGAGGATACCGGCATTAGCACTGCAGATATGCGAAATATCCTCTTGGAGGACTTGCGAAACATTCAAAATGGGCAGAAAAAATTTGACAATAATTTAGAATTATATGGAGAGATATGGAATAATTTTCTACAAGCATTGAATAATGAAAGCTGTTCCTATTGGGGAAATTTATACAAACATATTTTTGAAAATAATTTTCAGTTAAATCAAAAAGCGTTAGAACAACGAATGAGCGTTCCTAAAGAAATCCAGGATCAGGGAGCTGCCGAAGTTGGACGTTATTTGGAAGAATTGGATAAACAAGGCGCAAAACACTTAAATGAAGCGCGTATTATTATTCTCGGAGAAAAAGGCTCTGGAAAAACTTGTTTAGCCCGCAGGTTAAAGAATCCTGATGCCAACATGACTACAGACGAAGAAAGTACGGCAGGCGTAGATACCTCCCTTTGGCAACCGGAATCAGAAAATATAAACGTTCATATCTGGGATTTTGCCGGACATATTGTAACTCATGCTGTACATCAATATTTTCTCTCGGAACGCAGCCTTTATATTTTGGTTTATGATGGGCGTACGGAAGAACGCAACCGGATCGAATACTGGCTCAATCACATTAAAACCTATGGGGGTGATTCCAAAGTATTGATTTTAGTCAATGTAAGAGATCAGCATATTCCGGAAATACCTATTAACAGTTTGAAAGACGATTACCCTATTCTCGGATTTGATGTTTTTTCGATTCGGAATGATAGGGAAAAGTTGGAAAAATTCCGCAAAAAAGTGGTGGAATATATCAAAAATAATCCTTCTTGGAATAGCCAGGAAATTCCTGCAAACTACTTCGATGTGAAGAAAGAGTTGGAACAACGTTTTGCAGAAAAACAAAAAGATGAATACATAGATCTCGATGAATTTAAACAAATTGCCCACAAAAATGGAATTGATGACTTTGAAGGATTGTTGAAAAGCCTTCACGCGCTTGGAATTTGTCTGCATTATGAAGATATGAAGGATTTTAATCTTTTAGTATTGAATCCCGAATGGATCAGTCAGGGAATTTATAAAATTATCAACTGGGTACATAACCGGGATGAACATTCAATAAGTATTGATGATTTTCCTGTTGTATTTGAAAAAGATGCGGATCATTATCCTAAAGACAAACATCCATATCTTTTTAAATTGATGCAACGCTATGAATTGGCTTATGAAACCGAGAACAAGGGTTGTTTAATCATTCCTCACTTACTGCATGAAGATCGTCCGGAAAAATTGCCTGATTTCCCAATTACAGATAGTTTAATGCTTCGTTATAAAGCAGAACAGCCTTTGCCTGCTCATACCATTTCCCGTTTTATTGTTCGACATAACCAGGAGATCAGAAAGGAGGGAAAGCATCTAGTATGGCGCTATGGCGTGGTGTTGGAAGATAAAAAAGGTTCCGTTGCTATGGTTAGAGAATCAATAGAAGAACGCGTAATTAACGTTTCAGTAAAAGGAAATGACAAAACAGCTTATCTCGATATGTTGAGGGAAACGCTGAATGAAATATTTGGTTCTTACAAAAGTAAACAACCGGAATTGCAATATCGGATTACCCGCTTTGGGCAAATCCCGGACGAAATAGAGAAAAGTAATCCTCTCTGGCTGTCTGATCTTAATATCTTGAACCATGCTAATGATAATGTTCCCTTTTATGAATATATAACGCGTCAACATATTGACTTAAGGGAAATTGTAGAAAAATATTTACTTAATTCGAGCAAAGTTATTAATATTGGTTCAATCAATATAAATATAGAAAATTTTGATGTTACTTTTAATATCCAGAATTGTTATGTTGAATTGCAGAGAAATTTAGACGAACTGGCAAGTTCATTGAGAAAAAAAGGAGAAACAGAAGAAGCGGAGGAATTAGAAGAGGCTGTGGAAGCATTATCCGAAGCTGAAAAATACAAAGAACCTGAAGAAGTAAAGAAAAAAGGATTTGTCAACAAGCTGATACGCATCGCAGAAGCTTTGGAAGACAAAAATTCCAAACTATATAAAGCCGTTAAAGGGATTAAAAATGGAATTAGTATCGCACAGGATATTGCCAAAGGATATAATTCTATCGCCCAATGGTGCGGTTTACCGCAAGTTCCTAAACCACTTTTAGGAAAAGCATAAACGGTATTTCTGCGAAACAGTATTTTGTACGCATTGTAATAACTCAAAAAAATATGCATGAATACATCAACAAGTCCACTATTTACAGCACTTTATCATTTTTGATAGTATAAACTAATTTAGAGGACGTACTTACCATTTAAAAACAGAGACTGATAGTGAAACACATATTTTCCTTATTAATTTTGATAGCAGCCATACAAACAGCATCATACGGACAGAATTCAAAAATTGACAGTTTGGATAGATCTTTAATACAGCAACTTATTAACCGGGAATTTGCAAATCTCATTAACCCTCAATCCGGTAACGTTATGGACAATTTCGCCTCAATTGATTTAACCGAAGCTGAAGTAAATTTTGCAGGCAGCGTTGTTTTTAACAGTTCTATTTTGGGAATTCGAGCAAAAGGAGGAATCACCGACGGTTTTCTTCCGATATTCTCAAACTCGAAATTGAATTCGAAACTTGGTCTGGATATTCAATACAGTTTTCTTGATTTCAGAAAAAATAAATCCATTTTATGGTATGATGATGATTACGAAAAATATATCCGACGAAAAGCAAGTATACAGCGGGAGTACGAAATCAAAAAGATTGAAATCGAAAATGAAAGCGCCGAAAATGAAATGAAGTTGGAAATTATCCGTACTAAAAATGAAATACAAAAGCAAAATAAAGCAA
>QMCD01002357.1_pt1 | contig 10576 bp, 6 predicted proteins | sample 1821841 | NCBI WGS metagenome assembly QMCD01 (sample SAMN01991225, study PRJNA193472) | Termite gut metagenome, whole genome shotgun sequencing project. | isolation source: worker | host: Macrotermes natalensis | reverse complement strand
ACACCTTCGATATGCTGGCGCAGTATAACTACAACAAAGCCGATCCGCTGGTGGGCGATATCAATGTGGACGACGCCGCGATCGCGCGGGGGGATGCCGCCACCTATTTCATGGGCGACTGGGCTTGGACCATTATCGGCGCTTTGGAAAACCGCGACGACGAGTTCGGCTATATGCCCCTGCCCTGGAGCAATGATCCGGAAGCCTATGGCAACTCGCAGGTAGCGGTGACCATTCCCAAGGTCATGTGCGTCAACGCTTCGCAGTCCACCCCGGAACAGCAGCAGGCCGCCTTTGAAATTCTGGAATGGATGCTGACCATTCCCGAAGGCCAGAAATTCCTTTTGGATGTCGGCTTCGCGGTGCCCGCCTCCAATATTACCGATGTGGAATACAATTCGATGACCGAATCCATCCAGAGCTATGCCGCGGCCGGCAAGAGCATCAACCTCGGCTGCTTCGTCTATATCACGGGCGACGCCTGGGCGCAAACGGGCGATTTAATGCTGCAGTACCTCGCCGGCGTCATCGACCGGGCCGCGCTGGCGCAAGGCATCAACGCCTTCTGGCAGACGCAGACCGTCATAGAGTAATACCGGGGTACGCTTAAGGCTCCGCCTTAAGAATCCGCCAAAGGGACTTCGTCCCTCTGGACTCCCATACGCGCTTCGCGCACTAAAAGGTAAATTATTGTTTCTTAACGCGCGTAGCGCGTGCGGGTTTCGAAAGGGACGAAGTCCCTTCGCGGGGGTCCAGGGGGCAGAGCCCCCTGGCGTAACCCCTCGTCTTTCGGGAGGCGTATATGAAAAAGTCGGAAAGAACCGGTAAAGTTGGCTGGTTTGCCCTATTTACCGGGCCTAGCATAGTGGCGTTTTTTCTCGTCATGGTGGTACCCTTCGTCTACGGCATATATCTTACGTTTACGAATTATAACGCGATCTCCATCGGCTATGAAACCGTGGGTTTCGCGAACTACATAACGGTATTTCAGGACGCGGAGTTTTGGCAGCATCTCCTGCTCACTTTAAAATATGTGCTGGCTTCCGCTTTGCTGTGCAATATTGTGGCTTTTGCTTTGGCTTGGATTTTAACGAACGGTCTAAAGTTGCAGAGCTTTTTCCGCAGCGGCTTTTTTGTGCCCAATTTGATCGGGGGCATCGTGCTGGGCTATATATGGAAATTCTTATTCGCCAATGTCTTTACCCAGGTGGGCAAGTCCTGGGGCGTCGACTGGCTGTCCACCTCCTTTTTGACGAATCCCGACCGCGCGCTGCTCGCCCTCGTGATCGTAACGGTGTGGCAATACGCGGGCTATTTAATGATGATCTATGTGGCCGGCATCGTCGCCGTACCGGCGGATATATACGAAGCCGCCGACATAGACGGCGCTACGGGCCTTCGCAAGGTGTTTCACGTGACCATCCCTCTGGTGGTGCCCAGTTTCGTAATCTGCCTTTTCATCACCATCTCCCGCGGCTTTATGGCCTATGACTTAAATCTGTCCCTCACGAACGGCGGGCCATTTGGCAGCACACAGCTTTCCGCGATGCATGTGTACCTCAAAGCCTTTCAGGAAAGGCAATATGGCGCGGGGCAGGCCGAGGCGATCATACTATTTGCCTTAGTGGCCATCGTTTCGGTGTCCCAGGTGCTCATCACCAAAAAGTTCGAGGTGGAAGCATGAAGACGAAATACAAAACCATACAATTCATCATCATTTTGGTGTTATTCGCGGCCTTCATGTTGCCCTTTTACCTGATGGTGCTAAACTCCTTTAAAACCACCGAACAATTTGTGGACAGCCCCTTTGCCCTGCCGGAAAACCTCGGCTTTAATAATTACGTTCAGGCGTTTAACAATATGAATTTTCCCGTAGGGCTCATGAATTCCGTAATCATCACCGTAGTGAGCGTCGCCCTGATTCTCATCACGGCCTCCATGTGCGCGCATTTCATCGTTCGGAACAACTGGCGCGTCTGTAAAGCGCTTTTTGTGGTATTCGTCTCCGCGATGGTGGTCCCTTTTCAAGCGCTGATGATCCCTCTGGTTTCGATGTACGGCAATATGAACCTGTTAAATAACGCGGGCATTTTGATTTTTATGTACTTGGGCTTTGGGCAGTCCTTCGCGGTGTTTATATTTCATGGTTTCATAAAAAACGTTCCGCTGGAATTGGAAGAGGCGGCGATGATCGACGGATGCGGCCGCGCCGGCATATTCTTCCGCATCGTATTGCCCTTGCTCAAGCCCGTAATGGTGACCGTACTGGTGCTGGATCTATTGTGGATATGGAATGACTATTTGCTCCCCAGCCTGGTCTTGCTGTCCCCCGCGCAAAGGACGCTGCCCTTATCCACCTATAGCTTTTTCAATTCCTACAGCGTGGATTTCGCGCCCCTGATGGCCGGAATCGTGCTCACGATATTGCCCATACTGGTGGTGTTCTTAATCTGCCAAAAATACATTATTTCCGGCGTCGTACAGGGCGCGATAAAATAAGGGGGAAGCTTCCCCTATGTCCATTGTGGGCTTTCGGGGACGAATATATCGATAAAGGGTTGGAATGGTGGAGATAAATATACATATGAAACGGACAAATGAAACGGAAAAAAGTATTCGGGCAATAGCGGAAGGGAATTATCATCCCCCCGCATTGCCCGAAAACATACCACAAGGCGATATGCCTAGCGATAAAATTTGTATAAATGAATATCATATACATAAGGCGCATACGATTTTGCCACTTTTGGCGAAGCAACTCCAACCGCATATAGCGCAAAACCCGTATGAGCGCGCCGTCGCCGTCGTTTGCGGCGGTTCGGGCGTCGGCAAATCGGAAATCGCGTCGATATTGGGGTATTATTTTACCGACGCGGGGGTCAGCAGCTATATTCTGTCCGGCGACAATTATCCGCGCCGCGTTCCCCGGCAGAACGACGCGGAGCGCCTGCGCATATTCCGCGTCGGCGGCATACAGGGCCTGGTCGTAAACGGCCTGTATAATTCGGAAATGGCAAAAATTTTACAGGAATTGCAGCTCTCCGGTCAAGACGCCAGCCCTTCCGCTTTGCCGGAGCATCCTTGGCTCGCCATCTATCAGCGCGAAGGGAAAAAGGCGTTGAAGGCATATCTTGGAACCCCGGCCGAAATCGATTTTCCCGAGCTGGAGAACATCGTCGCCGCGTTTAAAAATGGCGCGGACAAAATATGGCTCAAAAATATGGGCCGCGAGGCGACCGATATTCGCTATGAAAATATCGATTTTTCTTCGAAAAAGCTGTTGATCATCGAATGGACGCACGGAAACAGCGATTATTATAAGGGCGTGGATGTTTCGGTTCTGTTGAACAGCACCCCGGAAGAAACGCTGGCGCATCGGCGCGCGCGGGGGCGGGACGATCAGGCGGACAGCGCGTTTACGAATATGGTGCTGGAGCTGGAACAGCAGCTCCTGCATTCGCAGGCGCATAAAGCGCGGGTGATTATCGCCAAAGACGGCCAGCCGCTCGACTTACAGGAATATAAAGCCCTGATGGCCAAAGCATAGGAGCGCATATGAACAGCAGTTACGGGCCGATTTTAAACGCCTATCCCGATAGCATGGGGGGCCGTTTAGAGGATATCGTCCGCTTATTAAAAAAGCCGGAGCTTACCAATATCTTCTCGGGGTTTTATATTTTACCCAGCTTGTTCAACAGCGATCTGGACAGGGGCTTTTCCATTATCGATTATAGCCTGAATGAGAGCTATGCTTCGGCGGATGATATCGAAGAACTGCGGCGGATGGGCATCGCCCTCACGCTCGATTTCGTGTTGAATCACGCCTCGGTATTATCGCCGCAATTCCAAGATCTGCTGCAAAACGGCCTAAATTCCGCCTATGCGGATTTCTTCATCCATTGGAATACATTCTGGGCAAATCACGGGAAAATGACGCCGGAAGGCTATATACAGCCCGATGCGGAAGTCATCGAAAACATGTTTTTCCGCAAGCCCGGCCTGCCTTTGCTGATGGTGCGCATGGCGAACGGCGAGGAGGCGCCCTTTTGGAATACCTTCTATCAAGAGGTGATTTATCCGAGGCCGGACGCGCAGGATATCATGCGGGCGACGCGTCTGCAATATACGGCGGCCCACCGGCTTGCGCAGAGGATTGGCCGTGATCTGGACGCGGGAATCGCTCCGAACGCGCTGGATTTCAGCGGCTTTGAAGCCAGCCGGGACATCCTCGTGGAATGGCTGGAAAGCCGGAGAAAATATCTGGGGCAGATGGATTTGAATATACAATCCCCGATGGTTTGGGCATACTACCAAGATACGCTGAAAATGCTGGCGGATTACGGCGCGAGCATCGTCCGGCTGGACGCTTTCGCCTATGCGCCCAAGGAGCCGGGCGGGCGGAATTTCCTGAACGATCCCGGCACATGGGAGCTTCTCGATAAGGTGCGCGAAATCGCCGATCCCTATGCCCTCACGCTATTGCCCGAAATACATGCCAACTACGCGGAAAAAACCTATGAAAAACTGGCCGAAAAAGGTTATGCCGTATACGATTTTTTCCTGCCGGGGCTGCTGATCGACGCGATCGAACGCAAAACGGGCGCGATGATCGCCCGCTGGGCGAATGAAATATTGGAAAAAAAGATATCCGCCGTGAATATGCTGGGCTGCCATGACGGGATTCCGCTCTTGGATTTGGAAGGGCTTATACCGAAGGAGCAAATACAATATCTGGTGGACGCGATTGTTCGGCGGGGCGGCCATGTGAAGAACTTGCACGGGCAAAAGAATATGTATTATCAGGTAAACGCGACCTATTTCAGCGCATTGGGCGAGGACGACCGCAAAATGCTGCTGGCGCGCGCCGTCCAATTGTTCATGCCCGGGAGGCCCCAGATATGGTATCTTGATTTGTTCGCCGGGAAAAACGACCACGCCGCAGTGCAAAGAGCCGGCGCCAATGGGCACCGGGAAATCAACCGAAGCAATTTATCCCTCGCCGAGGTGGAAAAAGCCCTGGAAAACCCGCTCGTACAAGGGCAATTATCCATGCTTCGCTTCCGAAACGCCTTTCCCGCGTTTCACCCGAACGCGCAAATCGCCGTGGAGGAAACCGGCGCGTCCCAAATACGCTTTATATGGTCGTATGCCGACCATCGCGCTACTTTGGACGCGGATTTTGCGGCCTGTACGTTTTTTATGCAGGGAAAGGACGCGGACGGGAAAATTCACGATGTCCTCTCCTAAATCACACCTTTTTTAAGAGCCGGTATGCGCTATGCGGGGGAGCCGCTGAATGCGCAATTCTTCGACGCACCCGCAACGATGTTTGAATTGTGAATTAAAATGTGTTGATATTGAATTCTTTGGATGCACTTTTTTCTGTAATATTTATATATCATGATACTATACAGCTCATATGTGAGGTGTGTTGTGTGCTATGTGAGACGATTCGCCTGCCCGCGCCGGTTGACGGTGCTGGGCGGAATATGTGCGGAGGGAGAGGTGATGCAAGAAAGTACAGCGCCAGCCGAGGCAATATTCAAAAGAGATAAGGAGAACACAGAATGGAAAGAATAAGGTTTAATTTTTCGTCCAAGCGTATTATTGGTTTGCTTTGTGTCATGGTCATGTTGGCTTCGGGGTTCGCCAGCGCCGCTCCGGCGACTTTAGAGCAAGGCCCGTTTGCCCAGTTTGGCACGCCCGTATTGGGCACGGATGACGCGTTGTGGGAAACGGCGACCGAACTCGAATTGACGAGCCGGATATTCACCGGCACCCCCGAACAGGAAGGAAGCCCCGAGGCGACCGGTAAAGCCCGCGTGCTTTGGGACGAGGATTTCCTGTATGTGCGCGTCGACGTTACCGACGAGCAGATCGCTCTGGGACAGGCAGGCGCCGGTTCGGAGCATATGTACGACGGCGTTGAGGTCTATCTGGGCGCGGGCGAAGGCGGAAGCAACCAGTGGCGCTTAGGCGCGAACGGCAACTTCGCGGGCGGCCAGAACGCCCCCGGTCGTGAGGGTTTCGTGAAGATGACCGACGGCGGGTATATCGCGGAATTAAAAGTACCCGGCGTAAACGTCGCGCTTACGAACGATTCCCCGATTACCTTTGATGTGTACATCAACAACTCGTCCGCTACCGGCAATGACCGCTATGAGGTCGTTTCCGCTCTGGGCGATCCCGACGCCGCTTATGGAAGCGATGAGTCGTTCCGCGACAGCCTGATTCTGACCGGCGGCCCCGCGATTCCGAGACATGCGGTGATCGCCGCGGCCGGAACGAATGGCGCCGTCGCGCCCTCCGGTTTGGTTCGCGTCGCGGACGGTGAAAGCCAGACCTTCGCGTTCACCCCCGCCGACGGCTATGTGGTGGATTCCGTCACCGTAAACGGCGCGGCCGTGGAGATTGCGGACAACAGCTACACGCTGGAAAATGTCACCACGGACGATACCGTCATCGACGTGACGTTCACGCCCGATCCGGCGGCGACGCAGGTCGAATTCATCGTGTATAATGACAATTTCGCGACCGGCGAATATACGACGGCCGTTATCATCGACGCGGGCGAGGGCAATACGGTAAACGCGTCCGACCTGAGCGATGATATGTTCACCGTAATCGCGCATGATACCATGCTGGACGGCGGCATGGCTTTTGAAGCCACGCGCAAGATCAACAGGGTATATGTCAACGACGCGCCGAAGCCCTTGGGCTATATGGGCGCTGGCGCGAACTCGCCGGACTATCAGGACGGCCTCGCGAGCGGCCGCTATATCGTAGCGGAAATCGAGTTCTGGACGATGGAAGGCGGAAACGGCACCTTGCAGGGTTCGAATTCTACCATCCAGAATTACAATATCGCGGCCAATAGCGATGTTGTAATCGGCGGACAGGCCATCACCAAGGCGGCTTTTGTGCAGACGGATGTCGTCAACGAGCTGATCGATATGTTCGAAGCCAGCCCGGCGGTGGAAGGGCTTACCCCGATGGAGTACGGCCTCTACATCCATAAGGATGCGAGCGGCGCCCCCGTAAACGGCCTTCCGCTGTATATCTACGCGCACGGTTCCACGCGCGGCGGCACACAGCCGAATGATACCTTCGCGCCCATCCGCTCCGCGAACGGCGCTATCGCGCTGGTGAAGAAGATGCAGACGCAGCCCGAATTCGCCAGCCATGTCATCGCCATGCGCGCTACCGAGAACACGCACGCGACGACGGATGTCGTGCGGTCGTATGTGGAAGATCTGGTAGCCAAGGGCCTGGTTGATCCGGACCGCGTGTATGCCTCCGGCTTCTCGATGGGCGCTGGCTTCACCACCCGGTTGCTGACCGAACAGCCCGATCTGCTCGCGGCTGCGATGCCTCTGTCCTCCAGCCCTGTGGACGCGGAGCAGGCCGCGATCGAAGGCGTCAACGATCTTCCCTACTGGATCCTCATCAACAGAAACGACAGACCCGGCGAGAACACCGAGATCTTCATCAACGGTCACATGAACGACATGACGAATGCCCGCGCCACCGTCCTCGAGAGAAACGAGATATTCGTATGGCCGTATGACCAATGGACCAAGGAGCAGGCGCCGATCAACGGCACCAATTGGATTACCAACCCGCATGAGATCGAGGCTTCGGTCTTCAGCAGCCATATCGCGGCGTATCCGGACACGCTGTATGATGACGACGGTTCCGATGTGGAATGGAGTCTGATACCGGTGCAGTCCAGCGCGCAGGGCGAATGGGATGGTGCCTATGAGGACGTATTCGCCTGGTTATTTGCCCAGACGCGGTAATCCCGCTATCCCTTGAGAGGTTAATGCCCAATAAACGCTGCCCTCTTTCTGCCTATTGCCCGTAGCTATAGGCAAAGCCCCACAGAATTTACTGTGGGGCTTTGGGCGTAATAACACTAAATTTTTCGCTTATCTTAATGTCATTTTAGCCGGGCAATAGTATAATACATGGACGGTCTTATTTCAGACAGGAAACGGGGGGGAAAGCCATGCGAATTGGCACGAGGATTGCGCTCAGCTATTTTGTGGTGGTTACCATCGCAATGCTCGTCAGCTTCGCATGGTTCTGGCAGTGGCTGTGGAACTCCGCCCAGAACCAAATCAACGAAGCGCTGGTGCAGACTTTGGTCGCCGTGCAGGTGGACTATGAGCGCACGCTGGAAAACGCCAACAACTATTCCCGCATGGTCTTTTCGGACGCCAACCTGCAAAGCCTTTTGCGCCAGGGCAGCATATATGCCGATCTGCAAAAGCAGTCCCAGGTGAGCAATCATCTGTACAATCTCACCCAAGCCGTGCCCCTCATACACTCCGTATTCATATTCGATACGGAGGGCGGCGTGTATTCCGAAGGGAAACAGCCGCCGCCCGCCTTCCTGCTGGATACCGTCGAGGACGCGCCTTGGTATGATGAAGTCGTCGCGGGGCGCGGCAGCAATATTTTCCGGCTGAATGCCGGCGGCGTATTCAAGCGCGACGCGGGGGATGATAATTATGTTTCCCTCATTCGCCAAATACGCGACCTGGACAATACCGCCCCGCTCGGCATACTCGTCTTGAATATCCCCGAATCGGCCATTGCCATGACATTCGAGGACGCCATCGATAATCCCCAAACCAATGTGTATATTCTCGATACGGATAATAGCCCGATTACGCCCAAAGCGAGCGAGAACAACCTGACGGACGAAGAGTTCCGGAATCTTTTAAACGAGCTGGAAAGCCGGGCGAGCGCGCGGAACGATTCCGGCTATTTCATCTGGGAGAGCAGCGGGGGCGTAAAATATCTGGTCTCCTTCTTGGCGGAAAACCAGTATGGGAGCAAATTCCTCGGCCTAACCTCGTACAATGCGATTTACTACGATATGACGCCCACCCTTCTGATCGTTCTCTCGGTGCTTTTATTGAACGGCTTTCTGTTTTTATTCGCCTCCATCATCATCTCCCGCAATGTCACCTCCCCGGTGCGCAGGCTGCTGGAGGCGATGAAAAACAGCGGCAAAGGGCAGTTTGAAATCATCTCGGCCAAGAGCAAGCTACTGGAATTCCAGCAACTATACGGCGGATACAACGATTTGATGACGCGGGTGCAAAATCTGGTGCAAAATGTGCTGGACGAGCAGACCGCCTACCGCAAGGCGGAGCTGCACGCCCTGCAGGTGCAGATTAAGCCGCACTTTCTCTACAATACGCTGGACTCGATTCTCTCGCTCAACCTCTCCGGTCGGATCGATGAAGCCTGCCGCCTGCTGGAAGCCCTCGGCAGCTATTACCGCAACAGCGTCAACAAGGGCGGGGAAGTCATTACCATCGGGCGAGAGATCGAAATGGTGGCGAATTATATGATTATACAGAATATCCGCTATCAGGATCTGGTGCGGATGGAATATGACATTGACCCCGCCAGCCTAGAGCTGCCGATGCTGAAAATGGTGCTGCAACCGCTGGTGGAAAACGCGCTGTACCACGGCATACGGCCCAAGGGCGGCCCCGGCACCATCCGCATTTCGGCCCGGTGCGAAGAGAAGCATATCGCGCTGACGGTGCAGGACGACGGCCTGGGAATGACGAAAGAGCACTTGGAAAGCCTGCTCGGCCTGCCGGAACCCGGGAAGGAAAACAGCTTCGGATTATGGGGTACGCTGGAGCGGGTGCGCATGTTCTATGGCTATGAGGAATGCTATGAAATCCGCAGCAATCCGGGCGAGGGCACCATTATCACACTATATTTGCCGAGGGAGAGATAAACCATGTTTTTGCGCGTCATGATCGTGGACGATGAATATTTGATTCGGGACTTGATTCGTATGCGGCTGGACTGGGAAGCCTTCGGCATGGAGATCGTAGCGGAAGCGGGAGGCGCCGCGCAGGCATTGGGACTGGTGGAGCAGTACCGTCCGGACATCATATTTACCGATATTTGTATGCCGGACATGGACGGCATCGAGTTCTCCCGGCGCGTTACCCGGAAATTTCCCGGCATCAAAATCGTGGTCATATCCGGATACGACGAGTTCAAATACGCGCAGCAGAGCCTGCAATTAGGCGTGGTGGACTATCTGCTGAAACCGATAAAGCACGAGGAGATGAAAAGCGTCGCGGAAAAACTGATCGCGCTATTCGGCGACGAGCAGGCCCGCCGGCAGGAGCAAATGCGCATGCAGGAGTTGCTGGAGGCCAATCGTCCCGTATTGCGAGAGCGCTTTTTATGCGGCTTGATGTTGCAGACCGAGGCGATCGACGATATCCGCAGGCAGTTCCGATATTTTGAGCTGCCCTTGCGGGAGGACGCGCCGGTGGAAGTGGCGATTATCGACGTGCAGCAGTCCGAGTATACCAGCGAAAAATACCGGTTTTTAATGGAAACGCAGTGCTTTAGCATCGTAAGGGAATATTGCGAGAGCAAGCCGATGATCGCGTTCAGCGATTATTGGCGGCATATCGTGCTTTTAAGCAATTATGAGCCGGAGCAGGACGATGTTTACGCGCGTATGCGCGACGCGTTGCACGACGCGGCGCGTTGCCAGATCACCATCGGCGTGGGCATGCCGGTGGCC
>QMCD01006503.1_pt1 | contig 10578 bp, 8 predicted proteins | sample 1821841 | NCBI WGS metagenome assembly QMCD01 (sample SAMN01991225, study PRJNA193472) | Termite gut metagenome, whole genome shotgun sequencing project. | isolation source: worker | host: Macrotermes natalensis | reverse complement strand
CCATTTGGAGTCTTCCAACCCAGTAGTCCATCAAAAATATCTTCTAAATCAATTCGGGCTTGTTCATTAAATACGATCATGTTTTTTGAAGAGGCGGTTTAAATCAGCTTTGGCAATTTGGCGAAATTCACTTGCAGTATAATAACATGATTTTCTTTCCGTAACATTAGTTAATGAAGAATAATTAGAACGCATTTTTTGATCTTCTAATGTACTGTTATTTAATCGATTGGTTATCATAGAAAAATAAATTGTAATGATACAAATGTACATGGAAATATTGAAACTTCAAAATATTTCCATATATATTTGCATTCGAATCGCATAAACCAATATGTTAGAATTGGGTGATTTCTACCAATTCTATTTCAAAAATCAATGCAGAATAAGGCGGAATTGTCGAGCCGGAAGCACTAGCGCCATACCCCAATTGCCAAGGAATAACTACTTCCCATTTATCACCAACTCGTTCATCTTCTGATTGTCTATCGCCTTCTCGCATGTTTTGAAGCGCAATGCCAAAACCCTTTACTACTTCGTTTACGTTAAATTCTGCAATCCGATTACTGGAATCGTCAAAAACAGCTCCATTGATTAACGAACCTTTATAATAAACTTTTACTTTGCTGGTGTAAATCGGAGATTCTCCACCATTACTTTCTCTAAGCACTTTACAATAAACCGTACCGGAACCTTGTGGAATACTTATTGCTCTGTATCCGGAATTGTTTCTGATTTCTTCAATAAAAACTTCATTTGCTTCCCTCCATTCGGCATAAGAGTCTTTTTCATCTTTATTGCATGATTGAAAAGCAAAAGAAAGCAACGGGATTAATAAAAGATAAAATAATTTGCTTTTCATTATTCAACGATTTTCTTTAATAAATTCTTGGTACTGACTTTATCTGCTATAATATTGCGAAGTTCGGAAATAGCTACACGCTCCTGCTCCATAGTATCGCGGTGACGGATAGTTACGCAATTATCGTTCAAACTATCATAATCTATTGTTACACAATAAGGGGTTCCGATAGCATCCTGACGGCGATAACGTTTTCCCACCGTATCTTTTTCGTCGTATTGGCAATTGAATTCGAATTTCAATTCGTCCATGATTTTACGAGCCATTTCGGGCAAACCGTCTTTCTTAACCAAAGGCAGTACGGCTAATTTAACAGGAGCCAATGCAGGAGGTAATTTCAATACCACGCGGGTATCTCCGCCTTCCAACGTTTCTTCGCAAAAAGAGCCGGCCATAATGCTCAAAAACATACGGTCGACACCGATAGATGTTTCGATTACATAAGGCACGTATGATTGATTTAATTCGGGATCGAAATATTGAATTTTCTTGCCTGAATACTTCTCATGACTGCCCAAATCGAAGTCTGTGCGGGAGTGGATTCCCTCTACTTCTTTGAAGCCAAACGGCATACGGAATTCTATGTCGGTAGCCGCATTCGCATAATGAGCTAATTTCTCATGATCGTGGTAACGATACATATTATCTCCCATACCAAGGGATTTATGCCATTTTAAGCGGATTTCTTTCCATTTGGCAAACCATTCCAATTCTTCTCCCGGACGAACAAAAAACTGCATTTCCATTTGTTCGAATTCACGCATACGGAAGATAAACTGGCGGGCAACGATTTCGTTCCGGAAAGCCTTACCTATTTGCGCGATACCGAAAGGAATTTTCATGCGGCCGCTTTTTTGAACATTCAAAAAGTTTACGAATATTCCTTGCGCTGTTTCCGGACGGAGATAAATCTTCATCGCCCCTTCGGACGTCGAGCCCATTTCGGTAGAAAACATCAGGTTGAACTGGCGTACATCCGTCCAGTTACGTGTTCCGGAAATCGGACAAACAATCTCATAATCCAAAATAATCTGGCGTAATTCTTCCAAATTACTGTCGTTTAATGCTTTGGAAAAACGGGCATGAAGTTCATCTTTCTTTGCCTGATTTTCCAACACACGAGGATTAGTACTCAAGAATTGTTCTTTATTGAAAGCTTCACCGAATTTCTTTTCGGCTTTTTCGACTTCCTTATTGATTTTATCTTCAAATTTGGCGAGTTGTTCTTCGATTAAAACGTCTGCACGATAACGTTTTTTAGAATCTTTATTGTCAATTAACGGATCGTTGAAAGCATCCACATGCCCCGATGCTTTCCAAATGGTCGGATGCATGAAAATAGCCGAATCGATACCGACTACATTTTCATTCAACAATGTCATACTGTCCCACCAATATTTTTTGATATTGTTTTTTAATTCCACACCGTTTTGCCCGTAGTCATAAACCGCTCCCAAACCATCATATATTTCGGATGAGGGAAAAACAAATCCGTACTCTTTACAATGCGATACTAACTTTTTAAAAACGTCTTCTTGCTGTGCCATATAATTTTCAATTAATAGAGGTGCAAAGTAAGTAATTTTTAGCCAATATTTTTTATAAATTTCGTATAATTTGTCCGAAACGAAAATAAAGCTAACTTTGTAGATACTAAAACAAACTAAATATCTCATGAAAACATTACAACAAATCGCATTTATCCTTATTGCATCGTTATGCACACAAAGTGTGTTTTGCAAAAAAAATGAGTACAACATTATTCCTAAGCCCGTTTCATTAAAGCCTGCTTCCGGTCAGTTTACATTTAATGAACAAACCCGTATATTTTTTGATAAAGATTTGGAAGACGAAGTTGCTAATGCTTTTTTTGTTTTAACAGAAAGATTAAAGGCAGCAGCAGGAATTAATATGCAAACAACCGATGCTCCTCAATCGAATGTAATTGTTTGCAAGTTGAATAACAAATTAACTAATAGTGAGGGATATGTCTTACATATTACCAAAAATAAAATCACGATAGAAGCCCGCGAGCCTGTTGGCTTTTTTTATGCGGCACAGACTATCAGGCAGTTATTACCTTTCGGTATTGAGAATAAAATCCTGCAAAACAATATCAAATGGGCTGTTCCGTGCTGTAAAATTGAAGATTTTCCTCATTATCGATATCGTGGAATGCACTTGGATGTTTGCCGCCATTTTTCTCCCAAAGAAGAAGTGATGGCGTATCTCGACCAATTGGCTTTCTTGAAAATCAATAAATTCCATTGGCATTTAACCGATGACCAGGGTTGGAGAATTGAGATCAAGAAACACTCTCTTCTAACAGAAGTCGGCGGATGGCGATACCGCACAATGGCAGGACATTATACCGATGTTCCCTACAGATGGATTGATGAGAGAATTGGCGGTTATTATACCCAAGAAGACATCAAAGAAGTGTTGGCTTATGCCGAAAAACGTTTTATAACCGTTATCCCAGAAATAGAAATGCCCGGACATGCAGTTGCCGCTTTGACTGCCTATCCGCAATATTCTTGTTCGGGAGGACCGTTTGAAGTGGAAGGACGTTGGGGCATTTTCAATGATATTTTTTGTACGCGTGAAGAAACATTCGGATTTCTTCAGGATATTTTGGATGAAGTAGCAGAATTATTTCCCGGTCAGTACATACACATCGGCGGAGATGAAGCCCCAAAAATCCGTTGGGAACGTTGCCATGCTTGCCAAACAAGAATGAAAGAATTAGGACTGAAAGACGAACACGAATTACAGTCATATTTTACCAATCGTATGGGAAATTATTTGTTGGAGAAAGGCAAACGATTTATAGGTTGGGATGAAATACTTGAAGGTGGAGAATTACCTTCCGAAGCAATCGTCATGTCCTGGAGAGGAACCGAAGGAGGAATTGTTGCTGCCCAAAAAGGTCATGATGTAATCATGAATCCAACTTATGCGTTTTACCTCGATTATTATCAGTCGCAATTACCCAGCGAGCCATTGGCTATCGGAGGATACGTTCCTCTTCAAACAGTTTATGAATATAATCCTACACCCAAAGAATTAACAGAAGATGAAGCCAAACACATTTTAGGCCCTCAAGCCAATCTTTGGACAGAATATCTGCCTACTCGCGAACACCGTGAATACATGATTTTCCCCCGCATTCTCGCTTTGGCAGAAAATGGCTGGATACCACAGGATAGAAAAGATTACGAAAATTTTGCATTACGTTTAACCTCTCTTTTAGGACACTATGATGTAATGGAAATCAATTATTCCAAAGCATTTCTCCATAAATAACCTGCCGGAAAAATATTTGTCAAGAATGGAAAATTTTGAAAAACGTTGGGAAAAATTGCCGGTTTCTATTTTCAATGAAGTAGAAACAGCATCTGATTTAGTAGCAAAAAGAGTTGCCCAGGAAATCAAAGAAAAATCTCGGCAAGGTAAAAATTGCGTACTGGGATTAATTGCCGGCTCTACTGCTGTAGGTGTGTATGAAAAGCTGGTAGAAATGCACCAAAAAGAAAATCTGAGTTTCAAAAACGTGATTGTATTCAATATTGACGAATATTACCCTTTGGGAAAAACGGAATTGCAAAGCCATTACAGGTATATGTACGAATACCTGTTCAATGATGTAGATATTCTGCCCGAAAATATTCATTTGATTCCGGGCGATTTGAAAAAGATGGAAATTGCTGCTTTTTGTAAAGAATATGAACAAAAAATTGCAGAAGCTGGAGGAATTGATTTACAACTGCTTAGTTTGGATGGAAGAGGACAAATTGGAGCCAATGAACCGGGATCTATGTTCAACTCTCAAACTCGTTTGATAACACTTGACTACAGTACCCGCATGGCTGCCGCCAGTAATTTCTTCGGAGAAGAAAACGTCCCTAACTATTGCATTACAATGGGATTAAACACCATTATGCAGGCCAAGCACATCATTGCAATGGCATGGGGAGAAAGCAAAGCCAATGTTATTAAAAAAATGGTAGAAGGAGATACAATCGAAATGATTCCGGCTTCGATTCTTCAACGGCATAATAACGTCAACATTATATTGGATACCGCTTCTTCGGCAGAACTAACCCGTATCAAAACTCCTTGGCTTACCGGCTGTCAAGTGGAGTGATAAGATGATTCGCAGGGCTATATTTTGGCTATGTAAAAAATTAGACAAGCCAATCCTCAAATTAACAGAAAGAGATTATAATGATAATGGGATTGGAGATTTGATTTCCCAACATGGCCCTGCCAACAAAATCAACATCAAAGTATTCAATAATTTGCAACATACAATCACCGGATGGCCGGGAGGAAAACCCAATGCTGACGATACCACCCGTCCTGAACGAGCAATTCCATTTCTGAAGCGCTGCGTTGTTTTCAGTCCGCATCCCGATGACGATGTAGTCTCTATGGGAGGCACACTCGCCCGTTTGTCCGAACAAGGACACGATGTGCATGTAGCTTATCAAGTTTCCGGAAACATTGCTGTTTTTGACGACGAAGTTACCCGTTTCATTGATTTTATACGAGACGTTGCACCTCTTTACGGACTTAACGAAAAGAAAGCTAACGAAGCTTTTTATCAAACGGTCGATTTTTTCAAGAAAAAGAAACCCGGACAAATTGATTTGCGTCCGATTGCTGAATGTAAAGGCGCTATCAGAAGAGGAGAAGCCAAGTCGGCTTGTCGTTATTTAGGAATACCCGAAAGTCATACGCATTTTTTGGATCTACCTTTTTACGAAACAGGCACAGTAAAAAAGAAACCAATAGGTAAAGAAGATATTCAGATAATTGTTGACTTATTACAAAAAGTCAGGCCTCATCAAATATTTGCAGCAGGCGATTTATCCGATCCGCACGGAACTCACCGAGTGTGTTTTATCGCTATTTTGGAGGCATTGAAACAATTGAAAGATGAAGACTGGATCAAAGATTGTCGTTTATGGTTATATCGCGGTGCTTGGCAAGAATGGGATGTAGCCGAGGTAGATATGGCTGTACCGCTTAGTCCGGAAGAAAGTCGAATCAAACGCATGGCGATTTTTAAACATCAATCTCAGAAAGATCGTCCACTGTTTCCGGGAACAGACCCGCGTGAATTTTGGCAACGTGCCGAAGAACGCAATGTAGCCACCTCTATTATGTATGATAAATTAGGCATGGCAGAATATCAGGCAATTGAATTATTTGTACAATATAACTTTGAGAATGATTGGATGTAGGTTCCTCACTTTGTTCGGAATGACTCCTTACCGCTCTACACCTTTTGTAGGCTCTCGTCATTTCAAGCGTAGCGAGAAAACAAAAGAATAACTTAACAATATAGATCATGGAAAAACAGTATGTAATCGGAGTAGATATGGGAGGCACTAACAGTACTTTCGGGATAGTAAATGCAAGAGGCGAAATTCTTCACAGAGGTGCGATTAAAACTAATAGTTGCGCAACAGCTGAAAATTATGTGAAAGCATTAAGTTCAGGAATCAAAACAATGATTGCAGATGCCAGCTTAAAGGGATATATCAAAGGAATAGGCATGGGTGTTCCCGACGGTAATATGCATGCAGGAACCATAGAATATGCGGCAAATATTCCATGGGCCAACAAAAGCATTGTGCCTCTAACTAAAATGGTAACCGAATCAACCGGCCTGTTTTGTTGTTTAACCAATGATGCCAATGCTGCTGCCATCGGAGAAATGGCTTATGGAGCCGCCCGCGGGATGAAAGATTTTATCGTAATCACTTTGGGAACGGGAGTCGGAAGCGGAATCGTTTGCAACGGACAATTAGTCTGTGGCCATGATGGCTTTGCCGGTGAATTAGGGCATACCATTATACGTCGTCAGAATGGCCGGGCATGCGGTTGTGGCCGTTGCGGATGCTTGGAGACATATACGTCGGCAACAGGAGTCGCCCGCACTGCCCGCGAATTTCTGGGAAACAACCCGGAAGAAAGTTTATTAAGAGAAATCAACGACCGTCCGATCACCTCCAAAGATGTTTTCGATGCTGCCGAAAAAGGCGACAAGATAGCTAAAGAAATTTTCGAATATACCGGTAAGATATTAGGAGAAGCTTTTGCCGATTTCATTGCATTCTCAAGTCCGGAAGCAATTATTTTATTCGGCGGATTAGCTAAATCCGGCGATCTTTTAATAAAACCAATCGAAAAATCGATGAATGAAAATGCATTATATGTTTTCAAAAACAAAACACAACTGAAATTATCCGAGCTGAAAGATGCCGATGCCGCCATACTGGGCGCAAGCGCTTTGGTTTGGGAAAAACCGACCACGTAGTGGTCATATATTTATAGCCGTGGGAATAACCCACGGATCTTTGTAAAAAATTAATATGAACGTTACCCATACATGAGAAAGAAAATATGCTTCATCATTAATCCGATATCAGGAACCGCTTCGAAAAGCAGGCTTCCGGGCTTGATAAAGAAAATGCTGTCGCCCGATTTGTTTGAAATCGAGATCCTCAAAACCGAATATGCCGGACATGCAAGCGAATTGACCCGGAAAGCATTGGAGAAAGACGTCGATTTCATCGTTGCTGCCGGTGGAGACGGCACAGTGAACGAAATCGCGCGGACAATGGTACACTCCGACTCAGCCCTCGGCATTATTCCTTTAGGTTCCGGAAACGGTTTGGCGCGCGATTTGGGTATTTCAATGGATATGAAAAAAGCAATCGAAACGATTATCGCCGGAAACGTAATAACGATTGATTATTGTAAAGCCAACGATTATGCGTTTTTCTGTACTTGCGGCGTCGGTTTTGATGCCAATGTCAGCGAACGTTTTTCGGAAGAAAAGAAAAGAGGTCCCATTTCTTATGTAAAAAGCGCTATCACGGAATATATCAAATTCAGACCCGACACTTACAAAATAACTTTAGATGACGGTTCTACAGTAGAAGAAAAAGCTTTTTTAGTAACCTGCGCCAACGCTTCGCAGTATGGGAATAATGCTTATATCGCTCCTAATGCCAATATCCGGGATGGGAAAATGGACATCGTTATATTGGCTCCCATTCATCCTATAGACGTGGGGCCGATAACTATTCAATTGTTTACAAGACAATTAGCAAACAACAACAAAGTGAGCCATTTCCGGTCGGACAAAGTACTCATAAAAAGAACCAAATCAGGACCTATGCATATAGACGGTGAACCTCTTCATGCCGGAAAGGAAATCATTATCCAAACGATTCCCGCCGGATTGCATGTAATTGCCCCGCAAGAAGGCACCGGAGTACAGCCCATTCAACGTCCGGTAGAAGATATCCAGTTGTTTTTCAGAGAGTTTTTCCAACGGTTCGAATTTTTGAAATCCGGAAATGAAAATATATAAAGCTTCTGCAGGTTCAGGGAAGACATATACCCTCGCATTAGAGTATATCAAAGAACTTCTCGTTAGTCCGTCGAGTCAGGCGCACCGAAATATCCTGGCCGTAACTTTCACCAAAGATGCCACAGGAGAAATGAAAGACCGCATCCTGGCCGAGCTTTACGGCTTGGCTTTCAATTGCGAAGACTCCGGGAAATTTTTAAATTCACTGCAAGAAGAATTGGTAAAAAACCACCGGCCTATGCAGGAAGAAGATATCCGGAACAAAGCGAAAACCGTTTTATGGGAAATCCTCCATGATTACAGCCGGTTATATATCACAACCATCGACAGTTTCTTCCAGAAAGTACTGCGGAATTTAGCGCGTGAATTAGGGAAAGGCTCGAAATTCAATCTCGAAATGAACAGTTTCAAAGTGTTATCGGAAGCCGTGAGTTCGATGATTGAAAACGCCCACGAAAAAACGCATGTACTGGACTGGCTCACTACTTACATCGAAGAGCGGTTGGAAGAGGGAAACAATTGGCGTATCGACCGTGAAATATTGAACTTTAGCCGTTGTATTTTCGACGAATATTTTCAGGAGCACGAATCTGTCCTGAAAAATCAATTGGCAGGAAATCCCAATATTTTCGAGCAAATCTGGAACCAACATGCAAAAATACAGAAAGATTGCCGGGATTTTTTCAAAACAACATACTCCGAGATTACAAAAACAATAGAGCAAAACAATTTTTCTTCGAGTGATTTCAGCCGCAACGGAACCGTACTCAATTTCTTGAAGAAGTTATCCGAAGGTGATTTTGCAACCGCCAATCCCGATAGTAAAACAGTACAGGATTGTTGTGTCGATGCTGAGAAATGGGCTGCAAGCAAGAGCAAATATCGAAACGAAATAACTTCTCTGGCTGCTTCCGGTTTTATGCCGGCGCTGAACCAAAGTCTGGATATACTGCGGAAGTTCAACACTTCGCGCATGATTACCAAGAACATTCATCAATTGGGACTTATTTGGGATATCACCAACGAAATCGACCGGCAAAACGCAGAAAACAACCGGTTTATGCTGGCAGATACGTCGCTGTTCCTCAACCGTATGATCGACGATTCGGACGCTCCTTTTATCTACGAAAAAATCGGAGCCGAAATACGCCACGTCATGATCGATGAATTTCAGGATACTTCACGTTTGCAATGGAAAAATTTCAAAGCGCTGCTTTTCAATATTCTTGCAGATAATCATTTCAGTTTGATTGCAGGCGATGTGAAACAATCGATTTATCGTTGGCGCAACGGCGACTGGAGCATTCTCAACAATATTGAAAATGAATTGCCCGGCTCAGACGTTAAAACGCTCGAATATAATTACCGCAGTGAAGCCGAAATCATTGATTTCAATAACCAGGTTTTCACTCATGCGGCCAAAGTACTGAATGAAAAATATTATTCCCTTTTCAACGATGTTTACGAATCTCCTTTCGAGTCGGCATATTCTCCGGTCAATGTAGTGCAGCATACGCATAAAACGGAGCAAAAAGGTTATATTTCGATTGATTTTATCCCCGATAAAATCGAAGATTTGAAATATAATGACTTGGTATTGGAACGTATACCGCAACAACTTCAACGGCTAAAAGAGCAGGGAATCGCTGCCGAAAAGATTTGTATTCTTGCTCGCACAAATAAAAACATCATCACAATCGCCGAATATTTGGCTACGCAAAAAGAACAATACTCCGATTTGCTGAAAGGTAATTATTTAAATGTTGTTTCGAGCGAAGCCTTTCAACTGAATTCTTCACTTGCAGTAAAGATTATTATCACAGCATTGCGAATGCTTTCCGACCCTGACAATCCTGTGCATGAAGCACAGCTAAACGTATTCTTAAATATGACTCACACAGATTTCACAGATTTTATGGAATTAAATAAAAAATCTGTGAAATCTGTGGAATCTGTGAGAGAAATGCCCTTATTTGAATTAATCGGCCATTTGTTTCGAACTCTCAAATTGGAGAAAATCGAAGGGCAAAGCAGCTATATGTTTGCTTTTTATGATGCTGTCAGCAACTATTTGAAAGATTATCCGGCAGATATTTATACTTTCCTTAAATTTTGGGATGAAGAGCTGCAATTTAAATCTGTTCCCGCTGGAACGGCCGTAGAAGGCATCCGGGCAATGACTATCCACAAATCAAAAGGATTGCAATTTCATACGGTGCTCCTACCCTATTGTGATTGGGATTTGTATCCCGAAAAAAATCCGATCGTTTGGTGTGGTCCTAAAGACAATTTGTATGATTTGGAATTGCTGCCGGTACAGTAAATA
>QMCD01002353.1_pt1 | contig 10589 bp, 11 predicted proteins | sample 1821841 | NCBI WGS metagenome assembly QMCD01 (sample SAMN01991225, study PRJNA193472) | Termite gut metagenome, whole genome shotgun sequencing project. | isolation source: worker | host: Macrotermes natalensis | reverse complement strand
TGGACGGCGCTTCCTACCAAAAAGAACAGCGCCTGCCCGCCGGTCTTATCACCGGGGAGGCCTGGCCGGTTTCCGTCCGCTTGCAAACCGACGGCAGCGCCCAGCAGGCGGGCGTGCTGCTTCGTTCTTTCTTGCAGGAAAACCCCGGTGGGCCAGATGTCATTTTCACCGTGGCAGACACAAGCCTGCCCGGCATTGTAGACGCGCTTAGCGCGGCCAACATACGCCCAGGGGCCGCGCTGGTATACAGCATGGGCGGTTCGCCGGACGCAAAACGTCTCATCCGCGACGGCTGGGTAACCGCCACAGCCTATCAGGGCCCTGCCACGCTGGGCGCACAGGCCGCCACCACCGCATACCAAATTCTGGACGGCGCTTCCTACCAAAAAGAACAGCGCCTGCCCGCCGGTCTTATCACCGGGGAAAATATCGGGGAATATTCCCTTGATACGTGGGATTAGAGTCTATCTCCTTGCCAGCCAAGGCCATATTTACCGCATCCCTTGCTCTTTGGCTTTCTGCTCTTTGGATTTCAGGGCGGAAAGGGCCCGCACAGCCGGGCGGTACAGCGCAAGGCAAAGAAAAATATTAGCAACACAATGCATAAAATCAAAATATAGGCCGCTTGCAATGTAGGCAAGCGCCGCTGCCGGCCCCAGCATAAACAGGGTGGGAATAGCCGTAAGGCTGCCAAAAAGCAAGCCAAAGCTGCCCGAAAGCAGGGCGAAGAACAATGCTGAATTCTGTTTCTTGAAGGCTAACACCACAAAATGTAACAGGTACCAAATATACAGGTATGAAATCCACCACAGATTGAAGCCGAAAATCAAGCCCTCTAAAAGCACAAAACCCGCAATGGCGGCCCGCGTTTGCCCCGGGTAAAACAGCGTAAACACAAGTATCAAAAAGGAAACCAGCTCTATATTGGGCAAGCCGGCCATGGCCACCTGCATCGCCGTCATCATGGCAGCCATAAGCCCCGCTTGCACCATATTCAGCACCGAAACGCGCAATTTTGTCATAGCTTAGAATCCTGTTTTCAGCGTCAGTTCAAACTGGTCCCCGTCGGCAAGCGGGGTTTCGTCCACCCCGGTGAATACCTCTTCTCCGCCCTTGGTAAGGCACCACCACTCCTGCTTTTCGGTATCTGCCCCCCGGCCGCCCGCCTTGGAGATGAACAGGCCAAGTTCGCTCACCTCTCCCTCGGCCAGCCCTTCGGCCAGCAGCATGGGGCCCAAAAATTCTTCATCTGTTGAGACTTCTGTCGTCTGCGGTGCACCGTCTGCCGCGTCAATTACAATAATAACCGATTTTTCGCCCGCTATGCTCGCCGGCCGGGCCAGGAAATAAACCCCCACCGCCACAGCAGCGCAAACCATCAAAATCACCGCGAATAGAACCAAGCCTTTTTTGTTGTTTTTTGTTTCCACTTTGCTCACTCCTTAGCTGTTGTCCACACAATAGCAAATCAATCTGCCAAAAAAAATAGCGCACAACCGCAAAAATACGAATGCGCACAACACTATACAAAAAACCAATTCCCGTGGTTTTTGCATCAAAACCGGCACAAGCCGCCCTCACAAGCAGGTTTTCTGGCTTAGGAATGGCCTCTTCTGCCCGCTGGCCGCCTTCCCGGGTTTCCCCAGTGGCATTTGGCCAAGCTTATTCCATCACAGCGACGGGTTCGCACAGGTTTTGCACCTGTTTCCCTATTATGGCGGTAACACCGCCCACTTGTGGTTTGCTATTCAGTTTTCTACTTTCAATATACCGGCATTGCGCGGCCATGTCAAGCGCCGGTTGCCGCTTCGTTCGCTTCGTGCTCTTCCAATGTCTCGGCATAGTAAAAATTGTCATCCGCGTCGGTTAAAAAATAATAGTAGTTGGAAGGTTCCGGCCGCAGAGCGGCCAAAATGGCCTCGATGCGGGGGTTGCAAATGGCCCCCGCCGGCAGCGCCGGGCATTTATATGTGTTATAATAGCTGTTGTAGCGGTCGATATCGCCCGTGATGAAGGGCTTGATGGCCCACTCCACATAGGTGATGGTAACGTCGCACTGCAGGGGCATACCCACGTTCAGGCGGTTATGCAGTACCGAGGAAATCATTCCCATCTGCTCCACACCTTTGGCTTCCTTCTCAATAATAGACGCCAACGCGATTATTTGGTCCAGCGTATACCCACTTTGGGCAATTTCGGCGCGCAGCTCCTCTGTAATTTTGCGCTCCATATTGCTCAGCATCGTGCGAATGATATCGCCCGGTTTTGCACTGGTGTAAAATTCATAGGTGTCTGGATACAGGTAGCCTTCCAGCTTGAAGCAGCGGTTCTCATCATAAACTTGCTGGGCCGCCAACGGGTACTCGTTTACGTCTGCCTCCTGCGTGGCGGCAATAAATTCGTCCGCTGTGCAAACGCCCATTTCTTCCAGTGTCATGCCAATGCGCGCCAATGTGTAGCCCTCGGGAATGGTGAGCCGGAAAGTGATGGGCTGCGCTTGTGAAAAGACGGCGCTTTCAGGCATGGCACTCTCCCCGCTGGAACCCGCAACAGATGCGGAATTTGGCGGCACAATGGCGATTGATGCCGGGGCCACGCTACCAGACGATGACGCCTGGCCTAGAATACTTTGCGCCCGGCTGCTGTTTTCATTGCTGCCACCGCTGCACCCGGCCAGAACAAGCATCACGGCCAGCCCCAAGCAAATCATGCGTTTCATAATGGCTCCTTTGGTTTTTTCGCACGCTACGTGCTTATTAATATAGCAAATATATAACTTCTACGCAAATTCGCATTTAGCACTTTCGTACTATACTCACGCAAGCGAGGTATACAATGCCCCCCATCCGTGTTTTACAGGCTGTGCCCGCCATGGACATGGGCGGCCTTGAGATGTTCATTATGAATGTCTACCGCCATATTGACCGCAGCAAGGTACAATTCGACTTTTTATACCACTACAACCGTCCCTGCGTGTTCGATGCAGAGATTGAGACGCTGGGTGGGCATATTTTCCGCGCAAGCATCCGGCAAAACAATAATGTCTTAAAATATTGCCGATTTCTCGACCATTTTTTCGCCACACACCCCTACCCCATCCTGCATGGGCACTACAGCGGCTTTGGCCTGTTTTATAATCATTATGCCAAAAAACACGGCGTGGCGGTACGCATCGGCCACAGCCACAACACCCATACCGAGAAAAGCCTTAGCGGATTTTTTGACGCGGTGATGTCCTCTTTTTTCAAGTATGGCATCACGCACCGGCTTTCCTGCGGGGTGGAGGCCGGCAAGGCACTGTACAAAACCAACGATTTTACGGTATTTCCCAATGGCATTGAGCTGGAGCGGTTTTTGTACAACGCTGAAAAACGCCAGGCGGCGCGGCAGCGGTTTGGGCTGGAAGACGCCTTGGTGTTCGGGCATGTCGGGCGCTTTACCCAGCAAAAAAACCACGATTTTTTGCTGGATATCTTCGCCCAGCTGGAAAGCAGGCGCCCCGGCGCGCGCCTGCTGCTAGCCGGGGAGGGGCCTTTGCTGGAGGAAACGCGCCGCAAAGCCGCCGCCCTTGGCCTTGCGGAGAAAGTTGTTTTTGCCGGCCTGCAGCGAGACACCCCCGCCCTTTACAATGCCATGGACTGCTTTTTGTTGCCCTCGCTGTTTGAAGGCTTCCCGGTGGTGCTGGTGGAAGCACAGGCCAACGGGCTGCCTTGCTTTGTCTCCGATGCCGTTTCGCCCGAAGCCGCCCTGACAAGCGGGCTGCACTTTTTGCCCCTGGCCGCCGGGGCTGCCGGCTGGGCCGAAACAATTCTTGCCCAACCGTTGGCCCGCACCGATAACCGCCAGGCCCTCACCGACGCGGGGTACGACATTGCCACCACTGCCGCCCGCTTGCTGGCGTTTTATCTTGGCTTATTGGATGTCAAGCAGAATGGCTCGCATCCGGCGCCTTCCTCAGACGTCACCTAATACTAAAACCAGTATACCGGCAAATGTATCCAAACTGCATCCAACAGTTACTACGCAAACACACATCAGTAGAATACTGATGTGTGTTTTGTTAACATGATATATTCAGTTCTGTTGAAAACTATTATCTGTCAAACTGCTGCAACCGCAGAATTTCAGCGTAAAATCGATTGTTCACTGGTGTGGGCACGCCGTATTGTTGCCCCAAACGGCACACAGTACCGGCAAATAAGGCCACTTCGGTTGGGCGCCCCGCGTCCAAGTCTTGCCGCATAGAGGGCGTCCCCTCGGGGGCCAGTGTGTCCAGAATACGCATCCATTCGTCAATATCTGTTTCTTGCAGTGCCACACCCACATGTGGCGCCAGCGCCAGCACCTCGCGCATGGCCGCCAGCATGTCCTGCCGGGGCACACCGGGGCGCTGCAAGCCGGCATAGTTGGTTTTGTACACCATGGCCGCCTGGTTCACCCCAACGTTCAGCATCAGCTTGCTCCACTGCCGCAGGCGCATTTTGTCCGACAGTTCATAGCAAACACCGGTTCGTTCCAAAAACTGCCCCACTGCGCGCACCCGGGCGGTTATGAGCCCCTGCCCCTCGCCCAGCACCAGCTTGCCCATGCTTTTGTAGGCCAGCTTGTTGCCTGTTTTGGTGGCATCCATGCCCTGCGCCACACAGTACAGCACGTTTTGCGAGCCAAATTCCGCCGCAATTTCCTCCTCGCTCACCACGCCGTTCAACAGCGAAATTATCAGCGTGTTTTTTCCAACCTGTGATTTTGACATCTGTATTGCTTCAGTAAGTCCGGTGTACTTCACGCCAAAAATCAGCAAATCTGGCGGCGGCGTGCCCGCGCCGGGCAGAATGTAATGGAACTCTTGTTTTTTCCCATTGGCAAAAATACCGTCCCGCCGGTAACGGGCCAGCCTGCTTTCGTCCACAATAACGCGGAAATCGCCCTGTGGCATATGCCGGGCCATCTGGCCGCCCAGCATCACACCCAGCGCCCCCAGCCCAATCAAGGATACTGTTTTAATTTCCAAGTTTATGCCCCCCATGCAGTTCAATTTCCCTTACCTACGCAAAAAGCACCTGCACCAAAACCATGTACACAATGGTGCCCACAGCGATGGCCAGCAGGGAATTTTTTGCCAGCAGAAACAACGCCGCCACCAGGGCAATGGCAATAAGCTCCGGCAGGCCATGAGGCGCCACCAACACCGGCGCGTCCTTCAGGCAATACACCACCAGCATGGCGGTGATAGCATAGGGCAGCACCCGGCCCAAATAAACGATGAAACGCGGTGTTGGGCGTCCCGCTGGGAAAGCTGCAAAGGCCAGTGCGCGGGTGAACAACGTAGCAAGGGAAAATATGGCCACCATCAGCATGGCCTGTACGGTTGTCATGTGTCACCCGCCCCCTTCCGTTCAAAGCCCAGGCGGCTGCGGCCCAGCCCAAACACCAGCACCAGCACCGCCATGGCCGCCAAAATGAACCACTGCGGCCCAAACACCAGCCGGCACAGCACCGACACCCCAAGGCCAATCAGCGCCGGGGTACGGTTTTCTTTTGCGCGCCACTGCTGCAAAAAAATTACCACAAACAATGCGGTCATCACAAAGTCAATGCCTCGGGTGCTAACGGGCATGGCCGAGCCAATCACCCCACCCAGCGTGCAACCGCAAACCCAGTACAAATGATCTAAAATACAAATAGCCAGGCTAAAGCGTTCTTCGCTCATGCCCTGCGGTGTGGGCACAGCACTCAACAAGGCAAATGTCTCGTCGGTGAGGGCAAAAATCATGTAGTATTTAGCACGGCTGTACTGCTTAAACCGCTCCAACAACGAAATACCATAGAACACATGCCGGGCATTCAGCATCAGCGTCACAAAAAGGGCGGATACAGGTGAAAACCCGCCTGCCATCAAGCCCACAGCCACGAATTGGCCCGAGCCCGCGTAGATGGTGAGTGCCATAAAAAAGGCCCACAAGGGGCCGTAACCTTTGCTGGCCAGCAGGATGCCAAATGCCATCCCCATAAAAACGTATCCCGTGAGCACCGGAACCGTGTGGGGAAATGCCGCCCGCACCACCGCGGCGGGGCGGCTTTTTTCTTTTCTATCCACCCAAATATGCCCTTTTCACTTCCTCATTGTCAGCCAGCGCGCTGGCCTCGCCCTGCATGGCTATACGGCCCATTTCCAGTACATAGGCCCGCTTTGCCACCGAAAGCGCCATCTGGGCATTCTGCTCCACCAGTAAAATGGTGGTGCCCTCCTTGTTCATCTCCACAATGGTGGAAAAAATCTGTTCCACCAAAATGGGGGCAAGGCCCATAGACGGCTCGTCCAGCATCAGCAGGCGGGGGTGGCTCATCAGCGCCCGCGCCATTGCCAGCATCTGTTGTTCCCCGCCGGAAAGTGTGCCCGCCACCTGGCGGCGGCGCTCCTTCAAACGCGGGAACAGGGTGTAGGCGCGCTCCAAATCGGCCGATAAGCTCTCGGGCTTTTGGGTAAAGCCGCCCATCTCCAAATTTTCCTTCACTGTCATGCGCAAAAAGATGCGCCGTCCCTCCGGCACCTGGGCAAGCCCCCGCTCCACAATCTTGTGTGGGGCCATGCTGTCAATGCTCTCGCCCATAAAATGAATGCTACCGCCACGGGAGCGCATAAGCCCCGAAATAGTTTGCAAAATCGTGCTTTTCCCGGCCCCGTTGGCGCCGATAAGGGTAACAATCTCGCCCTGCTCCACCTCGATGGAAACACCCTTGGCGGCATGGATGGCGCCGTAATACACATGAATGTCATTCACCTTCAGCATGGCCGCCATCCTCCTTTTGCCTGCCAAGGTAGGCCTCAATCACCTCGGTATTGTTCTGTATCTCGCTGGGGGTGCCCTTGGCTATCACCTTGCCAAAATTCAGCACACAAATACCCTCGCAAATGCCCATCACAAGGTTCATATCGTGCTCAATCAGGAAAATGGCAATATTAAAGGTGTCGCGCACCTCTACAATGGTCTCCATAAGCTCGCTGGTCTCCGAGGGATTCATCCCGGCAGCCGGTTCGTCCAAAAGCAATATCTTGGGGTCGGTGGCAAGCGCGCGGATAATCTCCAGGCGGCGCTGCGCCCCGTAAGGCAGCGAGCCCGCCTTGTAGTTCACCATGTCCTCCATGTGGAAGATGGACAAAAGCTGGCGCACCCGCTCACGGGCGGCACGCTCTTCCTTCCAGTACTTCGGCATGCGGAAGATGCCGCTGAACATGCCGTAGTGGATGTGGTTGTGTAAACCCAGCTTGATATTGTCCTCCACCGTAAGGTTGCCAAACAGGCGGATGTTCTGGAAGGTGCGGGCGATGCCCACACGGTTCACTTGCACCGTGCTCATAGAGAGAGTATCGCGCCCATCCAGCAAAATGCTGCCGCGGGTGGGCTGGTACACCTTGGTAAGCAGGTTGAACACCGTGGTTTTCCCGGCGCCGTTGGGGCCTATCAGGCCGGATATCTCGGTGGGGCTGATGGCGATGTTGAAGTCCTCCAGCGCCGTAAGCCCCCCAAAATCGATGCCGAGGTTGCGGGTTTCCAAAATGGGGGCCTTGCCCACATCTCTCTCGGGGATGTAATTTGTGGCCGGCTGGGGAACAAGCTTCGTCTCATGAGGCTGTGCCGTCATTTCGCCCGCCCCCCTTTCGCTGTTTTCCCAAACCGCTTGGCAAGGCGCTTTTTCGTCAGGTTTAAAAACACCACCACACGGCTGTTGTTGGTGATAAGCATAACAACAATAAGTACCACAGCGTATACCAGCATGCGGTAATCGTTGAAGCTGCGCAGCATTTCCGGCAGGATGGTGAGCAGCGTGGCCGACACCACCGAACCCCAGATGTTGCCCAGCCCGCCCAGCACCACAAACACCAAAATGAGGATGGATGTGTTAAAATTGAACTTAGTTGCAACAATGGTGGAGAAGTTCATGGCATACAGCGCGCCCGCCCCACCGGCCAGCGCCGCCGAGGTGACAAAGGCCATCATTTTATACTTTGTAACCGGCACGCCCACGCTCTCGGCGGCAATGCGGTTGTCCCGCAAGGCCATAATGGCGCGGCCCGCGCGGCTGTTCACAAGGTTCATCACCACAAACAGCGCAATAAGCACCAGCACAAACCCGGCGGTAAAGCTGGAAAGCTTCGGGATGCCCGCAATGCCCATGGGGCCGTTTACAATAACGGTGCCGCCGTCCTCCAAATGCAAAGCGTCGGCAGAGGTGAGAAAGCTGAAATGCAGGCCCTGGCTGTCCAGCCCCACATACAGGCAAGTTATGATATTCTTGATAATCTCGCCAAAGGCCAGCGTTACAATGGCCAGATAATCGCCATTCAGGCGCAGCACCGGAATGCCGATGAGCACCCCCGCTATGCCCGCGAACACAGCGCCCATCACAATGCCCAGCGCCAGGCGCAGCGGCTCCAGCGGCACAAGCTGTGTAAGGCTCATACTGGCAATAACGCCGGAAAAGGCCCCCACGCTCATGAACCCGGCGTGCCCCAGCGAGAGTTCACCCAGCACGCCCACCGTCAGGTTCAGCGAGACAGCCATTACAACATAGGCGCATATGGGCACCAGCTGCCCTTCCAGCGACGAAGAAATGTTGCCGGTAAGCATCATGCCCTGCACCGCCACAAAGGCCACCGCCACAAGTGCGTAGGTGAACATGGCCTTGCGGGTCGATTTTCGTATCCTCGGCATAGGCCCCTCCTTCACACTTTCTCTTGCACCTGCTTGCCCAAAAGCCCGGCGGGCTTCACCAGCAGGATAATGATGAGTACGGCAAACACAATGGCGTCGGAAAGCTGGTTGGAAACATATGCCTTGCCGAATATCTCAATAATGCCCAGAAGAATGCCGCCCAGCATGGCGCCGGGAATGGAGCCTATGCCCCCAAACACAGCGGCGGTGAAAGCCTTAATGCCCGGCATGGCGCCGGTGGTTGGCATAAGGGTGGGGTAAGCCGAGCACAGCAGCACCCCCGCCACCGCCGCCAGCGCCGAACCTATGGCGAAAGTCATGGAGATGGTGCCGTTCACGTTTATGCCCATCAGCTGCGCGGCGCCCTTGTCCTCGCTGCAGGCCCGCATGGCCTTGCCCATTTTTGTGCGCCCGGTAAACCAGGTTAGAATCATCATGATGACAATGCAGGTGGCCACCGTAACAAGGGTGATGGCCGAAACGGACAACCGACCCGAAAACAGCTTAATGGAACCGTCGCCCACCACCGAACTGAACACCTTGGGGCTGGAAGACCAAAGCAACAGGGCGGTGTTTTGTAAAAAGTAGGAGACGCCAATGGCGGTGATGAGCACCGCCAGGCTGGACGCCTGCCGCAATGGCCGGTAGGCCAGGCGCTCTATAACCACGCCCAGCACCGTGCACACCAGCATGGCCAGCGGCACGCCCAAAAGGGCGGGCAGGCCAAAGCGTGTCACCGTAAAAAAGCAGGCGTAGGCCCCCACCATAATAATGTCGCCGTGGGCAAAGTTCAACATTTTGGCAATGCCGTACACCATGGTGTAGCCCAAAGCAATAATGGCATAGATGCTGCCCAGGCTGATTCCGCTAATCAGATGGGATAAAAAGGACATTGGGAGGGACACCTCACTTCGCACACAGGCGCTTATTCCATATTACATAATAATACAAAAAGCGGGGGCTGCCAAGTCCTTGACAGCCCCGCCTGCACTTTTAAACAGAAGGGATGGAGTAGTGGATTCTCAATCAATCCATGCCCACATAGGCGCCGTTCTGGATAACCATACCTTTGGGCTCCTTGGAAACCTGGCCGTTTGCGCCCCAGGTCATGCCGCCGCCGGTAAGGCCGTCGAAAGACATGCTGGTGAACTGCGCCACCAGAATATCGCACATCGCCTCGGCGCTCATGTCGGGGCTAATGCCGCCGGCCTGGGCCGCCGCGTAAATGGCGTAAACACAGTCATAGGCGTCGGCCGCAAACTGGTTGGGCACTTCGCCGTGGGCGGCCTGGTATTTTTCCACAAAGGCCACAGTGCTCTCGTCGGTGGCGTCAGCGTTAAAGGGGGTCAGCAACATCACGCCCTCGGCCAGGCTGGTGTCAAAGCCTTCCAGCGTCAAAATGCCGTCCATGCCGTCCACGCCAAAGAACTTGGGCGCGTAGTCCATGCCCTTGGCCTGCTGGAAAATCAGCGAGGCAGGGGTGTAGTACATGGGCAGGAAGATGAGGTCGGCGCCATTGTCCTTGGCGTCGGTTAACTGCACAGAGAAGTCCTGCTGGCTGTCCTCGGTGAAGGTGGTGGTGGAGACAATCTCCAAGCCCAATTCGGCAGCCTTGGCGGCAAAGGTCTCATAAATACCGGTGGAGTAAACATCATCATTTTTGTAGATGACAGCCACCTTGGTGCCCAAAGCCTGCTCGCTGATATACACAGCGGAAGCGGAGCCCTGGTTGGGGTCGGCAAAGCACATCTGGAACACATTGTCCTTACCTTCTGTAACCGCCACGGCGGAAGCGGAGGGGGTGAGGGCAAAGATGCGGTCGGCATTGTTTTCCACGCTGGTGGCAACGCCGGGCGTGCTGGTAACAGAACCCAG
>QMCD01002352.1_pt1 | contig 10592 bp, 9 predicted proteins | sample 1821841 | NCBI WGS metagenome assembly QMCD01 (sample SAMN01991225, study PRJNA193472) | Termite gut metagenome, whole genome shotgun sequencing project. | isolation source: worker | host: Macrotermes natalensis | reverse complement strand
GGCGGGTTGACGTTGCGCCTGGGCCGAAGCGGTGGACGCGACGGCCAGCGCGGCAAAGGCAAGGAGTGCCAAAAAAGAGGTTTTGTAAATCTTCATAAAATCCTTTCTCAAATGGGGGGAAACATCCATGTGCGGCCTGACGAACGGCCCTCAAGGCCCTGACGTTCGGCCTTCGAGCGGGAGTTATAAAAAAAATCCCGCCCCGGGTCAAGGGCAATTCACGGGCAATGTTCGCTCGAACAAGAAAAAAATGCGGGAAACCGGGCGGATCCCACGGAAACCTCAGACGGTTGCGGCAGATAGACTGCAAACGGGGATAAAACGGATTGTTGGACGGAATGCGCGGGATGCTCAAGACACCGTCTCCGTATTGCTCGCCCCATCTTGAAAATCCGGTTCATCTCGTCGAAAAACAGGCGTTTTCCGACCGTTTACGGGAAAAATCAATCCGGCCGATCGAAATGGCGGGAAACGTTGGCATCGAACCGGCGGTAAGCCGCTTGGCCGAGGTCTTTGGTTTCCCGCGACTGGCCGACGGAGGGCCAGGGGCCGATATGGACCAATTCCGGCATGATTTCGATCAATTGGTCGGACAGCGTTTGAGCCAGTATTTTGATCGGCGTTTCCTGGGTACGTTCGAGGATGGAACGGACCGTTTTCATGACCTTGACTAATTGGCTTCGGCGGCGAATTGGGTTGTCGGGATAATCCTCGGGATCGAGCAGGAGTTCGCAGACCGGGACGTTGAGCAGTTTTTGCCAGCGGTATAACCGGCTCAAAAGCAAATCGGATTCCGGCTGCTCCTGTTCCCGCGCCTCGGCAACGCTCGTTTCCAGTTGTTTGGCGAGATAAGCCAGGGACATATTCTGGGTCTGCCGCACCTCGGCGAGACGATGCAGTTTACGGGCGCATTGCAGGGCCGGCGCGGTCGAGACCGGGGCACGGCCGAGGTCGACGATCTCATTCGGCGCGACATACGGGAAATCGGATGTGCTCATGGCATTCTCCAATCGAAAAAAGCGGAAATGATAATCGTGGGCCCAACGGTGCGTCGGTACAGTGCATCGGTCACCAATCCCGAAAACATGAATGGAAGGAAAAAACGACGGGTTGGACGGGCTGTCGGGATTGTATATACCGTAAACGGCATGATATTCAGTAAGCAATCCTCCCGCGCACCGTCGCCTGCCGCTCGAACAATCCGTTTATGTCATTAGACAAACAGCCGTTAAGGGCGAGTGAGTGCGGCAGGCAGACTTGACCAAAGGTTCATTTTCATCGCGTTGCCAGTATCCATCGCAGCCGGTCGGGTCCGTGGCGGACAGTCGGGTCAAACAGTCGGGTCAAACAGTCGGGTCAAACAGAAAACGGGACCGGCTTCGATAGAAAGCATTCCTTTATTCGACCAAGGCATGGGTATGGCCGAAGTGAACGAGATCGGCCCAGGAGCGTGTTTTCAACTTTTTCATGATTTTATGTTTGAAATTTTCGACGGTGCGCGGGCAGATTCCCATGTTTTCCGCACACTGTTTCAGGTCGCGAAGCCGAATCAATTGGAGCAGGCATTCGAATTCGCGTTCGGTCAATTTTCGCAGTCCCGGATGCGGCGCATGCTCATGGTGGTGCAGGCAGTCGCCGACCGACGTGAGCAAATGTTCCGCCAGGGGGGAAAGCGTGCAAAAGCCGTCAATCGCCCGTTCTATCCCGCGGATCAGGTTTTCCATCGAATCGTAATAGGTCCAGTAGCCGTGCGAAGAGGTTCGGACGGCCGCAAGACTTCCTCCCGAACGGGGGGATTCGTCGAGTAAAATGAAACGGGCCTTGGGGTTGACGCCGCGGATCGCTTCGATCGCGATGCGGGTTTTGGTAAACGAGTGGCCGGAAAGGAGGATGATGTCCTGTTTGTCGCGGTGAAGCAGGGGAAGCACTTCGGAGATACTCGAAACGGTCAGTATCTCCCGATGGGGCGCATCGTTCGCAATCGCTTTCATGAAGCATTCCGCCAACAAAGCCCGGGGTTCAATGATGATCAGTCGGTTGTTTGCGTTTTTCATTGTCACATCCTCCCAATAAGAAAAAAGAAAAGAAAGCCGAAATCGGATATTCGATAAGCGTACTCCCCCGGATCATCGGCAGGGGCACGACAACTGTTTGTCGTTCCTATTAAAACTAGTTCGTAATTTTTCAGGAAAAAGATAACGAGTTCACGGCCTTTTCCGTCTTTCCTGAAATTCTCTTTTAATCGCCCTGTGATAATTGACAAGCGTCGGTCGAGTGCGGATAATTTGACGGTGTCGGCCCGGTTGTTTTCACCCAAATGATTAATCGTCTCAAATTCAATTTATCTGCAATTCAATTCCCATGGATCCCTATTTTCAATCGATGTTCGCGGACCGGATCGGGGGCGTCAATCACGGAAAATCGAACGAAATTTACAAATTCGAAAAAATCAAAAGGGCCAAGCGGCAGGCACTTGTCGATTTTCCGGACAAGAGTCTTCTCGACTTCGGAATCGGCGAAAACGATGAAATCGCCGATGAAAAAGTGCGCAAAGTTTTGACACGAGAAGCGGAACTGCTTGAAAACCGCGGTTACGCGGACAACGGTTGTCTCGAATTCAAAGAAGCCGTCGCGCGTTTCATGCGGCGTCGCTTCCACGTCGAGCTCGATCCCGCAACGGAAATCAATCACTGCATCGGCTCCAAGACGGCGCTGGCGATGATCCCGGCCGTGTTCATCAATCCGGGGGATTTCACCCTCATGACCGTCCCGGGATACCCGGTTGCCGGGACCCATACAAAATACTATGGCGGGAGGGTTTACAATCTCCCCTTAGAGGACCGGAACGATTTTCTTCCCGATCTTCACGCGATTCCGGACGACATCCGGAAACAAGCGAAATTGCTGATCCTGAATTACCCGAACAGCCCCACCGGCCAAGTGGCCACGGTCGAATTCTACAAGCAGGTGATCGCGTTCGCCCGGACGCACAAAATCGTCGTCGTCCAGGATGCCGCGCATGGCATGTTGTCCTACCACACGCCGCCCTTGAGTTTTCTCCAGGTCGAAGGAGCAAAAGAAGTCGGGATCGAGATTCATTCGCTTTCCAAGGGCTGGAACATGATCGGTTGGCGCATCGGCTGGTTTTGCGGGAACGAACGGATCGTTCGCGCGTTGGCCGATGTCAAGGATAATTGTGACAGCGGCCAGTTTCTCGCCGTTCAAAAAGCGGCCGTCGCGGCGCTCGACGATCCGGCGATCCCGGACGAGGCGTGTAAGAAATATCGCCGCCGGCTTCAAAAACTGGTCGATACGCTGCGCATCCTCGGCTTCCATTGCACCTTGCCGGGAGGAACGTATTTTCTGTATGTCAAGGCTCCCTCGGGCATTGAGGGGGGACCGGCGTTCAAAAACGCCGAAGAGGTCGCGCATTACCTGATTCGCGAGCATTCGATTTGTACCGTTCCTTGGGACGACGCGGGCGCGTACTTGCGCTTTTCCGCGACCTATCTCGCGAAGGACGAACCGGCGGAAGACGACTTGATGAATGCGCTCGCGGAGCGGCTCGGCGAAATTACTTTTTCGTTTCAGTGATTTTTGACCCGCGGGTCGAATTTGACTCGCCGGCGTCAGCGGCGGTTCCCGGCGGCGCTCGGTGTACAGGCTGCGTTCCCGTTTTACATCACGGACAAAACGAGGAGGGTTTTTCCCTTGCTAACGTTTCGGGCTCTGAAAGACGCATCCGTTTTTTTTTGGACCGGGCGTAGTTCACCGGGCGTATTGCAAGAGTACGGCGCAGGGCACAACAAAAGGGCGTGTCTCAAAGCCGCATCCCCAACCAGTTGTTACAAATCAACTTGCGAATAAAAATCGTTCCGGCAAAGAATGCAGGCCGGCAAAGAATGCAAAGCGTCCTGCCGAATCCCATCTCAAATTTTTTTGTGGAGACCATCTGGACCGATGTCGAGTTTCCGATCCTGGCCGACAATGCAAATCGACACGCCCGACGGCCCCGTGAACGCGACGGTTCCGCAGATCGTTTCGGCCAGTCGGGCGACGGACATCCCGGCCTTTCATTCGGATTGGTTTTTTTATCGCCTTGCGGAAGGATATTGCGTCCGGTACAACCCTTTCAGCGGAAAAAAATCCTATATTTCGTTCGAAAAAATCAAGGCCGTCGTTTTTTGGACGAAAAATCCGGCCCCGATGCTCGACCGGGTCGCCGAGCTCGACCGATTCGGTTTCTGCTACTATTTCCAGTTCACCTTGAACGATTACGAGCGCGAGCGATTCGAACCGAACGTTCCTCCGCTCGAAAACCGGATCGAAACATTTCGCCGGCTGTCCCGAGAAATAGGCCCGGAACGAATGGTATGGCGTTTCGACCCGATCATTCTCAGCGCTGAATTGTCGGGCGACACCGTCCTTTCAAGGATCAAACGCATCGGCAACGCCTTGGCGGGGTACACGCAAAAACTGATTATCAGCTTTGCCGACATTGAAATTTATCCGAAAGTTCGCAACAACTTGCAGTCCCTTTCGACGACCTGCCGGGAGCCGACCGGGACGGAAATGACGGACATGGCCGGACAAATCGGTGATGCCGCGCGGGATTGGGGAATCACGGTCGCCTCTTGCTGCGCATCGACCGATCTCACGCGATTCGGCATTGAACGAAGCCGTTGCGTCGACCCGGATTTATTGTTGCGTTTATGTCGGGACGAAACGTTGTACGGGTTTCTTACCGGTTTTTCCGGATCGAGAGACCTTCTCGGCGAATCATGCCTCAATTACAGGGCGCTGAAAGACAAGGGACAACGTAAGTCGTGCGGTTGCGTTTGGAGCAAAGACGTCGGACAGTACAATACGTGCCCGCATTATTGCGTGTATTGCTATGCCAACCGGTCGAAAACAACCGTCGAACGAAACGCCGCCTCCTTTTCCGCGACATCGGAAGCCATCCTTGCGGAAAATCGTTAATCAATCCGAAAATCGACCGCGAGGAAAGCCGGCGGTTGCGCAATCCGGCTACATTTTAGAGACCCGCGAATAAATTGCGACTCGTCGGTTGCGGGAAATTTCAATGGCTTTCAGTATGACACCGGGTGAATCATGGCCGACAACCCCGATTATTCCGTCCAGAGAACGGCCAGGTTGACAAGCGTATCGACGGTTTTCTCCAAATGATCGACCGAAAGCCATTCGAGCGGACTATGAAAATGATGGCCCCCGGAAAAAACGTTCGGGGTCGGCAATCCCATTTCACTCAAGCGTGAACCGTCGGTTCCCCCGCGAATCGGCTTCCAGTAAGGCGTGACGCCGCTTCGTCCGGCGGCCTCTTCAAGTTTCGCCGTCACCACCGGGTGTTTCTCAAGCACTTCCCGCATGTTCCGGTACTGTTCCTTGAAAACGACATGGATCTCCGCCCCGGGAAATCGTTTCCGGGCATGTTCGACCGCTTCATGGACCAGGGCTTGCAAGCCATTCAAGACATCGTCATCGAATCCGCGCAGAAGCGCCCTGATCGTTGCCTTCCCGACCGACGCCTCCAGAAAATACGGGTGAATAAACGCCTCTCTGTCCTCGGTCGTTTCCGGTGCCCGGTCTTGCGGCAACCGCGCAATGATTTCGGAAGCGATCCGAGCGGCGTTGACCATCACGCCCTTGGCGGTTCCCGGATGAATTTCATGGCCGGTCACGTCGATCGTCGCCACCCCGGCGGTAAACGTTTCGAAATTCAACTCGCCCGGCAACGAACCGTCGACCGTATAAGCGCAGTACGCGCCGAACCGGGCGACGTCGAAATGGACGGTCCCGTTGCCGACTTCTTCATCGGGGGTGAAGGCGATACGGATCGTGCCATGCGGCTTTCCTTCCGTACACAGCCGCTCCAAGGCGGTCATGATCGCCGCGATTCCCGCTTTGTCGTCGGCCCCGAGGAGCGTCGTTCCGTCGGTCGTAACCAGCCGGTGCCCGATACAACTTTTCAGCGCTGCGTCTTCCGGAATGACAAGGCCGTTCGGAAGAACGATGGTTCCACCCCGATAGTCGAGAAGTCGCGGCCGCACGTTTTTTCCCGAAACATCGGGCGAGGTATCGAGGTGGGCGATCCAACCAATCACGGGCACATTGCGGGCAACATTCGAAGGAAGCGTCGCGGTCACAAGGCAATGTTCATCGACCTTCGCCTCTTGCAAGCCCAGCGAGTCGAGTTCCTCGACCAGCAAACGGGCAAGATCGAACTGGCAATCGGTACTCGGCACCCGGTCACATTCCGGCCGGGATGTCGTTTCGATACGGACATATTTCAGGAATCGATCCAGCGAACTCGGTATCTGTCGGTCAAGAGACGTCGGCATACATGTACGTTTTGTTTTATCGGCCCGTTTTGTTTGATCGGCCCACCGGCTGAAGACCGGGACGTCTCCGTATTCCCATCCTGCCGACGTCATTCTACCGCCGTGTTTTCAGGGCCACAAGTGCCGTGATCGCCGGATGTATTGAAAACGGTTGAAAATCCCCGCTTTCTACCGAAGCCGGTTGAGTCGTTGGTAAACACAGCCCGTTCAACCGCCTGTTTACTCTCCGAGCCGTGTTACTTCCGATGGGCAGGCTCCTGGATCGTCGGCTTCGGGAAATTTCAATGGTTTGCAGGATCATCCTTTGAACAGCCTGGCAATCTTCCCGCGAACAATCGCCCGCCGCCTTGACGCCCCGCGTTCCATAATGTCTAATCACAACATCTAATCACAATGTCTAATCTGATGATCGCGGCGGGTGGCGGACGGACGGACACAGCCCTGAATATACTGGAAACGCAGTGAAAACGGACATTTGGTCAAGTCCGCCTGCCGCACTCGTTCGACCATAACTTCTGTTTGTATAATGACATAAACTGATCGTTCGAGCGGCAGGCGATTGTGCGTGGGAAAAAACATGCCGTGGTTTCAGGCCGTTTACGGTATACAAAATCGAATGTTGACAAAGCACCATTTTCCGGTTTCATCGATCGGAGGAAAAATCATGAAACGTTTTATGCCGAAGACGGTTGAGCTTTTCGTTTCTCCGGAGGGCGGTCGCTTACATTATGGGCGCCCATGCGGCTCGTACCCGGCTTCGGGAAATTTTATAGACCCGCGAATAAATTTCGACCCGTCGGTCGAACCGTCCCTGTGCGCCGTATGGTTGGAATACGGCGCGGCTTCCTTCGGCGCCGCTACGTTCAAATTTTATTCTCGGATCAGTAACCGCATTCGGCAAATCGTGTGTTTCGCATTCGTTTTGATCGTCGTCTTTTTCGCAAAAACGGCGGTTCATTCCGCGGAAACCGGAAGCTGGCCCGTCTTTCACGGTCCGAAGGGTGACAACAAGTCCCTCGATACCGGTCTCCTGAAAGAATGGCCCAAGGGCGGACCGAGGTTGCTTTGGACCGTCGATTTTATCGGTTACGGTTATTCCGGGGTTTCCCTTGCCGACGGCCGGATCGTCACCAGCGGCAACATCGAGCAGGACGGGAAAACACTGGCCACGGTCTTTTGTCTCGACGGGGACGGTAAATTGATCTGGAAAAACGACAACGGTCCCGGCTTGGCCGACCGACGGCGTTACCCGAGTACCCGGGCCACGCCGACCATCGACGGTGACCGGGTCTATGATGAAAGCGCACTCGGCCAGGTTTCCTGTTTTGATGCCGAAACAGGACGAAAGATATGGAGCCGGAACATCATCGACGATTACGGCTCGGAAATTCCGCGCTGGTTCCTCGGTGAATCCGTCGTGATCGACGGCGACAACCTGATCTGTTGTCCCGGCGGACCGAAAGCCTGTGCTTTGGCGCTGAACAAAATGACCGGCGAAACCGTCTGGGCCGCCGCCCCGACCGGCCATCCCACCGGTTATTCGACGCCGTATTTCTTTACGTTCGACGGCACCCGGGTCGTCGCGATTGAAACCGAAAAAACGGTCGAAGGACTTGATCCCGCGACGGGAAAAACGCTGTTTTCGTTCCCCTGGCAGAATTTCCGCACCACGAATGTCACGATGCCGGTTTACCGTGACGGGCATCTCTTGATGACCAGCGGTTACGGCTTCGGCACCAAGCTGTTCAAGTTGACGAAAAACGGCGACGGGACCATCACGCCGTCCGAGGTTTGGTACGAAAAACGATTCGACAACCACCACGGCGGCGTCATTTTGGCCGGCGATCATGTGTACGGTACGACACACGAAGGGTCCTGGGGCTCGATCCATTTCGACACGGGCAAGATCGGCTACCTGGTCCGTTCCATCGGCTCCGGTTCCGTGCATTACGCCGACGGGCTCATTTACGGGCTCTCGGAAGACGACAAAACGGTGATCCTGCTCAAACCGGAACCGGACAAATATGTCGAAATCAGCCGTTTCGAACTGCCGAACGCGCCGGAAGGAAAAAGCTGGGCGCACCCGGTCGTCTGCGGCGGCCGGCTTTACATCCGCCACGCGCAGTACCTCTATTGCTACGACGTCGGTGGCAAATAAGGGGTCTCGGGATAAAGAATCCAACGCACAAATCCAACGAGGGCGCCCCGGTGAGAGAGTCGGGTGTTTTCATCATTCACGAAAAAACGTTTCGCTGGACGGCGGCCGTTCGAAAATATGCTCCCGATCTTACGCCGATCCGAACCAAATCGTTGCGGATTCTTTCGGAAAGAGTCGCCCGGCATCGCGCCTCGTTCCTGCTGATCGAGATACCTCTCGAACAGGCGAAAAACGCGTTGCCGGCAGTCAATCGACTGAAGGTGCGTTATCCGCATTTCCGCTTTGCCGTTGTTTCGCCGGATTTTGCGACCTCTTCTCCCGACGAGACGGACGATTGGATTTTCACGCTTCGTGAGTTCGGCGCGCTCCATGTCCTTGTCGCGACGCGGGAAATCCGGGATTTTATTCCATCGATTCGAAAACATTTCCGGGAAATACGGGAGCCGCACTCAACCTTTCGTGAAACGATCGCGCTGCGTTATCCGTGGAAACCTTGCGATCGCGAAAAATAACCCGGTCGCTCGCGTATGGAAACGACGGGCTTGACGTTCCCCCGTGCATTTTCGCCGACGGAATGGCGATGTACCCCTATTGGATGGGCGTGGATACCGGAGGTCGTCCCCGTTTCCTGAAGCCGTGTGCGAGCCGCGCGGGTGATTGGTGGCAGCCCGCCTCAGGCGAGTATACAGTGGTTCCCGGTCGCGAGTACACGATGGTTCCCGGCTGTGAGTACACGATGGTCGCCCATGAATCGCCGGTTCCGGTTTTCGCGCAACCCAACCAACGGGGGAAAAGATGAATCTCGTTCAATTGACACCCGGCGCCGGCGGAATGTATTGCGGGAATTGCCTGCGGGACAACGCCCTGATCGGGGCGCTTCAACGTCAGGGGTTCGCCGTGTGCATGGTTCCGCTTTATTTGCCGCTGACCCTGGACGAAACGGATCAAAGTGCCGGGACGCCGCTTTTTTTCGGCGGGATTAACGTTTATCTGGAACAAAAATCGCCGTTTTTTCAATACGTGCCCCGATTCGTACACCGTTTCCTGGCTTCGCGCGGAATTCTACGCCGGATCGGTTCCCGCGCGGCGGCCACGCACCCCTCGCAGGTCGGCGATTTGACCGTTTCCATGTTGCTTGGAGAACACGGCAGGCAGGTCCGCGAATTGGATGCGCTCTGTCGTTGGCTCCAAACGGAACAACGTCCGGATGTGGTATGTTTTTCCAACGCCCTGCTTCTCGGCATGCATGCCCGGATCAAAGCGGAAACCGGGGCACGCACGGCCTGTCTTTTGAACGGCGAGGACGCGTTTCTCGACGCCCTTTCCGAGCCGTTCCGCGGCGATGCGTGGGAATTGGTCCGGAAACATGCCGCCGAAGTCGATCATTTGATCGCCCCGAGCCGGTTTTTCGCGGGGTATATGGAACAACGACTCGGATTGCCGCGCGACACGATTCCAGTCGTCCACAACGGGCTGCATTTGGACGGATACGGACCGGCACCGGGAAGTCCGGAGGATCGATCGAACCCGGTTCCTGAATTACCGACGGCGCCGACGATCGGTTATTTTGCCCGGATCAATCGGGGCAAAGGGCTCGACGTCCTGGTGGACGCCTTCATCGAACTGCGCCGCCGGAACCGGTTCCCCGGACTGAAACTCAGGGTCGGCGGCGGGCTGACCGTTTGGGACAAGCCGTTTCTGGAGCGACAAAAACGGCGTCTCGCCGATACCGGGCTCCTTTCCGAAGCCGAGTTTCATCCCAACGTCGATCGTCAACGAAAAATCGAATTGATCCGTTCGTTGACGCTTTTTTCCGTACCCTCCCGGATGAATGAAGCGTTCGGTTTGTATATTCTCGAATCGCAGGCGGCCGGTGTCCCGGCGTTGTTCCCGAATCACGGCGCCTTTCCCGAATTGATCGCCGAAACCGGGGGCGGTTTGCTGTTCGAGCCGGACGATCCGCAATCGCTGGCCGATCTCGCGGAAAGCCTGCTTGCGGACGCGTAAACGGCGGGAGCAGAGCCCCCGCCCTACATGCGACAAGGTTTGGGGAGGTATAAATCAATGGCTATTGA
>QMCD01002351.1_pt1 | contig 10593 bp, 5 predicted proteins | sample 1821841 | NCBI WGS metagenome assembly QMCD01 (sample SAMN01991225, study PRJNA193472) | Termite gut metagenome, whole genome shotgun sequencing project. | isolation source: worker | host: Macrotermes natalensis | reverse complement strand
CCACGTTCCGGCGCGCGCCGCCCATGCCCCTTCCTCCGCGAAAGCCGACAACGTGGCAAAGACACGGCCGGAAGGCAAGATGCCAATTTCGATGTATTCCGTGGGTAAGGCCGTCATGGGTATTTGATTCCGCAACGCTGAAAAGACTAGACTGTATCTATACTTGGCGCTTTTTGGAAGGATTTTTTTTGGCGAGAGCGCAGCAAGGCCGGTATTCTTTTTTTAGCTGTCGCAAGCGAGAATTCCATCAAATCCCGGAGACGGGTAGCCATAGAGCTTCCCTGAATTTTGCTAAATTCCGAAACCCTACAGTTCTCTGGTCGAGGACTTTACTATAGAACTTTCGAAAAACACATCCAGTTGATGCGCAATAGGTTGCCAAATTCCCATAAAGAACCTTCCGAGTATACGCGATGCTTTGTACGCTTCTTATGCACAAAGCACAACGCTCTCGCCTTCTGATACACAGGAAAAGCAGTAGGCACTCCTCGCCTCGAAAAACCTCTCTCGGTGTACTTTAACGGTAGCGCCGGGGCCGCTTCCACCGCTCAGTGTGCATGACGGATTCAGTGCACCCGATATCTCTGAACGTTGTCCCGCATATAGTCAAGGTCAATTCCATTGCCGCAGACCCAGATGGAAAAAAAACGATATTTCTGTGTTATATTAGACTGGATACGGTATAGCCATCCCGCATCCGGCCCATCGCCCCAAACAGGCGCTATTCGCGATTTTTCCCTCTGGTTTCAGCATTTTTCACGACAAAAATACGCCTTTTCAGACGATTTGCAAGGTTTTCCTAAAAATGAGCTATTTTTCAAGGCACAACAAGCCTCATCTCTCGTTTTCGCCCTCGGATACCGGCATACTACACGTCACTCCGCCCTCTATGCTGCGGTGATGGGCATTCTCCGCCCTTGTGGGGATGTGACCCATGTATTCCCGCATTGCCGAAAGGTTGTGCCGCCGTCTCTCTGGACATAGCGCCCACAAACGTTCTCTCTTGGAGCAGTGATACATTGCCCAATCCGGGTGACGCGACGGAAAATGTGCTGGAGCGATGCTGGACGAATCAGCGCTTTCGTTCTGTGGCACATGGAAAAAAACGACATTGCTGCGTTATATTAAGTTGGATGCGGTATAGCTGTCCCGCACCTGACCCATCGCCCCGAACAGGCGTCACTTGCGTTTTTTCCTCTGTTTTCAGCGTTTTCGGCAGTAAAGGTATGACTTTGCGGGTGTTTTTTAGATTTTTTCGAACATAACGATTTTCGCGATAAAAAACCCCTCACCTCTCGCTTCCGCTCTCGGATTTCCGAATACTCCCCCCATACCGCCCCATATGCCTTGGTGGTGGGCAATATTCATCCGTTATGGAGGATTTAAACCATGTATTCCAGCATTGCCGAAACAGACCGCGCCACCCTCTTCCCCGTTACAGCGCCCACAAGCGTATTCAACTGGGGTAATGACACACTACCCTGCACGGTTGAGGCGGCTGAAAAGCGGGGCAAAACGGTGGCGGATGCCGTCGAAGCACTGTACGATGCAGATGTTGAGTATCGGACGGAAGCCTGGCGGGGGGAAATGTTCGCCGTCGCCAAAGCCAACCCTGGAACCCCGGCAATACCCCTGGCCTATGCCGGCGGAATCGGTAGGATCCTGGAGATGCACCTGAAACACCGACAAACCAAGGCGATCGCCGCCCTCTGCGACGAGATCGCCCTTGTCGCGCAGCAGTATTCCGGCGATGAGAGCGTCGCCGTCTGGCATTTTGACGCTCTCTGGCAGCACATGCGCTGTCTGTCCCGGGTGGAAGGGCTGGACGCGATACGCCTGTGTCCGCTCTTCAAGAAGTACGTGCAGCAGTATCCGGCAAGTCTCGCTCTGACGGAATATCGCGGTCGGGCGCTGACGCTCTCCATCAAGCTGCAATGTCAGGCGGTAAATGACGAAGGAATCGCCGCTCCCTCATCCGGCATGCTCCTCTCCCTCGACGCGGCGGCGGATGACTACACCGAATTGACGGCGTTGTCCAGGGCGTTCAAGAGCATGGAGTTGATCCGGATGCAGGCAGAGGCGGCGGTGCGGCTCTGCAGCGCCTCCACAGGAAAACCCGCCGAGGTGAAGCATTGGTTGGACGAAGCGCAAAAGCTCTATGAGCGGTTTCCCGGCTGCGAGGAGACGGTATTTGCGTATATCGCCGGGGCAGGGGCCAGGATCGCTTCGCTCAAGAACCCCGATGATCTCCACGAGGCAGAGCGGTGCCTCCGCAAGGCCGAACACATTCTTGATAGCGTCCATCGCGACAATGTCCGGCTGCGGAAGGAACTCCTCTCGGACATGTTGGACTTGATGGCATTCTATGGCCGGATCGGTCGACCCGAAGCAGCTACGCACTGTGTATGCGCAATCATCAAGGGTGCGCAAGGGTTAGAGACGGAAGACCAGCTTCGCTTTACCCTCACCGCCATGCGGCAGCAGGTTCTCGGTCATTTGGACTCTCATAATCTGCAGGAGGCGGGAAACTACTTCGATCTGATGTGCGACTATCTGGGGAAGGACTTCCGTGACTGGCCGGGGATGGATATCCTTGTCGATACCGGGCACACACTTCTCAATGCCCACTGTCGCGCCGCAGAGTTCGCCGAGGCGGAGAAAGTCTTGAATGCCATCAAGGTCGTCGCCAAGATTGACCGCCGGATTGTCCAGGAAGCAATGGAACGTATGAAAAACATGCAGCAGGCATACGTGGAAACCGGCCTGCCGGAATTGTCGAACAGGGGATTTCTCAGCTGGATTGGCTCGACGCTGTCGCGCATTACCGGCACGGCCGACAAGTGGCGAGACGAATTGCGCCAAGATCGGGAAAAGTCGGTCACCGTCATGGCAACTTCAGTTCGGCTGGTCGAATACCTGCTTGCTTTCGGGATGGATATCAAGGCACTTGAGCTGTATGCTTTTGCCCGAGAAATCTCCGAACTTCTTCCCGACGACAGCGAATTGGCCTGTGGCAGAATGGAGGCCGGCATGCGCTTGATAGAGCATTATGCGGATGCACCATCCCCCCGCAACGTGGAACTGCTGGCCCGTGAGTTGCTTGATGTTGCCGGGCGCTTCCCTGATGTTCCGGTCTTTCTCGTGATCCGCACCGCCGTCTTGGTCTCGCTGCACCGGGCGCACATTATGGCACAGGAATGCGACTTGGCGGAGGAGGTGCTGGAGGAACTGTTTCGTCTTCACCGACAGCACAGGGACAATCAAACAGCGGCCACGGGCTTCGCGGCTGCCCTGAACGGGCAACTTCTCTATCACGTTGCGCTCGGGCAAATGTCGAAGTGCCAAGTGTATTTCGGCACGCTGGCGACGATGTACGACAAGCATCCCGAAGAAGACATCGGGCAGTACCTCGTCGATGCGGGTTGCGTCATCGGCGATTTTTTCCTGTCGCGGCGCATGGGGAACGAATTGACGAAGCTGGCAAATGCGGCAGGCGAACAGTGTCGGCGTCATGCGGGCGCTCAACGAGTCAAATCGCTCTGGAGTAATCTGGAAAATAAGTGCACAATGTTGAACGCGGTCGCCGTGTGATTGATCTCAGCGGCAAAATAAATGTCCCGCGACGCGGTATGGGCGCTACAAGTTGCTCGGTTCACTCATGCCGCGTTGAATGTGGAACAGTAAAATGAATCTCCTCTCGATGTGGGATCACTCCGCGTCACGCGAGAGAACATCAGTGCGAAATGATCGTGATGATCGCGCAGCCTTCCAAAAAACAGGTGTAAATGCTTTACAGCGGGCTGGAAAAAACTGTGATTTCCTTATAACGCATTGCAGGAACGAGAGTTGAGATGGATTCGCCAGAACCAACTGTCAGGCAGGGCCACATCGCCGGCGACAGAGGGAAGACGGCATAGGCGGGCAGGTTCCCCAGTCTGCCCGTCATGACCGGGTATCAGGCGCGGCGAAATACGTCGATATCACTGAGGGAAAAGGCCCTGTCCGCTAGTTCGTTATGGTACAAATGGCGCGAATAGCAGTCCCGAGATTCTTCATACCCTCCGCATCCACCCCGCCCAGACCACCATCAAACTCATGCCAGCACGCGCTCACCGTGGTAAAGTGCGGCTTGCGCACGATTCGCATACGTGGCGCGGTGATTGCGCTGAACCGCATCGGTCATTTCTTCCATGCCAATCGCCAAGCGCGCAGCGAGAATGTCCCAATTTTGAGGGTATAAATGCTTTACACTCCAGCCTACCCCATAGCATAAAATCAACGCAATCCATTATGTGTCAATATATTAAAGTAAGATTTGGCATTTTCAAGTGCATGACGCGCCACCCCAAATGCTCCAGGCCTTGAAAAAAAAATGATCCTCCAGAACAATTCCTGATTTCAATGCTTTTTTCCGAAAAAAAACTAAATTGCCTGTGTTTGCTGCCCTGATAGCACTTCCCTATTGCACACCGAACGCCTCGAAATTCCAGCATTATCGCCTGTCTGACTTGGCAAAACTGTACTTCCCATGTGTCGGCAGGTCAAAAAACGGAACCTGTATAATGAATTGCGACAAGGCAAGACATTGCCACGAGACTAATGAATACCTTGGAAAAAAAGGAGATGCAAATGGTTAAGAAGTCGAACCACAGGAGTAAGAAGCCCAAGCCGGCAGAACCACTCGCCCACGAGCTTCCAACGGAGAACGCTGCGGTGCGCCTCAAGCGCAATCTCGCTTTGTCGCTCGACAACCTTGAGAGCATTGAGAAAGGTGCGAAGGTTGCACTCGAAGACTTGATCCTGTATGAAACCAGGACGCGGAAGCCGAAGACCATCAACCACTACCGCCTCCTTCGCAGGACATCGGAGCCGCCGCCCCTCGATACAATCAAGGTTGAAACCGGGGAGGAGGTGGTTGTCGATGGTGTGACGCGCTATCTCGCTGCCGCCCTAGACGGCGCCCCAGTGATCGCCTGCAACCGGTATAAAGGCACGTGGGAGCAGGTGAAGATCTTGGCGCTGAAATTGAACCAGCACGGCGAAAAGATCCCCACTGAGGATCTCAAGCGCGAGATTGATCGGCTGGATGAAGAGGCTGGCGACAGCCCCTTGAGCAGCCGCGAGATGGGCGAACTTCTCGGCATTTCGCACACCACGGTCGCCGGGCATCGCGCCGCCCGCGGGAAGTCCACACTCGAAAGCATCAAGGGCATGCGTGCCCCGAAAGGCCCCGATGAAAAGCGCGCGGACATGGTTAAATCTGTGAACCGCATGATCGACGAGCAGGGCGACGAGATTCTGCATGATCTCTTCGCCTCGCTGCCCGAGGCATTGCGGAAACGGGTTTTGAACAAACTGACGGAGGCGTATCCCAACGCCGGCTAGTGCTCCGACGCCTTGCTGGGCGGCAACCGTATCCGCAAGGATGCGGGAACCCCGCCGCCCGGCAGGGTTTTCTCCATACAGTTCAACACAGTAAAACACATCCATCTTTACAACCACCCATAAAATCTGTATTGTGATCAGTGCGGCGGCGGAGTATACCCGTTCCGTTCGCATACGCTCTTCTTCCCACGTTCTTTTTCATATTAGACGAGAAATGATGGACATTGTCAACCAAGCATACATGCTCGCGCTTTCCTATCGGTTTACCGTCATCATCAATATAGAAAATCGCCATCTGGAAACCGATACCTGGATGTCTTCGTGGCATGCGGACCTCCGTGGCTGCATCGAACGTTGGTGTACATATCCCCAGCCACAGCCAATCGCTGCCCGCCGTGACGGCGCAATACACCGTAACCCGTTGCCGCAAATGGTCTATACGATTATTAATGCATTCCCGATAAACTATACCACCGCGGTCGGCAATGGTTTAACGCCTGACCAGGCGTTGCATGGATATGCTTATGTTCATGATATCCTAGCCCGGCTCGCATTTGCCTCGGAGTTTGCCGACTATGAACTTTCGGAATTTTTTGAATTAGGCCAGCAGTTGGCGCACAATGATCTTCGAGCCTATTTTGCAACTGGCAAACTAGTTGAAACTGATTCGACAAAGATTCATACCGGTGGCACTCTTGATGGTGCTTGGGCCGGCGGTATTGGACTTGATGATAGTATCTCCAATGCTCTCATGGACGCCTCCGCCTCTCCCGAAGCCGCATTCAAACTGCAGGTTGCCGCCAGGGGTACCGCGTTTGAGGCCAATGATGCGCTTGACGACTTGGAATTCAAATTTGGCGTCCAGATGAATACAGACGGCGCGAAGGAAGGCAAGTCATACTCGCTGTACGCCACGGAACAGGCAAGCGGCGCGAAATACCTCCTGACCAGCAACTGGGACGGCAAGACCCCGGTAATCGATGTCAACGATGCGCAATTTAGCGGCAGTTTAGGCGATCCGGATGTGCTAGAGGCGTTGAAGGGATTGGCCATCACAGCCACCGGCAGCGTCGATTTTCCCACGCCAGATTTGCGCGTGATTGTCACCAAACCGTTTACTCCCCTTACCGGCGCCTCATTTCCGAGAACATGGTCGATGTGGCCGCAGGATCAGAATTTTAATAAGTGCGTGAGCCAATATGTCAACAACCGCGTACGCTTCACCAGTGCAGCGTCCTTCTCTATGGGTGCCTTGGCGCAGTTGGCGCTTGCGATACTCTGCCCCGAACACTTTCCCTCGACTGTGTGGTGCTGGCAAGATTGGAACCAAGCTGGCGCTCGAAAGACTATGTGGCACCCGTGGCATCTCCTGTTTGCCGGCAACAGCTTTCAAAATGCCCCGACCTACATTTGGGTGAAGGATCGAAATGATACCGCCTTTGTCAAGTTATTCAAGAAAATGGAAGAGCATAAAAAAGAAAGCCGCGATATCAATGAGTGCGGGTGGATACAGCGCAAGGAGTTATGGTCGGAGATACCCGTAAAAGATACCAGGAAGAAGGCTTGGATTAAGCTGACAACCAAAACGCTCCCGAAATTGGGCAAATTTGGCGCCAAGGGAGGAGTAGGAAAATACAAAAACAAGAGTGTTCCTGTTCGCGCCCCGGCAGCACTGGCAGAACCAGATTGTCTAATTTTTATCGAGAGATTAAAAAAAGAATGAAGACCTCCCAAATTATCCGCTTTGCGCATAGTTTATAGTAAAAAATATTGCAACCTCCTTTGCGATTGAGAGTTCCAGCGCCTCCCTCTTGCGCGTCTCTGCAAGGATTTTGCGCCATTATTTCCCTGCAGCACAAGGCAAAATCACACTTCCCATCACACAACGTCCATAAAAGTCCCCTCTGTATACTTCCGATAGTCACGGCGAACGAACCGCCCGGGCTGTTGGAACACGGAGGCAGCCCGCCTGGGTGAGACAGCGTTCGCCGATAACAATCGGCGGGGTTGCATGGACATACGGTGGCGGATAGAAAAAAAGGGTGCTGTCACAGCGGCCGCTGCCGTTGAGGACGCCATATCCGCATCGCCAGAACCGATGCCGGAGGAACTATCGGCCGAGGCGCGCAAACAGCAGTTTCTAGTGTATTTGAAAAAGCACATGGCTACCGCCATCGCAGCGGCATTATTGACGGAATCAGCCCCAGTGGAAGGTACAGACGAAGATTGAAGCTCGTGACGGAGCGTTTTGTAGCGAAAGGAATCACATGGCAGACCCCCCAAAAGGAACACTGGTTGCCGCCTATTACCGGTGCAGCACCGATGGCCAGGAGCATTCCATCGAAGGCCAGAAGAACGTCGTCAGAAAAGAAATTGAGCGTAAAGGGTGGGTGCTGACGGCGGAATACGAGGACGAGGGCAAGTCCGGAGCCGCCACAGACGATCGTCTCGGCCTCCAGCGTCTTTTGAATGACGCCGGTTCAGAGCAGTTTCAGCTGGTTTCGGTGTATGACGTTTCCAGAATCACCCGAAGCGGCCCCGGCAAGTTCTGGGCGCTGATGGATCGGGTTAACGAATGCGGGAAGCAGGTATACTGCTGCGCGAGACAGCAATGCGTCGCAGACCAAAGCGCCCTGCTGTTCACCGTGGATGCTATGCAGGCGCGCGAGGAGAACATCAAACGCTCGCGCGATGCCACAAGAGGAACCAACCAAAGCATTTTCCTCAGAGACCAGGATCCGGGACGGAGACCGCCATTCGGCTTCGACCAAATGCGTGTGGATGTCGCCACCGGCAAGGAGGTTGAACGCATCCGCTTCCAGCGAGACGGTTCAAAGCAGATTATGAATCCCGAAGGCTCCACCGTGATTCGTGTCATTCCCAAAGGAGAAGAATACCGAAAGGGAGCATCGCTTCGCACGGTTCTGGTTCCGGGCGACCCGCAAGATGTGGAAACGCTGCAATACATTTTCCGAAATGCCGCACTCTTGGGACTGAGGCGCTTGGCAAATGACCTAAACTTAGAGGGGCTGACCAGCCCGACCGGCCAGAAATGGAGCGCCAGCAGTTTGCGTGACATTCTCCAAAACAAAGCCTATATCGGCTCCCGAGTCTGCAACCGAGTCAGCAAATCCCGATATCACTATCACGGAAAGGATGGCGTCGTCGCCAGGGGTGAAGCCGACGCCGGAAAGTTGCGCCTCATTAAACGGCCGGAATCCGACTGGAACGAGTGGGAGAACAAGCACACAGCGTTAGTTGACGAAGCATCGTTCCGCGAGGTACAAGAGGCCCGGGAGCAACGGCAGGGCGACAAGACATGGAACCGGAAGGGACGGAACCAGGATCGTGAGTACCTGTTGTCGGCAGGCTTCATCACCTGCCAGCGCTGCGGCGCTGGACTCAACGGAACCACCGTGACCTCCAAAGGCTACGCCTACCCGAAGTATTACTGCTCATCAAACCGCAGGCACGGCTCCTCTGCCTGCGCCGGGTATTCCGTCCACATGGACAATCTGGACGCGTTCGTTCTCGATGAAGTGCGGGAACACCTGAGCACGCCGGACTGCTTGGCTGCGTTGGCGGAAGGCTTGGAGGAGGAGTTCATGCGCCACCTCCAGACACACAAGCCTCTGGGCTCCAACGAAATCGAGGTGCTCAAAAATGAACAACAGAATATTGAGCGGGCGAGGCAGCAGATTACCGATACCATTAAAGGCAATCCCGCAGCCATTACACTGATGGCACCGGAGATCGAAAAATTGGCCGCTGAAGCGGAGTCGGTAAAACGAAAACTGAAGCAAGCCAAACCGAGGGTTGACAAAGCGCAGATAAAACAGATGGTAGAGAGAGGCATAGAGTTTTTTCAGGAACGGGTGCTGGGGCCGCTGGAGGCTGCGGCAGCAACAACGGAAAACGTGGGGACAATCGGGGCGACAACAGCAGCGGATAAGGGGAAGGCTGTTGCAAAATACCCACAAAATCGGCCATGTATACCCGAATTGCGGGGAATGCTGCGGCTGATCGGCGTGAAGCTCACTTACAACCCCGACAGAAAGGAGGGCGACCTAACCTTTTCCCCTTTCTAGCAATACGCCACTGGATTAAAACAACCGGCCAGGGCGAACCCTGGCCAGTTGTACCTTCAGATGGAGCGGGCGAAGGGAATCGAACCCTCGTAACCAGCTTGGGAAGCTGGAGCTCTGCCATTGAGCTACGCCCGCAGTTCTTGGATGAAAGGGGGGATCCATTGCTGACGCACGGCATTCCCTCTATAACCACGCCATTCCGACCCCGAGCGTCTTGTCGGCTGCGGCTTGGGGACGCTGCGAAGGGAATGAATACTACTTGCAACCGGTGTACCTGGCAAGAAAAATAACGGCTCCATTGCTTTTTTTATCGTCTCGAATCCGCGTCGCATTCACTCCGCAGCATGACGACACCGCGTCGCGCCTTCGCGGAACAGCTATCGCGAACCGCTGAACAGAGAGCGATCCCGCAACAGGCGCTCACATCCGCCGCGCCGCGTCCGCGTCGAGGATGCCCCGGCGGACCTCTTCCGCAATATCAGGATTGGCGATGAAATACTCCGCCGCCTTCTCCCGGCCCTGCCCGATGCGCGTCTCGCCGTACGACAGCCAGGCGCCGCTGGCGGTGAGGATTTTGGCCGCCAAGCCAAGATCGACCAGCTCGCCCGCGCGGAAGATGCCCTTGTTGAAAATAATGTCGAACTCCGCCTGACGGAACGGCGGCGCCACTTTGTTCTTCACCACCTTGACCCTGACCTTGTTGCCGCGCGGCGCCCCCTCGCTTCCCTTGAGCGTCTCGATGCGCCGGATGTCCAGACGGAGCGAGGCGTAAAAACGGAGCGCGCGGCCGCCCGGCGTCACCTCCGGGTTGCCGAACGTTACGCCAATCTGCATACGAATCTGGTTGATGAAGATGATGATGGCGTTGGAGCGGTTCACTACCGCCGTCAGCTTCCTGAGCGCCTGGCTCATCAGCCGGGCCTGAAGCCCGACATGGGTGTCGCCCATCGAGCCCTCCAATTCGGCGCGCGGCGTCAGCGCCGCCACCGAATCCACCACCACGATGTCGACGGCGTTCGATTTGACCAGCAGTTCGCAGATTTCCAGCGCCTGCTCCCCGGAATCCGGCTGCGACACCAGCAAGTCGTCAAGATTCACACCCAGCTTCCTGGCGTAGCCC
>QMCD01003584.1_pt1 | contig 10597 bp, 6 predicted proteins | sample 1821841 | NCBI WGS metagenome assembly QMCD01 (sample SAMN01991225, study PRJNA193472) | Termite gut metagenome, whole genome shotgun sequencing project. | isolation source: worker | host: Macrotermes natalensis | reverse complement strand
CCTCGTCCGTCCCCGCGGTTTTGATGTAGATCGTCGCCTCCGAAACCGATGTCTCGTCGGTGTGGCTCAACAGGAATTGTTGCACTCCGGCCATGATCGGCGACTGCTTCACAAGATCGCCCAGATCGGCCACAAGCGCCTCGCTCCGTCGTCGGTTCTCCCGGGCCGTGATGCGTTGATTCCACGACACCCGCACCAACGAATCGTCGTGCGAAAGCTCCGGCAGCCGCTCCTTACGTATGAACACGAAAACCGCCACTATGCCCACGATCGCCACCACGAAAGTAGCCCACATGATCCACCGGCGCCGGAAAAGCCATTTCAAAACCCGCTCGTACAGTCCCGTAATACGATCCAGGGCCAACCTGCCCAAAAACCTGTTGCGCGAGAAACTCTCCTGTCGGCGATAGAACAGGTAGTAGAACACAGGAATGACCAGCACCGAGACGAAAAGCGAAGAGAACAGCGTCAACGTGACCGCCATCGCCTGATCGAAGAACAGCGCCCCCGCTATGCCGCTCAAAAAGACGAGTGGAACGAACACCGCGCAGGTAGTCAGCACGCTCGACAGCATCGGTGCGAAAACTTCTCTGGTGCCAACCACCGCCGCATCTGCCAATCGCCGTCCGTTCTGCCAATGGTAAGTTATGTTGTCGATCACTATGATGGAGTTGTCCACCATCATACCCACGCCCATGATAAGCCCCGCCAGCGAAATGATATTTATCGAGATTCCCAACACATAGAACCCGAGCAGCGACACCACCAGAGCCGTCGGGATGGTGATCACGATCAGCGCCGAAGTACGCATCGACTGCATGAACAGAAATATCACCACGCACGCCAACAACGCCCCGATCCAGATGTTCTGTATAAGGTTTCCTATCGAATAATCCAACAGTTCGGTCTGGTCGCGCGTGACGGTGAATTCCAGATCGGAATAGTCACCGGAGAAACTGCCGAGAAGTTCCTCCATCGCCTCCTTCAGGTCGGCCATGCGCGCCTCCGAGCGTTTGATCACCGCCAGAGTCACGGCATCCTTTCCGTCGGCCAACACCATTCCGCTTCGCTGTGCAGGCTGTTCGACCACGCTCGCCAGATCCTTCACCTGCCAGATCCTGCCGTTGACCTTCAACCAGACATTCTCGATATCCTGGCGGCTGGCGATGCTCTCCTCGAAGCGCACATTGAACTGATACTCACCATCGCGTATGGTAAGGTTGCCCAACCGGATGTTTGCGCCTTTCAGAGCTCCTTCGACCACGCTCTCATCGAGACCGAGGCTCGCCATTTTAGCCGCGTCGAGCGTGATCAGTATCTCGGGTCGCACAAGGCCGCTCACATCGACCATCGCCACTTGGGGCAGCTGCTCCATGCGGCGCGCGATCACCTGCGAGGCAAAGTTACTCATCTGGATGAAGCGCCGGCTCACCTCCTCGTCCGGCCCCGTGGGATCGTCCCCGCGGAGGGTAACGTTGACGTAGAACGCCGGAATATCCGACGCCCGCGCCTTGACCACCCTTGGCCTTTCCAACCCCTCGGGCAGCCCGCCCATCGCACGGTCGATCTTCTCGTTGACCTCTATGAAAAGATAATCCAGATCGCCCTCGTAATCGAACACCAACGAGATCACCCCGCTGCCGTTCCTGGCCTCGGTGCGGATATTTTCGAGATGCGAAACCTGTGTGAGTTGTCCGCGCAGGGGCGAGATCACCGAACTGTTCAACTCCCGGGCCGACATATCGGGCGCCGAGACCTGAACCGTGATCTGCGGAATGTCGACATCGGGCGCCAGCGACACGGGCAGCAGTTTCATGGCCGCCAGACCTACGACCATCACGGCCACGAGCACCATTATGACCGCAATGGGCCGGTGTATCAATCCGCGGAACATTACTCCCCTGCGGCTATTTCGACGTCGCTCCCGTCGCCGAGGTTAAGATTACCCGACGTTATCACGGCATCGCCCACACTCAGATCGGCTCCACGTTCCGTGTTGGGCGCCACCACATATTCGGTGCTGTTGGAGGCCGTGGTGTGAACATAGGTCCACACCGACCGGCCGTTCACGTAACGGAACAGCACCTCAAGGCCGTCGCGTATCACCACCGCCGATTTGGGAACCACAAGTTGGCGCGGAACGATCTGTTCTGCCATCACGCGGACATTCATCCCGTCGATCATCCTGCCGTTGCCCGCGATCTGTGCCGTCACATGTATCTGGCCGTACTGGTCGATCGTCGGATTGACGGAGGTTATGCGCCCCGTGACAATATTTTCCGGATCGTTGAACGAGTATACCTTGACGGGCTGGCCGACGCCCACGAAACCGACTTCGGTCTCAAGCACCGAAAAGCGCACGTTGAAGATCTCATCGTCGATGACGGTGCAAAATTCGCCCGCGGCGGCCTCGTAAACTTTCTGTTTGATGTCGGCCACCTTGCCGGCAAACGGTGCCCTCAGCGTAGAGTTTTCGTAGGAGAGGCGTGCCGATTCCAACGAAAAGCGCGCGTCGAGATATCCCGACCTGACGTAGATTATACGCATCGTCGCATCGGGTATCAAGGCGGTGTCCACATCGGGCGGATAGTTGAATTGCAACAGATTGTCGATCAGGTCGAGCTCCGCCTTTCCGTATGCCAACCGCGCCCTTTCCAACGCAATTGCAGAGTCCTCGGTATCGAGTGATGCCAAAGCCGCCCCTCGCCCGACTCTCATTCCTTCGGTCACCCCGATCGACGAGATCCTGCCCTGGGCGGCGAACGCAAGCACGGCGCGCCGGTGCGCTTCGAGTCTGCCGTTCGATATCACCTGCTTGTGGAAATCCCTTTCGGCGAGGGTCATCACCTCCACCGGATTGGTCGGCTTGGTGAAGGCCTGACGCGCGAGGTTCGAGTCCTGTTGCTCCTTTGTTTTCTCTTTACATCCCGCGGCGGCACACAACAGCACCACAGTCGCGAGCAAAAAAATCTGCTTCATCAATTTTCAACTATTTTGTCGAATTCGGCGCCGATGTCGGTGCCCGATAGGTAGTCGTAGAGCGAAAGTTGCCGCAGCTCGAAGTACGAGCTCCAATAGTTGCTCAGATTGGAGATGTAATCTCTGCGGGCGTTGTCCATTTCCGCTTGTGCGGTATTGAGATCGGTTACCGAGAGCGTTCCGCGAGTGAACTTCTCTTCGGCAAGTTTGAACCGCTCGATGGCGATCCCCTCGGCGCGGCGCGACACCTCGCATTGGGATTGCAGGGCATTGAACTCCATCACCTTCACCAGAATTTTCTGCTCGAAGTCGATCATCTCCTGTTCCTGTCGATAGCGAGTGGTTTCGGCCTGCGCCTGCGCCATTCTGACCCTTCCGCGTCCCACCCCCCAGTCGAGAATGGGAATGCCCACCGAGAATCCGGCCACCTGTTGGTTACTCAGATGCGAATAGGCCTTCGAAACGTTCTCTCCGCTCTGCGACAGCCCGAAGCGCGCGTTGAACGATATGTCGATCCCGCGGTTTGCCCTGGCCTGTGCAATGGCTTGCTCCGCCTGCAAAAGCGCGATCCGTTGGTTGAGTTCGAACGACGAGTTTTTCAGCGCCGTGGCCCGCACCATGTCGTAGTCGAGCACTATGCCCGGCAAGTTGTAATCTATTTCAAGTTCGAGGTCGGTGTCTTCCCTCAGGCCGATGTACGAGGCGAGCCGGTTCTTTTGCGAAGTGTAGTTTATCTGCGACGAATTGATCTTCAGAGAGTCGGTCAGCACCCTGAGTTCCATCTGCAACACCTCGTCGCGGTCGATGCTGCCGATCTTGTAGCGCTCCTCGGATATGCGGTACAGGCGTTTGGAGTTCTCGTAGTTCGCGGCGTCCATGTCGCGGTTGAGCCTTGCCATTGCCAGCCCCCAGAATAAATCCACCACCGAGATGGTCACATTCTCCATGTTTTCAAGGTACTCCAGCTTGGCTCTCTCAAAATTGTGCGGTTCGATCTTTTTGTCCCACTTGAAGGCGTTGTAACCCAGCAGGGGCTGCATGTATGTCAGCGTGACGGGCTGGCTGTACCACGTGAGGTTGTCGGGCGCGAACTGATCGAGACGGCTGAGACTTGAGGCGAGCGACAGAGTGCCTCCCGTCGCCGATATTTGCTGCCGCAGGAATAGCGACACATCATTGGTCAGAGTGGAGACGGACCGGTAACCGATGGCGCCCGTGGTGGCGTCCTGCAAGGGAACTATCGAGCGGTCGATGTTCAGAATGTTGGTCGACAGATTGAGCGAGGGCAACCTTCCGGCCCTGTACGAACGATACCGCCAGTAGGCCGAAGCGAAAATGTTCCTGGAGACCATGCTCGAAATGGATTGCTCCTGCGCCATCATCACGGCCTGCTTCATTGTCAGCACTCTCCGGGGTGGTTCCGGCATTTGCGCCGACGCCTGGGATATGAAAAACAACGCTGAAAGACCGACAGGCAAAAATTTCAAACAATTTCTTAGGTTCATTCCAAAGTTGGTCAGTGTCAAATACAACAAAATCGTCGCAAGTTAAACTTTTTTTCTCATTTCAGCAACACTTCTGTCTCTTCTCTGTGGCGGCGGTGGCGAAAAAGAAATATCCCCGACCGGCAGCGAGCAGGTCGGGGATATTTATTCAGATTTCAGATCCGCGCGGATCACTTGGCCACTTTCAGTGCCACTTTGCCTTCGAGTCCGGCAGCCGACACGCTCTTGTCCTTCACGGAAACCTTCACGCTGTGGAGTTGGTTGTCCGAGGGCAGGCACACCAGACCGGTCGCTTCGGCGGCATCGGCGGCGTAGAGCTGCATCGTGATCTGGCTCCAATCCATCTTGTCAGTATTCTGCGCAAGTTTGATGTGCGGAATTGCCGCCCCGTCGCGTACCATGATGACGGCGGGGATCTTGCCGACCGTGATCTCATGCCAGCCCGCGTCGTAGACCTTTCCGTTCTGGTAATCTATCCATTTTCCTTCGGGCAGATACACTTTGCGTTTCGTTCCTGCTTCGAACAGCGGAGCGACCAGTATCTGGCTTCCGAAAAGATATTCGTCCTCGATAAACCACGCCCCGGGATCGTTCGGGAATTCGACGAACAGCGCCCTTACCATCGGCAGACCGTTTTCGACACAATCTTTCGCCTGGGCATAAACGTAGGGCATCAGTTTGTACTTCATCTCGGCGCTCAGACGGAACGCTTCCACAAAACCTTCGTTATACAGCCACGGCTCGGTCGGAGGAGCACCATGCGCGCGGGTGTGCGAGGTGAGGAAGCCGAAGGGCAGCCAACGGCGGTACAGTTCTTCGGGGGTCGACACGACGAACCCGCCGATGTCATGGCTCCAGAACGAGAATCCGCTCAACCCGAACGACAGACCTCCGCGCAGTGTTCCGATCATACCGGCACTGTTGTTTGCCGCGTCGCCGCCCCAGTGCAGCGGATAGCGCTGCGAACCTGCCCATGCGCTGCGTGCCCAGATGATGTTTTCGTTGTGTATCTCTTTGGTGATCTCGGCAACGGCCCTGTTGTAGCGTAGCGGATAGAGATTGTGTTCGTACAGACCGCTGCGTCCGTTGTGGTAGATCCCGTTGAAGGGAGCCGCTTCGCCGAAGTCGACCTTGATCGCGCCGACACCCATTTTGATCAGATTACCCAACTTTTCCTGATACCATTTCACGGTGGCAGGATTGGTAAAGTCCAACACGACATCCTCATAGGGCAGTTGGCCCGTGCCGTTCCTGACGAACATACCCTTTTCGAACAGCTCCTTGAAGTATACGTTCTTGGGAGTGAAGTAGGGCAGCTGCCACAAGCTGACGCGGAATCCGTCGGCCTTCAGATCGTCGAGCATCTTCTGCGGATCGGAGAAGCGCGACGGTGCGAATTTATAGTCGCACTGCCAGTCTACGTCGAACCAACCGGTGTCGAAGTGGATCACGTCCGAAGGGATCTTGTGTTTGCGCAGATTTGCTGCGATGTCGTATCCCTCCTCCTGTGTGAAGTAGGAGATGCGGCTCATCCACGTTCCGAACGACCACAGCGGCGGCATGCCCGGCTTACCCACGATGTCGGTGTACTCGTCGAGGATCTCCTTGGGTTCGCCCAGGAAGAAGAAGAAGTCCATCGCCTCGTCGCCCATGAAGAATTTGTTGACGGCGATGTTGGTCGCACCGAAGTCGCAGGTAACGGGAGCCGAAGTGTGCATAAACACCCCGTATCCGCGGTCGCTCATGTAGAACGGAACCGGTTTGTACATCTGGTCGGTTTCGGGTCCCTGCGGGTCGGTTACGAACAGATGCACCTTCTGGCCCACCTTGTTGAGCGATGTGAACGACTCGCCCAGACCGTAGATCTTTTCCGAGGTGGAGAGTGAGAACACAGGGTTGATGCTGCGGCTGTTGTCCGCTCCGCGCTTGATAAAGCTGAACGGATTGATCTTCACCTGCGAGACACGGTTGTCGCCGAATTGGAACGACTGCGTCAGAACCTTTCCGTCGGCATCGCGCAGAACCAGCCTCCAGGGCGACTTCTCGATGGTGATGCTTCCGTACGCGCTTGTGTAGGTGATCTCTTTTTCGGTTTCGGTTGCTTTCCACGAATTGTCTTTCCCCGGCTCTTTGACCAGCATGGGCGACAACTCCGTCTCTTTGGGTTCGAACGGAGTGGTGAGCATCCTCACCCGAACGGTGCGCGGAGTGATGAAGTCGATCGAAAACTTATACTCGGGATCGTTCTCGTAAGCGGGGCCCGGGAAGTCGAGCGAACGCAGGGGCCGGTGCGAGAAGGTGTTGGTGTTGAACGCCTGACGCGGCTCCAGAGAATACCTTCTCCATTTGACCACACCTTCGGCCTGGGCGGCGTCGAACGCGCCGAGTTCGCTGGCGAAGAAATAGGTGTTGGCCAAATCGCTGAAGTCGGCGCTCATGTCTTTGGCCAGGTTCATCAGATAGGGAGGCCCTCCGTTGACCTGCACCTGCGCCTTCGCCTCGCCCAGAAGGCCGCTCAGAACCACGCCTGTGATCAGGCAGAAAAATTTGGTTGCTTTCATTTCGTAAAAAGTTGTTAGTTATTAAGAATTAGTGAATGGGATCTCCATAGATAGTTCCGCGTCCATGCGTGCCCACGTAGACGCGTCCGTATTGTTTCGGGTCGCCGGTGATGTGCAGCACCAGGCCGTACTGATGATCGTCGTCGTTGATGCGCACCCATGTTTGGGCCGCGTCGTCCGAGCGGAAAAAGCCGTACACTCCGTTGACGATGCCGATCATGTAGAGAGCCGGATGATCTGCTCCGGGAGCCGCCTTTCCGAATCCGAAACCGAGCATCATGCGAACCTTGTCTTTCTGCACCGGCATCCCGCCGGCCTTCATGTGGTAGAGTCCGTCGTACGCCGCGATCCACAGATCGCCCTCGCGTCCCGGAGTGGCGTAAACCCTGTCCTGTCCGCCGCGGTTATCTCCCCGCGAGTTCCTTTGCAATTGCGGCCGCGGTTGTCCTCCGTCGGGAGCGGGCTGCACGAGAGGTGTCAATATTTGTTGTGCGGAGAAGCTCGCCCCGCGGTCGGTGCTTTCGTAGAGCGTGCCGGTCATGATGTCCAGCCCGTAGAAACGTGCGGGATTAACCCTGTCGGCGATCACGCGCGTGGTGGCCGCTATGCCCTCGCTTTGGTGCCACGTCGCTCCGCGGTCACGGGTGTAGAACACCGGCGAGCGGTCGGGAGTCCAGATCCACGTCTCTCCGTCGGCCGACACTGCTATGTGTCCGTTGCGCAGATTTTCGGCGGGCAGCGTGGCGGGTTCGATCCAGCTCACTCCGCCGTCCGGCGAGTATGCGATCGGTTTGCCTTCGCGATGGTGCCCCGAAACCGTACCGACTCTCACCACGAGCTCGGGCTTCAATTCCGCTCCGGCTATTCCGTTGGTGTTGCCGAACCAGGGGGATGAGTGTCCGCCTTTCGGATCGGGCGCATCGAGGTCGAAATGTGTGAACCCGCCGTAGTCTCCGATACCGTTGATAAGATGCGCACCTGCCGGAGGACTGTACAACTCCAGAGGAACGGTCTCTTCGATCCCCTCTCATGATCCGCCACTTCACCGTGCCACCCTTGTCCTGGTCGGTCAGATTGAAAGTTTCCCATCCGCCGTATCCGGTTGTGAACATCGCGTGGTCGGCATCGAACGGGTCGATCTCCACATCGAACATCCAGTGTATCGGCGTGTACTGTGTGTAGGGAGCGTTGCTGTGGTCGAACTCCACCTTCCCCGCAAAGACGGGTTTCCAACTCTCGCCACCATCGGTGCTGCGGAAGATATCGTCCTCGGCCGGTCGGTCGACCACACCCTTGTTAAACGAACTGACTATGACATGCTTCGGGTTGTTCGGATCGACCGCAACGGATGCGTAGCCGAACCGCAGATCTTTTTCGGGATCGGGTTTTGCCGGCGAGATCTCTTTCCATGCACCGGTTTTGGTATTGTATTTCCACACGGCACCATTCTCCATGCGTGCCGGCCCCGGATTTGTTCCGTATGTTATATAAAGGTTGCCGTCCGAGGCAAATGCGGCGTGCGTGGGGCGGAACTCGACGGGCTGTCCCGCCACGGCGCTCCAACTCTCGCCGAAGTCGCGGCTCACGAAAAGGTTGTCGCGCCCCATCAGCGAAACCCCCACATATATTGTCGAACAACCTTTGCCCTGCACGGCAGTGGCGGGGTCGAAATGTACGAAGATCACACCGCTTCCGCGCGATGCCCCGCCGCCGAATCCTCCTCCCGCCGAGGGTGCGGCTTCGGTCACGTCGGGAAACGAGCTCACCGGCTGCCAGCTGACGCCCTTGTCGCGGCTTCTCCACAGGCCATCGAGACGTGTGCCCAGATATATGGTCTCACTGTCTGCCGGATCGACCATCATCCTCTCGCCGTTGCCCCGTCCGTTCTCGTTGCCGCCCATCGTGAAGGGCATATCGACACGCCGGAAAGTGCGACCGCCGTCGTTGGAGATAAACACGGCGCCATTGGGACTACGGGTATAAGTGCCCGCCGAAAGGTAGACGGTCGCGGGATCGTTCGGATCGACGGCTATGCTTTCGATACCCACGAGATTGTTGTCGGCGTAGGTTATCCAGTCTGTCATCGGCTCCCACCGTCCCAAGGCAGCATCCCAGCGATAGGCGCCCCCCATGTCGGTGCGGCAGTAACGTATATCTTTGGCCGTGGGGTGGAAAACTATGCCGTCCACGAATCCTCCGCCGACGACCTGTACGCTTTTCCACAGGTATGCCTGAGACGGAACTGAGTTTTGCTGCTGGGCGTGCAACTCTCCGGCGAAAAGGAGAATTGCTGCGAAAGTAAAGGGGGTCAGTTTCTTCATAAATGCAATTCAATAAATCGGTTCGATTAAAAGAATTGCAATGTTAGCAAGAATTCCTGACAATCGCAAACACACGGGCTTGTTAACCCGAACGTTTTGCCCGCAAAAAATGGCGTTTCACCCGATCTGCTCCATCAGTTTTTCCACGGCGCACTCGATCGACGGGCTCGATGCCAACAGGCGGATGAACGCGCTTCCGATTATCCCTCCGGCGGCATATCGTGTGGCGGCCTCGAAAGTTTTCCGGTTGGATATCCCGAAGCCGATCATCCGCGGATTTCGCAGCCCCATCTCACCCACTCGGCGGAAATAGTCGATCGTAGCGGGGTCGAACTCGTCGCGCGCACCGGTCGTCGAGGCGGTCGACACCATGTATATAAATCCCGAGGTGTTGTCGTCTATCATGCGTATGCGCTCTCGGGATGTTTCGGGTGTGATCAGTGTGATACAGTGCAGACCGTGTCGCTGGACTGCGGGTTTGAAATCGCGCAGATAGTCGGCGAAGGGCAGGTCGGGAATTATGATCCCGTCGATACCCACTTCGGCGCACGAGGCGCAAAACTCCTCGATGCCGTACTGCATCACGGGATTGAGATAACCCATTGCGACGAGCGGAATGTCGACCTCGGCGCGAATGCCGCGCAGTTGTTCGAAAAGTTTTCGCAGCGTCATCCCGCCCTCCAGCGCGACAGTGCTGCTGTGTTGTATCACGGGGCCGTCTGCCATCGGATCGGAGAACGGTATGCCCACTTCGAGCATATCGGCCCCCGCGGCGGCAAGTGCGCGGATCGTCGGCACGGTGTCATCGAGGGCAGGGTAGCCCGCCGTGAAGTATACCGAGAGTATGCCGTGGGATTTTTCTTTGAAAAGTTTGTCTATCCTGTTCATGTTTTTTGTTTTTTGACTGAGTTCATGAATTTTCTTATCGCTTCCGGATCTTTGGTGCCGGGTGCGGTTTCGAATCGGCTGTTGATGTCGAGTCCGGCACATTGCGGGTCGTTTTGCACGATGAGAGTTCGGGCATCTTCGGGCCCGATTCCGCCGCTCAGCAGATAGGGAGTACTGCCGGTGTATGCCGCCAGAAGTCTGTGGTCGAATTTGCGCCCCGTCCCGCCGTGGGCCGCGCTTCGGGTGTCGAAGATGTACAGATCGCACGTCCCATCGTAATCGGCGGCGCGGGCGGCATCTTGGGGTGCGGCGACCCCGAAAGCCTTTATCACACCGCGGCCAC
>QMCD01003154.1_pt1 | contig 10603 bp, 7 predicted proteins | sample 1821841 | NCBI WGS metagenome assembly QMCD01 (sample SAMN01991225, study PRJNA193472) | Termite gut metagenome, whole genome shotgun sequencing project. | isolation source: worker | host: Macrotermes natalensis | reverse complement strand
ATTACGGGGGAAGTGAAACACAACCAATTTGTGGAAGCGGGAGTCAATCTTGCGGAATTTGGGCATTACGATACGGAGAAGTGTTTTATAAAGGCAATGGCGGACAGTTTACAAAGCGCGCTCCATGATGTACAATATAACGTAAATGTTTTTTCGGCGGAATGCGGCGAGAGGCCATATGAGTATTACTGAGGAGGACGATTTTTTGGATAGATTGAAAGCGCTGTGGGAATATCAGGCGGCGGAGGCGGAACTGGAACAGATGGAGCGCTCTCTCAAAAATACGGAGACGAGGAAAAAACTCATCCGCCAGCAGCAGTTGTTTCAGAACAACCAGCAGCATTTGAAGCAGCTTGAGCAGGAGTCTGTGATCGCGAACAATAAAATGATGGAGATATCGGCGCAGGCGGATGCGCTCAAAAAGCAGATGGAGCAAAAGGACGCCGAGATATCCGAGAGCGCGGAGTATGACCTTGAGGATCTTTTCCTTGAGGACGTGCGCGAGATTATTAAGGAGTGCGAGGGCATCAAGAGCGCGATAGAGATGAACAAGCGCAAGCTGGTGGATATCATGCACAAGCTGGAAAAATCGGAGACAGATATCAAAGAAACGCTTGTGAAGATGAGCCACGCGAAAAAGGCGTTCGACCAGCTAAAGGCGGCGCATTCACTAGAGCTTGAGGCAGGAAAGGGCGACCTTGAAAAAGTGCGCGCCAATGTGGCGAAGGCGGCGAAATCGGTTGATAAAGAGCTGATGGAAAAATATAAGGAAATCAAACAGCACCGCCCCAACCCGGTCGCGTATTTTAAAAATAAGCGCTGCCAGGGCTGTAATATGGAATTGCCCTCCGGCGTATTGCAGGACATGAAAGCGGGGGATAAGATCGTATTGTGTGAAAACTGCGGCAGGATACTGTACGCGGCGGAAGATTAAATGGTTGTTTTGAGCAGGCCGGATGGCTGCGCCCAGCTACTGTAATCAGTGGCCGGGTGAGGAAAGTCCGAGCTCCACAGGGCAAGGGCGCCGGGTAATGCCCGGCGGAGGCGACTCCAGGGAAAGTGCAACAGAAATAGACCGCCCGGCTACTGGTTACAGTGGCCGGGTAAGGATGGAAAGGGGAGGTAAGAGCTCACCGACGCCGCGGCGACGCGGCGTGCCATGTAAACCCCGTCCGGTGCAAGATTGAATTGGGGACACTTGTGGCGTATGCCACAGAAATAGCGGCCCGCTAAGTCCTTTGTAATCGCAAGAACCCGTTTGGCAACATCGGGTCCAGATAGATGGCCATCAAGACAGAACTCGGCTTACAGGCCTGACTCAAAACAAAAAAATTCCAGGGGGAACCTCTTGGGCAAAGAGCAAAAGGTAGTTCGTATCACTTCCGTTATTTTTCTTATTTATGGCTGTTTTTCCCTGTTTACGGTATTGGTAGCCGGGCGCGGCATTGTTTTGCTGTTTTTAGCCGGATGGATCGTTATGGCGCTGGCGGTTTTTTGTATTGTGCTGTTTTGGCTGGGAAGCAGGTTCGTAAAGGGCGATATAGGTACAAGCGCCATGCGTGCGCTCTCTATCGCCATGTTCGCTGTTTCCGCTGTGGCTGTGCTGTTCGCGTCGCCTATCCATAGTGTTTGCGCTGTGCTTGCTTTTATTAATGTGGCGGCAATTAGGGCAGGGAAAAAGCGAGGAATGTAGAAATTAAGAAGTTTAGGGGCATCCGTTACTCTTGTGGGCGGCTTAAGTCGGCGGGATTTGAACCCGCCCCTGCGCTCTTATTGAAACGGAAACGTTTTCCACCGTAGGTAGTTTGGACGCTGAGGGGGGCAGGAAGATTCGGAATTTCTCCCTTAGCCCCCCTTGACAATCCCCCTTAACCCATTGAAACCGACTAAGGTCGGCGACCTTAGTAATCTGGAGAGATCGGTTGTTCAGCATTGTAGACCAGCATACGGATTGAAGATATGATTTTGTAGAATGGTAAGGCATGATATTTCACGCTTGCTCGCGCCTTTGCCTTTGAGGGAGTTTTTAGAACCGTAGGTTCTAAACCGCCGGGGGCATATAATGCGCCGCAGGCTCCTTGACCAAAGAGGAATACCTGAGCCTCAAAAGAAATACCCGGATAAGGACGTAGTCGTTCCGCTTTCCCATTGAGGCCTACGTAGGACTGCGACCTTTAGTATTCTGGGACGACTTGCGGTTCCGCTTTAAGGGAAAGCAGTATATAGGGAAAAGGAACAATGGACGGATTTTTACCGATAAATAAGAATGACCTTAAAAAACAGGGAATAAAGCAGCTAGATTTTGTGCTGGTAACAGGGGACGCCTATGTGGATCATCCCTCGTTTGCGCACGCAGTCATTTCGCGCTGGCTTGTAGCGTACGGTTACAGCGTGGGCATCATCGCGCAGCCCAACTGGAAGGATACGGAAGCGTTCCGCGTGCTGGGCCGCCCAAAGCTTGCTTTTTTGGTGAGCGCGGGGAACATGGACAGCATGGTGAACCTTTACACATCCTTGAAAAAGCGGCGGGGACGCGACATGTACGCGCCCGGTGGAAAAACAGGCAAACGCCCGGCGCGGACAACGCAGGTGTACACGAAAAAAATACGGGAGGCGTATGGCGATATCCCGGTGGTCATTGGTGGCATAGAGCCCAGCTTGCGGCGATTCGCGCATTACGATTATTGGGAAAACAAAGTGCTGCCGTCTATCCTCGCGTCAAGCGGCGCGGATCTGCTGGTATACGGCATGGGTGAAAAGCCGATGCTGGAGATCGCCGAAGCGCTTTCGGGCGGGCTTTTGGTGCGCGACGTCACGTATATTCGCGGCACGGCATACAAAACGGACAGCCTAAAAAGGGTGTACGACTATGTGGAGCTGGCGAGTGAAAATGCAGTGAACGGTGATAAAAAGGCGTATGCGGAAGCGTTTCTCACCCAAATGACGGACAGGGAGCATGTGCTCACGCAAAAACACAAGAGCGGCTATATCGTACAAAACCCACCGGCGGAAAAGCTGACGCAGGGTGAATTGGACGCTGTTTACGCATTGCCCTATAGGCGGAAATCGCATCCCGGTTATGCGCAGCCCATACCCGCGCTTTCGGAGGTGGCGTTCAGCATAACCGCGATGAGGGGATGTGTGGGCGCGTGCGCTTTCTGTGCGATCTACTATCATCAGGGGAAAGAAATCACTTGGCGCAGTGAGAAAAGTGTTTTGGAGGAAGCGGAACGGTTGACTAAGGAGAAAGGGTTCAAAGGCTATATTCACGATGTGGGCGGGCCGACCGCCAACCTGTACGGCGCGTCGTGTAAAAACCCCAAAGGCATGTGCGGCAGGCGTAGATGCCTTGTTCCCAAACCCTGCCGGTACTTTACGGAAGGACAGGCCGCGTATGTGGCGCTTTTGAGGAAGCTGCGGCAGGTCCCGGGCGTGAAAAAAGTGTTTATCCGTTCGGGCATACGGCACGATGTTGCGCTGCTGGATAAAAAAGGGGCGTTTATCAAGGAGCTTGCGCGGCATCATGTGAGCGGGCAGTTAAAGCTTGCGCCCGAGCATGTGAACGGCGAAGTGACACGGCTCATGGGAAAACCGGAGATAGAGGTATACGAACAGTTTTGCAGAGCGTTTTCCGCCGCGTCCGAAAAAAAGCAGTATGTGCTGCCGTACTATATGTGCGCGCATCCGGGCTGCGGGCTTTTGGAGGCGGTGCAGCTTGCGGAGCATATGCGGGACAGCGGGTTTTGCCCGGAGCAGGCGCAGGAATTTTACCCCACGCCGGGTACGCTCGCGACGTGCATGTATTACACGGGAATAGACCCCTTAACCGGTAAAACGGTGTTTGTTGAAAAACAGCAGGAAGGGAGGGCGATGCAGCGCGCGCTGATGCGCTACAAGGACTATAAAAACGCGGGTTTGGTGAAGAAGGCGCTTTATCGCGCGGGAAGGGAAGATTTGATCGGTAAAGGGAAGAGGACGCTGGTGCGTGAGTAACCGGCAGGCAAGAGGAGCAAATCGTATGCTGTGTGGATAAACTGTTAATATTTGTTGCGAATGCGTGATAGTTGGTATATAATATAGTAATATGGCTTGAGAGGTATTTTGCATTTTAGGAGGTTGGAAATGGCAGCAAAATTGGAGAAACTCGACGCAAACAGGGCAAAACTGGAAATAAGTGTAACCCCGAAAGACTTTGAAGCAGGCATCAACAAAGCGTACCAGAAGCAAAAGGGAAAGTTTAATATCCCCGGCTTTCGTAAAGGCAAAGCGCCCCGTGTCATGATTGAAAATCATTACGGGCAGCAGGTTTTCTACGAAGACGCTTTTGAAGAGGTATTCCCGGATGCTTACAAGGCGGCGATCGAGGAGCACGGTTTGGACGTTGTTTCCCGGCCTGAGAATGTAGAGATAAAGACGATCAACACAAAAGAGGGCGTGGAGTTTTCCGTGGAGGTTGTGCTGAAACCCGAAGTGAAGCTGGGTAAATATGACGGCATAAAAGTGACTAAGACGTTAAAAGCAGTTACGGCGAAGGATGTGGACGCCGAGATCGAAAAGATCCGTGAGCAGAATGCCCGCTGGGTAGAGGTAGACAGGGAAGCGCGCGAGGGCGATACGGTTGTGATCGATTACCTGGGCAGCCTGGACGACGTGCCGTTTGACGGCGGTAAAGCGGAGAAGCAGTCGCTGGAACTCGGTTCAAAACGGTTTATTCCCGGGTTTGAGGAACAGGTCGTCGGCATGAAAAAGGGCGATGAGAAAAAACTGTTCGTAAAATTCCCGGAGGAATATACATCCGAGCTTGCGGGCAAAGACGCGGTGTTTGAGGTAAAGCTGCACGAAGTTAAGGAAAAGAAGCTGCCCGACATTGACGATGAATTTGTGCAGGACGTATCGGAATTTGATACCCTTGCGGACTATAAAAAGGATGTGAAGAAAAAACTGCAAAAGCAGGCGGAAGACGGCGCGAAGGCTGATATGGAAAATCAGGTTCTGACAAAGCTTGCGGAGGATGCGGAGGTGGATATCCCCGCGGTGATGATAGAAGGGCAGATCGACTATCAGATGCAGGATATTTCCTATCGGCTTATGTATCAGGGGATCCGCCTTGAGGATTACCTTGCGCACATGGGCAAAACCATGGATGAATTCCGGGATGGGTACCGGGAGGCGGCGGCGCAGCAGGTAAAAATGCAGCTTGCGGTGGAAGCGCTGATCAAGGAAAAGAGTCTGGAACCCACGGATGAAGAGGCGGAAAAGCGGATGGAAGAGCTCGCCGGGGAAGCGGGCAAGACATTGCAGGAATATAAAAATATGATGGGCAATGAAGAACTGGACCGTTTTAAAGACCGCGTGGCAATGGAACGGGTGTTTGATTACCTGGTAGAACACGCCAAAGTGGAGGAAGCAACGGAAAAGAAGCCCGCCGCGAAGAAAACGGCGAAAAAGGATGAAGAAAAAACGGCGGAGAAGAAACCTGCCGCCAAAAAAACTGTTAAGAAGACGGCGGAAAAACCGGCTGCTAAAAAATGAGCTTTTTCAAATAACGGCAAAGCTCGCGGCGCACAAGGCCGACCGGCAGCCTGTAGAAACGGAGGGATTTGCATGAGCAGCTTAGTACCGGTAGTTGTGGAACAAACAAGCAGGGGTGAGAGGTCGTATGATATTTTTTCGCGCTTGCTGAAAGATAGGATTATTTTTCTGACGGGTGAGATCAACGATGTGACGGCCGACCTCGTGGTGGCGCAGATGATTTTTCTTGAGGCGGAAGACCCGGATAAGGACATTTTCTTGTACATAAACAGTCCGGGCGGGTCGGTGACGTCCGGCATGGCAATCTACGATACGATGCAGTATATCAAATGCGAGGTATCTACGATCTGCATTGGCATGGCGGCGTCTATGGCCGCGTTTTTGCTGACGGCGGGGATGAAAGGCAAAAGGAAAGCCCTTCCCAACGCGGAGATCATGATCCATCAGCCGCTCGGCGGCACGCAGGGGCAGGTGACGGATATCGCCATCCACGCCAAGCGTTATCTTGATATCAAGGACAAGATGAACAGGATTCTTTCCGAACGGACGGGGCAGGCGCTCGAAAAAGTGGAAAAAGATGTGGAGCGTGATTATTTCATGACGTCGGATGAGGCGCTGAAGTATGGCATAGTGGATGAAATAATCGCGGCGAAGAGGTAAGCATGTATAACGATTTTAACGATGGATCGAAGCAGGTCAGGTGTTCATTTTGCGGAAAAGCGCAGGATCAGGTAAAGAAATTGATTGCCGGCCCAGGTGTGTATATTTGTGACGAATGCGTGGAACTCTGCGGGGAGATCATCGAAGAAGAATTTCATGAAAGCAATGAGCTGGAATTGAAAGATTACCCGAAGCCTGCCGAGATGGTGCGGATTTTGAACCAGTATGTTATTGGGCAGGAAAAGGCGAAAAAGAATCTGGCTGTGGCGGTGTATAACCACTACAAGCGCATCAACGCGATGACAGGCGCGGAAGATGAAACGGAGATCCAGAAGAGCAATATTTTGATGCTGGGGCCCACGGGTTGCGGAAAGACGCTGCTTGCGCAAACGCTGGCGCGTATCTTAAACGTGCCGTTTGCCATGGCGGACGCGACTTCGCTGACCGAGGCCGGTTATGTGGGCGAGGATGTGGAGAACATTCTTTTGAAGCTGATCCAGGCGGCCGATTTTGATATTGAACGCGCGCAACGCGGCATCATTTATGTGGATGAGATCGATAAAATCACGCGGAAGGGCGACAATGCCTCCATTACGCGCGACGTATCCGGCGAGGGCGTGCAGCAGGCGTTGCTGAAAATACTCGAAGGCACGGTGGCAAGCGTGCCCCCGCAGGGCGGCCGGAAGCACCCGCATCAGGACTTTTTGCAGATAGATACGACGAACATATTGTTTATTTGCGGCGGCGCGTTCGGCGGCCTGGAAAAGGTGATCGAAAACCGCACAAACAAAAAGACGATGGGTTTTGGCGTGGATGTGAAAAGCAAGAACGACAAAAACATCGGCGATACCTTGCAGGAAGTGCGCACGGAAGACTTGCTGAAATACGGCCTTATCCCCGAGTTTGTGGGCAGGCTGCCTGTTATCGTGAGCCTGCATTCCCTGGACGAGGAAGCGCTGGTCGATATACTGAAAAAGCCTAAAAACGCGATTACAAAGCAGTTCAAAAAGCTGTTCGCGATAGACGGCGTGGAACTGGAATTTGAAGACGACGCTTTAAAAGAGGTGGCGCGGCTGGCGATCAAGAACGAAACGGGCGCGCGCGGCCTGCGAAGCATCATAGAGTCGGCGATCATGGATGTGATGTACGAGCTTCCGTCGCGTGACGATGTGCTTCGGTGCATCATCACCAAAGAGACGCTCGACACGAAAAAACCTATGCTGGTGGTGGGCGACAAGCCGGAGGCGGAAAAACTGCTGGAAGCGCCAAAAGGGCCGGATAAGAATACGGAAAGCGCTTGCTAAGCAAGCGAAGAAAAGAGCGGCAGGGCCGCTCTTTTTTTGATCAAGTTACTCTAAAACGCATCTTTTGGCTTCTTGAACTCATTCTTCATTTTTTTGGAAGCGCCCGCGAATTCTTTGAGAAGCTTCTTTTGCCTGCCGTCCAGCTTTCTCGGGACTTCCACCGCCGCCCGGACATATAAATCGCCTGTCCGGTTTGAATTGACATGCTTGATACCCTTGCTCTTCAGCCGGAATACCGTGCCCGGCTGCGTACCTTCCGCCACTTTGTAGCGCACCTTGCCATCCAGTGTGGGCACTTCTATTTCGTCGCCCAGCGCCGCCTGCACCATATCGATGGTGAGGTCGATGTAAAGGTCATACCCCAGTCGTTCAAACAGCTTGTGAGGCTTCACGTTCACATAGATTTGCAGGTCGCCGGAAGGGCCGCCACGTTTGCCCGCATTCCCTTCGCCGCGCATGGTGATCACCTGCCCGTCGTCGATCCCGGCGGGGATGTTCACGTTGATCGTGCGCTGCGTAAGCGCGACGCCTTTGCCCTTACAAGCTAAGCAGGGCTCCTCCACGACCGTTCCTTCGCCTTCACACGTGCCGCATGGCTGCACATTCACAAAACTGCCGAACATCGTTTGCTGCTGCATACGCACTTGCCCCGTGCCGTGGCAGGCCGGGCAGGTCTTGCGCTGCGTACCTTTCTTCGCGCCGCTGCCGCCGCATTCACCGCATTCTTCCGTGCGGGAAAGTATGATCATCTCCCGTTGTACTCCAAACGCCGCTTCCTCGAACGCGAGCTTTACATTAACGCGGATATCCCGCCCTTTTCTGGGGCCGTTGTCCGGGCGCGCGCGCATACCGCCGCCAAAGATATTTTCAAAGATATCCGAAAACCCGCCGAAACCTTCGAAGCCGCCGCCCTGAAAACCGCCGCCATAGCCGCCCATGTTGTCGGCATTGCCAAACGTATCGTATTGCCGGCGCTTCTCGTCGTCCGAAAGCACCTGGTACGCTTCGTTGATTTCCTTGAATTTCTGCGCCGCAGCCTCATCGCCTTCGTTTAAGTCGGGATGGTGCTGTTTCGCCAGTTTTCTGTATGCGCTTTTAATTTCTTCCGCGCTGGCAGTCTCTTCCACTCCCAGCCGCTCATAAAACTCTTTTGCCAAATACTTTTATCCCCTAACTGTAAAAGCCTAACGCCAAAGCGGGTGCGCCTTGGCGTTTCCGGCCAGTCCTCGTTGCCGTTATTTATCTTCTTTGTCTTTTTCGTCTTTTTTATCGTCGTCCACGACTTCATAGTCGGCGTCCACAACGTTGTCGCCGTCTTTCTTCGCCCCGGCGTTCGGGTCGTAGTTCGGGTCGTATCCCTGTTGTCCTTGCGCGCCGCCCGCGGCCGGGTTTTCCTGCTGGTACACCTTGCCGAATGTATCGAACGACAGCTTCTGCAATTTATCCGTCGCGTCCACGATTTTGTCCGAGTCGTCGCTCTTCATGGCTTCGCGCACCGCGGCGATCTCTTCCTCCAGCTTCTTTCGGTCGTCGTCCGAGATTTTGCCCGCGAGGTCTTTCATCGCCTTTTCCGTCTGGTAGATCAGCGCGTCCGCGTTGTTGCGCGTTTCCACTTCCTTCTTGCGGTTCTTGTCTTCCTCGGCATATTGCTCCGCCTCCTTTACCGCTTTGTCGATGTCGTTATCCGAAAGGTTGGAGGAAGCCGTGATCGTGATGTTCTGCGAATTGCCCGTGCCCATATCCTTTGCCGAAACGTGCACGATGCCGTTCGCGTCGATATCGAACGTCACTTCGATCTGCGGCACGCCGCGCGGGGAAGGGGCTATGCCCGTCAGGTTAAACCGGCCCAGCGTCTTGTTATACGTCGCCATTTCGCGCTCGCCCTGTAATACGTGTATTTCCACGCTTGTCTGGCCATCCGCGGCGGTAGAGAATATTTGGCTCTTCTTTGCCGGGATCGTCGTGTTCCTGTCGATCAGCTTGGTGAACACGCCACCCATCGTCTCGATGCCGAGCGAAAGCGGGGTAACGTCTAAAAGCAGCACGTCCTTCACTTCGCCGCCCAGCACGCCCGCCTGGATAGCCGCGCCCATCGCCACCGCTTCATCCGGGTTTATGCCCTTGAACGGTTCTTTGCCGGTGATGCGCTTCACCATGTCCTGCACGGCAGGGATGCGCGAGGAACCGCCGATCAGCAATACTTTATTGATATCCGAATTGGAGATGCCCGCGTCTTTTATGGCGCTCACAGTAGGGCCTTCCGTTTTTTCCACAAGGTCGGCGGTAAGCTCGTCAAATTTCGCCCGGGAAAGCGTCAAATCAAGGTGCTGCGGGCCGTTTGCGTCCGCTGTGATAAACGGCAGGTTTATGTTGCTCTGCATGACGCCCGAAAGCTCTATTTTAGCTTTCTCAGCCGCTTCCTTGAGCCGCTGCATCGCGATCTTATCGCCCGATAGATCCACGCCGTTGCTCTTTTTAAATTCCGCGACCAGCCATTCCACTACTTTGTCGTCAAAGTCGTCACCGCCAAGGCGGTTGTTGCCGCTCGTCGCCATAACCTCGATCACGCCGTCGCCAATCTCGAGTATGGATACGTCGAATGTGCCGCCGCCGAGGTCAAACACCAGTATCTTCTGCTGGTGATCCTTCTCAAGGCCATACGCAAGCGCCGCCGCCGTCGGCTCGTTTACGATGCGCAGTACCTCAAGCCCCGCGATTTTGCCCGCGTCCTTCGTAGCCTGGCGCTGAGAATCACTGAAATACGCCGGTACGGTGATCACAGCCTGCGTTACCGTTTCGCCGAGGTACGCTTCCGCGTCCGTTTTAAGTTTTTGTAACACCATCGCGGAAATTTCCGGCGGCGTGTAGGTTTTCGCGTCGATCTTCACCTTCCTGTCCGTACCCATATCCCTCTTGATGGAGCTGATGGTATGATCCGGATTGGTAACAGCCTGCCTTTTGGCAACCTGCCCGATCAGCCTTTCCCCCGTATTGGAAAACGCCACGACAGACGGCGTGGTGCGCGCGCCCTCCGCGTTGGGGATGACGACAGCCTCGCCGCCTTCCATCACCGCTACGCAGGAATTTGTCGTTCCCAAGTCGATTCC
>QMCD01002349.1_pt1 | contig 10603 bp, 9 predicted proteins | sample 1821841 | NCBI WGS metagenome assembly QMCD01 (sample SAMN01991225, study PRJNA193472) | Termite gut metagenome, whole genome shotgun sequencing project. | isolation source: worker | host: Macrotermes natalensis | reverse complement strand
CACAAAGACACAAAGAACACAAAGGTCATAAAAACTTTGTGTTCTTTGTGTCTTTGTGGGAAATAATTATTGTTAGGGGGTAATATAGCTGATAAGCATATTATTTTTTACATGTTACTAAATTTTTTTCATTATTTATCAGGCTACTAAAACCTTAAATCCTTCCTCTCTCGCCTTTTCCGCAATCCTTTCTAATTCTTCACGCTCTACTTTTTGTAATGTTTTAAACGGAGCTTCCCTATCGAGGGAATAAATCATAACCTGCTTGGGATTCGTCTCTTTTATTGCTTTTATCCAAGCCGCTAATTCCTCTTCAGTCGTGTTGTCTATTGGTGTACCATTTATATTTCCACGCAGAAACATCGTTTGCAGTATGAAATTCCCATTGAAATTTTTTAAAGAGGAGATGATTTTTGCGACAGTAATATTTTTATTGGATGGATTATCCATCAGTTGCATTGTCTCTTCAATGGCAGAATCCAATTTTTGAATGTTATTGTCAACCTTGTTCAGCGCGTCAAGTATGGAAAGATCATGGAGCATTGTCGCATTAGAAAGTACACTTATCTTTGCTTTCGGAAAAAACAAATTTCGCAAAACAATGGTATTGTCAATGATTTTGTCAAAATCGGGATGTAAGGTAGGTTCTCCGTTTCCGGCAAAGGTAATCACATCGGGTTCGATTTCTTCCGATTTCATTTCCGAAAGTTTCTGGTGCAGGGCGGCATTGACCTCTTCGCGCGAAGGCAGTTTTCCGGTTTGTCCTTTGTTTAAAAGGCCACACTCACAGTAAATACAGTCAAAAGTACACAGTTTTACATTGACCGGTAACAGGTTTACTCCCAAAGAAATACCCAATCTGCGGCTTTTTATGGGACCAAAAACTATTTTGTCGAAAAGGATGGTTGACATATTATTTTCCAATTTTATTCATAAAACGTTTGAAGTACGAAGGTACATTTTTTTACAAGATGATTTCTATTATTTTTATATTAATATCTTGTATTTTGCTTACCCGGGGTTATGAAAATATGGCTTTTTAAGCCACCGGACTTATCCAAAACTCAGGTTAAAGGGATTTTTTATGCGAAATTAAATTCTTTTTAGTACTTAAATACTGATTTTAATATGAAATGATAATATTTTGATGAGGTTGTCCTGGAGTTTATTAGTCTTAACCTTTGCGGCCTTCGCGTTTAATCAAGAAAAGCGTAAGTGCTTAATCCGATTTTAACGCAAAGAACACAAAGGCGCGAAGATTTCAATTTAACGAAAAAATGTTACAATTTGTGACCGGTAAAATGTTTGAGGGCTTTTGACAGTCTCCAAAATTTCCGGTAAATTTTTCAGCAGAATTATATTTTTATCACTTTTACCCATTCGTTATCGACCTGCAATAAGTAGATGCCGGACGCATAGCTTGACAAATTCACATTGTCGCCTGTTTTTTCCTGCAATAATGTTCCTTGCTGGTCGTAAACCTTTATCCTGCTTACGGCATTGAGGTAAACAATGCCTGTGGTGGGGTTGGGGTAAACAGATATAGCTGATGCCGACCGTAGCTCTTCATTGCCTGAGAGAATGTTGCATTCATCCAGCTTATCCTGTAAATCTGTTATCTGTGTATTTAATTGAACGGTATCAGCCTTTAATGTTTCTATTTGTTCCAATAATGCGGAATTGTCGCAAGCAGCAAAATTTGCCGTTAGGGTAGTATCGCTTGTAGCCGTTAATGTACGCGGGTTATCTGTATTTTCGTCCGACCAAGTTGTAAAAACATTATTTGCTGCCGGTATGGCGTAAAGTATAACGCTTGCATTTCTGTCGTAAGTGCCGTCACCGAGCGTTGTTCCAAGTTCATTGTCATTGCTGCCGGTAGTAACCGTAACGGTAGCCGGTAGCGGCGGTTGAGAAGTTCCTTCGCTTCTTAATACCGGAAATCCGCCTTCTTCGGGCATTATCCAGTTATTTTCAAAATCCCACGATAGATTTGTAGTTAACCATGCTTGATCTTGCAGGTTTTCCGTAATGCAATCTTTACCGTCTTTGCTGTTTCCATCCGAACTTGCAATGGCATTACCGTTAAGTATTAACATTCCATAGACATAATTGTTTGTATAAGTACCGTAAGAAGTACTACCGCCTACTCTTCCTATCCTTGAGCGCACAGCATCTTCTGTGTTGTTTAGTTGACAATTGCCGACAAAACAATTTTGGATTGACGCATTATACCCGCAAATGCCGCCAGAATAGGTTGTAGTTTTTATCGAGGACGCATATTTTGCTGAAATATTACCGATATTGTAACAGCTCTTTATTACATGATCTGTGCTGCTGGTTGCACCACCACAAATACCGCCGGAATAAGCTCCTGCACTGGTTGAACTGGCAGTAGATGCCGACACAACTCCTGTATTGTAGCAATTTTCTATTATTGTTACGGTAGCATTACTCATATACCCGCAAATGCCGCCGGAATAAGCATTACGACCATAGCGAGAACTGGAGCTAATATTCCCGGTATTATAGCAATTGCTTATCTCACTATTAATCGCAAATCCACAAATACCGCCGACATAGATAGAGTTATCACTAATAGGATCACTTATCACACTACCGGAAACCCCAAGATTTTTAATCGTAGCTCCATTAATAGTGCCAAACAGACCCGCGATGGTGGAAGAATATCCTATTTTCAATGCGATTTCGTGTCCGTTACCATTGAAATTACCACTGAAATTTGCGATAGGGGAGGTAATAGTATCTTCAGCGCCAGTCAAATCGCGCGTAAGTTTAAAATATATCCCGGCATACTTTTGCCCACCGCTTACATTCTTTGCCAATTCCTGCATATCTGCTTTTGAGGAAATCAAATAAGGAAACATTTCCGACCCATTTCCTCCACTGTAAGCAAAAGAGCTTACTGCTATCAATAAACCCATTACTGTTGTTAAAAAATTCTTTCTCATTGTTTTTAAATTATTATTTTTATGCAATATAGATTATTCAAATTGTCCGGCAAATGTATATGAAAAAAGATAATTTCAAAACAAGAAAAATAAACTTTTAAAGTTTGTTAGGATGTGATCGTGATTTGGTATGATTTTTTTTATTTTTATATAGTATGTTCACTTATAATTAATAATGCCTCTTCACGTAGATTTTCAGGTAATTCTATATTCCGCACTTGAAGGCTTTTCAGCCAACCGGCAACATCATACTCCTTTAAGGTATAAAAAATAGCACAAAATTGGTTTATTTCGTTGTTGTTATATGAGTTTCCCGCACGTCCAACGAATACATCCAGCTCTTCGTCATCGTAATATTCGATTTCTAATCGTGCCGGTAATCCTTTTTCGCAGATGGTGTGGGTTCCACAACATTCAGTTGTCGCTTCGCATGACTTTTCATCTTGTGGATATGTTTTTCTTCTCGAATAGTCGATTCCCCAAAAAACGGCGACAAGACAGCCAAAAGCTAATGTCACATATATTCCGGTCATAAGATTTTAGCTTATAAAAAATCAACCACCTTCATCAATCGCATACTATTTGAGCCTTTAATCAGTATTACAGCATCCTGTATAGGGGATTGTTGCAACCATTGTAAAAATTCATCCACATTGTTGTATGTATGAAAAGAAGAGTTTGTTTGCTTGAAACAAGGTCCAATTAAAAATACATTTTTCAATGAAGATTCAGACAGCAACTCCACAATTGCCTGGTGTTCCTCTTCACTCTGTTCGCCCAACTCTTTCATGTCTCCTAAAATGACTGTTTTGTCCGGAAATGACATTTGAAAAAAGTTGGTAAGCGAAGCTTTCATGCTTGTCGGATTGGCGTTGTAGGCATCAATGACCAACTTGTTTTTTCCGGTCTCTTTAAATTGTGAGCGGTTATTTTGCGGCGTATAGGCTTCCAACGCTTTCACAATTTTATCATCCGGAACCTCGAAATAAGTTCCAATAGCAATAGCTGCCAATACGTTTTCAAAATTATATGCTCCAATCAGCCGGGTATGTATGGCTTGATTATTCCATTCAATAGACAAGAATGGCTCCGAATGTAATATTTTAGCTTTTGTAAACTTGCTGTTCGCACCATAAGGAAGTGTATCTAAATCGTCTGATATAGAGCATAATAAATTGTTGTCTTGATTGATAAATGCCTTTTTATGGTGTTCTCGAAGAAAATCAAATAATTCCCCCTTCGTTTTTATCACACCTTCAAAAGATCCGAAACCTTCCAAATGAGCTTTTCCTATATTGGTTATCAAGCCATAATCGGGCAACGCAATATTTACCAGCTCTTTTATCTCGCCTTGGTGGTTTGCTCCCATTTCGATAACCGCCAATTCATCCTCTTGGGTCAATTTCAGTAATGTCAGCGGAACACCTATGTGATTATTCAAATTACCTTGCGTATAAAGAACTCTGTATTTTTGCTGCAATACGGAGGCAATCAACTCTTTGGTGGTAGTCTTTCCGTTTGTCCCGGTAATTCCAATTACCGGAATACCCAGTGTTTCCCGGTGTTTTCGAGCAAGTTGCTGCAACGTCTCCAACGAGTTGGGTACATAAAATATATTTTTACCATCGGCAAATTCCTTCTCATCCACAAAGGCATAGCTGCAACCTTTTTTTATTGCCTCTTGAGCAAATAAATTTCCATTAAAAGCATTCCCTTTTAACGCAAAAAAAAGAGAATCGGTAGGACAATTACGGCTATCTGTTGTAACCTGCGGATGTGTTAGGAATAAAGAATAAATACTATTAATGTTCATTGGGGTTTATTTTCGTCTTTCTTTATACAAAAAAAGCCCCACACAAGGGGCTTTTTAATATATCTCAGCTAATTATTATCTGTTTTCGTCTTCCGGACCTACTTTACTCATCGCACAACGGAAACCGATGTCACTGCGAGATTCAGCTTGTTCCAAAAAGCGTCTTTGTCCCGGATTCAACCAATAAGCACGGTCTTTCCATGACCCTCCTTTATAAACTCTGGTTGAGTTAGAAATCTTAGAAGTTAAATCGCCTTCACGATCTGTATCCGGATCATATAATTTTCTTGTAGCGATGTCTGGATCTGTAACTTCTAACCAGTTATTTCTATTCATACTACTTGCAGCATCTCCGTCTTTGTAGTTTCTCACATCTAATCTAACGTATTTATCCAGCTCATTCTCTTTGTCTGCCTGAATGGCAAAGATAACACGACCTAAACTGTCAATTTGTGGAACTCTTACATTTTTGCCGTCTACTGTACTTTCTGTGAACGATGGAGACACATATTCGTTACCACGGAAAGGATTATACTCCTGTACATCATCACTATTCAATGTACGATAAACATCCAATACCCATTCGTTTACGTTTCCTGCCATATTGTACAACCCAAACTCATTAGGCCAAAAAGCATCTACCGGAGCTGTAATTGTTGCATGGTCGTTCAACTGACCTCCCATACCCATCATATCTCCTCGTCCACGAACAAAGTTTGCCATCATCTGTCCTCTGTATTTTTTCTCCGGGTTTCTCATTTGATGTCCAAACCAAGGATAAATTTTTCTTTCTTCGTAATTTTCCTCGTTTTCTATTGTTTGTGTACCATAAGCGGCATATTCCCATTCTGCTTCGGTTGGGAGACGATACTTAGGCAACAACACACCGTCAGACATATTTGCTTTTCTTGCATTTCCCCATACATCTTTTATCGGTCTTTTTCCTTGAGTTGGTTGAAAATCAGGCTTGCCTAAATATTTTGGAGTATTGAATACTTGATTTTGAGCAATGTCATTGGCATCAGTGTTTCCTTTTAGTGCCTGAAAGTCAGGGTATTGGATAACGCCTTCTTCTACGAGTCTACGCTCATTAACACGGTCTGTACGCCAAACGCAATAATTGAAAGCCTGCTCCCAACTAACACCTACAACCGGATAATGGTTATAAGCGACATGCGAGAAATAGAAGTCCAAATACGGCTCATTATATGCCAATTCTTCTCTCCATACTAATGTGTCCGGATACGCTCTTTCAATAAATTCGGGATTATTATGAAATACATTCCCCATCCAATGCAAATATTCTCTCCAGTTAAGGTTGCTTATTTCATATTGGTCCATATAGAAAGATGCAACAGTAACTCTTCTTGGGATATTGTTCCAATCTCCAATTACATCTTCAATAACACGTCCCATGGTGAATGTACCCCCTTGTACGAAAACCATTCCGGTAGGAGTATCTTGTTGATAATCTGTAACAACCTGAAAACCTCCGTTTTTCTTGTCATTATATTTCCATCCCGTAACATTTGATTCTTTAGAATCTTTCAATTTTTTGCCGCCTCCGCATGATGCTAACGATGCCGCAAGAATCATTAATAACATTGCCGGTTTAAAAAGCCTTAAGTGTCTCATAGTATTAATTATGAATATAAAGATGTTTATTATTTTTTATTTTCAGTTATATCTAACAATATTTAAAAGAAAAACTACTTTTTTATAGTTTTATTGTGCCGGATCAGGAAATAATATATATTTTTTTACATTATATTTTCCAAAGCAGCAGACAAAGATATATATTTTCTATTTTTGTAAAAAACTTTTTTGCAATATTTTTTTAGTTATTTTTAATAGCGAATTATTTTTAAAGTATGTTAATCAATTTAAACGGTTCTTTAATCGACCTCTCTACTCCTATTGTAATGGGGATTTTAAACATAACTCCTGACTCTTTTTTTGAAGGAAGCAGGTATCAAACAATCGACCGGATATGTTATAGAACAGAAGAAATTATCCGTCAAGGAGGGAAAATAATTGATGTCGGCGGATATTCTACTTGTCCGGGAGCCCAAGAGGTAACGGAAAAAGAGGAATTAGACCGGATTATCTTTGCCATGGAAATTATACGTAAAAAATTCCCTGACGTTCCGGTTTCCATTGATACGTTCAGAGCTAATGTTGCTTCAGCGGCAGTTCGCAACTTTGGAGCTGCCCTTATCAACGATATTTCGGGAGGGGAATTGGATAAGCAAATGTTTGAAACAGTTGCAGCCTTGAAAGTACCTTACATTTTAATGCACACAAAAGGAAATCCGCAAACGATGCAGCAAAATACCAGTTATAAGGACTTTATACCGGAAATTCTCTTTTATTTTGCAGAGAAAGTGGATAAATTAAAACGGTTAGGCATAAATGACATCATTCTGGATCCCGGTTTTGGTTTTGCTAAAACACTGGAGCAAAATTATGAATTATTGGCAAAGATGAATCTGCTTGCACAATTTGAATTGCCGGTTTTGGCAGGCGTATCAAGAAAAAGGATGATTTGGCAACTGCTCGGTTCCTCGCCAGGTGAAAGCTTGAACGGAACGTCTATCCTGAATACGCTGGCTTTAATGCAAGGCACTCATATTCTTCGCGTTCATGATGTGAAGGAGGCGGTTGAGGCGGTTAAAATATTTCAGCAGTTTAAAATATTTTAGCTGATAGTTTAAAATGATAAAATTAGCCGGTTTCAAACGAGGATGATTTTGGACAACTATTTTTCTATTTGTCCTCCTCTTTAATAAATGCTCCCTGTTTGGTAAAAGTTAACTCAACATTATTCGGCTTATTCAAACTAACACGGTAGCCGTATCCTTTTCGTTCTATTTTGCGGATAGTTTGTCCGGGGTAATTCGTTTTTACATAGTAGTCTAACTGTTGAGGCAGTGTTTCTAAAATAGTTTCCGGGAATTGATTTTTTTTTACATTTATCTCCTCCCAATTTCCTTTTCGCTCGAAATTTATTTGCACTCCGTCTTCCAGGCGCACTTCATAATCAAGGTTTTCGTCCTGCTCGATCGAAATAATTTCTGTTTCATCGAAGTGTTTATTCAAAAATGCCTTTGCAATTGAAGGTAAGCCATCTTTATTAATAGAGGTACAGCTGCCCAATAATACCATAATTCCGAAAAGGAAAAGATTAAAACGTAACATTTTTACTTTTTTCATATATAAATTGTGTTTTGAAATAAAAATATTTCAAAGATAAAATTTTATATTTGTAATGTCATACAAAAAAGAATATTTTTTATATTAATACTGTGTGGAACCTCACAGGTACTTTTTATTTTCCTGTTGGCAGGTTCCGTAATATTTGAATAAGAATTACATGAACGACCATATAAATCAAGCACAAGAAGATGCAGTTGAATTGTTGAAAAATCTTATTTCAATCCCATCTTACAGTAGGGACGAGCAGGAAGTTGCCGGTTTTTTACAACGGCACATAGAAGCCGCAGGCTATATTTGCGGAAGAAAAGGCAATAATATATGGATACTAAGTCCGGCTTTTGATACATCCAAGCCGACTATTCTGTTAAATTCACACGTAGATACGGTCAAGCCCACGCAAGGCTGGAGCCGCAATCCACATCTTCCAACGGAAGAGGACGGACGCTTGTATGGATTGGGAAGTAATGATGCGGGGGCATCATTAGTTTCGTTGTTTTACGCGTTTACGCTACTGACAGCTAAGAAGCAGCCTTATAATCTGATTTTTGCCGCTTCTGCCGAAGAAGAGGTTTCTGGGCAAGAAGGGGTTGAGAGTATGTTGTTGGAAATGCCGCGAATAGACCTTGCCATAGTAGGCGAACCAACTGGAATGCAGCTTGCCGTTGCCGAAAAAGGACTGATGGTAGTGGATTGTACCGCTCATGGAGAGGCTGGACACGCCGCCCGGAACGAAGGTATAAATGCAATATACAAGGCAATAGAAGATATTGAATGGGTTCGCAAATCGGAACTGCCCCGCAAATCGGAACTACTTGGAGCGGTAAAGATGAGTGTAACGATGATTCAGTCGGGCACACAACACAACGTAGTGCCGGATAAGTGCAGTTTTGTAATTGATATTCGTTCCAACGAATGTTATACGAACCAGGAAATTTTTGAAATCCTTACAAAAAACCTCCAAAGCGAATTGAAGGCAAGGTCTTTCCGGTTAAGCTCATCCGGTATAGATATTCAGCATCCGGTAGTAAAAAGAGGAAAAGGCATGGGGTTGAAAACATTCGGTTCGCCAACCCTTTCCGACCAGGCGCTTATGTCTTTCCCTAGCATAAAAGTAGGACCCGGAGATTCTGCCCGGTCTCATTCTGCCGATGAATATGTTGCTATTCAGGAAATTAAGGATGCGGTTGAGTTGTATTATAATTTATTGAATGAGCTTGTCATTAATTGACCTTCGTTAAGGCATAAGTACATCATCTTAATTAGTTTATACTATTGTGAATAAGGAAGATTGAAGATGAAACAAAAAATTTATAGTTATGAAAATAACAAGGCGAATATTTACTAAATGGACTAAGAAACAAATAAGTACATTGAAAGAATTTAACTTGGAAGTTGAAGAAGGGTATGACTTTTTATCCATGGATGAAAATGCCACTTATTATAAGTTAGTGCCATATTTTGAAAAATGGAATATTGAATCAAATCATAGATACTTTGATTTTTCAAAAGAAGAAATTTTAAAGGCAGATTATTGTATTATAACAGGTTGTTATGAAGGAGGATATCCTATGCCTGATGGTGACTTTGGATATGAAAAATTGACTTTTGATATGAGTCTGTATTGTCAATCTTGTGGTATGGTAAAAGTACAAAAAGATGCTTTTAGGCTAAAAAAAGCTCCAAACCATAAAATATTCAAACTTACTTGGATATGGGACGAACTTTTTGTGCAATTAGATATTTATCGTAATATTTTTGAGCCATTGGGAATAAAATGCAGGGAAATAAGATTATTTAAAGGAGATAAAATAATACCAAATATAGTTCAACTTATCATCCCAAATACTGATGAACCGTTAAATTTACAAGAATACAGTTCGCAAATCTGTCCTGTTTGCGGAAAAACAAAATATGAAGCAAAAGTAAACGGATTTTATCCAATTCAAAAAAATCCTTTGCCGCATCTTTATAGGAGTAAAGAATATTTTGGTGATGGCGGAGCTGCAGATAGAAAGATTTTTATATCAGGAAAATTAAGAGATATTTTAATTAAAGAAAAAGTAATGAAGTATTATTGGTTTGTTCCCTCGTTGCGGTAGGTACCATATTGGAGTTATCTTTGAAAAACAAAAAACAGATGGATTATGGTTTGTAAAGAATGTGGGGGCTGCTATATAAAAAGAGGAAAAAACGCAAGGAATACAACGTTGCCGGTGCAAAGATTGTCTCAAATCTTTTCAGGAAAACTATAAGAAAGAGCGAATACCGGAAGACAAATACGTATGGGTTCACCGTTTAAACAACGAAGGCTGCGGAATAAGTTCGATAGGGAGATTGTTAACTATGTCAAAATCAAGTGCTCAGCGAATAATAATGCGATTGACAAAAAACAGATTCAAAATTACAAGATAGCTATTGTGATTTATTAAATGATTTAACTTGTATTTCTGCAAAAATAGCATACAGTAAAATGTATTTAGATAGTATTAATATTTGTAATATTGAATTAGTGTCTTTGTTAAATAAAATTACAATCAACTTGTCAAACAAATCTTTATGGAAATTTTTTTTACGTAACCTTGACAAAGCAAAACGGCATTTTCCA
>QMCD01002348.1_pt1 | contig 10603 bp, 8 predicted proteins | sample 1821841 | NCBI WGS metagenome assembly QMCD01 (sample SAMN01991225, study PRJNA193472) | Termite gut metagenome, whole genome shotgun sequencing project. | isolation source: worker | host: Macrotermes natalensis | reverse complement strand
TAATTATATATTTAGATTAAATGCACTATCCTTTTATGCTATGTGTAAACACAAATAGTCTATATCCCTTTTTGGATAGCCTAAAAGGAATACAAGCCCAGTAGATATAAGTTAAAAATAAAGTTGTTGTTAAGAATAATGATGTGCTTGATGAAACGGAACGTTTTAAGTAGCGAGGGCAGAAATAAAATTTATTTTGGTTATGCCGAGTCACGAAAAACGCCTAATATAATTGAACTATTTTGTATAGCAGGATTTGTTTTACTTCACCACAACTACTCCTTCAGGAGCCTTGATTTCCGATTTTATTTTTCCATCGGCTTGTTTTGTATGTTTTATCTCGATAATCCCGTATGGAGGAGGGAAAGTGCCTTCTACCCAGTCCAAATCTCCCAGATTAGGGGTTATCCGTACCTTTTTGCATCCTGCTTCTAAAGGTTCTACCCCCAGTACATGCCTGCTAAGCCATGTAGTAGGACCCGAAGCCCAGCCATGACAAAAACTATGGCGATATCCTTTATAGCAATATCCTCCATAAGAGGCGTGAACATCTACTTTTCCTTCGGGTACAACCTCGTCAATCCGTGCTGCATTTTTCATCCAATTGATATCGAAATCTTCCCAGAAGGTGGTTGCTCCAAGGTCGATCATAGCACCCCAATATTCACGTATGTTATCTATCGCACCTTTATAATCGCCTGCTTTTGCGCGCGCATCCAGCATATAGTAGCCATAGAAGGTAGACATCCCATGCACTCCGTTTTGTGCTAATACTTCATCATTCGCTTTCTTTGGTGCAATAAGCCCGGATAGGGCTAATAGAGAGGCAGCCTGTTTGGACGAGGTTATATCAGGCACATGTTTTCTTAGTTTCTTCAAAGTTGATTGGCAGAGAGTTTCACTGTCCTTGTCATTCAGTATTCTACTCAATTCTTCACCTGCTTCGAATGTCATTACCATCATAGATTGCAGGCCGGTATGGATAGCCTCGGTATTTTCGCTCGATGGCCAATCGAGAAAACGATTGCCGTCCAGTATCTCTTTTCCGTTTTCGTCTATCTTTTCACTTAATAGTTTAAGTAATCGGGACATATATTCCTGTTGCTCTTTAAGATATTCCAGATCACCCTGATACAGATACCAGTCGCGATGGATTATGATCCACCACATAGAATACGAACTGATACCATTCATCCATGCAGGCAGAGGTGTGATATCCCTTGCCAGATCGAGGCTTTTAGGCACAACATCGTTATATCCGAAAACAGAGTTAATTGTCATTACTTCGGGATGAAGGTCACCCACCCATACCAACCTGTCGCGTTTTATTGCATCCCACAGGTAGTCTTGCATATTGAGATGTACAGTGTAGGCTCCTGTAAGCCATATCTTGTTCAGGTATTCGTCGTTACAACGGAAAGAACCCAGATAGAGGATATCCCTGTATTCAAAGGATGCGCTTATCTCCTTTATTTCCACTTCCGTATCCGTATCTACAACATCTATGCGGACAAAGCGGAAACCCGAATTGCCTACAGTGAGTCGTCCGAGCCAGGGTAGAGTTATTATAAAATCACGCATGGCATGGTCGTTTGTTGCCCCGCCTTCGCCTCCGATATCGCTCATTGTTTCGGCAACCGATTCACCGAAGCGGATACGCACTTTCCCTACCGGATTCTTATTATTTATGGAAGTTATTATTTCCAGACCTCCTTGTATCTCTTTCCCGAAATCGAGGATAATACCTCCTTTATTCGTATTATCTCCGATTAGCTTAAGATAAGTTCCTGCATTCAGGTCGGCTTGTCCCGTTCCTTGTTTTAGGATAGACTGGGCATTTATTACATATTTGCCATTACCACTGTCCGAAGTCCATACTATACGGGTAGGGGTAAGGTATTTTCTGGTTAGGCTTGTCGGCCGGGCTTTTATATCGCGGTAATCCTGAAATGGAAGCGGTAGTTGCTGGGCTGAAAAGTTATCGCTTAATAAGAACAAGATTGTTAATATAAAACAGTGTATTATTCGCATAATATAGATTATTAGTTAATTATCCAGCCAATATTGGGCTAAGATATAGATGATGGATATTCGCAAAGTTAACTTTTCCGTATTCTTTTATAAGTTAAGAAAATGACATACTTATTATACAAAATGACAGAACTTGATAGAGTCTAATTTATGAATTACGTGGGCCTTGCGTAAATTTCCGGTACTCGATAGGTGTCGTGTTATTTTTCTTTTTGAATGCAGTAAAGAAATATTCCTGATTCTCGAAGCCCATCATATAGGCAATCTCTTTTACAGGAATCATTGTGTTCGTAAGCAATTCTTTCGACTTCTGTATTTTTAGTTCCTGGATGTATTGCGAGGGGGCAAAGCCTGTATATTCCTTAAAGATTTTTCGGAAATTGGAATAGCTCATATTTAATTGGTCGGCTATATCCTGAGGCCTTATATCTTTGAAATTTTCAAGGATAATGATTTTGGCTCTATTGATCTGATTGACCGATTCGGAATTTTCAAAAATGTAGTTCTTATCTAAAGAATATGCCAGCCCGAGCAGATGGTTCACAATTCCGGCAAGCATTTGTTGGAATCCCGATTTTTGCTCAATAGCAATTTGTATCGCTTGTTTATATAGTTGGACAACTTCATTATTGAGTCCCACATTATATATTGGTTTTTCTTTATTGAAGAAACCATTATTTACACGGCTATCGATATTAATCCCTTTAAAGCCTATCCAGTATTCGTCCCATCCTGTTTGTTTGTCAGGCATATAATTGTGCCATTCGCCCGGAAACAGCAGAAACATATGGCCTTCGTTTATCGGATGTGTTTCTTTCTTCCCTGATGTATTGGATATATAAGAGCCTTTTCCCTTGGTAATATATAAAAGCTGATATTCATCCAAAATGCGTCCTCTATCTGTAGAAAATAAGTATCTGGTAGGGTGATTACCCGGTGGGTAGCTCATATTAGGCTCTATACTCTGGTAGCCTACCGAGTTTACAGTCAGCCCCCATAGTAGGTCAGTTTCATTTACTATCAGATATTTTAAATGAATAGAGTCTTTCATTTTTATATGAGTATGTTATTCCGGTATATCAGGCGCAATGTAGCGAAAATATTTTCATAGTAGTTTTATTCAGGTTTTTTTTCAAGGTCGTATACTCATTATCTCCACATCATATCCTATGAATAATCCGCTTTCGATAACTCCCGTTATTGATTTAATGTCACGTTCCAAAGAATTCCCTATTGAGTCGAACCATGCATCGAGAATAAAGTTTCCGTTTTCTGTAATAACAGGCCCGTCTTTTCCTTTTGCCATCCTTAGCGATACATCGCGGGCACCTAGTGCTATAAGTTCTTTTTCTGCATATAAAAGCGAAGTTGGAAATACTTCGACAGGAACCGGGAATTTGGAGCCTAACTGTGCGACAAATTTAGATTCGTCTACAATGATATAAGTTTCGGTACTGTTGCGGATCAGCAGCTTTTCTTTAAACATGGCTCCGCCTCGTCCTTTTATGAGGCTTCGTTGCGGGTCTACTTCATCTGCTCCGTCGAAAGTCCAGTCGGGTTTTTTGTCTAAAAGTGTAGTTTGAGGGATTCTTAACTGGATACAGGTCATCAATATCTCCAATGAAGAAGGGATGACTTGTATATGCAGGTTTTCTTTCTCGATTCTTTTGGTAATGGCAATCAAAGACAAATAAACGGTGGAGCCTGAGCCAACCCCGATTATTTGTCCGTCTTTCATTTTAGCTGCGATTTCTTTCGCAACCTTTTCTTTCCCTTCTCTATTGATAATGGTATCCGACCATTTCAACGAATCGATGATATTCTTACCCCATTCCATAGCTTTCCATCTTCGCAGAGTTTACCGCTGCATCTCTCTCAGCTTTATTTTGGTCAGCACCTGCTTGGTATTTAGAGGGAAGTCTGCGTCCATCATCCATGCATAGAAACTCGGTTCTTTCTTCAATACTTCAGCCACAGGTTTCCCTTTATGCTTGCCGAAGTTAAAGACTTCTATCCCGTTTTCGTCTTTAATGATGCGTCCTGCCAGGTCAACATTATTGTTGAAGAATGAAAACTCCTCGGCCAGTTTTTCCATATCGTTCACCAAGTCCGGATATTTGTCCAATTGGGCTTTCAGTACTTCGAATGTGGCTAATGTATCGGCTTCTGCCGAGTGTGCGTCGGTAAGCTCCTTGTCACAATAGAACTTGTAAGCAGCTTCAAGGGTACGTTGTTCTTTCTTATGGAAGATAATTTGCACATCTATCATTTTCCGCTTGCTGAAGTCGATATCCACTCCGGCGCGTAAGAACTCTTCTGCTAAAAGCGGAATATCGAAACGGCTCGAGTTGAAACCTGCCAGATCGCAACCCTCCATCTGGTCGGCCAGGGATTTTGCTATCTGCTTGAATGTAGGGCAGTCTTTTACGTCCTCATCCGATATGCCGTGTACAGCCGTTGCTCCCGGAGGTATAGGCATCTCTGGGTTGAGCCTTTTGGTTTTTACTTCCTGCTTTCCGTTAGGGTAGACTTTCAGATACGATATCTCCACTATCCGGTCTTTTACCGTATCGGTACCTGTGGTTTCGAGGTCGAAGAATACAAGCGGGTTTTTGAGGTTTAGTTCCATAAGCTTTCAAGAAAAAACTTTATCATTCCTCATTTTTTAGAATCAGAAGAATGATAAAGTCTATATGTTTTGTATTTAAAATTCTGTCTTTAGTCGTTTAGCATCATTGGCATGAGCAACATTAGCAGGTCTTCATTCTCCTCATTCTCGGTAGGGATGATTAGTCCTGCACGTGAAGGGTCAGACAATTCGAGCGAAATATCTGTAGATGGGATGTTGTTCAGTATCTCGATCAGGAAGCTCGATTTGAACCCGATGTTCATAGGAGAACCTGTATACTCGCAAGCGATAGTCTCTTCGGCAGCTGTGGAGAAGTCGATGTCCTGAGCTGTTACTACAATATTTCTGTCAGTCAGCTGAAGTTTGATAAGATTACTTGCCTGATTAGAGAATACTGATACGCGTTTCAGAGCATTCAGGAAAGTCTGCCGGTCGAGTATAACCTTGTTTGTATTGTTCTGCGGAATAACAGAGTTATAGTTCGGGTAGCGTCCTTCTATAAAGCGGCAAGTCATTGTATAGCTCGACATCTTTATATATGCATTATTCTCGTCGAATTTAATCTCTACTGTCTCAGCTTCTTTCGGCAGGATAGCCTTCAGTAAGTTGGCTGGTTTCTTCGGCAGGATGAAAGATGCTCTTTCGGCTCCTTTTGCCGATAATGTTTTGCAGCGAACCAGTTTGTGACCGTCCGATGCTACGAAGGTCAGGTCTTCAGGGGTGATATCGAAGAACACACCGTTCATCACAGGACGAAGTTCATCGTCGGCACTGGCAAACAATGTGCGGTTGATTCCTGCAAACAGTACCTGCGGCTCGATAGTCAGGCTAACGGCAGTTTCTTTCAGTTCTTTTGGTTGCGGATAATCATCCCCGCTTTGTCCGATAAAATTGTACTTACCGTTGTGGAAGAAAATGAATGTTTCCAGATTGTCATTATTTATCTCAAATGTAAGCGGTTGTTCAGGTAGTTCTTTCAACGGGTCCAACAGGTTCTTCGCATTTACGGCAAACTTTCCGTTACCATCGGCTTCGTTTACTTCGAGGGAAGTAACCAGACGGGTTTCGGCATCGGCTGCAGTAAGTGTAAGTGTAGAACCTTCCAGTTCCAACAAGAAACAATCGAGAATAGGCAACGTGTTTTTTGAGTTGATCACCTTGCTTATCGCTTGCAAGTGACTTAATAAAGCAGTGCTGGAAACAACAAATTTCATATTATCAGTATGTTTTAGATTTTAAATTTCGCATATTATCAATAGAGCAAATGTAGGAATTTTTTCCATTTATAACAATATCTTTTTCTATATAACTGATATTTTATCCCTCAAATAGTTATTCTCTGCAAAAAGAGACAATTGCCAAAACATACTTCTTATTATATAAAACTGTTTACACCCCGCTGAAAGCGCTGAATCCCCCGTCTACAGGCAATATAGCTCCGGTCATGAAACTGGCGGCGTCACTGCACAGAAATTGTACAGCCCCGTTCAGTTCCGTTATATCTCCAAAGCGTTTCATCGGGGTCTTCGCCAATACTTTTTCGCTTCTTTCGGTCAGTGAGCCATCGGGATTGATAAGTACTGCACGGTTTTGATTTCCAATGAAAAAGCCCGGAGCAATAGCATTGACTCTCACCTTATCTCCATATTTCAGAGCCATCTCTGTTGCAAGCCACTGTGTGAAATTACTGATGCCTGTTTTTGCCACAGAGTAGCCCGGTACACGTGTGATGGCAGAATAGGCTGCCATTGATGTGATGTTGATAATATTCCCGCTTTTCTGTTCGGCCATGGCTTCCCCGAATACATAAGAGGGGTAAACCGTTCCATTTAGATTCAGGTTGGTAACCTTCTCCCAGTCGGCTATTTTCATATCGAAGAAAGGTTGTTCGGGGGTCAGGGTAGCACCGGGTATATTTCCTCCGGCAACGTTTATCAGAATGTCGATTCTTCCATACAGGGATAAAATATTTTCCTTGCTTCTTTCGAGGATGGTAAGGTCTAGCACATCCGAAGCTAAAAATACAGCCTCACCTCCGGCGGCTTTTATTTCGTCAGCCAAGGCATTCCCTTTTTCTTCCGAGCGGCCTAAAATGATTATGACAGCTCCTTGCGAAGCCATGTATTTTGCAATACTTGAACCCAGTACGCCATATCCGCCCGTTACGATTGTTATTTTACCTTTAACACTAAAAAGTTCGTTCATATTCCAGCATATATTTATTATCGTTGTCTATACTTTTCTCTATCTCATCCTGTACTGTAGCTATCACTCCGTCCATCTGGGCAAAGGCGTACATGCGTCCATAAAATGAATAGCCGGGATTGTAGCCTTTATCTCCGTCACCGAGCATCAGTCGTCCGTGATCTACACGCATAGGCAGGGCGGGATTTTCTTTTTCGAAGATACGCACCAGCTCTATCAAATGGCCACGGCCTTCAAGATGCGGGGCTTCTATAAAGTCTCCGTTCTGGAAAACATCCGTGCTGCGCAGATGGATAAAACGTGTCCGTGATGCAAACCTGCGGGCTAACTCAGGAACATTGTTATGTATACCAGCACTAAGCGAACCCGCACAGAATGTGAGTCCGTTGTAAGGATTGTCTACTGCATTGAGAATCCATTCAATATCCTCCATATTTGTTACAATACGGGGGAGCCCCAACATTTGGAAAGGAGGGTCGTCAGGATGAATGCACATGTTTATATTGTACTCTTCGCAAACGGGCATCAACTGCGAAAGGAAATACTTCAGGTTTTCTCTCAATGCATTCCTGTCTATGTCTTTATAAAGCGATAGCAGGTTTTTAAATATTGCGACAGGATCTCTGTCTCCTTCTTTGATATTCCCGTTAATGAAACCTTGTGTCTTTACAATTATGGTATCTATCAATTGTTCCTTTTCTGCTTTGGTGATTGTCTTATCCAATGCATATACTTTCTCCATCTCTTCGGCAGAATAGTCTTTTACAGCTCCCTCCCGGTTAAGGATGAAACAGTCGAAGTAAGCAAAGCGTATTTTATCGAAATACAGTGAAGAAGTTCCGTCGGCCCATGGATATTCTAGATCGGTGCGTATCCAGTCGATAACCGGCATAAAATTGTAACATACCGTATTTATGCCTGCTTCTCCCAAATTGGCCAGACTTTCTATGTAATTAGCTATTAATTGATCTGCATTTCCTCCACCGTATTTTATAGCTTCACAGACAGGAAGGCTTTCTACTACCGACCAGCGAAAGCCCGCATCCTTAATGTAATTCTTCAGATCGTTTATTGCTTCCAATGGCCACACCTCTCCATTGGGTATATTGTGCAGAGCAGTTACGATACCTTCAACTCCTATCTGTCTGAGCATAGATAGGGTTATCTTATCTTTTTTTCCGAACCATCTCCATGTTTTTTCCATATAATTTGAATTTCAAGATTTTAGTTTACTACTGCTAACTGCTGACTGTTAACTGAACTAATTATGATGCTTCATATCCAGTTTAATCTTCTTCAGGTCTTCCAATTCGTGTACCGGACGTTCTATATCGTAAGGTACCGGTCGTTTCGAAAACGTTTGGAAATAAAGCAGGCAGGCATCTTTCCACCATACAGCATCCCGTGCCTGTATTCTCAGCTTCGATTGTACTTCCCTGAAACGTTGCTCGTCAACAAATGGCCCCATCCTGTCCCATAACTTCTGATAAGTTCTTACCTGCTGTACTCCTAAATCATACTTGAAACAAAGCGCCTCCCATAGCGTTTTTCCGTCTTTCATCCTGTAATCCCATGGCACATGATGGAACCATAGCAGGAGATTCTCAGGGCAAAGTTTAATGTCATTATAGATGTTATTCAATGGAGGAAAGTATTGAGATACGGCATTGCTCCCGTTCATCGTACGATCAAATCCTAAACCTGTACTATCTGCATTATGGTAATACCAAGGCATCCAGTCAGGGCGGGCACCGGGTACATCTCCCCATGGTTCGGGTCCATAGTGGTGGTCGAATGCAAATATGTGATGCAGACCAAGTGGCATCATATAGTCAACGGCGGTCTCCCGGGATGACAGCATCATATCCTTTACCGGATCAATAAAGTCTTTATTGTTTGAGAAAGTCATTTTTATCCATTCGTCTGCTATCTGCTCTGATGTCAATTGGTGATTCCATGCCAGACGGCCAAAAGCATACCAGTTGGCCTGAGCAAAATGATGTCCGCACCAGTTTGTATCTTCTCCAATATTTGCTACGGCAGATATTGCTGTGACCTTATTTGGGCGCAATGTTCCGTCTGTGATCTTTGCAATGGTAGAGCCTTTTCCATCTGAAAAGGTATCGCTGTCAAGCGTTTCCTTAAACAAAGGCGAAAGATATACCAGATGATTGGAGAATCCGAGGTACTCCTGTGTTATCTGGAACTCAACCATTTCCTGTGTGTCGCGTAATGCTCCGAACAGAGGACTGAACGGTTCGCGTGGCTGAAAATCGACAGGCCCGTTTTTGATCTGTATTATTACATTATCCCGGAATTGCCCGTCCAGTGGTGTAAACTCCGAATATGCCTGTTTTGCTCTATCTTCATTGCTGGGATTGTAGACGAACGCTCGCCACATGACAATACCGCCATAAGGCTTCAGGGCGTCAGCCAGCATATTCGCCCCGTCGGCGTGGGTGCGGCCGTAATCCTGAGGGCCGGGAAGCCCTTCGGAATTAGCTTTGACTAGGAAACCGCCAAAGTCGGGTATCAGTTTGTAGATATCCTTTACTTTATTGTTCCACCATTTACTTACTGCTGGATTGAGTGGATCGGAATCAGATAAGCCACCGAGTTCTTTCGGTGAAGAGAAATTTACAGCGAGGTACACTTTTACCCCGTAAGGACGAAATATATCGGCCAGTGCTTTTACTTTTTCCAGATAAGCATCGGTCAGTATCTCCGGTGTGGCATTCACGTTGTTTAGAACAGTTGCGTTAATACCTATCGAAGCATTAGCCCGTGCATAGGCCTCGTATCGTGGCGATAGCGTATTGGGCAGTTCGTTCCACTTCCATATTGAATAACCGGCATAGCCGCGTTCTACGGTACGATTCAAGTTATCCCAGTGGTTGAGAATGCGCACATCATAAGCAGGTATTTCCTCTAGATTCAGATTTGTCCTGTCTGTTTCCGTGAGTTGCAGACGAAGCAAATGGTAAGCACTGTATAACAGCCCGACATCTTTTTGTGCAGTGATGGTTATTTTGTCATTGTTACCTTTTATCTGATAGCCATCTTTCAGATGTTTCTGTTTTTTATCCAGATTAAATTCAATAGGCTGCCCCTGCCAGGAATTTTCCAATTCCCTTATAGCAATAGTTATTGCCGGACTTTTTTCTTTCGATGTGACTTTTGCCTTGTAGTGAATTGCGCTTTGATAGCGTAACCACAATTGACTGCCATCCTCTGCAAAAAGTAACAAAGGTGACAGGATAATTATAAATGAAAGACTAAAAACTAAAAGTGTGAATTTCGTTCGATTCATATTTTGTAACTCAATTTTTGTTTTTATAGTGATGACCGTGTTTAGTTAAAAAGTAACACAAGTAACGCTTTTTGCTATCTTTCGTAGGGGTGCTTCTTGTAGGTATCCGCCTTTTCCAATACCGGGCAATCACAAGGGATTGCCCCTACAACTTTCAAAAAGGTAACAAAGGTTACACTTATTTGTAATTTTTCATCTGTTACTTTTTCTAATCAATCTTTAAATTCTTCAATATTGATTTCTTAAATTTTAAATACAAAATATTAAAGAGCTGACTAACGACTAAAAGTTATTAGCCATACTCTATAGATAAATTATCTATCCAGTCCTTCAATAGTTTTAATCGTCCCGTCGGGATTATACTCCAGTTCTACGACTTTCATACTGCGGAGCCATGTCCTGCCGCCCGACGGCGCTGAATCGTGATG
>QMCD01002346.1_pt1 | contig 10618 bp, 9 predicted proteins | sample 1821841 | NCBI WGS metagenome assembly QMCD01 (sample SAMN01991225, study PRJNA193472) | Termite gut metagenome, whole genome shotgun sequencing project. | isolation source: worker | host: Macrotermes natalensis | reverse complement strand
CTCTTTACCAGTCAGCTTCATGCAACAAACAAGAATCGGATATCCAACAACAAATGACACTCGATTACGCGTTTAGTGAAGCACAATATGAACCACACATCATGTAGTATACCAACTGACATAAAAGGCAGCAAAAAAAAAAAACCTGCTCTATTAGCAGACAATAAGCTCTTATCCCCAATTCGTTCTGAAAAATCATTGTCAATTGTCAATTATCAAGTCAATGATCGCTCCCGCGGCGTAGGTTATGCTTGCAAGGCCGTTCACAAGCCCGAACGATGAGCCTATACGGTCTATTCTCGACGGCCTGTACAGTATGTGTTGGATTATGAGCAGGGCAACGAACAGCGCACTCCCCGTCCAATATAGCAAGCCAGCTTTTAAAAACAGCCCGATGATGCTTACGGCATATACCGAGACCAAGTGCAGTGCTATGCTTATGGCCGTCGATGCTGCGGGGGAGAAACGCGCAGGAATGGAGCGCAGCGAATGTTCGCGGTCGAATGCGACGTCCTGCATCGCATAGAGTATGTCGAATCCGCCGACCCATGTTATGACCGCCGCCGACAATATCATCGGTAAGAGCGCAAAGTGTCCCGTAACGGCTATGTATGCCCCCATGGGGGCAATACCGAGGGCTACGCCGAGCACCAAGTGCGACCACGAGGTGAAACGTTTGGCATAGCTGTAACTCAGGAGTATGAACAATGCGGCGGGCGACAGCGCGAGGCAGAGGCCGTTTATCCACCAGGCCGTAAGCACGAACAGGGCGGCGTTGGCAGCTACGAAGAGCAGGGCGCTGGCGGGCGATATCTTTCCTGCTGGTATCTCTCGCGAGGCGGTGCGCGGGTTTTGGGCGTCAATGCGTCGGTCTGCCCAACGGTTGAACCCCATTGCGGCGTTGCGCGCGAAGACCATGCACAACAATATCTTAACGAGCAGCAGCAGTTCGAACGGTATGTCGTCGCTCGCAAGCGCATATACATAAGAGAGTAGCGCGAACGGCATAGCAAATACCGTATGCTGGAATTTTACCAATGAGGCGTATTTTGAAACTATACCCATAGCATGTATCTGTTTAAAGATATTTCGGCAAAATTAATTAACTTTGCACCGCTTTATAATACTATCAATGAAAAACATCAGGAATTTTTGCATCATCGCCCATATCGACCACGGTAAAAGCACTTTGGCCGACAGGCTTCTGGAGGCTACCAAGACCGTTTCACAGCGCGACCTTCAGGCGCAGGTCCTCGATGATATGGAGCTCGAACGCGAAAAGGGCATCACCATAAAGAGCCACGCCATACAGATGCAGTACAGCCACGGAGGCGAGGAATATACACTCAACCTTATCGACACTCCGGGGCACGTCGATTTCTCTTACGAGGTTTCGCGCGCAATAGCCTCCTGCGAGGGTGCGCTGTTGATAGTCGACGCCACGCAGGGCATTCAGGCGCAGACCATATCGAACCTCTACCTCGCCATAGGCAATGACTTGGAGATAGTCCCAGTTATCAATAAGATAGATATGGAGTCGGCGATGATCGAGGAGGTCAAAGACCAGATAGTCGATTTGATCGGCTGCGATGCAGACGATATAATCCTCGCGTCGGGGCGCACGGGACAGGGCGTGGAGAATATCCTCGAAGCCATAGTCAAGCGGATACCCGCACCGCAGGGCGACGACAAAGCCCCGTTGCAGGCACTGATATTCGACTCCGTATTCAACTCGTTCCGCGGCATCATAGCCTATTTCCGCATTTTCAACGGCACGGTAAAGAAAGGCGACAAGGTGAAGTTCTTCAACACGGGGCACGAATACGAGGCTGACGAGGTGGGTGTGCTCAAGCTGAAAATGTCGCCACGCCAGGAGATAAAGGCTGGCGATGTGGGCTACATAATATCGGGCATCAAGAGTTCTAAGGAGGTGAAGGTTGGCGACACCGTTACCCATGTCGATAACCCAGCCACAACGGCTATTGCAGGTTTCGAGGATGTGAAACCTATGGTCTTCGCCGGAGTATATCCCGTGGAGGCCGACGAGTACGAAGACCTGCGCGCATCGCTCGAAAAGTTGCAGTTGAACGACGCTTCGCTCACATTTGAGCCGGAGAGTTCGCTGGCGCTGGGCTTCGGGTTCAGGTGCGGTTTTCTGGGACTGCTCCACATGGAGATCATCCAGGAGAGGCTCTACCGCGAATTCGATATGGACGTTATCACGACCGTGCCCAACGTGTCGTTCAAGGTAACCACCCGCAAAGGTGAGGTGATAGACGTACACAACCCGTCGGGGCTTCCAGAACCCACGATGGTCGATAAGATAGAGGAGCCTTACATCCATGCACAGATAATCACCAAGAGCGACTACCTCGGCAACGTGATAAAGCTATGTATAGACAAGCGCGGAGTACTCAAGAATCAGGTGTTCCTGTCGCAGGACAGGGTCGAGGTTACGTTCGATATGCCGCTGTCGGAGATCGTGTTCGATTTCTACGACAAGCTCAAGAGCATTTCGCGCGGCTATGCATCATTCGACTACCACCAGACGGGTTACAGGGAGAGCAAGCTCGCCAAACTGGACATACTCCTCAACGGCGAACCGGTCGATGCACTCTCATCGCTCATATACCAGGACCACGCCTACGACTTCGGCCGCCGCATGTGCGAAAAGCTGAAGGAGCTTATCCCGCGCCAACAGTTCGATATAGCCATACAGGCTGCCATAGGAGCCAAGATCATAGCCCGCGAGACGGTGAAAGCAGTACGTAAAGATGTTACAGCCAAGTGTTACGGCGGCGACATAACTCGTAAACGCAAACTTCTCGAAAAACAGAAGAAGGGCAAGAAACGCATGCGCCAGATAGGTAACGTAGAAGTCCCGCAGTCAGCCTTCCTCGCTGTTCTTAAAATGGACTGACAACATTTCAGTTAACAGTTAGCAGAGAATATAGTAATTGGAGATAAAGCAACCCGCCTCAATGAGGCGGGTTGCTTGTATTAAAAAATCGGTAATGATGCCAAAATTCTACTCCATACTGGCGGAGACAGGCCGTTTTGTTATTATGTGGTATGTGTTTTGCTACTCTTATTCATCATGTTTTAGTGCATAAAATCTCTCATTATGGAAAAGGAAAGAGTTCAGCCCGGTAGCGTGAAAGCCGACGACAAGTATCGCGTTACGGTTACCGAGAAAGGGCCTTATCTCGTTTTCGGCCGGCCTCCGTTGGCGCAGCAGTTCATAGTGCCAAACAGTGACGGCGACAGTTGGGAATTTAAGGAAGGGAAGGTTTTTCCTGCCGGCAACGAGCCTACGGCACTGTGCCGCTGCGGCGAATCGCATAATAAACCCTATTGCGACGGCGCACACCTAAAGGCTGATTGGGACCCGCGCCTTACCGCCGCTAACGAGCCGCTGCTCGACGGCGCCGAGACATTCGACGGCCCGACGCTCACCCTCACCGACAACGAGAAGTATTGTGTATTCGCCCGATTTTGCGATGCCAAGGGGCGTGCATGGAACCTTGTGGGCGCTTCGGACGACAGTCAGGCACGCGCACTCACCATACGCGAAGCCAACTACTGCCCGGGCGGACGCCTTAGCGCGTGGGACAAGAGGACTGAGAAGCCTTTCGAGCCGAAGTATGACCCCTCCATAGTCCTGATAGAAGACCCTGCCATACGTGTCTGCGGCGGGCTTTGGGTGCGCGGCGGAATACCTGTCCAGAAAGAGGACGGCACAGCTTACGAGATACGCAACAGGGTCGTGCTCTGCCGCTGTGGCCAATCCGCCAACAAGCCTTTCTGTGACGGCACCCACGCCTCAATGAAGTTCGACGATGGGTTGAAGTAATTTGGAAATTTATTTCTCCGGAAGGATTATTATAAACTCAAGTCCGTTGGGTGTGTTGTGGCGGACGGAGATGTTGCCGCCGTGGAATTGCACGGCGTTCTTGGCTATCGACAGGCCGAGTCCCGAGCCTCCGGTATCGCGCGTGCGGCCTTCGTTCACGCGGTAAAAGCGCTCGAACAGGCGTGCGAAATGGTGGTCGTCCTTAATCCCCTTGCCAGTGTCGGCGAATGAAAAGCGCACCATTCCGTTGTCGGCTTCCGCCTTAATCTTAATTGCGACGTCGCTTCCGGCGTGCGATATGACATTGTCGGTCAGGTTGCGGAAAACGGAGTAGAGCAGGCTCTCATTGCCTTCGACCGTCAGCCCTTCGGGAATGTCGGCGTCGAACAAGATGTTTTTATCCGCCAATGCCAATAAGGTGTCGGTATGCACCCTCCTCAACAGGCGGTTTATATCGACATCGGTGAACTCGAAGGCGTTCTGTCTCTCGTCTATGCGTGTGAGCAGGCTCATGTCGGCTATGAGCTCCGACAGGGTTTTGGTCTGTGAATAAGCCCTTTCGAGATATTCGCGGGCTTTCTCTTTCGCGATATTGTTGTCGAGCAGTATCTCCAGAAAGCCTCGGATGCTGGTTACCGGAGTGCGTAGCTCATGGGCTATATTGCCTGTCATCTCATGCTTGAGGCGGCGGTTTTTCTCATGTGCGGTAATGTCCGTAAGTATTATCTCGAAACTATTGTCGTCGAAGATGTTGAGCCGCAGCATAAACTCTTTGCCATGTTTGCCCAAACGAGTCTCGAAATAGTTGTCGCCGCCGTTGCTGTCGAGAAAATCCATTACAGGCCTGAACTCCGCATCGTCGGGCATTGCCTGTCCTGTGGCGACCGATTTGCCGGTGAGCATGTTGAAGTATTGCAGGAAAAGCCCGTTGTAGAACGCCACCGTCCGGTCCGGATTGTAGAAACATACCCCCTCGGCGGAAGTTTGGATGTGCAGCAGCAGTTTCTCATGTTCCTGCGCGATACGCTTTTCGTCCTCCCTGATACGGTTGAAATCATCGGCCAGACGGCCTGCTACCTCCCCCAATTCGTCGTTGGGGAATCCTATCGCGGGAATTTGTCCGTGGTTGCTGTTGAGTGCCGCCGAAAAGTCGCGCAGATGCCTTACTGACAGCCCGAAATGGCGACTGACGTAGTATATCAATATAAACCCTGCAAAAAAGAGCGCAACGACGAAGTAGAGAAATGCGTTATCGGGTTTGAGGAACGACTTCACACGGATATCGTGCGGCAGGGCTACGCGGACTATGAGCGAATTGCCGTTGTCCTTCGCGTAATACATGTATGGTTGGTTGACCGACGCCGATGTGCGGATGAATGTCCCGTGGCCATGTGTCAGCGCTTCGGCTATTTCGGGCCTGTCGGAGTGGTTTTCCATAGATGCGGGATCGGCAACGGCATTGTCGTAAACCACCCGCCCGCCGCGCTCCACGAGCGTCAGCCTTATGTTGGGAGGCATAAGCGACAGCAGGTTGTCCAACGGCGCTTGGTGCCCGTAGAGCAACAGGTATTGCGAAACTTCGTCGGCATAAGCGTCGAGCTTCTCCTGCAATGCTTCGGTCTTATGATTTCGGTCGCGCTGCTGCCCGAAAATGATAATGCCTGCGGTGAAGAGCACAAATATGATAAGGAAACTCCACACGAGTTTCTGTTGAAAGTTCACTTTCATGGTTTAGAGTCTGTTTGGATTTTTACGCCTAAGCTGTTTTATTCGTTTGAGGTAAAACGGTATCCGTATCCGGCGCGGCTTGTTATCCATGCCGCTTTGTCGCCCAACTTTTTGCGCAGGCGCGTAATGTGGACATCGACGGTACGTTCGGTGATATAGGGCGAATCTTTCCATATACGGTCGATGATCTCGTCGCGCGCAAACAGGCGGGCCGGATGACTCGCAAGCAGTGAGAGTACCTCGAATTCCGTTTTGGTCAGCGGCACCGGATTGCCGCCGATGAGCAACTCTTTGTTGCGAAGGTCTATTTCGAAATCGTCTATCGTGATCTTGTCGCCGGAGCTCTCCTGCGCTCCTGCACTTCGCCTAAGCACTGCCTTGACCCGTGCCGAGACCTCTTTCAGCGAGAACGGTTTTGAAATATAGTCGTCGCCACCCACCGAAAACCCTGTAATCATGTCGTTTTCGGTATCTTTAGCCGTCAGGAAGATGACTGGTATCTCGTTGCCCTCTTTACGCAGCTTTTCCGCCATACGGTAGCCCGACATTCCGGCCATCATCACGTCGAGCAGTATGAGCGAGTGTTCGGGCGACAGCATTTTCAATGCCTCCTCCGCGGATTCGGCCGTATCGACTTCATACCCTTCGTTCTCCAAGTTGAACGCGAGTATTTCACGTATGTCCTGTTCGTCATCGACGATAAGTATTCGCTGTCCCATAGTACAAATATAGTTATTATTCTTTGCTTTTGCTGTGCTTCAATATCTTGGCGTCGATATAAAAAACTATCTCCTCGACGATATTGTTGCAATGGTCGCCCACGCGCTCTATCTTGCGCAGTACGAGCATTGTGTCGAGTATGCAGCGGCCGTGAGCCGGATTCTTCTCTACATATGCGGCCAGCACATCCATCGCTTCGAGGTAGAGGTCGTCAACCTGCTTGTCTTTCCGCATGATGCGTCCCGACAGTTTGGTGTTCTCCGACTGGAGGGCTACAAAGCTGTCCGAAAGCATCGAGATAACCGTATCGAACATGGTCTCTATCTTCAGCTCCTCTTTCAACACTTCATTCATCTTGCCGCACCTGTCCGATACGATATGGCGGGCGATACTGTCGGCAAAGTCACCTATGCGTTCCAGCGTTCCGCTTATCTTTATCAGCGACAGCACCAACCTTAAATCGACGGCCACCGGCGCGAACAGGGCTATATAGTTCTCGCAGTCGCTATCCACTTTCAACTCGAAAGTATTCACCCGCTTCTCGCGGCTTATGACCTCGTGGGCGATCTCCATGTCGCCTGCCATGTATGCCTGCTTTGCCTTTTCGAGCTGCGACAGCACCAACTGCCACATTTCGCTGACCTCATCTTTTAATGCCAGCAATTCTTGTTCCGTATGCTTCATAAATGCAAAATGTAAAATTGAAAATGGAAAATTAACCGAACCGGCCTGTTATGTAATTTTGTGTCTGTTCTTTGTCTGGATTGAGGAACATTTTCTTCGTGTCGCTGAACTCTACGAGTTCGCCGAGCATGAAGAAGCCTGTTTTGTCGCTCACGCGCGCAGCCTGCTGCATGTTGTGGGTGACTATAACGATGGTGTAATCTCTTTTCAGCTCATGTATCAACTCCTCTATCTTCGACGTCGATATCGGGTCGAGTGCCGAAGCAGGTTCGTCCATAAGCAATACCGACGGTTGGATTGCCAGCGCACGGGCTATGCAGAGGCGCTGCTGCTGCCCGCCGGAGAGTTCGAATGCCGACTTTTTCAACTTGTCCTTCACCTCGCCCCACAGCGCAGCGGCCTCTAAAGACGCCTCGACGCGCTCACGGATAAATTGTTTGTCGTTTATGCCGTTCACTCGCAAGCCGTATGCCACATTCTCAAATATCGACTTCGGGAACGGGTTCGGCTTCTGAAAAACCATGCCCACCTGTTTGCGCAGATCATCGACATCGACCCCTTTGCCGTAAATATTTTCGCCGTTCACCACGCACTCCCCCGTGAGCCGTGTTCCGGGGATTAGGTCGTTCATGCGGTTGAACAGGCGCAGAAAGGTCGACTTGCCGCAGCCCGACGGGCCGATGAACGCCGTCACCGTATTGGCCGTCATATCCATCGAAATGCCTTTCAGCGCGTGGAAGTCGCCGTAATAAAAGTCTATGTTGTTTGCGTGTATCATATCAATTGGTTTTCACTTTTTTTCCGAAATATCTGCGGAGCATCGAGGCCAGCAGGTTCATCAGCAACACTATCGCTATCAGCACCAATGCCGTTCCATAGGCTATGGGGCGCGATGCTTCGATATCGGTCCCGCTCGTGGCTATGACATAGAGGTGGTATGGCAGTGCCATAACCTGGTCGAAGATGCCCGATGGGAGCTTTGGCAGGAAGTATGCCGCCACAGTGAAGAGTATCGGCGCCGTTTCGCCCGACACGCGCCCTACGGAGAGTATCAGTCCAGTAACAATGTTGGGGAATGCCATTGGAAGTGTCACGCGGCGTATCGTTTGCAGTTTTGTAGCCCCGAGGGCGAGGCTTCCAGTGCGGAAAGTATCGGGGATTGCTTTCAGCGCCTCTTCTGTGGTGCGTATTACGAGCGGCAGCACCAAAAGCCCGAGGGTGAACGAACCTGCAATTATGGAGTCGCCCCAGCCGAGCGTGTTCACGAAGAGAGACATTCCGAACAACCCGAATATAATGGAGGGTATGCCGCTAAGGTTGTTGGTCATGATGCGGATAAATCGCACCAATTTACCATTACCTGCGTATTCGGTCGTGTAAATGGCCGACATTACGCCCAACGGGAATGCTACGACCATACTGCCGATTATCAGACAACAAGTACCCACGATAGCCGGAAATATACCGCCACCCGTCATGCCGTCGGTAGGTGCCTGCGAGAGGAACTCCCAATTTATCACACCCACGCCGTTCCATACGATAAAGCCGAGTATCCAGAACAGTATCCCCACCACGATTATGCCGAGTATGCGGAACACCCAGAAGGCTATGCTTTGATTTCGTTTCTTACCCATAACTTATCAAAATCCTTTATTCGGTTGGCGTTTCGATATCGCTTCGGCGGTAATGCTTATGACGAGCGTTATCAGGAACAGTATGCAGCCAAGCATGAACAGCGCTTGGTAGTGTGCGCCGCCTGCGGGGGCTTCACCGAGTTCGGCAGCTATGGTGGCCGGTATGGTGCGGAGCGGCTCGAACAGCGAGTGCGGCATCACGGCGGCGGTGCCCGTCACCATAAGTACGGCCATCGTTTCGCCTATCGCACGGCCTATACCGAGTACCACGGCAGCCGATATGCCCGACTTGGCATAAGGGACTACAACTTTGTATATTGTCTGCCAATGTGTTGCGCCGAGAGCAAGGCTCGCCTCGCGCATGGCGCGCGGTGTTCCGCGCATGGCGTCTTCGGCAACGGTGATTATCGTCGGCAGTGCCATAATTGCAAGGATTACGCTACCTGTAAATCCCGTCTCTCCAACTGGCAGCCCGAAAAGCCGCTGTACCAACGGCACAAGCACCACAAGCCCGAAGAAGCCGTAAACAACCGACGGAATACCTGCCAACAACTCTATGGTCGGCTTGAGTAGCTTGCGTGTTCGTTCGCCCGCGAGTTCCGACATGTATATCGCCACTCCCAGCCCCAGCGGCAGGGCAATAAGTATTGCTATGATGCTTACCCACAGCGTGCCAAGAATCAGCGGCAGTACGCCGAACTGCGGCGCGGGTGTGGCGGTGGGCATCCATTCCGTGCCGCCGAAAAAGTCCGACGGCAGGATCTTGTCGCCCCTCAACACCTTCACGCCCTCCATGCCGCGGGGCAGGTATTGTTCGGGCAGGAAAGCTATGATACCCGGTGCGGAGGCTACCGTTTCGCCCAACTTTTCGGGCAGAAATTCGTAGTCGGCGCCCAACTCATCCTCACTGTACCGCGCAAATATCTCGTCGAAGCGGAACAGCTCTATCTGCTGGTCACGTCCTCCGAGCTCCGACCAGTTCTCTATTTCGTAGTCGAATATCTGCTTAATCTGTTGCGGATTGAGGTTGCTGACCGGATTGGAGCCGTTCACACACAGGGCATATCCTTTTTCGACAGCCGGACTTTGGAACAGACCGAAACCCTCGCGGAACAGGAAGACCACGATAAGCAGGATGGTGATAGTAGTTACCGCCCCGCTTACCGTAAACAGCCCTTCGACGAGTTTTTCGAAAAATTTTCTCATTTTTGTCAAGAAGTGGAAATTCCGAACGACCTGTTAGTTAAGAGTGATAAATCCTATGTCGCTTACTATCTTCTGTCCTGCTGGTGAAAGCACATAGTCGATAAACGGCTTAACCACCGCCTCCGAACTCGATACGTAGTAGTAATAGAGGCCGCGCACTATGGGGTAGCTCTCGTTCTTGGCGTTGGCTACCGACGGCTCTACGAATGTCTTGCCTCCGTCGTAGGAGACATGTATCGCCTTTACCGATTCGGTCATGTATGCAAGCCCGATGTAACCGATGCCGCCTTTGGTCTGGCCTATCGACTGCACGATAGCTCCCGTGGCAGGCATACTCATGATGCCGTTCATGTAGTTGCGGTTCTTAAGTACGCTCTCCTTGAAAAATTCGTAAGTCCCCGACGATGTTTCACGCGAGTATGGCACTATCTTCAGGTCGGCACCGCCCACCTCTTTCCAATTGGTGATCTTGCCTGTGAAGATACCTTCCAACTGTTCGCGGGTGAGATTGGTAACCTTATTCTCGGGATGTACGATCACCGCGAGAGCGTCGTAGGCTATGATCACCTCCTTGACACTCTTTTTCTGAGCCTGTAACTTCTGACGTTCATCGAATTTGATCTTGCGCGAGAGCTGTGCAATGTCTGTCGTACCGTTGATGAGCGCAGTGATGCCTACGCCACTGCCGCCACCCGTTACCATTAGTTGAGTGCGCGGGTTCTTGGTCATGAACTGCTCGGCAGCAGCCTGCGAGAGCGGGAGTACCGTGTCGGAGCCTTTCACTTTTTTGAAA
>QMCD01009111.1_pt1 | contig 10621 bp, 10 predicted proteins | sample 1821841 | NCBI WGS metagenome assembly QMCD01 (sample SAMN01991225, study PRJNA193472) | Termite gut metagenome, whole genome shotgun sequencing project. | isolation source: worker | host: Macrotermes natalensis | reverse complement strand
AATTCAAATTAAGAGATGTTGCGCTTCAAAAGTACACCATTTTCTCACTTTTGGTGCTGTTCTGTCCACATAAATTACAACAGTGTAAACTATGTTGACACTTTTTTAATGTTTAAAAATCGTAATACGCTCTTTGTCAGTCATTATAAGTTGTGGTACGGTTGTGGTATGTATTATCTTGAATAGATGAACATAACCGCTAAACCCTATGAAAAGGCTATATTCGTTAATTGTAGTGTCAATAATATTGACAGATGCCGCCGCCCAAACCATTCCGATGACGCTGGACGAGTGCATGATCTACGCCGTGGAGAACAGCACGAGAGTAAAAAAGCAGGATTACACCAACGATAATTACCGACAGGACCGCAATGCTGCTCCAGATTCGCCACATGATAGATGCACCGATGGGGTACAAAACCGAAAACATCATCGACATCCCAATGCTATGTGCACTGAGTTAAAAATCGAATATCAAAAAACACGGTAGAATCATGAAAAAACTTATCTTTTTATCAATAGCATTGTTGGCTTTGACCAACTTGTCGAAAGCTCAAAACCTGAACACACCTAAATTAGACAGCCTTTTTTCGGCCATCGAGACTTATGGAAAGGGAATGGGGAGCGTATCGATCTTTCAAAACGGGAAAGAGATATACCAAAATAGTTACGGGTATTCCGATGTGGAGAATGGAGTTAGAAACAGTGCCGACACGAAATTCCGTATCGGCTCGATCACCAAAACATTCACTGCAACCATTATCATGAAGCTGATAGAGCAGGGGAAACTTTCCTTGACCTCCAGGTTGTCTGAATATTACCCTATGATACCCAATGCCGATATAGGAGTGTTATACGGAAATTATGCAGGCAGTCCCATTACCATAACCGATGATATTGTTGTCGAGGGGTATGTTACGGCCAACGACCTGTCGGGCAACTACTTCAAAACATTCGTCATACAGGACGGCACAGGTGCGGTGGAGATAAATGCGGGAATTGCCGACATACACAACTACTATCAGGCAGGCCGCCGTGTTGTAGTAAAGGCGGAGGGGTTGGCTTTAGGCAGCTACAACGGTGTGGTGCAGCTTGGCAGCAAGGTTAACCCTTACAGCGATTACAGGGTCGAGGGTTTCGGCACCCGCGCCATACTCGGCCGCTATGTTTTCACAGGCATAGAGTTCAGCCCTGCCGAACCTCTCGAAATGGAGATTAAAGAGCTCGACCGTGCGCATTGCGGAAAGTTGGTGCGGCTTGGAAAACTGCTTGCATGGCCTGCTTCCGATAACACGGAGGGCAGAGGCGGTGCGACATGGGCGTTTGCAGGCAGCGGCGGAGAGGCTCCGGCCACAGGTTACAGGCAATTCCGCGACTATGCTGGCGATTCGCTGACGGTAGTGACGAGCGGATATGCGAACTTCGCCGCAAGGCCGCTCCCCGCCGACAGCGTAACAATCACCGGAATACTTATATATGGCAAATTCGACGGCACCGCCGAACGCTTCGGCATAAAGCTTAGAGACTTGGATGACGTCAATTGAAAATTGAAAATGGGAAATGATTTAGGTATCAGTACTTTGCTTTTTTGTCATGTTGAGCGCAGCCGCAGGCGCAGTCGAAACATCTTACAAGCACGTCATTCAGAATATAACGCATTGAAATGTGAAATCTTCCGCTTAGTGCAGCAGATTAGAATAGCTGTTGTTATGTCTGTGTTCATGCCTTTGGCGTTCCTGTCGTCATGTTCGCCGCCCGACGATGCGGGCATGGAATCGAATGGGTACGATATCTCAATAGCCTACCTCAAGTCGCTATATTCGGGGCATCCTGTCGATATTACTGCCGACTATCGTGTCAGGGGTTATGTGGTAAGTACCGACCGTTACGGTAATTTCTACAAAAGCGTAGTCGTGGCCGATTCCACGGCGGGCATAGAGATAAAGGTCGATATGGAGAATATATTCCGCGACTTGCGGTTCGGCGACGAAGTGTATCTCCACTGCAACGGGTTGACCCTCGGTGCATACAGTGGCCTGATACAATTGGGTGCGGCATCCTCCGGCGGCTATGAAACAGGATATATCGGCGGCGATATACTCACTGCATACATACAAGTAACGGGGCAGTCGCCCGAAGCCCCGCAGGGTTCTACCATCTCTATTCCTGAATTATCGCCACGTTGGTTAAGTTGCCTCGTGCGCATCGAAGATGTACAGTTTGTGGAAGAGGAGCGCGGGCTGTTGTGGTGCGAACCCGATGCCGACACAGACCGTCATATCATCGACCGCAGCGGCAATACGCTAACTGTAAGGACTTCGCGTTATGCGGAGTTCGCTTCGTGGTTATTGCCACAGGGCAGAGGCTATATCGAGGGTATACTCTCCTTTTTCAACGGCGAATACCAACTGAAATTGTCCGACCCGCGCATGCACGACATGAACGGGGAAAGGTTTTGAGAATGGACAATTGAAAATGGAAAATTGAAAGTGAAAATAGCCTGTGTTAGAGTAAAAGGCTAATTATAATTTTCAATTTTCCATTGTCAATTTCTCCCAAAGTGCATCTTTCAGTGCTGTGATGTTTTGGCCGCTGACCGAGGAGATAAATATGTTTTTGATGTCGGGCGGGAGTCTCTTTTCCAACTTTTTCAGTTCGGCCGGCTCTACCGTGTCGCACTTCGTTATGGCTAACAACCTCCCCTTGTCGAGCAGTTCGGGGTTGTACTGCGTCAGCTCGTCGAGCAGTATGCGGTACTCTTCGCGGATATCATCGCTCGTGGCCGGTATCATGAACAGAAGTATGGAGTTGCGTTCTATATGGCGCAGGAAGCGCGTGCCGAGGCCCTTGCCCAAGTGTGCGCCCTCTATGATGCCGGGAATGTCGGCCATCACGAACGAACGCCCGTCGCGAACCTCCACGATACCGAGGTTGGGTTCGAGCGTAGTGAAAGCATAGTCGGCGATCTTGGGCTTTGCGGCCGAAACAGCCGCCAACAGCGTTGATTTACCCGCATTGGGGAAGCCTACCAACCCCACATCGGCCAACAGCTTGAGTTCGAGGATGAATGTGCCCTCTATGCGTGGGTCGCCGGGTTGTGCGTAGCGCGGGGCCTGATTCGTGGAGCTTTTGAAGTGCCAGTTGCCCAATCCTCCGCGGCCACCCTGCAAAAGCACGAGTTCCTGCCCGTCGGCTGTAACCTCGCCGACCACCTCTCCTGTATCGGCGTCGCGCGCCACTGTCCCGAGCGGAACCTGTATTATGGAGTCCGCGCCGCCCTTGCCCGAACTGCGTGCGCCGGAACCCGACTGGCCGTCCTGTGCAAATATATGGCGCTGGTATTTAAGGTGTATCAATGTCCAGTACTGGCTGTTACCCCTCAGGATAACGCTGCCGCCCTTACCGCCGTCGCCGCCGTCGGGGCCTCCGAATGCCGCAAATTTCTCGCGCCTGAAATGGGCGGAACCCGGCCCGCCAGCCCCCGAACGGGCATATATTTTTACGTAGTCAACGAAATTTGATTGAGTCATACCGACGACAAAAGTAGGAAATTAATTATGAATTATGAATTATAAATTATGAATGATGGTGTGCTTTGCACATATATTATGAAATAATCTAGCGGTGTTGCCGCACCTAAATTTATAATTCATAATTCATAACTATTATTGTTGTCCGCCGCCACTACTGCCGCTGCTTCCGCCGCTCATTACGTCGTCGTTATTTATGCCTCGTCTTGCTTTCTTGACATTGACATCCATCTTGCCGAAACGGAAATTAACGTGGAAATTTATCGAGCGTGCCTGATATCGATATTCGCTGACGCTTTTAAAGCTTCTGGCAAGTTCGGTTTCGTTACGGAAGTCCCTGTATTTCGAGAATGGGTTTTGTACCGACAGCGAAAGGGTGAGTTTGTCGCTGAACAGGCGCTGCGACAGGCTTACCGACGAGTAGTCGAATGTGGAGCCGCGCCCCTGAATAGATATATCGGAGGAGAATATGCCGAAATTAAGCGACAGGCGGGCATTCTTCCACAGTGAGGTGCTGCCCCCTAAGTTGCCGCCATATCGGAAACCTTCGTTGCGCAGTGGCGGGACTCCTGTGGCGTCGTGCAGCGCGGAGAGGTCGCCCTCGATTATGGAGTAACCTCCGAAAGCGCTCACGTATAGGTTAAGTATGGCTTGGTAGCGGTAGCTGAACGATGCGTTCATGGAGTAGCGCTGCTCTTTGCCCATGTTGTAGTACGAGGTTTCGAGCAGGTCGCCGCTGTTTTTTGTGTACTCCATTATGCTGTTGTTGCCGAATGACGCACTACCGCCAAGGAAGAGGCTCCATGCGGTTTTGAAGAGCGAGTAGTTGGCCGAAAAGCTGTTCGACACGGCGGTGTCCAAATCGGGGTTGCCGTAAGATATATAGCCCGGAGTTTGCCTGTTCACATAGGGGTTGAGGTACCATATTCCGGGGCGCATAAGCCTTTGGGTGTATGAGACTGCGAGTGTCTGCGACGGCTTGAGCATGTAGGAGATGTTGGCATCGACGTTGAATGTCCGGTTGTCGAAGTCTATGTTGCCGTCCGAAGCGGTCTTGGCCATGCCGCTGTTGATCGTGCCCTCTGCCCTGAAACCGGCTTTTGCGGTGAACTTGTTGTGTTTGAACAGGTAGCCGCCGTAAAGTCCGGCTATATGCTGTGTGTAGTCGAGGTCGCTCATGTCGGAGTTGTCGGGCACCCAGTCATCGCCGTTGAGTATAGACGTTTCGGTGTCGCTCGTATTGAGGCGGAGTATATATTTCACCCCCGCCTCTATGTTGTGCTTTTGGGATATGGGGTCGTAGTAATCGGCCTGAAAGGTGTGTTCGCTTCCTGCAGCGGTGTTGCTCGAACGCCTGCTCGGCGAATTATAGTTAAGCAGGCCTTCGATATCGGATGTGCGGGCATTGTCCTGCGGGTCGTATTCGAGCCTGTACGATACGGTGAATGACTTCGATGGCTTACGGAATGTGCGCTGGTAGTCGATGTTTCCAGACATTGAGCCGTATGTGCCTTTGGAGTCGTCGTTCCTTACGTATTGTTCTATAATAGAGCCTGCGACATCGGTTTTATACATTTCGGTGCGCATTAGGGATTTATTGCTGCCGCGGTAACCCCAAACGGAGAGGGTTATAAGGTTGAAAGTGTCTATCTCGTAGCTCGATTCGAGCGAGAGGTTCTGTCCGTTGTAACGGCTGTTGCCGCGACCATTCATAGTTTCGGTCGTGGGGTTGCTCCCGTAGCGTTCCGTAACGGAATTGTATTCCGAGTCAGGCGAGCCGCTGATGTTCTGGTAATAGCTGGCCGATATGCTGAATTTGCCTAACTGCGCCGAGATGTAGGCGTTGCCAAAATAGCTGCCGAACGAGCCTGCGCCAAGGCTGACATTGCCGCTGTAACCATCGATAGTGCGGCGGTTGGTGATAATATTTATGATGCCACCTACACCTTCGGCGTCGTATTTGGTCGAGGGGTTGGTTATCACCTCTATATTTTTGATAGAGTTGGCCGGCATGCCTTTGATGACCTCCTTGAAGTTGTTCGACATGAGCGAGGATGTTTTGCCGTTGACCAGTACCTTATAGTTGCTCTGGCCGTTGAGCAGTACATTGTCTTCGCCGTCGACACTCAACTGCGGCACTTTGCGGATTATCTCCGCCACAGTGCTGTATTCCGCTTCGGGATCGGCCTCGACACTGTATGTCATCTTGTCGGGATCGACCTTTATGAGCGGCTTCTGAACGACTATCTCTACGGCGTCTATCGTCACCCCATGCTTGAGTGGAATTTTGCCGAGATTCGTTTTCTGTACGCCCTCTTTCAGTTCGAGGTCGCTCACATATGTTGTGAAACCTATGTTAGATACCGCAAGTTTATAGCTTCCTGTGTCCTTTATATCTATTGAAAATTTACCGTCCATATCGGTTTGACGGGTTTCATTTCGAGGTCGGCCACCATTACCGTCGCATATGCCACGGGGTCGCCTGACAGCGAATCGACCACTTGGCCTGTTACGGTGATAGGTTTGGACCGGTTTTGCGCGGCGAGCATACCGGTGTTGAGTATCAGTGCTGTAATGATGATCAGCAGGCTGATGAAGAGGTGTTTTTTCATAAAAATGTATTTTTACAGATAGACAAATATATACAATAATTTGTATTACCCCGCACCTGCGTTGGAATTGTTACGGGCGCACGGGGAAATATAGTATCTTTGCTGAAAATTTTATTATTACATGCACAAAGCCGGTTTTGTAAATATAATAGGTAATCCCAATGTGGGGAAATCGACACTGATGAACGCATTGGTGGGTGAGAGACTTTCGATAATAACCTCCAAGGCGCAGACCACGCGCCACAGGATAATGGGCATAGTGAACGGCGACGGTTTCCAGATAGTCTATTCCGACACGCCCGGCATATTGAAGCCCAACTACAAGTTGCAGGAGTCGATGATGAAGTTCGTCCGCGGCGCGGTAAAAGATGCCGACGTGATACTTTACGTAACCGACGTGGTCGAAAAGGGCGACGACGCCTCGGAGGAGGTCATCGACCGCATAATCGGCAGCGGACTGCCCGTGATTGTGGTGGTCAATAAGATAGACCTTTCGAATCAGGAGGAGTTGGAGACGTTGGTCGAAAGGTGGAAGGCAAGGATCCCGTCATCGTATGTGGTCCCGGCATCGGCGCTTAATAATTTTAATACGGGTACGCTGTTCGACCTCATAGTCCGCCTGTTGCCCGAAGGCGAGGCCTATTACTCAAAAGATGCGCTCACTGATAAGACCATGCGATTTTTTGCTTCCGCAACAGGGAAAAAGATACTACTCAACTACCAGAAGGAGATACCGTACAGCGTGGAAATATCTATCGATGAATACAGGGAGGAGGCTGCCATAGACCGCATATCGGCCACGATATATGTGGCGCGCGACTCGCAAAAGGGTATAATCATAGGTCATAAGGGCGAGATGCTCAAGAGGGTCGGAACGGCCGCACGCCTCGAACTCGAAAAATTCCTGCAAAAGAAGGTATTCCTTCAACTCCACGTCAAGGTTAGCGACAACTGGCGCGACTCGGAAAGACAACTGAAACGGTTCGGGTACGAGGAGTAATCAATTACGAATTATGTTCAGAACAGAGCTAACCATATCGCGGCCTCGGCCGTTCATAGACCACTCAATGAGCGGGTTTATGGCCGGTTCGTGCTTTTCGGAAAATATTTCGCGGAAGCTGCGCGAGGCTAAGTTCCGTGTGGCGTCGAATCCGTTCGGTGTGCTGTTCAACCCCATGTCGATACATGCCATGTTCAGGGCGCTCTCCGAGCGTAAGGCCTTCATGGATGCAGATATCAGGTGCGGCGGCGACGGGTTGTGGTTCGGGTGGTCGCACCACGGCTCTTTCTCCGGCATGGACAGGGATGAGGCGCTGCGTAATATGAACGTGGCAGCCGCGGAGGGCGCACTTGCGCTGGAGCAGGCATCGTATGTGATAATTACGTTCGGTACGGCGTGGATATACCGTCTGGCGGATACGGGCGCGGTGGTAGCCAACTGCCACAAGCAGCCGTCGTCGATGTTCACACGCCACAGGCTCACAGTAGATGAGGTAACGGCGGCCTTTTCGGAGCTGCTCGACGGCGTACTCAAGGATAAAAAGGTGCTGTTTACCGTAAGCCCCGTGCGGCACCTGAAGGACGGTTTCGCCGAGAACTCGCTAAGCAAGTCGATATTGAGGGTAGCGATAGGGGAGTTGGTTGAAAAGTATGACAATGCCGACTACTTCCCTGCTTGGGAGATAGTCTGTGACGACCTGCGCGACTACCGTTTCTATGCCGCCGACATGGTGCATCCGTCAACCGTGGCGATAGACTATATCTGGGATAAATTTACGGAATATGCCATGCCGCCGCAGGCCGTTGCACTACTGCCGCGTATAGAGAAGCTATCTCGGGCAGTCGAACACCGTGTTATGAATCCCGATAGCGGCGCGAACATGATATTCCGCGGGAAAATGCGCCAATATGCCGAGGAGCTGCAAAAAGAGTTCCCCGAAATCGACTTCGGCGCGGAGATCGAATATTTTTCCCATGGATAATTATAAATAATTATCTTTGTGCCGTCGAAATTATTGCATGAAATCCAAGATATTCTTTTGCGTCTTTCTGTTCTCCGCCATGTTACATTCGGCGGCGGTTGGGCAGTACCGTTCGGGCGGCACCGACAATTACAGCGGCGGGAGAAAGCCCGCGCTGGTGATAAATATTGTGGTCGGCGGCATGCGCTACGACTGCATAGGGCGCTATTGGAACAATCTTTCGGAGGGCGGGTTCCGCCGCTTCTACAAAGAGGGTGTGGTATTTACCGAGAGCCGTTACGATTTTATGCAGACCAATGCTCCGGCGACGCTGGCGACACTAACCACGGGCGCCAACCCCTCGGTGCATGGCGTGGTGGGGGAGTATTGGCAGGATTATATCACAGGCCGCCGCGTGAGGCTTATCGACGACCCCTCGTCGCAAGGGCTCGATTCGGATATGGGTGTGGGGCGTTATTCGGCAGTGAACCTTACCGTTCCCTCGCTCGGCGACGGGCTTAAAAGGGAGAGACGCGACAGCAAGGTCGTAACAATTGCCGCCGACCCCGTTTCGGCTGTTGCGATGGGAGGTATAGATTCGGAGGTTTATTGGCTGGATGTCAATTCATGCAATTGGACGTCGTCGAACAAATATATGTCGTCGTTGCCCGATTGGGTGCTGAAATACAACAACTTCAACGGTTCGTATAAAAACACCTACCGCAATTACCGTTGGGATGCGTTAATGTCGCACCACGACTATATGAACTCGCGGTTCTCCGCACTTGATATCAAAGAGAGTGGCCGTTTCAGCCGGATGCCGCGTATTGCAGGTGCAAGCAGCAGTGCTAAAGGGCGTTACGGCGATGTGACGGATACGCCGCTCGGCATAGAGCTGCTTGTAGAGTTTGTCAAGCAGGCCGTTATTTACGAAGATTTGGGTCGCGACGGTAGTGTCGATATTCTTAATATCTGTTTCGATGCTCCGCGCAATGTAGTGAGGCTCTATGGTCCCGAATCCGTCGAGGCGGAGGATATGTTCTACCGCACCGACAGGGCTATTGCGTCGCTGGTCGATTTCGTGAATGCGCAATTCCGCGACGACAGGGTGCTGTGGGTGGTTACCGCCGACCACGGGACGAGCGACTCCTACGATATGGCCTCTAACAACCCGCGTTTCAATACACCTCAGTTCAAGACAATAATCGGGACTTTCCTCGGGGCGCAGTTCGGAGGCGAGGGTGATTGGGTGGCCGGCTATTACGACCGCAGATTGTATCTCGACCGCACGACCGTTTACAATGCCGGCGTAAGCCTTGCCGACGTGCAGCGCCGCGCGGCAGACTATGCTTTGCAGTTCAGGGGAGTATCGCATGCCGTCACTTCGACGGCCATGCAAAGTTCCACATTCACCGACGGTTATATGAAAAAGATACAAAATGGGTTCTACCCTAAACGTTCGGGCGACATAGCGATAAACCTCATGCCGGGTTGGATAGAAGATACGGATGGCGTCCGTAGTACGTCAGGCTCGCTGTACGATTACGATACGCACGTGCCGTTGGCCTTTATGGGGTGTGGACTGCGTCCGGCAGTGGTCGATACCGATGTGGATATGTGTTCGGTGGCTACCACTTTGGCGCGCATTATGAATATAAACCGTCCGGCGGCATCCACGGCAGAGCTTATACGGGAACTCGAAGAATTGTTTTAATAAGGTATAACATACTCCATGACTATAAACGAAATACAGGACGAGATAATCGACGAATTTGCAGCTTTCGACGAGTGGCTCGACAAATACGACTACCTCATAGAACTTGCCGACGGCCTGCCGGCGATAGATGCGGCCAAGCGCAACGACAATCACCTCATAGAGGGGTGCCAATCCCGCGTGTGGGTGGACGCGAAGCTCGAAGGCGGCGTGGTCTATTACTCCGCCGATAGCGACGCTATAATAACCAAAGGTATTATAGCGTTATTGGTAAGGGTACTGAACGGCCATACGCCACAGGAGATACTCGATGCCGACCTCTACTTCATCGACCGCATAGGGCTGAAGGAGAACCTGTCGCCGACGCGCTCCAACGGACTGCTGTCGATGATAAAGCAGATGAGGCTTTACGCTTTGGCATTCGCATCCAAAACAGAATAACAGACCTCCGATCTATGACACCTGACGAGATACTGAAAGTGGAGCAGGATATAGTCGCCACGCTCAAGAATATTTACGACCCTGAGATCCCTGTCAATATTTACGACTTGGGGCTTATATACGAAATAGATTACACACCCGACGGCACGGCTGAGGTGAGAATGACGCTGACCGCGCCCAACTGCCCTATGGCCGATATCCTTGTCGAAGACATCAATACGCAGGTGGCCAAGATACTTGAATATCCGCACAAAGGCGTTGGTGTAGCTGATGTGGGCGTTCTGGCTGAAGGTGGCGTTTTTGCGCCGCATGAAGGTGTTGGTGGCGTAGTCCTCAAGGGTGAGCGCGGGGTTGGCGGGGGCC
>QMCD01002344.1_pt1 | contig 10621 bp, 5 predicted proteins | sample 1821841 | NCBI WGS metagenome assembly QMCD01 (sample SAMN01991225, study PRJNA193472) | Termite gut metagenome, whole genome shotgun sequencing project. | isolation source: worker | host: Macrotermes natalensis | reverse complement strand
TGCCGTTGTCCCGGTCTTCCTGCTGGAGGCTTATAAATTCAATATTAAATAACGGATAAAGATGTCGCTTGCGCGACTCTTTATCCCACTCTTCATATCCGTCCATGGAATAGAAATCATTGATTCCCACTACACTGACGTTTTCATCCGAAGCTTTTTCCAGCGCATCGGCCAGTTTTTCGAAGGCGCTGAAAGAGAACGGCGTATGTAAATGAGTGTTGACGTTCGGTATTTTACTGTATGCTCCCATAGCCGTTATACTCCGAGTTTTTGTCTGCGTATCTGTTCTGCGTCCGTAAAGTTGTATGTGGGAATATATCCTTTCAACGGGACGATTTTCTCATGTACGGCATCCAGAAAACTTTCTTCCTGCGGGAAGAATGCGTATTCGAGTTCGAAAGCGGGGGTAATCCAGTTGCGTGAACCTACTACTACGGGAGGAGCATCCAGGTCGTTGAACGCAAGTTCCGTTATGTTGCGTGCGAGGTCGTTCAGGAATGAGCCGCGCGCGGTCGCATCACTTGCGATGACAATACGTCCTGTCTTTTTGACCGATGCCAGTACTTTTTCGTAGTTGAAGGGAACAAGTGAACGCGCGTCAATTACTTCGACGCTCATGCCGTGTTCCTTTTCCAGTTTATCGGCGGCTTTCAGCGCTGTGTAGAGTGTGGCGCCAATCGTAAGGAATGTGACGTCTTTTCCTTCGCGTTTGATATCCGGTTCGCCGAACGGTATTTCGTAATATCCTTCGGGTACGCCGCCTTTGTGGAATTGTTCGCCGATATCATAAATGCGTTGGCTTTCAAAGAATATAACCGGGTCAGTGCCTTGCAGCGCGCTGTTCATCAATCCTTTGGCGTCGTAGGGTGTTGCGGGGAAGCAAACTTTCAAACCCGGGATATGCGCTGCGAGTGAAGTCCAGTCCTGCGAATGTTGTGCGCCGTATTTGGAACCTACGGATACGCGTACGACAACCGGCATTTTGATGAGGTTGCCACTCATTGCCTGCCATTTGGGTAACTGATTGAATACTTCGTCGCCACAGCATCCGAGGAAGTCGCAATACATGATTTCGGGGATGACACGTCCGCCGCACATGGCATAACCGATTGCTGTTCCGACAATGGCCGCTTCCGCAATAGGCGCATTGAATAGACGGTGATACGGTAATGCTTCGGTCAGTCCGCGATAAACGGCGAAAGCGCCGCCCCAGTCACGGTTTTCTTCTCCGTAGGCAACGAGTGAGGCATCTTTATAAAATCTGTCTGCAATCGCTTCGAAAAGACCGTCACGCAACTGGTATTGTTTCATTTTGGAGAAAGGTTTACCGTTTTCGTCAAATGCAAAGCGTTCTTTACCGGCTATTTGTTTGGCGCGCAGATTTTCTTTCAACGGGTGGTTGACGTCCGGCTTTGCGTCCGACAGCGAATCGATCGATTGATTGGAAAACATCATTTCTTCCAGCAGGTTCGGCTGTTTCTTTAAATCCATCAGCGGAGAAAGTTCCGGGTCGATCGCCAGTTTGAATATCTCAAACATAATCTCTTTGATTTCCTTCTCCATGGCTTCCAGTTCTTGTTGCGTCGCTACTTTGGCCTTTACGATTTCATTCCCGTAGCTTTTGATACAATCCGCTTTTTCCCAGGCTTCGACTTCTTCTTTTGTACGATAGGAGGAGGCGTCTGACGGTGAATGGCCGCTATAACGGTAGGTGAGGATATCGAGAAGGACAGGTCCCTCTTTTTTCTCCAGGATAGCTTTTTTGCGGCGATATGCGTCAATAACGGCCAACGGGTTGTAGCCGTCGACACGTTCGGCATGCATCTGTTCCGGATTTACGCCGGCTCCGATACGCGCCGCGATGTCGTATCCCATGGTTTCGCCGGTTGTTTGTCCGCCCATGCCGTATTGATTGTTCATGATGTTGATGATGACGGGCAGTCCGCCTTTCATATCTTTCTCCCACAACTGTTTAAACTGGTCCATAGAGGCAAAAGAAAGCGCTTCCCAGACCGGGCCGCGCGCCATGGAGCCGTCGCCGATATTGGCCACGACAATTCCTTTTTTGCGGTTTACTTTTTTGTACAAAGCCGCTCCGACAGCGATCGTAGCGCTGCCTCCGACGATGGCGTTGTTCGGATAAATACCGAACGGAGTGAAAAAGGTATGCATACTGCCGCCAAGGCCTTTGTTGAAGCCGGTGGTACGTGCGAATATTTCCGCCAGCGCTCCGTATAGCAGGAATCTGACGGCTAATTCTCTGGTATTTGTTCCGTTGTACGCTTTTTTAGCTACATTCAGGGTGGCTCCGTCCCAGAACTCTTCCATTATTTTTTTGAGTTCTTTTTCCGGCATGGTCTGGATAGAGCGCAATCCTTTCGCGATAATTTCTCCGTGACTGCGGTGCGAACCGAAAATAAAATCGTTTGTGTCCAGCGTATAGGCCATACCTACCGCCGCGGCTTCCTGTCCGGCTGATAAATGGGCCGGGCCGGGGTTGTTGTATTCAATACCCTGATAAGCGCCTGTTGTTTTTACGAGCTGAAGCATTGTTTCGAATTCGCGTATTACCGCCATATCAAAGTATATATGTTTCAGGTCTTCTTCTGTGAAGTTTTTACTTTTCAGTTCTTCACTCACTGTTTTTTTGTATTGGTTTACAGGTATATTGTTGAATTTAACTTCACCTGATTTTCTGACTTTTTTAGGGTCAATAAATGCTGTTTTCGGCATATCTTTGTTTTTTAATTGTTGATTTATATTGCGTATCAGAAAGCGAAAATCGTTTCTTTGAATATTTCGGAAACGGTCGGGTGGGGGAATACCACTTCTTCCATCTCTTTCAGCGTCATTTCCTGCTCGATTGCCATGCATGCGCCATAGATTATTTCGCTACAGGGATTGCCCAACATGTGTACGCCGAGCACTTCTCCGTATTTTTCTCCGATCAGCACTTTGCAGATTCCGCTTCCTCCTTCGTTTTCCGCAACGAAACGTCCCGCATAGGCCATCGGCAGTTTGGCTATTTTGTAGGCGATGCCTTCTTTTTTTGCCTGTTCTTCCGTGAGGCCTGTTCCCGCCACTTCCGGGTTGGTATAGACAACGCCGGGAATGGCATTGTAACGCATACTATCGGGGCGGCCGGTGAGGTTGTTGACGACTACTTCACCTTCGCGGCTTGCCGTATGGGCAAGCATGGAGAATCCCGTTACATCTCCTGCGGCAAAAACGTTCGGAATGTTTGTCCTCATTTTGTCGTCGACTTTGATTGCATTTCGATCTGTTTCCACGCCAAGGTTTTCCAGTCCGAAACCTTGCGTCACGGCGCGACGTCCGACGCTCATCAGTATTTTTTCGCCTTTGGCAGATGCCTGCACGCCTTCCGGATTTACATAGATCACTTCGTTTCCTTTTATTTCGGTTACTTTGCAGGACAGGTTGAATCGAATGCCTTTTTTAGCGTACATCTCCCGAAGCATTTTGCTGATTTCACTGTCAAGCCCGCCCAGTATTTCAGGTAGCATTTCCACGACCGTCACTTCGGTTCCGAGGCTGTTGTAAAAGCTGGCAAATTCCATTCCGATGACTCCGCCCCCTATGATGACAAGTGATTTGGGTTGTTCTTTCAGGGATAGTATTTCCCGGTTCGTAACAATTATATCTCCGGCTTCGCGTACTCCCGGAATCGGCGGAATAAAAGCCTCCGAGCCGGTGCAAAGCAACAGGTTTTTCGCATGGTAGTTTTCTCCGTTGCAGGAGATCTCAATCCCTTCGGACGAACGTCCTTTTATCATGGCTTCTCCTTTAACGACTGTTACTTTGTGGGCTTTCATTTTGGATCCTACGCCTGCGACTAATTTTTTTACGACTTTGTCTTTGCGCGCCATTATTTTTCCGAAATCGAATGTGGCATCTGTTACATGGATTCCGTATTTATCGCCGTGTTTTGCATAATCAAAAATTTTGGCGCTGTATAGCAGTGTTTTGGTAGGGATACAACCTTCGTTCAGGCATACGCCTCCAAGTTCTCTTTTTTCAAAAAGGATCACACTTAGTCCTTTGGCTCCTGCGCGTTCCGCAGCTACATATCCTCCCGGCCCGCCGCCGATAATTGCTAAATCTATCATAATTTGATTGTTTTATAAGCTGAATTCAAGATTTTCTATTTCAATTGCAACCTGTTTTACAAAACGGGTCGCTTCGCCTCCGTCGAGTGCACGATGGTCATACGTGAGGCTTAACCCCATGTAGGGGACAAATCCGTATACGCCGCCTCCCAGGTCTTTCGGGCGTGGAACAATGGTGTTAACTCCCAGAATAGCCGCCTGCGGCAGGTTGATCACGGGTGTGAATATTTCAACTCCGTAGTTTCCAAGGTTTGAAACCGTAAATGACGCCGCTTCCGGTGAAAGGAGATCCGGCGCGATACCTCCTTTTTTACATGCGTTGGCAACTTCTTTCAGTTGATTGGATAGTCCCTGTATGGACAGGTCGTCTGCATTTCTTACGACAGGCACCATTAATCCGCGTTCCGTATCTACGGCCAGTCCGAGGTGTACTTTTGAGAATAGGCGTACGCTGTCTCCGAGAAAATGCGCGTTTACCTGCGGGAATTTTTTCAGCGCTTTGATTACGGCGAAGCAAACGAAATCATTGAGCGTGATATCGGTCGGATAGCCATCCGACATGGCTTTTTTAACCGTTTTACGCAGCGCCATGATGTTCCGCGCATCTGCACCCAGGTGATGGGTTAGCTGTGCGGAATTCTGAAGGGATGCATGCATGGATCTGGCAATGATCTTCCGCATATTGGTCAATGGTTTTATTTCACTGTCGGATGTATAAACCGGGTTTTTCGCTCCGATATCCGAGCCCTTTGCCGCTCCGGCCAGTCCGCTTCCGGATGCCGGAACGGAAGCGCCCGTATCTTTGATTACGGCTTTTGCCAGAGGGGTTGTTTTCGGTGTAGCATCAATTGCCGCCCGTACGTCGCGTTCGATAACGCGTCCGTGAGGGCCTGTGCCGGCAAGGGTCTCCGCTTGTATCGCATTTTTTCCGGCCAGTGTTTTGGCGCGCGGCGATACCGGAGATGTTACGGCCGGACCGGCTGTGGCAGTCTTTTGGGTGTCACTGTTTATTATCTGAGGCGTAGCTGTTTTTTCAACAGGGGATGTTTCGGCAGACGGTTGCGGCGCGGTTGCAGGTGTTACTGTTTCTGCCGGAGCGCTCCCTGCACCTTCGGGGTGGAATTCATTTGTTGATTCTCCCGGATTGCCTATTACCATCACGTTCGTAAGTACCGGAATCTCATCTCCGTCCGAAAAAAACACTTCGAGTACGGTTCCCGCCGTCTGCGCTTCTTCTTCAAATGATGCTTTGTCCGTTTCGTAAGAAAATAAAATGTCGCCTATTGCGACTGTGTCGCCTTTTTTCTTTTTCATTTCCGTCAGGATACAGCTTTCGACCGACTGTCCCTGTTTGGGCATAATTACAACTGTTGCCATATTTCCTATATATTATTAATGTATCAGTATTCGCTGAAATGGTTTAATCCGCGGCAAAATTACAGTAAAAAATATATGTATACAAGTTATTTGTGGTGTTTTTTGAAATTGTTGAAGATTAACGCGTTAAATTGTGTTGTTGTATATACAAGTTGTATACTTGTATAGGTGTGTTTCAGAAGCTCCCAATCAGTCCGTAGCGTTGTGTCACACAAAATACCTGGCTGTAAATATGGAATCCGGGGCGATTCGTGTCAATCTTCCTGTTGAGTTGCAGTACCGGATGTCCGGAGCGGATATGAAAAGATTGCTGGAGGCGCTTATCGGCGCGTATGGCGAAAAGTTGCTGAACGCCTCCGGTTACAACAATCTGATACCGGGTGCGCAATGTATCGAATAGTGATTTATTTTCCATGTCAACGTTCAGAAAGCGCGGCAGGTTTATATTCGGAAGCATTGTAATGTCATAAAAAACAGGTTCTCCGTCGAGTAATCGCAATCGTTCGAAATAGATGCATCCGGCCGCTTCTTCCTGTGGTTCGATCGGAAATGTAAAGGCTTCATGCCATTCGCGCAATTCCGGTTTCAATGTGATATGGGTGGTAAGATTTGTACTGTCGAGCGCAGAAGTTGTACTCATCAAAGATAAAATACCGACTCCTTTCGGGGTGCCTTTCACGATACTGCCTTTTCCCTGATGGCGAATGATGAAATCGTCTGCGACCAATTGCTCCAATGCTTTTCGTACGGTGAGACGCGCCACGTTATATTCCATACATAACTCATGTTCGGAAGGGAGCAAGTCGCCGGGAACGTATTCTCCTGCAGCTATCTGAGCTCTTAATTTTTCATATATCTGCTTGTATTGCGGTAGTTCACTCATAGTTGATTCTATTTTGTAAGTGTGTTGTATACTTTTTGATTGGTGTGACGGTCATTTTTTATCTTCCCGGCTTTTCTTGTAATTCCTGGGGGAAACGTCAAAGTGCTTTTTGAATAAAACGGAAAAATGAGCATAGTTCGTAAATCCTGTTTTGTCGGCAATTTCCGACAGGTTCCAGGAGCCATCCAAGATCATTTCCGCTGCGCGTTTCAGGCGGTAGTTCCGGATAAAGTCTGCGGGCGCCACGTTCGTCAGGCCTTTTAGTTTCCGGTAAAAACTGGTCCGGCTGAAAGTCATTTCACGGGCTAATTCGTCAATATTCAGTTCCGAATCGTACAGTTTGTTTTCTAACATTTTCATCAGCTTTTCCATAAACTGATGATCAAGCGTATTCATCTTAACGGGAATTTCGTCTCTGTAGTCCGGCAGTTGGGGTGTGGAATAAAATATACGTAGTTTTTCGCGGTTGTTGAGGCGGTTTTCGATTGTCAGTAAGAGGTAGTCTACATTGAAAGGCTTACAGATATAAGCGTCCGCGCCGTGCGAGAGTCCTTCTATCTGTTCGGCCATCGACGTTTTAGCCGTCAGCAGAATCACCGGAATATGACATGATGCCGGATCTTGTTTAATCCGGGCACACAATTCATAACCGGATAATTTAGGCATGATCACATCGGAGAGTACCAGATCGGGATATTGTTTCTGCATGAGTTCCCATGCCTGGATTCCGTCCAAAGCCTCGATGATATTGTATTTATCGCCCAACATTTGTCTGAAATATACCATCAGTTCTATATTGTCTTCCGCAATTAGTACCGTATGTTCATGCAAGCCGGTATTGTCTCTGCGGATCAGCTCAAGGTCTCCTGTTTCCGAAGTATCTTCCGGGTCTGCAAAATCTTCCGTATCCTCTTCATATAGATCTTTTTCGGTTGAAGAGTAAACATCGCCCAACGGGAGTATAAAAGAAAATATCATTCCGCCTTCTGTGCGTAATTCGGCCGTGATGCTGCCATGGTGTACTTCCGTTAACTTCTTGGCAAAATGTAATCCGATGCCCGTACCTGCATAGTCCGGCCTCCGGCCTGTCGGTGATTCGATTTGCCGGTAACGTTCGAATATTTCGCCCAGTTTGTGGGGAGGAACTCCTTCTCCGTTGTTGGCAACGGAGATTTCTATGTATTTTTCTTCCGGCACCGTTATCTTATCATATCGCTGTTGGATCCGGGAATGCGAAACGATTTGCGTCGTGATATTTATTTTGCCGTCCGGAGGCGTATGTTTTAATGCGTTTGACAACAGGTTATGCATAATTTTTTCGATTTTATCCGAATCATACCATATTTCCGGAGGTGATTCGCAGAAGGTGTATTCGAGGCTAATGCCTTTTTCGGATGCGGAAGAAATATAATCGTTCAGGATAGCGGATAGTTCATTGATGATATCGTTTTGCCGGACTTTAAGGGCCAGTATTCCGTCTTCGATTTTTCTGAAGTCAAGCAGTTGATCAATTAATCGGTGCAATCTGTTTCTATTCCGGGAGATCGTTTGGAGTAGTTTCCCTTCTTTGCTTTCGGGATCCGTATTTGCCAGTAATTGCTGAACAGGAGCGGAAATTAACGTCAGAGGCGTACGTAGTTCATGGGAAATATTTGTATAGAAGGTCATTTTCATTTCCGTGACTTCACGTTCTCTTTCGTGTTCGTAATGATCCAGTTCAAGGCGTTGTTTTTGCAGTTTTACTTTTATCCGCAAATACATGAAGGCGTAAATGGCAGTACAGAATACGATAAAATAACATACAAAAGCCCACCAGGTGAGCCATGGGGCAGCTTTTACCTCGATTTCAAGCGTAGCCGGATGGAGACTTTCCAGTCCGTCACGATTATGAGCCGTTACGGTAAACGTATACATACCGGGCTTTAGGTTCGAATAAGTGGCCCTCCGGAAATCACCTACCTGATTCCATTCCTGATCAAATCCTTTCAGTTTATATGCGTATGTGAGTCTTCGGGGATTTGGAAAATCAATACCCGAATAGTCTATTGAGAATAAAGTATGTGTGTGGTCCAGTACAATTTTTCCGGCATACGAGATGTTGCAATCCAGTATATTTCCGTTTTCTCCCGGACTGACGCTTTCATTTTTGATTTTCAGGTCTTCTATTACGATGAGGGGCGGCGTACTGTTGGGGGTGATCAGGCACGGATCGAAAAAAGTAAGTCCGTGGTTGCCTGTGAAAAATAATAATCCGTCCGAATTAAGCAGGGAGGCTTTTTCGTGATATTGGTCTCCCCGGGTTCCGTCGTATTCAAAATAATTCGTGATCACGTAGTCCGGATTCATACAGGAGAGTCCGTAAGTCGTGCTCATCCAGATGTTTCCGTCATTATCTCCCCGGATGGCTATGATGTCATTGGAGGGCAAGCCGTCCGTCATGCCGAACATCCGGTATTCGTCTCCTTTGATGTACATGGTGCCTTCATTATAGCTGCCGAGCCAAAGTCTGTTCCGGTTATCTTCGAATATATCAACACAGTGTTGTGACAACAGTGTCGCTTCAGGTGCCGGCATTTCTAACTGTGTAAGGGAAAAGTCCTCGTTCAGCCGGTATATGCCTTCGCCGTAAACCGAAACGAAAAGCTCGCTTCCGGATGAGGGATAGACTTTCGTGAAGTTTCCGAGGTGAATATTTTCAAACTGACCGTATATGTCTCCCTTTCGTATGACAAATAGCCCGTAGGCCAGGCCGAACCAAAGGTTTCCCTGATGATCTTCCGCTATGGAAGCCGAGCCCGAATGGCTGATAAGCGGGATTTGGCGTAGTAAAGAATAGTTTCCGGTTTCGTCGAATGAACCGGCCAGGATACGGTTCTCGCAGACAATCCATAAATATCCCTGTGTGTCGATAAATAGTTCTTCTACAAGGTTATTTTTTTCTTTGAATGCGGAAAAGTTTGTATGGTCGTAAGTCCGGACCTGATTGGTTCGGATATTGTAATGGTAGAGTCCCTGATACCGGGTTCCGACCCAGAGGTTTTTATACCGGTCTTCTGTGACCCGCGTCGTAAAGATGTTTTCGAACGTGTTATTCAGACCAGGGTTTCTGTTGAAAACAGGTTGTTTATTGCTGTAGACGGCAAATCCCTTATCGAATGATCCTATCCACACATTACCCTGATTGTCTACTTCGCAACATACCGGTTGCTGCGAATTCAACTTTTCGGTGTATTCAATGGGATTTTGTTCGAGTGTATGCCGCAGGGCGTCGTACAGGTACAAGCCTTCCGATGAGGTGCCTATCAGGTATCTGAGAGGTGTGATTTCTTTGATGAAATGGATGTAGGCCTGGTTTAGAGAAGGGTTTGATGACAGGGATGCCGGGATGTCGAGAAAGTTCTGGGTAACAGGGTCAAAAAAAGCAAGTCCGGCGTTTGTGCCTATCATAAAGATCCCCTGGGGATCAGGGCAAATACAATTGATCTTCCTGTTATCCGGTAGCGGGATTAAAGTCCATTGGTCGTGATTGATATTTACAAGTCCTTCGCCGGTTCCTGCCCAGCGTTTGCCACGGTTGTCTTCCAGCAATACGCTCACGGCGTCAAGCTGGAATTGAGGGTCTGTATATAGTTCTACGGAAAAAGTTTGTTCATTGATTTTGCCGATGGAGGAATTGGTGGCAATCCAGATGTTTCCATCTTTATCTTCATGAAATGTAAGTACGGGTATATTCGGCATTTCATATCGGATGAACCGTTCGCTTTTGAAGTCATACCGATTAATTCCCGTGCCCGTACCGATCCACAGGCGGTGTCGTGAATCTATTAATAAAGAATAGATCATGTTGTTTTTCAGCGAGTGTTCGTCTTCTTTGTTGTGGGAGAATTGTTTAAAATCATATCCGTTGTAACGGTTCAGCCCCCGCGTGGTTGCGATCCACATATAACCGAGACTGTCCTGACAAAAATCATAGATATGAAGGTGTGAGATCTTATCATAATTTACGGCGCAGTGCAAAGACGGTAAAAGTATTGAATTCAGAAATAAAAAAAACAGTATCCTTTGCATAAGTAAGCATGAAATTTCAGAACATGCAAATCTAAGCGTTTTTTGTATTATAGACAAAAGAATGAACGGAAATCAATACTATTTGAACAGGAGTCAAAAATACGGGACGGAATTTTGATGAAAGTCTTTTATCTGTTTATTCAAACATGTTATTTGAATAGATTTG
>QMCD01003555.1_pt1 | contig 10622 bp, 10 predicted proteins | sample 1821841 | NCBI WGS metagenome assembly QMCD01 (sample SAMN01991225, study PRJNA193472) | Termite gut metagenome, whole genome shotgun sequencing project. | isolation source: worker | host: Macrotermes natalensis | reverse complement strand
TTGACCATAGCCGACGCGGACCCGGATAAAGGAACTATCACGATGGTTTTTCAGGCTGTCGGCGCCACGACAAAAAAGCTGGCAATGAAAGAAGCGGGCGATGCGGTGGAAAATATTCTTGGGCCTTTGGGAAACCCGACTCACATCGAAAAATTCGGCACCGTCATTTGTGTCGGCGGCGGCATCGGGGCGGCTCCTTTGTATCCCATTGTGCAGGCTTTGAAAAAGGCTGGAAATACCGTAAAAGTGATTATCGGCGCGCGGAACAAAGAACTCATTCTTTTTGAAGACCGGATGAAAGCCATCGCGGATGAGCTTATCATTGTTACGGATGACGGCTCTTACGGAAGAAAAGCCTTGGTGACGGAGCCGCTTGCGGAATATTGTTCCCAAAATCCCAAGCCGGATTTAGCGGTCGCGATAGGTCCGCCCATCATGATGAAATTTTGCGTCCAAACCACAAAACAATTTGATGTGCCTGCAATCGTATCATTGAACACCATTATGATCGATGGAACCGGAATGTGCGGCGGCTGCCGGGTTAACGTCGGCGGAGAAACCAAGTTCGTCTGTGTTGACGGCCCCGAATTTGACGGTCACAAAGTAGATTTTGAAAACATGATGCTCCGAATGCAGGCTTACAAAGAAAAAGAAGATGAAGATAATCATGCCTGCAGCATCGGTTTGAAGAAAAAGGGAGAAACGGCATGAACGGTTCTGGAGAACATGCATCAATTCAACAGTTTGACAGCGAAGCAATATCAGCCTTGAAGATCATCCAGGAACAAAAAGCCAATGGTGAAACAATAAGTCCCAAGGAACGCTTAGGCATACCCGCTCAGGAAATGCCTGCCCAAGACCCCGTGGAACGGGGAAAAAATGTTCTTGAGGTTGCTCTGGGTTATACCGAAGCTCAAGCCCGGCTGGAAGCGGAACGCTGCCTGGGCTGTAAAAATGAACCCTGCGTAAAAGGCTGCCCCGTTCAGGTTCCCATACCGCGCTTTATTGCCGAAATTCAAAAAGGCGATTTTAAGGCGGCGGTAGATGCCATTAAAGAAACAAACCTGCTCCCCGCGGTATGCGGCCGGGTCTGCCCTCAGGAAAAACAATGTCAGGCGGAATGCACCGTCGGCAAAAGCCTTAAAAGTGCCGATAAGGCGGTGGCTGTCGGCAGGCTGGAGCGTTTTGTATCGGACTGGGAGCGGGAAAGCAATAAAGTAACGCCCCCGACAATAAAGCCAAAAACCGGGAAAAAAGTTGCCGTTGTCGGGTCAGGCCCGGCGGGACTTACCGCGGCTGCCGACTGCGCGCGTGAAGGCCATTCGGTTACCATTTTTGAAGCATTTCACAAACCCGGCGGTGTTATGGTATACGGCATTCCGGAATTCAGGCTCCCGAAATCTATTGTTCAGGCCGAAGTAAATCAGCTTATCAATATGGGTGTTGCCATCAACACAAACTTTTTAATCGGGCGGACAAGAACAATCAAAGAATTGATGGAAGTAGACGGATTCGACGCGGTCTTTATCGGCGTTGGAGCCGGACTGCCCAAATTTATGGGCATTCCCGGAGAGAACCTCGTCGGCGTGTTCAGCGCGAATGAGTATTTAACTAGGGCAAATCTGATGAAAGCCTACGACGCCGAAAAAGCCGCAACTCCCATCTACCGCTCAAAAACGGTTTGTGTTATCGGCGGCGGAAACGTCGCCATGGACGCGGCAAGAATGGCGCTTCGGCTCGGCGCGGAAGCAGTCCATGTCATCTACCGCCGCACAAGGGATGAGATGCCCGCCCGACACGAGGAAGTGGAACACGCTATAGAAGAAGGTATCATCTTCGATTTTCTCCGCAATCCTGCCCGGATTCTGGGAAACGAAAAAGGAAGAGTTACCGGCATCGAACTTCAACAGTTTGCCTTAGGAGAACCTGACGCGTCGGGCCGCAGAAGCCCTGTCGGCATCCCCGATTCCGAATATACCTTTGACTGCGACACCGTAATTGTCGCGCTCGGCAATGAATCGAATCCGCTCCTCGTGAAAACCACCGAAAACCTCAACGCGGATAAAAAAGGCCGGATCATCGTTAATGAAGAACAGGAAACTTCCATACACAAGGTTTATGCCGGCGGCGACATCGTTCTGGGCGCGGCAACGGTTATCCTTGCTATGGGCGAAGGCCGGAAAGCCGCGGCGGCGATAAATGAAATGTTGAAATGAGATAATCTTATCTTTTACTAATTCCCAGAATAAACAGAATATTGAGCTTGTTGCAAAACTCGGTTAGTTTTGCTTTGCCCAAGCTCCTGCATTTTCTCGCCTAAAGGCTGCGAAACATGCATTTTTTAAAGGTTGCTGTTGCAAAAACTGGAGTTTTGCAACAGCCTCTATTATTTTCGATTTTTTCAATAATTCTTCGATTAATTTCCGTTATTTTCTCAATAAGCCGTTGTTTGTCTATTACCTCAATTTATGATAAAACTATCACGGAATCCTTTTTTAAATTTGATTCATTTCTTGTAATAAGTATGTTGCCTGGTGCATCTGCCAATATCATATTTGTTGTCAGCGGAATAACTATCGTTGTATTTATTTTACTGTTATTGAAATAATCATTTTGTATTATTAACACCGGTCGCTTGTATCCTGGCTCACTGCCGAAAGGAATACCAAAGTCAGCCCACCATAATTCACCACGCATCATCTTTTGTCAGTTTCCTCAACGATTCAAGCCCAACATCCTGTTCTTTTGTGAATTCATCCTGATTTATTTTTTCATACACTTCATTCAATTTTTGGGTTATTATATCCCCGTTGTACTTACCGATATATTCCTCCAACGCAAGAGTAAATAACTTACTTTGAGGAATTCCCATGTAATGGGCCGTTTGCTCCAACTTTTCAAATAATGTATCAGGAAGAGATATCGCTGTTTCCATAGAACAAAGTATGACAGCTGGATAAATGCTTGTCAACGCTTGTTTTTAGCAATTAGCCCTCATGCCCAAACCGGGACAAATACTCCAAAGCCAATTGATCGTTCGGTTCGATTTCCAGGACCGTTCTGAAAAAGGCGGCGGCTTCATCGTCGTCGCCGTTTTTGAGGGCGAGGATTCCCAGGTTGGAAATGATTTTGATGTTTTCCGGTTCTTCGTACAGCGCGGCTTCCAGTTCTTTACGGGCGGCTTTAAGATCACCCATTTCCATGAGGCAGATGGCAAGTTCGTTACGGGTATCGCTGTTTCCGCCGCCCAGTTCGACGGCTTTCCGGAAAGACGCGGCGCCGTCTTCCCAGCGTTCCATGCGCCGGAGCCCCCAGCCTAGCAGGAACCAGCCGTTCCATACTTCCGGATAGCGTTCCAAAAAAAGCCGGACTTTTTGAATGCCGTCTATTTCATTTCCCATGCGGATAAAATCATACGCTTCGCGGAATTGTTCGTCGTTGAGGTTTCGGCTTTCAATTTCATGGATAATCGATTGAGCTTTTTCCCGTTTTTCTTCATCATCCGCTAAAGGAATATACGCCTTAAAACACGCGAGCGCTTTATCAAAATTCCTCCGCTTCATATAGAAGAATCCCGCGTTAAAAAAACCATTTGCGAAGGGCGGTTCAAAAGACAGCAGTTCCTTGTAAGCCGAATGAGCCCGTTCGTATTCCTGTTCCGCGGCCTCTTCCTGCCCGGCGTTTTCCAGAACTTCCGCCCTGTTCTCCAGAACAAGCGCAATGTTGAACATGATTACCGGCGACTCCGGAAAAAGTCCGCGCAGGGCGGCAAAGATTTCGAGGGCAATATCAAAATCACGGTTTTTCGCTTTGAGGATGGCTGCTTCCGTAAATTCGTTAAAAATATCCGGCCTTACCGATAAAACAAACCTGCGGTAATACGCGGCATCTTCGGCAAAAGGGTCCTGGGCAATTTCCCGGATCATCCCGGAAAGAATCATCTCCCAGGAAAGATTTTCCAGGTCCAGTGTTTCCGCGTCCGGCGGAAGCTCCACCGGGATGGGAATTTGAGGATCGATGGAAAAACCGCTTTTCGATTCTGTTTCAACTTTTCCCCGAAGTGATTCGGGAACCGACAGATAAACGATTCTGGGCAAGAGCCTTGTATTATTTTTCGTTTCCATTCTGTTCCGTGTTTTGGTCTGTACGTGATTCTACTCTGACCTGACCCAAAAAATCATTTATTCTCATCTTAAAACCCATAGGGACAAGTTTTTCATCAAACTGGATTCCCAAAGCGATAAGTTCCTTTCTTCCTTCCACATCTTCCGCGCGGATAAACTTTCCCGAAATCAAAAAAGCTTCCCGAGGATCATCAAAATCCAGCCTGAGAGCCACCTCTTTATTAACGAGGAACTTGGAAACGCCCATCATGATAACCTTTGCCCCGGAAAACGAAATGTCCCGGAGGATGCAGCGGCGGGGGACCTTTTGTATAAAAACAGCCGTATTGTTGGAATCCACATGCAGGCGCCTCATACTTTCCGGCGTTATGATAATGCGTTCGTCCCTTCTTTTTGTTGAATTAACATTCGCGTCCAGCATCCGTCCCATGATTTCGATAAGATCATCCGGCGGCCGCTGCGTAAATTGAAGGTTAAAAACCGCCATATCTTTGGATTCGCCGTAAGGAGAATATCCCATACATTTGGCCGATACAAAAAAGGTTAACGGCGCGCCTTTATCATTGCTTTTGAAGCAGAAACGGAGGCTTATCATATTATTAGCCTGCTGAAGTTTTATGAGCAGACCGGATTTTACATTTGAAACAACCTTCGCGCCGACAAAAGATGATGCAAAAATTACACAAGGCCAAAAGTCACTTACGCATTTCAGAAAGACTTGCTGCGGTATCAGACCTGTAACCTGAATAATTTCTTTTGTATATGTGACATCGATTGTTTTATACCGCTCATATAAATTGACCAGTTTTTGACTCGTTAACAAACCCATTTCCCTAACTATAGATTGCTTTGAGGCTGTCCGTCAATGGAAAAATCCAATGTGTACAGCAATCTTTCTGCTTTCCTCAATACGGCCACAATCCCGCTTGATCCATCAATTTCCGGGTGTTTGTTTTATCGTAACGGACTTGTTTAAACTGCCAATTACCGGATTCCGGATCGAATAAAGCATATTGGGCATAATCAAAGCGGCTGTTCTTATCATTCCGCTCTTGAATCGATCTTGGGAAACCCACACTCCCCGGATTTATCATCATCCTCCTGCCGCTATTCTTTGTTTTCAGGCTGAGATTTGTTTTTCCGAATGCAATTTCCAGCTGAGTTTTTGTGCCTTCCGCGGAAACCGCAGCAAAATAGGATGGTACATGAGTATGACCAAAGAAAGCCAGGGAAAAATCGGCGCCCGCAAAAGCAATAATAGCGTCGAGTCCAGAAAAGATATATCCCCAAACGGGATTATCCGGGCTTCCGTGGGAAAGAGAAATATCGTTGTAACGAGCTGCCGATTCCAATGAAGCAAGATACATCATCCGGTCAGCATCGAGTTGATTTTGCGTCCATTTTGCGGAATGTTTTGCCCGGGCTGAAAAATCATGCGAACTGATTTTATTACATACTACAAGCTCATGATTCCCCGCGAGGCTGATCTCCGCTTTTTCCGCGATAATATCGATGCATTCACAGGGACAGGGACCGTATCCAACTATATCCCCCAGCGAAATAAGTATATCGTACTTATTTTTCGCGTGGTTCAATACGCAGTTCAGAGCGTCAATATTTCCGTGAATATCCGATAGAATTAAGATTCGCATTATGGTACTTTATATACTATACTTGTTGGAAAGATACATCAAGAGTTGTTTACTAATATTTTTACAATCTTTCTAATGGACATTGCCGGAGAATACATACCGTGGCGAAAAAGAAATCGTCTTTTGCCGAAATGCTGTCTGACCGCTTTACCGATGTTTGGAAATTACTTTCAGATACTTCCTCGTTTCTTAGCCGTACACCGGAATTTCATCTTTACGAAAAACAGCTTCGTTCTTGGAGAGCCCTGCTCCAGACGCAAAACAATCCTGATACAGCGCAGAAAATCCGGAAAGAAATTACCGATTTACGAAAAGCGCTCCGCTTTCAGGGCTATGATCTGAGCCTGAGTACGCAGATTTTAACGGTTGATCGCTTCCGCAACGATGCCAGTCTGCAAGACGGTTTTAAAAGAGTTGTCATTTTTCTCACCAATTCCGGAATTCTTTGGCTGAGCGGTGATGAAAATCATATCACCCTTGCGGAATATCTTGAAGCGAGAATTCGGAATCATCTTGCGGACGATCATATCAGAATCCTGGGGAAACATTACCTCTGGTACCGCCGCCGGGGAAACGAACTTGTATTATCCGGCTCCGATACGGAAACGAAAGAAGATTTTGAACACTTAAAAGCTATGGCCAACGCGAACAGCTTATTTCTGCTCGGTCAGTTGAAGAATTTAAAATAGTTGAGCTTCAGCAAAACTTCCGGAAGAATTTTTTCTTTTCCCGTTGCTTTCTTTTTTTATTATTGATATATTCGAAACGATACAATGTCTTGTTAAAGAATTGTGTCAAACAGGACGGTGTGCCTGTTGGGATTGCTCTAAAAAAGAGGATCCTTCATTTACCGAGCCTTTAAGGTCGGAAAAGGAGCTTTGTATGAAAAGCGTTTTCAAAATCATTGAAACTATTGTTTTATTGGTGGTTGTTGCTGTGCTTGTCAGCCTCGCCGTTATCGCGGCAAACAGTCCGGGCAAGCTGCCTTCTCTGAAAGATTCACAGGGAAATGAAATTGCGGGTTCACTGGCCGAAAAACAATTTGTTGAAATCGGCGGAATACAGCAGGGTTTTTTCCTGCGTTCCGAAAATCCGGAAAATCCTGTTCTTCTTTTTCTGCACGGCGGACCGGGCAGTCCTGAATTCCCTATGTTGTATAATTACGAAACATCTGCGCGATTGGAAAAATACTTTACGGTTTGTTACTGGGACCAGCGCGGCGCGGGAATGACTTTCAGCCGTTCGACAGATCCATCCACAATGACGCTTGATCAAATGATAGAAGACACCCGCCAAATGACCGAGTATCTTAAGCAGAGATTTAACCAGAAAAAAATATATTTGATGGGGCATTCTTGGGGTTCGTTCCTTGGGATAAAAACCATCGAAAAATATCCTGAACATTATCTGGCTTATTTCGGCATTGGACAGGTAAGTAATCAAATTGCATCTGAAAAAGCGGCTTATGATTACATGCTCCAACACGCAAAAGAAATAGGGGATACATCGGCAGTCAAGAATTTAGAAAAGTTTGATAAAAACGCTTCTGATTTTCCCAGTCTGGAATATATTTCGACTCTCCGTTCTTCATTGATGAATAAGTACGGAATTGGCATGATGCATAACAATTTTTCTATGGCAAGTATAGTTAAAGACATAGTCCTTTTTAAAGGCTACACATTTATGGAAAAAATGAATTTCATTCAGGGTATGCCGTTTTCTCTGAATCATTTGTGGAATGATGTTTTGGCTGTTAACTTGTTTGAAACGTCAACTTCGTTTCAAGTACCGGTTTATATCACGCACGGAAAATATGATTACCAAGTGTCTTATGCTTTGGCCCGTGAATATTTTGAAGCAATCGATGCGCCGAAAAAAGCGTTCTTTACGTTTGAGAATTCGGCGCATTCCCCCAATGCGGAAGAACCCGAACAATTTGTTCAAATTGTCCGGAATATAATGCTTGAAAACAATTAGATAACATACCTTTTGGCAGGCAGCCTAATGTTGATTCAGCGCCCTTTCAACCGTGCGCAAGTCAGATGAAAGCTGCCTGTTGCCGGGAAATTCCTGTAACGCGTTTTGTATAAACCGATGGGCCTCTTCGTAGTTACGGGCGTTGAACAAAGAAGCGAATTGGTTGTGCAAATCAACCACCTGATTGTTTTTATAAACCCTCAGCGCGTTTTGCAATTGAGACTGACTGCCGTATGTGTTGATGGCGTTTTCTGTATAAACGGCGGCCTCTTGCCAGCCGGAACTTTTTGAACGCCGTTCGGCTTCTTTTAATATTACAAAGGTACGAAGTTCCAAAATCCTCGCGTTGGAGATTAATCCCTGCCTTTCTATAAGAGCAATTTTTTCCAAAGCCCGTTCGGCTTCTTCCGCGCCGGATGCCTGGGTGCTTAACTGCGCGAGTTCGGATTCCGTTACCATCATTTCCAGGCTGGTATAATGTTCCGCACTCAAGCGGGAGGCTTCCGTATCAAGAAAAATTCTGGCATCAGCAATTTGTTTCGTTTGGATCATCTTTAAAAGACGATTATTCATCGCGGCAAAAATAAAATCCTGCCAACGATTATCGGGATAACGGCTTTCGGCGGTATCCGCCCACGCTAAGGCTTCCTCATTTTTGCCGGCTTGGATCAAGGACGCGCCGTAATTAAAAACACGATCCGTCACATCTTTGTAAGGATCGGTGAAAAAAGGAGAATCGGAAGGATTTAGTCTCATAGAAAGCAGAGCGGCTTTGTCAACGGCAATCCCCACGGCATCGGCAAAAAAGCCCCTCGATTCCAAATCGGCAATCCTGTTCGACAGAATAATCGATACAAGCTCTAATTGTGATATAGAACTTCTGTCGCGGTAATTCCGGGGCGCGACGTAGGCAAATCCTGTAGTGTTGCCAAAACCATCGTGAAAATCTTTTTTGCTTCCCGGATCGTAACCGTAAGCGGTTGTGGTTTCCACATCCACAAGTTCTGTCCCGGTATTCACTTGAACGAACGCATGATCCTTCGTAAGAACGCCGTTCGATGCAAGCCCGATGCTGGATGCCAGAATCGTGTACAACACAGCCGATGAAACGCAATTGTATCGTCCACTTGAAACCAATACATCGAGCCTGGTCTGTCTTTCGGAATAATTTTTCAGGAAATTCCGGTACAGGTAATCAAGAAGATATTCGCCCTGGTCTTCTTTGGACGGAGGCATATCTTCCGACTCAGCCAACGTTTCTCCGGATGAAATAATGGCGGCTCTTGCTTCGCTTCCTTCGTTCCGGTTTACAAAATCCGCACCGGAAGCCCAAAGCGCCATATCAAGAATCTCATGCCAGAGATATTCCCGGCTGCTCCCAATCTTCGCGAATTCAAAGGCCCTGGCATCGGGCTCAAGCCTTGGCTGACCGATATTGCTTTGGCCGTACAAAAAACCGCAAAAAAGGAAAAAGGATATGATGATAAAAAAGACTTGTTTCATCGTTATTCATTATACCTTAAAACTGGATAAAAAACATTGTTTAACACGCACCGTTGTACCAAGATAAAATCCCTAAAGCAATCGACGCGAATTTTGTTTCGGGGCTGTCGGCGCGGCTCGTAAGAATTACCGGAACCCGCGTTCCAACGACGAGTCCCGCGGATTTTGCGCCCCCCATATACATCAAGGCTTTATAGAGAATGTTTCCCGTCTCAATCGACGGCACAATCAAAATATCAGCGTCGCCCGCGACAGGACTGTTAATCTTTTTCACCTTGATAGAATGTGCGCTCACCACATTATCGAAAGCGAGAGGGCCGTCGATGACGCAGCCGGGAAATTCTCCCCGGCGGTTCATCTGGGTAAGAACCGCGGCGTCAACGGTGCAGGGCATCTTTTCGGGATTGACCATTTCAATCGCCGCCAAAAGTGCCGCTTTTGGCGTTTCAATCCCAATGTTGCGGGCTAAATTAACCGCGTTTTTGATAATCGCTTTTTTATCATTTATGTCCGGAGCGATGATGATGGCCCCGTCAGAAAGCAGCATCAATTTATGATAATGCGGAGATTCAATAACGCTTACATGACTGATTATGCTGCCAAGATTGATGCCCATGTCCTTGTTCAAAACCGCTTTCAGAAAAACGGCACTCTCAACAAAACCTTTCATGATCATATCGGCCTTATCGTCTTTTATAAGTGAAACCGCTTTTGCGGCAGAGCGGACTTTGTCCGCTTCGTGAATCACTTCAAACTGGTGCAGATCGATTTTCTGTCCGCGCGCGATTTTTTCTATTTTCTCTTGACTGCCGACAAGAATAATTTTTTTGAGACCAAATTCACGCGCTTTTGAAACAGCTTCCATGACGGCATCGTTCTCGGCACAAGCAACAACCAAACGGGGAGCTTCCCGATCTGCCGAAGATAATACGCTTTCGGTTTTTGAGATAAGTTCCTGAATCGTTTTCATCTTATGCTCCGTATTCTTACATTTTTTTAGAATCTTAATCTTTAAGCATAGATTATAACATGTTTAATCTAATCTTCAATAGAGTGAGCTTGTTGCAAAACTCGGTTAGTTTTGCCCAAGCTTTTGCCCAAGCTCCTGCATTTTCTCGCCTAAAGGCTGCGAAACATGCATTTTTTAAAGGTTGCTGTTGCAAAAACTGGAGTTTTGCAACAGCCTCGAGTTATATTTTTTAGCGTTGATCACTGCTCTTTTTTCATTTGTAATGTTTCATAAGATTCCTCTATGATCTCGTTCAGTCCTATCATGCAAAAATTATAACGAAACGCAAAACTTTTTTCCAACAGAAAGCTCTGTTCATACGTATAATTATTATATGACGAAGATTGATGGGGAAAA
>QMCD01002343.1_pt1 | contig 10623 bp, 9 predicted proteins | sample 1821841 | NCBI WGS metagenome assembly QMCD01 (sample SAMN01991225, study PRJNA193472) | Termite gut metagenome, whole genome shotgun sequencing project. | isolation source: worker | host: Macrotermes natalensis | reverse complement strand
GTAGGTTCTAAACCGCCGGAGGCATATAATGCGCCGCAGGCTCCTTGTTCCCGCTTCGTTATGGGTTCGGGCGGCGCGCCTTGCGGCGTTTGCCCTCGCCACATACTCAGCGGGTACTGCACTCGCTGCATCGCCCATCGGGGCGCGCTCGTTTCGCACCCCCAAAAGGAATACCCAAAAGCAAGTGCAAGATATTTACACAATAAAATATGGGTTCGTATTTGGGCGAACATGGCTAGGTAACCGCCAGCCCATGCAAGCACACGTCTTTTTACCCCTACCCGCCTATCGTGCCCGGGATAAAATCCAGCAGGAAATTGTGCTCAAAAAAATAGGTGGCGAGCGGGGAGCCCGAAACAAGATCTGAAAAAAGATCGACGCCCACAGGCGCGGAGATCAAAACGACGGGCACCAGCATCATCAGCGCAAACATACCGAAATAACCGCGCACCATACCCACGCCGCCGCCGGCCAGCATATCGCAGCGTTTAAGCACAGGGAGCGGCGACGCGAAATTCACCGCGTTGAGCATAAGCGCAATGATGACGCGCGCAATACAGTAAATAATAAGAAAAGCAAGTATGTTTACAACGACGTTCGCGACGGTGTAGTCGAAATAATCGCTCACTTTCACAATGTTATCCTGTCCGGTAAACACGAGGTCGTTCATGTTCTGGCGCACAAGTTCGTTAAAAGGGTAGGGCATATTCGCGCCCGAAACAATGGTATCGACCTGCCGGGAGGTCAGTTCGGAAACGACGAGGTTGCCGTCCGCCTGGTTGGCGATCCGCGCGGAGCCTTCGGTGAAATAGCGCAAAAAATTGTAAAACGAGCCGCCCGCGATCGTTTCCGAAAGCACGGGGCCAAACAAATAGCCGACAAGCCAGGAGACCGCCATGCCGATGGTGTTGCCGACAGAAACAAGGAACCCTTTATGCAATCCCTGTAGGATATAAATAATGATCAGGAATATCAGGAACGCATTTAGTAAGCTCATGTATCCTCCGAATTCTTTTCTTCCCTGTTCAAGACGAAACGGCGGGGCTATTTGTTCCCGCCCGCGCCCGCGCTATTGCAGCGCCATGATATAGCTTTTTTGCTGATCCCAAAGCACGGCAAAATCGTCGGAAAGCTGTTTGACCTTTACGATCTGCGTATCGGTGGGAATGGTTTTCTCAAGCTGCCCGTCCAGCATATATACATACACATTCTCCGCGGAAAACGCGTACAGCCGCTCCTGGGTGACCGCCATGCTGAACACATTACGCGGCAGGCGGATATGCGTATCTATCAGGTCGGCCGAAAATACGCGCGCCGCTTCGATCTCCTGCACGCCCGACCGCGGCACATAGGCCAGCTTGAACGCATTCGCGCCCACGCTTTGCGCGGCGGGCTTCCAGCCATACACCTGCTTCTCGGCCTGCGTTTCGCCAAAATAGGTGTACGAGGTGATGGAGTTTGTACCGGTTACGAAAATGGTGTTCCCCGTCACGTACACACCGTCCACGATCTGCGTGTTGATCATGATATTGCCCGTCATGGTCGCGTCCAGCTTATACGTGGAAATATATGAAACAGGCAGCACGTTTGCCGTATCGAGGGAGAGTATCCAGAAGATATCCGTATCGCCGTAGAAGCCGAAATCGACCATCTGCCGCCCGCTCATGGGGATCTGGCCGGTTTGCTCGCCGCTCGTATTAAAAAGGGAGACGCGGTAATCGAGCGCGCCCGTCTCCTCCACAGTGCCCTGCGTCAATATGGCGACAGCTTCCGTGCCCACTGCCGCGTCGAGGATGTCGGTATCGATGGATGTACTGAACATCTGTTCTTTGGTATACGTCATCACCTGCATCGCCTTGCCCGCGTAATTGCAAATAAGGTCGGGGGAGGTGACTGTCTGGCTGCCCTCCATCTCAAGGGCGAGGTTCCACTTCTCCAGCCCGTCGTTATCCAGCAGGTGGAGCGTGTCACTCTCGTTATATAAAATGCCGTTTTCATTTGCGAAAACGGTATCCGGCAGGTATTGGTCCATAGCGTTGATATTTCCGGAAAGCGCGAACATGGAGAACACGCCCAAAAAGAAAAGAAGCGCGACCACACCCGCCGCGATAACGGCTATGGCGATGATCCAAACAGTCCGCATCCTTGCCTTTTTGCGTTTTGACGGCTTTAAATACATGTGTTCACTCCGCGTATACTCCCGCTTTTTTCCACAGTTCTAGTTATTATACCACATATCCTATGTCCATGCAGTATAATATTTGGTATAATACTACCCGAAAGAACATGTGTCAAACAGGGTTTTGAGGAGCGGATGAATGAAAATAACCAAAATGCACGGGCTGGGAAATGATTTTATTTTGACGGAGGAACCGCTTTCCGATTACGCCGCCGCCGCCAAAAAGCTTTGCGCGCGCAGGCTTTCGGTGGGCGCGGACGGGCTGATCGCCATCGCGCCTTCCTCTGCCGCCGATGTGCGTATGCGTATATTCAACCCGGACGGCAGCGAAGCGGAAATGTGCGGCAACGGCATACGCTGCTTTGCGCGCTATGTGTACGATCACGGCATAGTAAAGGCGGATAGCTTTACCGTGGAGACGCTCGCGGGCGTGCGGGAACCAAAACTCTTGCTTGCGGATGGGGCGGTGCAGGGTGTGCGCGTGGATATGGGTGCGCCGGACTTTACACCCGGAAAAATCCCTGTTCTGGCGGAAGACCCGATGGATTTTGAGGTCGCGGTCGGTGGCAGGCGGGTCAAAGCGGCAAGCGTGCTGATGGGCGTGCCGCATACGGTTGTTTTTTGCGGCGCGCTTGCGGACGTGGATGTGGGCGGACTGGGGACGGAAATAGAAAAACATCACTTATTCCCCCGCAAAACAAATGTGGATTTTGCCGAGGTGATTTCCCGTGATACCGTACGGATCAAAACATGGGAGCGCGGCGCGGGGCACACGCTCGCCTGCGGCACGGGTTCCACCGCGACAGGCATCATCGCGTATAAAAAGGGCTTTACCGGCGCTGCGGTAAAAATATTGGTGGAGGCGGGAGAGTTGCTGATCGAGAACACGCCGGACGGGCGCGCGTTTATGACAGGCCCTGCCGATTATGTATTTGAAGGCGTGACGCTGTGAAGATCGAAATGGAAGAACCCATCGCGCGTCTTTTCGCGTGGTTTCAAAAAACGGGCAGGCCGCTGTACATTGTGGGCGGGGCCGTCCGCAATAAACTGCTTTCCCTGCCCGTGTCGGATATCGACGCCGCCGCCGCGGTCCCGCCGCAAAAGGTCAAGGAGATAGAGGACGGCGCGTTCCATGTGACGGAACGTTCCTACGGCTTGGGGACAGTGGTGATCGTAAGCGGCCCTCATTCGTATGAGTATACCGCGTTTCGGCGCGATAGCTACGGTAGGGGCGGCGCGCACAGGCCACAGGGCGTGACGCTGACCGAGGATATCGTGGAAGACGCGGCGCGGCGTGATTTTACAGTGAACGCGTTGTATATGGGCGCGGGGGGCGAGGTCTTGGATCCGCTTGAAAGGGGGCTTTCCGACCTCGCGGCGCGGCGGCTTGCCATGACGCGCCCGGATACCCTTTGCGAGGACGCGCTCCGTATACTGCGTATGGCGCGCCTTGCGGCCGAGCTGGGGTTTTCCATAGAGCCGGATACGATGCGGGCGGCAAAAGAAAACGCGGCGGGGCTTAGGGATATCTCGGGCGAGCGCATACGCGATGAGTTTTTCAAGCTGCTGCTCGCCGATGTGAAATATGGGAATAAGGACGGCGCGCTCATTGGCCTGCATATTTTGAAAGAGGCGGGGGCACTGCCATACATCATGCCCGAATTGTTGGAGGGCAAAGGGTTTGTGCAGTCCGCGCAATACCATAGATATGACGTGCTGGAACACAACCTACGCACCTGCGCCGCCGCCCCGCCGGACATTGCCATCCGCCTTGCCGCATTGCTGCATGATGTGGCAAAACCGGCTGCCTATAAGCGGGATGGAACGCTGTATGTCCACCCGAAGCTGGGCGCGCAAATGGCGGAAACGATCTTAAAACGACTGAAAACGGAAACCAAACTGGCGCAAACGGTGCTACCGCTCATAGAATGGCATATGTTTGACCTGGACAACAGCGCGAAGGAAAAGGCGGTTGCGCGGATGATCGTGAAGCTGGGGCGGGAGAACTTTTTGCGGCTTGCCGCGCTGCGGGATGCGGACTTTACCGGTTCCGGCATGGGCAATATCGCGCACAGCGCGCAAAAATGGCGGGCCGTGCTGGCAAGCAAAGAGGCCGCGCGCGCGCCGCTTGCGCTGAAGCAGCTTGCCGTGAACGGGGACGACATCCAAAAAGCGCTCTCGCTTGCCCCCGGCAGGCAGGTGGGCGAACTGTTGCGCCGGTTGCAGGAATACGCGATAAAAAAACCCGCGCAAAACAACTACACAAGTTTGATCAGATATGCTAGAATACTATATACTGGGATGGCGAACAGGGAAGACGCCGGCGAATAGGCCCGGGCGGGCATTCCGAAAGCTGGAGGGTTAAGACGTGTTTGAACAAATCGGCGCGAACAATTTTAAAAACAGGCAGCATACGGGCGCGTATGCGGAAATAGAATTTGATACGTACATGGAGTACAAAGGCAAGGAAGAGGTGCAGGCCATCACTACCACCCTTCATTATTATGAAAAGGGCGAGGGCGAGCCGTTGATACTGATCCACGGGATCGGCCAATCCACCTACACCTGGCGCAAGAATTTTGAAGCGTTGGCAAAAAACTATCATGTCTATGTGCTGGACCTGCCCGGCCACGGGTTTTCCGGCAAGCCCGAAATGAGCTACAGCATCGAAGAATTCGCGCTTTCACTGGAAGCGTTTATGAATACGCAGAAAATCGTATCCGCGCACCTTTGCGCGTTTGGCGAGGCGACGGGTTATGTGCTCGATTTCGCGGAACACAACGCCGACCGCGCTAAAAGCATTATACTGATCTCGCCCATTGTATCGGGCGGCGGCGGGCTTTTAAAAGGGCATGGCATGATATCCGTCTTTGGTTCGGTAGCGTGCAGGATGGTGGTAAACCCGCAAAATATGCGCATGGCGCTGGAAGATTGTTATTTCGACCGTACGCTTGTTTCGGATGAAGTGGTGACGGAATATTATAACGGCGTGGCGGATAAAGACTTCCGCGTGATCGCCCGCCTGTGCATGAACAATTATTTCGATGAAGACGTGATCAACGCACTGGGCGCGGTAAAGTGCCCCATACTGATCCTTGTGGGCAATGACGACAAGATCACCGGCGGCCCCAAATCGGAATTTTTGAACCTGAATGTGGGCAACGGCAGTTTCCTCACCATACGCAACTGCGGCTACCTTGTGCAGGAAGAAAAGTTTGAACGGACAAACGAAGCGATCCATACATTTCTGAAACAGACGGCCGTGCCGCCGTATTGATACACGGGTAAAAACGGGTAAAACATGATACGATTTACTGCTTCGGGACAGGCTTTCACGCCTGTTCCTACTGTCTTCTTAAAAAAATATATGTGCGACGCGCCCGAGGAATATGTCCGGGTCTATTTATATGGGCTTTGTTTGGCGTATACCGGTGAACAGCCTGACATGGTGGAGCTCGAGGAACAGCTTCACCAGACGGCGGAAAAGATTGAAGCCGCCATGAAATACTGGCAGATCAAGGGCTTTGTTTCCGAGCGGAAGACGGCGCGGGGCACGCTGTATGAATTTTTGGCCGCGCAGCAGGACGAGGCGGCGAAAAAGCCGGGCAAAAACGCCGCGCTGTATGAGTACCGGGGCTACAACGAAATGCTGGGCACGCTGCTCAAGCGCGCGCTTTCGGCTTCCGACCTGAAATGTATTTACGACTTTACGGATATTTACGGCTTGCCGCAGGACGTGGTGATCGCCATGATTGAGCATTGTGTCGCTTCCAAAGGGCCTACGGTAAACGTCAGTTACATTGAAAGAGTGGCGCAAACCTGGGCGGAGGAAGGGATCGATACGCGTGAAAAGGCGCTTTTGCGCGCGGAGGAGTATAAGGCGCTTTCAAGCGGCGTGCGCATAGTGATGAAGCAGATGGGCCTTATTGGTAAATCGCCCGGTAAAACGGAACTGGATTATTTTAGAAAATGGGCGGAACAATGGGGGTTTACGCAGGAATCCATCGTATACGCGATGCGCGGGCTGGAATTTGCCAAAGACCAGCCGTTCCGGTACCTTGACGCGGTGCTCCGCAACCTGTATGAAAACGGCGCGATTTCCTCGCGCAAAATAAACGAATACAACACGGCGTATCAGGACAGGCGCGCCCGGCTCAAGGAAGTGCTCGCCGCGCTCGATTATTCACGCCTTTCCGTGCAGCCCAGGCATGAGCGGCTGTACGCGGAATGGGCAGCCGAAGGCGTGCCGCACAGTATCATTTTACTGGCGTGCGAGCATACGGCAAAAAACGGCAGCCGCAAGCTGGAAGTGGTGGGCACGCTTTTAAAAGAGTGGAAAAATCAGGGCATCACAACAGAGGATGACGCAAGAAAATATATCCGCAGGCAGGATACGCTGGAGAAACGGGTAAAACAGGTATATGACCACGCGGGCATTAAAAAACAAATTGCCGAAACGGATATTTTGTTTTATGAAAATTGCCTCAAGCGGGATAAAATGAAGCATGACGTGCTGATGTGCGCGGCGGAGATTGCTTCTGTGGGGTATGAACCCGCGGCGCTTTTGCGCAAGGTGCTGAAGGATTGGCGGCAGGCGGGCGTGACGACCTTGCAGGAGGCGACGGCGCAGGAGCTGGGCCGTTACGCAAAAGATATGAAAAACAGTAAAAAGGATTTTGAGCAAAGGCAATACAGCAAGGAAGATATGGAAAAACGAACGTTGGATATCATAAAAGATATGGAACAGGATGATGAAAAATAAAACGGTTGCCGATGTTTTTTCAGATTTCCGGTCGCAAGGGCTGGCTGCCCGGCATCAATATGAATTGGCGTGCGAGCGGAATGCGCACCTGCAGCGGATAAGAGAGGAAATAAAAGACACGGGGCTTTTAAAGCTTTCCTGCGCCCTGCGCGGAGAGCCGGAAAAGCAACACGACCAGAAGCTGCTGGAACTGGAAAAAGAAGAACGGCAAGTGCTGCAAAACGAGATAGAAGCGGCGGAATATAAGTGCGGGGTGTGCCGGGATAGCGGTATGCTTCCAACGGGGTATTGCACCTGCCTGCTGCGGAAAATATACACAGAATGTTATGGCGCGGCCGATATCGCGGCGCTGCCCGGGAAATATGACGTTTTTGATCTTGCGCGGTTCGACAGTGCAAACAAACTGCCTTCTGGTAAAACGCAAGCGGAGCTGGCCGCTTTCTCCAAAAAACGGATCGACGGCTATATGGATGATTTTCCGGATAACAAGAGAAAGACCGTTTTGATTTTCGGTAAAGCGGGCCTGGGAAAAACGCATTTGCTGTATTACATGGCAAAAAAGGCGTATGCTTTGGCGGTCGATACGCTGCTGATCCGGGCGAATGAACTGTTTTCCCTTTTCCACGCGCACCGCCTGGGCGAAGAAGTCGATCTAAGTTATTTATACGGCGCAAAGCTGCTGCTGGTAGACGATATCGGAACAGAGCCGATCACGCAAAACGTGAGCAACGAATATTTTTATGAGCTTATTGAACAGCGGTTAAAGCTGGGATTGCACTCGGTTTTTGTCACTAATGCGGATAACCTGCTACAGCGGTATGACGAACGCATTTCTTCGCGTTTAGATTCCCGGCAGGATTGCCTGCGCCTGTTTTTTGATGGGCGCGACCTTAGAGTAAACTAAGTATTAAGTATATAGAATAAACTAACGATTGTATGGAGGTATCAAAATGAAATTTGCCTATTTTATTCCCACAAGAATCATATTTGGAAGCGGAAAATTAAATGATCTGCACAAGCAGGTGCTGCCCGGAAAAAAAGCGCTCATCGTCACATCGGCCGGTCAATCCGTAAAAGTAAACGGCTATTTGGACCGGCTCACGGCGCAGCTTGATAAAGCGGGCGTCTCGCATGTGCTGTTTGACAAGATACTGCCCAACCCCGTCAAAGACCACGTGATGGAGGGCGCGGCGGCGGCGCGCGAACATGGTTGTGATTTTGTGATCGGCCTCGGGGGCGGCAGCCCCATCGACTCAGCGAAATCGATCGCCGTGATGGCAACAAACGACGGCGATTACTGGGATTACGTGGGCGGCGGCTCGGGCGGGGGCAAGCCCATCTTAAACGACCCGCTGCCCATTGTGGCCATCACGACCACGGCGGGTACGGGAACGGAAGCCGACCAGTGGACGGTAATCACAAAAACGGAGACCAATGAGAAAATAGGCTTCGGCTATGACAAAACTTTTCCCACGCTTGCGGTGGTAGACCCGGAGTTGATGCTTACGGTGCCGCCCGCGCTCACGGCGTATCAGGGCTTTGACGCGCTCTTCCACAGCGCGGAAGGGTATATTGCGACAAAGGCAAGCCCGCTGGGGGATATGATGAGCCTGGAGTCCATCCGCCTGGTGGGCAAAAGCCTTGCCGCCGCCGTACAGGACGGCAGTAACTTGCAAGCGCGTGAGGACATTGCCTGGGCAAATACGCTGGCCGGTATGGTGGAAGCGGTATCAAGCTGTATTTCCCAGCACGCGATGGAGCACCCCTTGAGCGGCTATCACCCGGAAGTGGCGCATGGCGCGGGTCTCATCATGATCTGTGAGGCGTATTTCGCGCATATCGCACAAAAACACGGCGCGGATGAAAAGATGGTAAACATGGCTAAAGCACTCGGTAAAAGCAACGCAAAACATCCAATGGATTTTGTCGCCGCGCTGCGCGACCTCATGCAGGCGTGCGACGTGGATACGCTCACGATGTCCGATTATGGCATCACACGGGAAGAACTGCCGCATCTGGCGCAGGCGGCGCGCGACACGATGGGCGGGCTTTTTACGGTTGACCCGTGCGAAGTCTCGCTGCAAGATGAGATCAGGATATACGAGGAATCGTACCGGTAATGCGAACCACAGGTTAAAAACTTGTGAGAGGCTGTCAATAAAGGCACGACATCTGCGGCGTCATCGCATAACCACGCGACCTCAGCGAATTGGTTATTCTGCTTCGCCCGCGTGGTTATGCGATTCCTTGCACCTGGGCCTCTCTTGACAGCCAACTCAGAGCGTCAAATTTTCACTGCGTTTTAAGTTCTTTTGACACTCTGCCACAAGTCAAGAAACTGGTGAAAACCCTCCGCCTGTGGCGGGTAAAAAAACCTGTTTTTTCCCGAAAGAAGAAGGGATACAGGGTGCGGCATAGAATATGTTTAATTAGGGAGGGAATCCGAATCGGGTTTGCTTTCCTAGGTAAGCACTGATTAAATCGTGGTTAGATTTGCGAGACTGTTTTTTCAAGATTGGCGTTTTCAGGTTCCGCTGCTAGCAGCGCTATCAGTGGGTTCTGAAAATGGCAAGATTGGGAAAACAGGCCGCAAAGATGGCCGCGCTATTTGATCAGCGGTTACCTAGATGAATGGCGCGATCAAATGAATTTCATATATTCTTTTTTATTTAGGGAGGTATCTTATGTCGACAAAACAATATTACAAGTGGGGCGATATCAAGCCGGGCGTCTATTTCTCTTCCATGCGCACAATTATTGAAACCGCTTTTTATGGCAACAACGTGTATCCGGTAGAGGATCTGAAGGAAGCGTATAAGCTTGCTTATGAAAGCCCGGGTACTGTTGTGACCGACCTGCCCGTGTACCGGCCGGAAGAAACCGGCCTGCCCGCCGACGCGAAAGTGCTGCTGTTTAACGACGGTAACGTGGGGGGGCGTGCGGCTGCCGCAAGGAATATACTCGGCAGTAAAAACGTGAACGGCGAGCCTGTAACCGAAGCGAAGTTCGGCCCCATCGTGCGCGAGGCCATCTACCAGACACGGAACAGGCAGCTTTACCACGCGCAGGCGTATATCGGCCTTGCGCCCGAGTTTATGGTAAAAGCGCATTTGTGCATCCCGGAAGGCGAAGAAAATATCATGTATTCCTGGCTGTATAACTTCCAGTACCTTACACAGCAATACTATGAAATGTATAAGGGATCAAAAGAGATACCCGAAGGGGACCTGTATATATTCTCCGACCCGCAGTGGTCGCACCCCGATTTCCCGATGGGCTGCGCGTTCTTCGACCCGGCGCACAACTGCGCCTGCCTGCTGGGTATGCGGTATTTCGGCGAGCATAAAAAAGGCACGCTCACACTCGCGTGGGGCGTGGCAAACAGGAATGGTTTCGTTTCCTGCCACGGCGGCCAGAAGCGCTACAACCTAAAGGACGGCTCGCACTTTGTGGCGGGGGGGTTCGGGGGAAAGCTGCTGGTGTCCGGACTGGATTTCGCGTCCATGCCCGTGGGCACGCGCCTGTCCTGCGGCGGGAGCCTTCTGGAGATCACTCAGATAGGCAAGGAATGTCATACCCGGTGTACCATCTATCATACCATGGGCGAATGCATTATGCCGACCCAGGGCATCTTTGCCAGGGTGCTGCGCGGCGGCATGGTGCGTCCGGGCGACGTCATGAG
>QMCD01003286.1_pt1 | contig 10626 bp, 9 predicted proteins | sample 1821841 | NCBI WGS metagenome assembly QMCD01 (sample SAMN01991225, study PRJNA193472) | Termite gut metagenome, whole genome shotgun sequencing project. | isolation source: worker | host: Macrotermes natalensis | reverse complement strand
ACCCCAAACCGATGGAGCGCACGAATGCGACATTCCGCGTCTTCCATCGCGTCCACCCGCCCATTTCCCGAAACATGCCCTCTTTTCCACAATATATCGTGCCGCTCGCATCGCTGCAAGGAGGCAGGGATATTTACGGGGCAATCTCAACCTGCATCCCGGCTGGTGTCACCCACTGATTCCACTTGCGCCGGCCGATGCATCTGCAAAATCCGGGCATGGTTGATACTCTGACAATGTTCGAACGTAGCCGGGCAATGAGTCGAATACGCTGATTTTTAGGCACCAAAATTGAACGCCAACCGGAAACGCGACGAGCGAAATATCCGCGCACTTGCGAAAGCGGGCTGGTCGGTCTTGGTTGTTTGGGAATGTGAAACCGCGAACACCTGTCTTGATGTTGCGAATACGTGACTTTCTTGAGGGCGGCGCGGTATACATTCGACTGAATGGTCTTCTGACCGGGCGGGCGGCGATAAGCATCGCAAAGATTGGGTTTCAGTCGCCGAATCATCACGGTGATGGTCTTCCGCATTGTCGAACAGGGTAAGACGGGCATTTGAAAAGCAAGTTGCTGTTTTTTGAGGGATATCCATGTCCGATCCATCGATTGCAAAGCTATCCAAGGATATGCCGGGGAAGAATGTTTCCGGGTGGGTCATCAAGGAATATGTAAATTGCGACAATTCCGGCGCTGTTTTTCGGGCAATGGGCTCCACAGGGCAGACGGCTGCGATCAAAATCATCAGTGAAGAAATTATCCGGCGTTATGGAAAAGACGAGCAAATAAAAAGAATTGAGCGAGAAAAACTGACTATTGGGCATTCGCATCCCAACTTGATTCAGGTTTTTGACTGTGGAGTGTGCACAATTGAAAAAAAAGAGTATCTTTTCATTGCCATGGAGTTTCTCGAACAGCGCAATCTCAAAGATGTGAATAATCAAATTGTTTTCTCCATGATACCGGGTATCATTTGTCAGCTTGTCTCGGTATGCCGCCATCTGGAAAGCATGGGCATTGCGCATCGAGACATCAAGCTTGAAAATATCGTTATTGATCCAACACTTCAGAATATCAAATTATTGGATCTTGGCGTACTCAAGCCTATCCTGCCGGAGGGTGAATACCCAAGGAACAAGGATTTCATTGCCACCTTGAGAGCAAGCCCGCCGGAATTGATGGAACGCCGTGAAGGCGAGAGTATTGATGATTGGAGAGCCATTACATTTTATCAAATTGGCGTTGTAATATATGAGCTTTTGACAAAAAAGCCAATCTTTGAGAAACAATCCTCTCCCAAACCGGCTTTGATTCTTGCTGTCAAATCGGTATACCCCGGCTTTGACGACATACCAGATCAAAACGGTCCGCTGAATAAGGCGTTGGTGCAATTATGTAAAAAATGCCTGCGCAAAGATCCATCGCAACGCACGTCCATCCTCACATGGGATGCTTTTGAGAATATCCTGAGTGATATGGCGACTAATAGTTTAGAAAAGAAAGCCAGGCTGCTCAAGCAGATATCCAACCATGACAACAACACCCAGCAACAGGAATTCGAGGCCGCTAGAAAAACTGCGGATATTTGCCAAAATCTGAAGGAAGGCATTCGGAGACTCTGCCAGAGCAATCCATCCAATTGCCTCTACCCCCTCATCATAAGCCATGAGATTATATTCGTAAATACGTTTTAATCTGAAAATAACACTTTCAGAAGTTCAAGAACCAATATTGTTTACATTCAAGATAAATTTTGATTTATATACGGTATCCGTGTTCAGAGTTTCAAACCATCGAGAATCATTCCTTTATGATGACGAAGTTGGATCGGAGGATGTAAACAACGAAGTAATCAATACTCTCCTGCTGTATTTTGGTGGACGAAGCGCAGGATTTCTCTGAAGAAGAACTGCGGATGATATCATGCCTAGCCCGCAATGCGTATTTTGTTGCAGACTTAAAGCAAAAAATTTATGGCGACTCCACGTCGAATAGAGGTTTTTTGAAAAGACTCGTTGGCGAGAGCAATTAATTGCTATCGTTTGACCCACCACTACAGGAACGGGATCAATATTTGCAAGTTCGCGGATGACATTATTCCAAATGCCAATCAAATACCATTGGCAGATACGGCAAACTACAGGGAAGATGAAAATCCATCTGTTGTTGCCGCAGTGGAAAGCAATTCTTTCGAAGACAGCATCGAGAATCTAAAATTCGAGTTTCAAACCAACTTAAGACCTATCCGAATGAGAATATCGGCATCGTGGTGCAGAACAATGAAATACTTAAAAAATTGCATGATGCCCTTGGCGGATGGGAGCATCTCCCATTGTGCTCTTTTCATGAAGACGATGCGGTTATTGATTTCGGCGGCGGTTTCAGAATTTATTGTCTTTCGGCATTTTCAGTCAAAGGATTGGAGTTCAGAGCCATGCATATGTTTGAATGGCACAAGAGGAAAAACCTGCCGCACAACCGTCGACTGTCCTATATGACCGCAACTCGCGCAAAGACATCACTCTCCGTTTATTATCATGGAGACCTTTATGAATATTTCGATCAAGCAATAAGCAACCTCAACCCTCCAAAGTCTCTGCCCACCATGGGAGATTTATTCGAATGCTAGGATACGAACCAAACTTTTATCATTGCCGCATTGCTCGGAGTGATTTTATTGACATTGTATTCAATAAAGGAAACGCCGACTTCCGGAGGATTGAGATCTCGGACGCTCCGGAATCAAAAGCGGGGCATCTCGATTTATACTGGAGTGCGGACACGTTCAACGCCAGGAATGAGCGCCAGGAATATCTGCCTCTATTGATCACAATGGGTAAAAATGAAATTCGAGATTTTTTGGCCTGGACATCCACTTATTTTCCAGCCTTTGCCCCTTTGACATCCTACATCAATATTTCTGACAGGCAAACATTGCCATCGTCACTGTTCAGCATTTCTCATTATGACATCATTGATGATGATATTTTGAATGCTCTCATCGGCATGACGGTAGCCGAAGCGTACATCTCCGGTCAAACAGAAAGCGCTCCATTCGTTCCAGATATCCTTAAATGTGAAATGACGTTTAGCTACCTGCTATCCAGGGCATTGATGCTGGGATACGACCAAAAAGCGCTTACGACTCTTTATGAAGAGTGGAAAGCGTCCCTGTCTTTCGCTGGGATAGCATTCGCCAACTTACGTCTTGAGGACTATCTACTGGTGCTTTCTTTTCTGTCAAGTACCTGTAGTGATCAAAATTCTCCATTCGGCGTGTATCGCAAAAACAACGTTCCCTTTTCATTTTATCAAGATTCTAAATTTGAATTCGAATGTTTTCAGCAACACATCGATAGATTGTTCAAATCCCCGAATGAGTTGTCCAGGATTGGGAAGATCGCCAAGGAAGAGCGCTATTCCATGATAAATGAATTCTACCATTCCGCGTTTGACGGCATTGAGGGGCAAAAATGCAGGGATATGATTCTTGCTTATCTTGTCAACATGATTTCCCCTGGAACAGCGCAACACATGAATTTTTTCCGTGGGAAAAAAGTCCAAAAGAGCATATGGCTATGGTATGGTGCCTTTGCGGGTTTGACGGAAAAGACAAAAATCAGGGATGTGCATGATTGTGTCGGAAGAAGACTTTATAGGGATATGACAACCAAAACACGGCACATCGAAACGCCGGCCTGCGACATCTCGTCGCTTGAGGCAAGAACAGCTTTTGAATCTCCGGATGAAATTGTTCGATCATTCAAAAAGCGCATCATCAAAATGCAATTCGCTCTAGGCATCGATATTGATCTTGTTTTTCCTGTGCGGCAGAAGATTGCCGAATCAAACGGGGCAAAGGATTCAAATGAAATAGATCCCCAAAAAATCATTACAAATATGATTAAAGAATTATATAGCCTGAATTCCCTCATAGGAAAAAAAGCAAATATTCAGAGTGCAAAACATTCCAACTCAAAAGATAAATCAAAAAAGCGCAAAGGTCTTTTTGATGGCCAAAACATTAATCCGTGAATCTGCCCTGGAAATTCACGGATTCTGCAATGGTAGGCGGCAAAAAGAGGGGGATCGCCGCCACTGCCTTTGATTTTGCCATTAAAGCAATGAATGCACTGCAGACACAGCGCCATTCGGCCGATAAGAATAATATCTTATGACAATTTGCACTTTTTGAGACATTGACATGGAAAAACACTACTCGGCCGTATCTCTATTTTCGGGTTGCGGTGGAAGTGACATTGGCCTGCTGAACGCTGGCATTGAACCTATTTTCGCCGATGAAAAGTGCGCGTCCGCCTGCCAATTGTACGAGGAAATCGTATCTCCCGGCGTTATCCGGAAAGCGGACGTCTAATCCATCCGCCATTTCCCAAAGGCGGACATTTTGGCTGGTTGTTATCCGTGTCAAGGGTACAGCCAAGCCGGTCGCCGAAATGGCACCGATGCAATTAATTACCTCTATCGAGAGTTTGACCGTGCACTCCGTTCCATACGGCCGCTTGCCTTCATTGTGGAAAACGTCGATGCCATGCGTTTTTCACAAAACAAGCATCTATTGCGCAATCAGTTGACCCGTTTCAGACTGGCCGGATACCGCGTGTCCTGGAGTATTCTGAACGCCCGTGACTACGGATTGGCGCAGGAGCGTCGTCGTCTGTTTATCGTGGGAATACGTTCCAGCGAGAGCATGGAGTATCTTTTTCCTAAGCCGCAATGCGGCGAGGAAAAAGGATTGAACAAATACAAAACCCTCCGGGATGCAATATGGAAATACCGAAATGCTCCACAGGGGTCGTATTGCGAAGAACCTATTCATTGGTAACATGTCAAGGAACAGGCGAAGAGGGTGGGATGAACAGGCTCCCACCATTGTCGCGCAGTGGCGGCATGTGGCGCTCCACCCGGATTCCCTCCCCTGCAAAAAGTTGGAAAGGATCAATGGGAATTCGCCACATCCGGGAATGCCCGGCGCTTGAGTTATATTGAATGCGCCGCCATCCAAGGCTTCCCCGATCCGCATGCATTCAAAAGCGGAAGCGTGAGGGAGCGATTCAAGGCAATCGGCAACGCAGTGCCGCCGCCGTTGTTTTCCGCAGTTGCCAAGAAGCTGGTTTTACAACTTCAAGAGTCGCCATGACCAACTGTATGAGGCTCAGGAGCGGTTCTTTCATCTGGGTTGCAATGAAGTCGCGATTTTCAACCTTCTCGGCCAACAAGGCAATACGAATGCGATCCAGCGTAAGTCCTGCGTTTTTCATGACATCATGAACAAAATAGGCGGTATTGGGAACATGAAACGGCATGGCAAACACACGAACCGGCATGACTGGCGAGAGCGGTCTCAGCCAATTCTCCAGTTGACTCACGTTGAGTTCGTGCAGTTTTCCCTGCCAGTCGGATTCGCCGCAGGCGCATTGTCCCAAAAGGAAGAGCCTTCCCGGGCGACCGTCCGGAATTGATTTCCACGCGACAAAATCCAGCTTGGCATCTTTGACATCGCGCGGCTCGGGATCAAGGGGATACCCCGGTATCGGATCCCAGTTCCATTCCCAACGCTCTTTGACATCACAACCGGATACGCGCCGCAATTCCTCGATCATGTCCTTGAATCGCTTCGGGCGGCATTCATTGGTGTCACCGGGCCAGCCGGTTCTGAATCCCCCAGTTTCATCGCCTCTTCCCAAAAAGCAAACTGTCACATCCCTCGCCAAACGCTCAAATGCGGGAGGCAGTTTTCTATAATCACCGCGCGAGAGAGACTCGGCAACAGCAACGGCCAGGCAAAACTCATACACCAAGGTATGGCTTCCGGAATAATGAAGCGTATTTCCCTGCAATCTGAACGGATAGGATGCGCCAAGCGCGTTTGACCGCCTCGTCAATTCGGCCGCCGAGGCGGAGACGATCTCCTCGCTGCGACAATCCAATTTCTCCCACTCGGCATATTGCAGGCCATCGGACAAAGGCTCGTCCTCCACCGCGCCGGAAATTTCGTCATCCACCACGGCTGTCTCAAGAACCGCCGAACCATATTTCATGGCCGCCGCTTCAACCTGATCGGCGTCCATGGCGGTACGGGCATCTTGATGCCGAGCCTCCCATCCACAGCGACGAGCCATTATTCGCCCTCGCCTGAATCAAAGAGCAACTTTTTAATCTCGTTCCGAATATTCGAGGCAAGCTTTGTCACGGCGTCGCTGGGCACCTCCAACTCCCTGGCTTGCTCACGGGTGATTTCCTCGGCCATGAGGGGAGCCAGCGCCTGTGTCAAAATATCCCTCGCATTGTCGAGATGATTGATTACCCGATCCGTCGGAGGCTGCAACAACTCCAGCACTTCCGTTACTTTTTTTCCGCGCTCAAGATGACGGAGGCCGTCGGGGGCGGCGATGACCCTTGCCAAATCGGCAATCTGGCGCGAATCCTCAATGGCGGCCTCTTTGTTTTTCTCCGAATTTCCAAAAAGAAGCACCGGGAGTTTGGCCGCATCATCCATTTTTTGGGGAGGAATGGGCCTGAGATTCGCATTTTCACCATCCTTGTCCCCCAAACCAAGCCATTACCGAATTGCGCCATACCCCAGCGCGGTATATAGCCATGAAAATGGGAATTCCGGATTGCTTCCCCTGCCGCGACGACGACTTTCCGATGGTATAAATCGATTGTCATCCACGAGCTGCTTGACAAAATAATGCCCTTCCAGAATACGTGGAACGGTATTGAATTCGTCCCCAATGCGCCGGAGCTCCACCGCTCTCAACCGTGTTGGCGACCCACTGCGCTTTTGCCGATGCATCCCATTGTTTTGCCGATACGATATGCCGAACACCGAGGTATGCCGTGATGGCGCCCTCGCTTTCAAGCACTATAACGGGCAACTCTACAATGGGATCACGCTTTGCGTTTGCTTGAACCTCGCGGAAGGTTTTTGCGAGTCGTGCGTGACCGCTCGCCCGGGGATCATCGGCGAGAATCAAACACGCGGCCAAACGCCGGTTCCCTTCTTTTATTCGTATTTTCCCATTTTCCGCACGCAAGCCTACAAGCGGCTCCGCGGTAAAATAGCCGTTGACGGCAATGGAACTGAGCACGTCATTCACCCCATACTCCACGACAATCATATCAAGCAATTTTGCCTGCTCTTTGGATTGGTTCGCGTGACTCCCGAAACGGGGATTGCTCATATCGAGCAACAAGTCAGATAGTTTGTACGGGGCAACGCTGGGGCTTGCCTCTTTTTTTTGACGTGACATATATGTCTCCATTTTGTCAATCACGACAATAGATTACGGCATGCAATTGCTGTTTGCCGCCCACAGTCCATTTGGGATCATATGGTTATGCAAGTCCGCCCTCTTTGCAGCCATGGGTCAAACATCGAATTCCGCACTCTTGAAGTTCATCTCCTGGCAATTGGCGCGGATTGTCCTTTGCAAACCCTCTTCAAAACCCTGCGGAGCCTCGGCACTAATTTCCAGACTCAGCGTCAGCGTTATATTATGCTGCTCAAGATGCTTGACTATGTCGTCAACAATATCCACAAACTGCTGCTTTGCCTTTGCGGGCGAGAGATCGATCGTACCATAAAACCGTGTTCGCGCCGGAGCGGTCGGCGTCTGAATCGGTTGCGTCGTGTCGTCCGAGGAAGCCGATGGAACACGCCCGCCCGATGGAAGCAATACACCATCGTTTGAGGCAGGCTGGGAGGGAGGCGGTTGGCTCACCGCTTCTTGCGCGGCGGCGGCTTGGGGTGTGACCAGCAATAGGGACGAGTTCAGGACAGCACTGCCGCCGTTACCGAACGACAAGCCTGCGTATCTGTCGTTGTCCTTGCCTTGTGCGACCGCAAAAAAATCGCGACTGCGAAGACCGGCCTCAACGGCGCTGCGGAACACGGATTCGTTCCGCAGACGCGGCAGATAGAGGCATTTCCCCATTTGATCCCAGACGGTTGCGGCGACTGCGTCGGACGCAGTGTTTTTCCAGAACCATGCTTTGAGAATACCCGTCAAGTGAATCGGCGCCCACTCCGAAATCAGAAGCTCGTTCTCCTTGAGAACACGCTCGATTTCCTGATTGAACGTGCCTGATCCAGTGTTCAACGCCCGTGCTTCCCATGTCACTGTTTGCGACACACCTTTGCCCGGATCAGCGTCCTGCACAGGCGCAAGCAGCCATTTATACGCCTCGCGGAGCATTCGCTTCAACGTCTCACACGCGTCATCGTAATTCTTTCGTGCCTGTCGCGCCTGCAACTGGTCGAGGTTGAGCCGTCCGCTGTTGAAGTCTTCGTCAATCTGCTGCCACGCGAGACAGGACTTTGCATAGTCATGGAGCCGAGTGACACTGTCATTCGCGGCGGCAAGAAATATGAGGCGATTCTGATAAAAGCGAGGGTGTTCGCCTCGATTTTTCAAAATATCCAGCACTGCTTCGACAGCGCCCGTTTCTGATCGGCGATCATAAGGTTTCGTCGGCGGCAGCACGACAAGCCGTAGTTGCATATCGTCGGGAATATCGCCAGATGTGGTGAAAACATGCACGCCGTCAAACGTCATGCCGCGAATCGCTTTTTGCAATAGGCTCCGCAATTCAGGAATCACGTGTTCGCCAAGGCCAAAGCGGCGTTTCCGTTCCTCCATCTCCCGGCGCAAATTCGGACGGGTGTCGAACCAATAACGGTTGTTGGCTTGATTCAGGTAGTGCAGCCTGTCCTCCAAGCGCCGCAGAGCATCCGCGTAGAATCCCGGTTGCTGGCCGGGAAGGGCGACGCCCAGAAGTATGCGATCACGGTCAATGCCTCGCGCCTGCTGGCTAAGTGAGGTGGGGGCACTCCCTAAGAAAATGGCGCGTGCCGCACGGCGGCAGGCTTGAATGCCCCCGAGGCGCGGGTCGGCTTTTTCCAGATCGCCGGGTTCCTTGATGATGTCATGGTCGATGACCGCATCCCAACCCGGCGGAAGATGGTACGTCACTTCGTTGCAGGTATCCGCATCATGGAGCGGCAGATTGCCCGGCATGATGAAGGGATCCTTGTCGTTGTCGTTCCAGAGGCGGTGGATGACTTTCGCCATCAGCTTCAAAACGCCCCGTGTGCGCTGGAAATTTTCCAGTGACGACCAGTCCATATAGAGGCGGTCGAAAACTTCCGGGTGGATAGGGTAGGCTTGCTGCAGGCGATCAAGGTAGCGGCTTTCCCTGACTTCGTTCGGGAAATCGTCCGAATTCGCCACATAAAAATCGGCGAACGCACGGCAGGCGGCATCGGCTGCCGCCGTGTCGCGGATTTCTTCAAAGAGACGGCGGCGGACGATCTCGAAAGCTTCCTCCGCCGCGACAGGCTTCCAAAGCGCCTGAACTCGTCCGAAGTAATGCGACAGGGTGGCGAGGGCTCGAATGCCGCGCTGGCTGCCCGCTTCCTTTTCGGATTCCGGGAGCGACGCGAGCATGACGGCTGTCGGGACCGTTTTGAGCGCTTCGGTAAGTGCTTGAACAAAACTCAAATTCGCGTCATAGGTGCCGCCTGTCAGAGCTTTGCCTTCCTCAAACTGGCGGATGTAGGCAACCAACTCATCGACGAGAATAACGCAGGGCGCGAAGCGCGACAGAAGATCGGACAAGACAGCCTTGCCTGGGGAAGTGCCGGAGGCGTCGGCGTCGGCGACAAGCGCAACCCCTTCCGCGCCGCCCAACTGCCAGGCGAGATCACCCCACAGGGTGCGGATTTCCTGTCCGTCACGGATAATGGGCTGATTGGGAGCCGATTTGTTGCCGTCAAGAACGGCGACACGGGCGCGTGGAAGCTCGGTGATTTTCGCCGCATCGAGAATCATGGGGATTCCAGCAAGATCGCGTGCGGGGACGCTGGCTGTGGCGAGGTGATAGACGGCGAGGAGCGTGTGCGTCTTGCCGCCGCCGAAGGCTGTTTGCAGTTGGATGACGGGGTCTCCGCCGCTTCCGGTGAGGCGTTTGACAACGGAATCGAGAAGGAGGCGCATGCCTTCGGTGATGAAGGTGCGGGAGAAGAAGCGAGCCGGATCCTGATATTCTTCGCTGGCTTTGCCTTCGTGGACGTGCGAAAGATCGGCTGCGAATTCCGCCTGCTTGAAGGTGCCGCGCAGCACATCGGCATGGGGGACAGCCACTTCGCGCCACGGTTTCAGGTTCATCGAAATGCCCTTTCGTTCTTAAAAAAGCGTTCGCGGCTTGTCGGAATACCCTATGTTTTGCGCGACCTGCTCTATGCCCGACCACGAGGTGACAAGTTCGTTATAGCTGCGGGCGTCCTCAGCCAAGCCTTGGCGTTCGCATAGAGTGTAGAGACGGTACGCCAAGGAGGTGATGGGAGTGGCAAGGTTGGGCATGCCTGCGAGGAGACGCCCCGCGTCGCTCTCGCCTGTACGGAGTGCTCGAATTACGTGGTGCAAGCCTTCCCAAACGGGGAGACGCGTGTCAGTAGCGGGTTCCCAATCCGCCGGGAGTTCGGTCGGGCGGAGCAAATTCACCTGTCCTGCCGCACTGCGAATCACTCCCGCTTCTCGGAGGCCATCGACGGAGGTTCCTTTGGCACGGGCAAGAACATCGGCTTCGCCGAATTTGCCCGC
>QMCD01002340.1_pt1 | contig 10635 bp, 7 predicted proteins | sample 1821841 | NCBI WGS metagenome assembly QMCD01 (sample SAMN01991225, study PRJNA193472) | Termite gut metagenome, whole genome shotgun sequencing project. | isolation source: worker | host: Macrotermes natalensis | reverse complement strand
AGGATGAAGAGGAAGAAGTATATTACAACGTATATTATTCACAATCTGATTCGGTAGATATATCTAATCCTAAGAATCTCCTTGCTGTCCGGATACAGGGTACAAATTTGCTTCTGAAAATCAAAGCCGGCCAAGCATATTATTATGCGGTAACTGCTTCAGACCGTTACCATAATGAAAGCGAACCTACTCCTGCAATTTATTTCAAAGCAGGAAGCTATGCTTCGAAATAATTTCCTATCTTTGCACTTAGAAAGACTAACTTGATAACAAAATGCGATATACACACAACTTTTCCATTAAAGGATTACTTTGCCTATTTGTCTGCTTTATTTCCGTAACAGCTGTTTATGGACAAAGCAACAGTGATTTTCATCACAAAAAAGATTCACTCCTAAAAGTAATCGCATCAACCAAAGGCGAAGAAAAATTAAAAGCATACTTTCAATTAACAACCCGACTGTTTTTCCCTGAAGAAGAAATTGACTTGGTGTTGCAATATACAGGTGACTTTATCCGTGAAGCACACAAACAAAAAAACAAAGAATATGAAAGTAAAGCTTACTATGCAGAACTTGCTTATTTGTATAATAACTTAAAAGATGATGAATTTGAGCAGAAAGCAAATGAATATTTACCTTTTTTCAAAAATAATGGTGATCATATAAACTACTATACAGTATATGAAAAGCTATTAAAGTCAGAAAATATAGAAGACTTTAGACAAATGTATGCGGATGCCAAGCAAGAAAATTCTTTATATGGAATTGCTAAAGCTGCCTTTTCCATGGCACAAATATATTTAATTGAACAACGTTATGAAGAAGCTAACAAATGCTTTCGAGAAACAATTAATAATGCGCTTAAACTAATAAAAGAAGATAGCCAACCTGCTAACTATCATTTGGTATCAGACGGATACAATGGATTAGCGAGTACTTTGCTTAACCAAAATAAACTAAACGAGTGTTTTTCCCTAATGTCTGTTTGGAAAAAACATACGATCGCCTTTGAAAAAACTTTCGGTTATTCCGACCCGTATTTATGGGATTATTATAGGATCTATTCTCACATTTACATTCTCAAAGAAAAATATGATGAGGCCGAGTTATATTGTGATTCTTTAGAACCAATAATCATATCAAAACGTTTTAATTATGCATGGGATATAAAAGTCAGAATTCATGAGGGACGTAAAGAGTATAATAGTGCGATTGATTTGGTCGATAAACTTATTGACCAAAGTGCTATTTTAGGAGATTTAGAGCTACAAGCTCAGTTGTTAGAGGGAAAAGCGGAGCTTTTAAGCAAAATGGAAAGTTTGGAAGCATATTCGGTTCTTAAAAAGGCTACTTTACTCATTGATTCTCTTTGGTTGATCGAAAACAACGCCCAACTTGATGAAATCCGCACCCAATACGAAGTTGACAAACACGTTGCCGAAAAAGAACGTCAGCGTATAATTATTTTCTTTTCGATTGGCGGTTGTATCGTGTTGGCAATTGCGCTTGGAATATGGATATATCTTAACAGGAAAATCACTAAAAGAACCACTCATTAGCACAGCAAATCAAAGAATTAACCGCCCAACAGGAAGAGTTAATCAATGAGATGCTTGCCAAAACCACATTCGTACCTCATTCTCACCCTATTTCCCCTGACGAAACAGCCTCAGCTGTTGACGACAATTTATGTGCAGAAAGCCGCCTGGATAAATTGTGTATTGCTGTCCGCGACCTCTTGCTCAAAGACAGAATTTATCGAGATCCGGTGATTACCCAGGAAATTGTGGTTGAAAGATTGGGTACAAATAGAAATATATTTGCCGAAGCTATGAAATACTGTCTAAAAACGACATTCAAGGATTACGTTATCTCTCTTCGTTTGAAAGATGCCGTACATTTGCTTGAAAATTCCGACCTGTCGATAGAAGAAATTTCCGAAAAGGTAGGTTTTGGAACTGCGCATACTTTCCGCCGGCAGTTTAGCGAAAAATACAACATGAACCCCAAAGATTACCGGAATTCTTTTAAAAAGTGACGGGTGACATGTGACGAGGTTTTTACTCGTCACATGTCACTTTTCTCCGTTGTAACTCATTGATTTTTAGTGGTTATGCAAAATGTACGTTTTTTGTGCATTTTTGTACGTTCGTTTTTTATCCTCCACTTTTACTTTTGTGCCGTTATATATTTTTATAAAAAAAGAAAATAATGATGCACACATTATTTTCAGCACAATAAAAATATTCACTGCAAAATTATAATGAGGGGATACTTACAATGATAACATTATTTCGATTTCCGGTTTTCCTTTATCTTAAAAGTTTTTTATGTATGTCGAATTTGTGAAAATGCGGCATGGCGGCTTCTCGTGAGAAAAGTTCTTTAGATTTTTAGTTATAATGTGTGTTGTGTTTAACTAAAAATTAAAATTTAGTATGTGTTGTGTTTAACTGCTGATAAGATAAAGGAAACCGGGATTTGAAATTGAAAACTTAAGATACTCATACACAAATGAAATTATAGAGACAACAACAAAAGTACAAGAATTTATGAGGAAATTAAAAATCAGTTTATTAGTTTGGATGCTGTTATGGGGATTCACTACCGGCCTCCACAGCCAGAATGCCTCAAAAGTATCGCTGGTTAATACGGGACAAATGCATGTCAGAAGCAGTGGCGCCGCCAATATATATGTATTGGGCGGTGTTCGTATGAAAAACGGAACTGTCCCCGTCAACATTGTTCAGCAGGGTGTAACGAAGCTGACCGGTAACTTCTATCAAGACTGTACCGGCCATGTGTTTGCAACCGATGCCGCAGGCATCGGAACAAGCGCCGGGACTGTTTGTTTTTTCGATCCTGTTGGCGGAAGCGATTTAATTGAAAAACATATCACCACCACATCACTGCCAACATTCAGCCGTTCGGGCAATTACGTTGCTTTTCCCAGTGTGCAAATCGACATGGACAAAAACCTGATACTGCCTTCCCGCATGGCAGCCGACATGACCAAGTTAGTCGTAGGAACAGGAAAAAACGGTAAACTGTGGTTGAAATCGTTGAATGACGGGAGCGCCAATCCCGGCCGCATTTACGATGCCTCGCTTCGTTTTCCCAAACGTCCGGGAGATGCCGAAAGCGTTACCACCCAATCTGCCAACGCTCCTGCAGGGAAGATAATCGTAGAAAGGGATATCAAAGGCTACCGTGAAAATACATCCGGCAAGGGAATCATGTTTCCTTTCGCCACTCCGTTTTATGGCACCCAACGTTCAGGCTATTTTGCTGGTAACTGGGTGCGCCGCCCTGTTGCCGACGCTTCGCACCATACCGAATATACCTACGGCGATATGCCTGACCCGGCGACCGGCAAAATTGCCAGGGAGCAAAATATAACAGACCCGTTAGAAACGCTCAAGGCCGGACAAGCTTACCTGATTAAACCCTTGGGGATGGATGAATTCGACGACTTGGTAGCCAACTACCCGGAATATGCCTTGCAGATAACAGGTGCCGGAGCTCCAATCGTAGAAGACTATCGAAAAACAATGTTTGTGTTCGACGGCTCTGTTTACCAATTGGACGATACGGAAGAACAACTCAACCTGATGCCGGTTTTTGATGCTGCCGTAACCGGAAAAGCAGGACAATATACCCGCATATTGATAGGGAACTCTTATACTTCGGCCCTCGACTTGAAAAAGATATCGGAGTATATGATTAACCACTCCCTGGTATTCAGCCGCTACATTGGCATTTTTTATCCACACTTGAGAACCTATGTCGGTTACGATGTAGTACAGCATATTTGGGGACAGGAAACACCTGCCGCATTAACCACCGAACATACCATTCCCGGTATGGGTGTTTTTATGTTAGTACTGGATAATGTAGCTTCGTCGGGAACAATAAAGATCGACCGCAGTTTCCTTACCCACGGCAACAGCGCCCACAACTTACGCTCAACAAACGGTTTCCGCGACGAAGTGCTGTTCACCCTGGAAAGCGAATCGTTTCCTGAAATGAAAGATCTTGCAGCTATCGGCTTCCGCAATGGAGCAAAAGAAGAGTATGATGATTTGGATATGTCAAAAGCCAAGCCGGCATACAAAGAAGCAAGCACCATTCAGTATACCCCCCTGCTGTATACCTTAAGTTCCGACGGAAAGGAACTGGCATCCAACTCCATTCCAGAAGGTACTTCAAGCGTGAATTTGTGCATCGAATCGACTTATACAAAAGCAGACCGCTGCACGCTGTATGTAAGCCGTCAGGAAAGCTTGAATACCGAATGTTTATTGTTGGAAGACAAGGCTGCGAAAATCTTTGTCGATCTCAAAGAATATGAATATTACGATTTCACGTTATATCCGGGAGATGGGAAAGACCGTTTTGCGGTACATTTCTCCTTACCTACAAACACAGGCGATATAAACTCACAGCCGTTAAAAATGTTCCACAACAAACAATTCCAAACACTGGATATAACGGGCTTAACGGAAAAAGACAACAGTTCCGCCTTGGTCATTACCGACACACAGGGTAGAATCTTGATAAAAGAAAGCTTAAAGGACAGTCACGATGTGAGTTACCTAATCGAAGGCGTTTATATTGCCAAAATCATCGGAGAACGGAGTGTGGTGTTGAAATTCTCAAAAAATAAATGACAATGAAAAGAAATCAAGAAAATAAGGGGTTAAAGAATTTAAGGAATTTAAGTGCATTAATATTTTTGATATCCCTAATGTCCTTAACACCCCTGCAAGCACAATTTGAAGGAATCGCTCCGCCATCTTCAAAAGCTTCTTCCGAAGGTCGTACACCGTTTTCGAACGAAAGCCCGGCAGCAACCAAGCTGCGAGCTATCGGTGGAGGTGGCGGTGGCTTTGGAGGCGAAACCGGTGCAGAAGATGACCCCGCAAATGTAAACGATAACAATGTCCCCATCGGAGATATGCAATGGCTCTTACCGCTGTTAGCCATCGGCTACGGCATATACAACCGGAAAACGCAACATGCAACACGCACACGAAACATGTAAAAAAAGAGAATAATTATGAAAGCAATTCAGAAAACAAAGAAGTTATCGGAAGTTAAGAAGTTATCGAAGTTAAGAAGTTTATTCTTGATTTCCTTAATATCCTTAGTTTACTTAACAACCGCCCAAGCCCAAGTGCGCATAGGCGAAGATGCCGCGCCAACCAAAGGCACGGTATTAGATTTGGCCAGCAGCTCCGGCGGTTATATCGGCGGTTTGAAATTACCGTGCGTAGCCATTACCGATTTGTTGGAAATCCCGGCAGGAATGGAAGGTTTCAGTGAAACAATGTCGACTCTTGAAAAAAACGATTTGGCAGGAATGATTGTCTACAATACGAACCGCGACGTACCGGGAGGAGCTGGAATAGGCGTTTATTACTGGACCGGTGCTATGTGGATAAAAGAAAACGGCAAAGCCGCCGCCATCGAACCCTGGTATAAAGTAGGAACTACAGAACCTTCGACCGGAAATACCGACGATTCTTATTTGATGGCCAATGTAGGTATCGGAGAATCTGCTCCTGCTGAAAGATTACATGTCGACGGTAATACTTATATTACAGGCCATGAGTGGATTGGCAACCGCATAGGCGTTAAAGTTCCTCAAGGAACCGATCCGGAGGCTGCGATCAGGATTTTCAGTGATAATAAAACCGACCTTGACGATGATATTGCGATTGAATCATATAGAGGAGAGAGTTCCGGATTTGCAAAAACTCCAACACTCAGTTTGATGAGTGCAAGAGGAACCCATCAAGATCCTCAAGATGCCGAGGCAGGAGACATAATCGGAAGTATGGTTTTTTGGCCGCGAATCAACGGTCAATTCGAATCATTTAAAGCAAGAATCCAAGCCAATTATATCGGCGGTGAAAAAGCAAAAATAACAGTGATTTCACACCAGTTTGTAAGCGAGGGAGATGTTGGAATCGGAACTCCTAACCCTACAAACAAACTCCATATTGATAATGGAACAACCAACGGAGCAATAAAAATTACAGATGGAACGCAAGGAGAAGGCAAAGTGCTGACCTCAAATAGCGCCGGAGTAGGAACATGGCAAAATATAGCCTGGAAAAATATAGGTTTAGTAGACGAAGTAGTTGCCAATAACGGATTAACACGATCTACATCAAACACGAAACCAATTCAACTGGGAGGCCCATTAACTGCAAATACGGAGATTCTACTCCGAGGTGTTAATGGCAACTTGACTTTTACAAGTACCGGCAGTGTCGGAGGTGTCGGCATAGGATTGAAACCCGATGCCATCCCTGACTCGAGACTCCATCTGCGTGGTGATTTGTTAATGGAGCCGTCGGATAATAATGGAATCTCTGAATTTCGCTTGATTGGCAAGAAGATTCATCCTACTGAGAATCCTCCCGGAGGAAGACTGGGAGTTATAATGTTTGGCAAAGGTAATAACATGAATGATATGCATCCGAACTACGGTGGTGCTTGGAGTGATGATATCGTTCCCGATCCGTATGCTTTCATTGAAGCAATTGACGCAACACCTACCGTGGCACACACCGACAGAACTACAAATGTAAGTGGAAAATTGAGATTTGGAACACGTAATAACGCTGTAGCGAGCGTAAGAATGACAATCGATGAACTTGGAAATGTCGGTGTTGGTACAACTGCACCTAAAACAAAATTCCATATCAATACCGGAGGTACAGCTGCTGATCCAATAAAAGGCTTTATGCTTCAAGACGGTAACGAAAAGAATGCCGGTTGGGTGCTGACAACCGATGCCGATGGTTTGGCAACATGGAAAGACCCCAAAAGCAGCGATGTTTTAGGAGATTTCTATGTCCCGACACCTTGGTATAAAGCAGGAAGCGATCCGGCAGAAGCCTCGACCGAAAATACCGACGATTCTTACTTAATGGCTAAAATCGGTATCGGAACAAACGAACCTCTTGAGCAACTGCACGTCAACGGGTCAACTTATACCACAGAAAACGCATGGGTCGACGGCCGCATAGGAGTTAATGTCCCTCGAGGAACAACACCGAGCGCTGCGATACACATTCTCAGCGACAACAATGACGATAACAAGGAAAGTGATATCGAAATTGAAACAATCCGGCCGGGAAATGACGATGCTGATTACTACAATACCCGGCAAGTTTCAACCCTTGCTTTTTTAAGTTCGCGAGGAAATTTTGAAAACCGGAAAGAACCTCGAATCGGCGATATAGTTGGAGAAATAGCGTATAAGCCATGGGATAAGAACAATAACGGAGGATATTTAAATCGTCCGTATTCAAGAATTGATGCGGTTTATGATGGCTATGATATTGAAAAAGAAGAGGCAAAAACAAGCATCCGTATAGCTGCAACTTCTGAAATTAATCTAATTGCAGAAAAAATAAACGTGAATGGAAAAGATATAGAGGCAACCATTCAATCTCTACAAAATTTAGTCGCAGCACAACAACAAATCATCGATGAACTCAAAGCCCGCTTGGAAGTCCTCGAAGGAGGTGCTCAGTAAAGGCGCACAGTAATCGCACAGCGCTTTTGCATTGATAGCCGTGTGCGACAGCGCACGGAAATGGAAAACAAAAATAAAAAAACAAAAAATAGAGAAAATGATTATGAAAACAATTCAAAAAACAAAGAAATTATCGGAATTTAAGAATTTATCGAAGTTAAGGAATTTATCCTTAATATCCTTAATGTCTTTAATATCCTTAACGACCGCCCAAGCCCAAGTGCGCATTGGCCAAGATGCCGAGCCAACCAAAGGCGCAGTATTGGATTTAGCCAGCACGGTTGCCGGTTATACCGGCGGTTTAAAACTGCCGCACATAAATATTACGAATTTGAATGTTATTCCTGTAGGAACCGGTGTCAACCAATTCAATGAAGCTCCTGTTCCGGCAGACCTGAAAGGAATTGTTGTTTACAATATCAACACAACTACAGGCGTAGGTATTTATTATTGGGACGGTACCAAATGGGTGAAACAAACAACTACAACCGATAATATCGAACCTTGGTATAAGGCAACTACAACTAACCCCTCAATCAACAATACCGATAATTCTTATTTGAATGCCCGAGTTGGTCTCGGAGACTTTTCCGACGCTAACCCTGAAGTAAAACTCCATTTGAAAGGAGCAAGCAATGCAAGCTCCAGTTTGACGATGGAAACCAGTTCGGGCATGCCTTATTTAAGAATTATAAATACTGGATCTAACCAGACAATAGGAAATTTGATGTTTGGTAGAAGTATCAGTGATGGTGTTGACAAAGCCAATGTTTCTATTTATGCAACCGATTATGAAAACGACAACAAGAGCGGGCAATTGAGATTTATAACAAGACAAAATGCGCAGACAGACGCCGCAGTAAGAATGACAATTGATTCAGTAGGCCGTGTAGGTATCGGAACAACTGCGCCCACTGCAAAATTAGACATTCGCGGACAAATAAGAATCGAAAACACCGGAGCTCCCGTGGCGGAACGACCGGCTGCCGGTAAAGTGTTAATGGCTATAGATATTGACGGTTTTGCTAAATGGGAAACGTTGCCTGCAGCTACTACTTACCAAGTCTCTAACGGCTTAAATCCTACCGGGACAAGTGCAACACACTTTAAACTCGGCGGTTCATTAACTGAAAATACAACAATATCAAATTTGTTAGGAGGAACAGGAACAACAAGAAAAATGAAATTTGAAGGCGACGGAGTTGATGCATTTTCTGTCGACGGTGAAACATTCTCGGTCGATGCAGCAAATAATAGAGTTGGTATCGGAACAACTGAACCGAAATACGGGTTGCATCTGAAACATAGTGGCACTAACCGTTCTTCTATATCATTAGAGAATACCGGTGGTGCATCCGGTACTTTAGGAATACGATCAACCTCCCCTGGCGTAAATAAAGCGTTGGGATCCATCGTGTTTGGCGGGACTGCGGCAAATGCCGACAGTTCTGCTATGATAACCAGTTATAAACAAGGTTCCGCCACCACTCGCTCCGCCGACCTTCGCCTGCAAACGAGTGGTGTAGACAGAATGATCATCCATCAGGATGGAAATATAGGTATCGGACGACATCCTACTACAGATGCAAAATTAGATATTGATGGTAATATAAGAATCAGGCATGGTGCAGGAACAGGCACAATAGGCAAAGTGTTAACAGCGATTGATGACTTCGGTTTAGCAGAATGGAAAACGCTACCTGCACTACCTGCAACAACAGTTACTTCTGCAGATAACGGATTAGGCCTAAGCAGTGCAACCGTGCAACTGGGAGGTTCATTAACTAAACCAACAGCAATAACAAATTTAACAGCAACAAACAGAATGTCATTTACCGGAACAGGAGCAAATGCATTTTCTGTCGACGGTACAACATTTTCTGTGGATGCTACCGGTAATAGAGTTGGCATCGGGACAGCCGCACCTGAGGAAAAATTGCATGTTAATGGATCTTCTTATATTACAAATGATGAATATGTTCACGGTCGTATAGGCGTTAAAGTTCCTATAACACAACGTCCTAAAGCTGCATTACATATTTTTAGCGACAATCAACCCAGTGAAGACGATAATGATATCCGTGTTGAATCGTATGGAGGGAATACTTCGGTAATCCTTTTACAGAGTTCACTGGGAACTGCTGCAAACCCTAAAAGTCTTAGAACGCAGGCAGAAAATCATCCGGATGGATATTATTACGGTGGTATTTTTTCCTCGATAATTTTTGATTCATATATAAACGGCGGGTTTAATGTATGGAAAACAAGAATTAATGCCAATTATTTAGGAAATAATAGGACAAGTCTTGATTTGATAGCAGATGAGATTCATCTAAGAGGTTCGGCTTTTGTACATGATACTCCTATTGCACAAGGTTCAGATCGTCGATTAAAAACAAATATTACTCCGTCGAAATACGGTTTATCGGACGTTATGAAATTAAATCCGGTAAACTATGAAATGAAAAGTAATCCGGGAGTTTCGCGTATAGGCTTTATCGCTCAAGATGTTCAACCAATAATACCGGAAGTAGTGCTTGGCAAAGAAGGCGACCTTGACAATGGAGAAACATTGTCGGTTGCTTATAGCGAATTTGTTCCGGTATTAACAAAAGCCATCCAGGAACAACAAGCTGAAATCGAATCTTTACAAGGAGAAGTAAAGGCGCAACAAAGTCAAATAGAGTTATTACTAAAAATGAATGAACTATTAGAGTCTCGCTTAAAAGCGCTCGAAGCAGCGAAATAACTTTGTAACACCGTCATAAACGGTAGTCGTTTCTTAACGACATATATATCCACAGCGGTTTCAATTTTTTGAAGCCGCTGTTGCTGTAACATGCTATCATACAATAAAGCATTCATTAATATGTTGGTACACAAGATTTGTTTATTGAGTCATAAATAATTATCTTTGTAATAAATTAAAATATAAATTATTTATGGCTGCAATTTCAATGTTCTATGGATTGATAGTTTATCTTTATCAGTTTGATAATATACGACATCATATTCCACATATTCATGTAAAATATCAAGGAGAATGGGCGGTGTTCTCAATACTTGATGGGGATATTATTG